>ERZ888423.1434-NODE-1434-length-20506-cov-15.582221_pt1 | contig 20506 bp, 18 predicted proteins | sample MGYA00520523_ERZ888423 | MGnify/ENA primary metagenome ERZ888423 (study PRJEB32303, sample SAMEA104408611) | aquatic metagenome | biome: Brackish water; feature: Pelagic; material: water | place: Baltic Sea | collected 2014-06-08T10:24:00 | depth 30,27 m ...
TTTTAAATTTTAAATAATAAATATATGTGGACATATTATATAATAATCGGTGCAATTGCCTTAGCAAGTTGGTTAGTAAGTAATAAATTGAAAAGAAAGTTTGCTTTCTATTCAAAAGTAACCCTTCGTAATGGCATGAGTGGTGCTGAAATTGCAGAAAAAATGCTTGCTGATCACGGTATTAGAGGCGTTCAAGTTATTTCTACGCCGGGACAATTAACAGATCACTACAATCCAGTAAATAAAACAGTGAATTTATCTGAAGCAGTTTATAATCAACGAAATGCTGCCGCTGCTGCCGTTGCTGCTCACGAAGTGGGTCACGCGGTACAACACGCACAAGCTTATGAATGGCTAACCATGCGTTCTAAAATGGTGCCCATGGTGAATGTTTCATCAAGCATGTCGCAGTGGTTAATTATGGGAGGATTAATTTTAGGATTTGCATCAAAATCTGGAATTGGTTTTTATGTAGCGGTGGCTGGTTTGGTTTTAATGGCTATTGCAACAACTTTTAGTTTTATTACACTTCCTGTAGAATATGATGCGAGTAATAGAGCATTGGCTTGGTTAAAAAATAAAAATATGTTAAGCCAAGAAGAATATGCAGGTGCTGAAGATTCTTTAAAATGGGCTGCAAGAACCTATGTTGTTGCTGCATTAGGTGCATTGGCCTCATTGTTATACTGGGCCGTTAGAATATTAGGATCCAGAGATTAAATCATAAAAAATCTAAAATAGTAAATCCAAATTTCGAAACAATTTCGGAATTTGGATTTTTTTATTTAATTATAATAATCGTATCCAAAGTAGGGCACATCAAATTCATTAAAAACTACGCCATACTTTTCTAATTCCGCTAAAATAGGCAGATACACTTCTTTAGCAATAGGCAATTGCACACCTGTTGTTTGTATTTCTCCATTTAATATTTTCAAAGCCGCAATGGCTACTGGCAATCCTACTGTTTTTGCCATCGCGGTATACGTTTGATCGTCTCCTAAACAAACCATTGTAGCATCTATTTGTTTTTGCTCACCATTAATTTCGTAACCAATTTTATGATACATCACAATCATGTCTTTATCTTCTGGTTGTAAAGTCCATTTATATGACAATATTTTTTCCAACATTTGAGCTGGAGTGGCATTTTTTAAACCAGGAACTAACGATTTACTAAATAAATCTAACTCCATAAATTTGTCCCAAATTACATCGTCTTGGTCAATTTTTAATTGATGTCTGAATTTAATTTCTATAGAATCTGTTGGATGATAAGGTAAAAATAAATTCACAAAATCGCGATTACTCATATGTTCAGAATCATCAATAATATAGGTATCATCTGTCATTCCTAATTGCACAAAAACATCCCAAGCTTTTGAAAAACCTACTCTTCTTATGGTTCCACGATAACAGGTTTCTGCATTTTGTAAACCATAAACTTCTCTGTATTTTAAGGAATCTCTATTAGTGTAGGCTTCAAATCGTCCAAATCCTTCTACTTCCAAAAATTCGGTTCTTCTAAATAATTTATGATAAGGAATGTATTTATAAGTGCCTTCTTGTATAAATTTTGCCGCTCCGCCTTGACCCGCTAAAACGACATTTCTTGGATTCCATGAAAATTTATAATTCCATAAATTGGTATCACTTTCAGGGGCTACTAATCCGCCACAAAACGATTCAAACAAAATAATTTTTCCGCCTTTAGCTCTAATTTCGTCCATTATTTTCATGGCACTCATGTGATCTATTCCTGGATCTAAACCAATTTCGTTCATGAAAATCAATTGGTTCGCTTTTGCAATTTCGTCTAATTCTTGCATGTCCGGACTAATATAGGAAGCCGTTACCATGTGTTTTTTGTATGTAAGACAATCTTTTGCCACTTCTATATGAAGATGAGCCGGCAACATTGAAATTACGATGTTGGCTTTTTGAATTTCTATTTTACGTTGTTCTTCATTGTGAACATCAAATGCAATAGCAGTTGCGTTTTTATGATTGGTTGTTTTTTGTTCTGCCAATTCTTTAGATAAGTCACCAATGGTAATATGAAGTTGCTCCTTTTCTGAATGGTCTAATAGATATTTTATGAGGGATGATGCCGATCGACCTGCTCCAATAACTAATATATGTCTCATCTGATAATATAATAAAAATATAACACGAAGATAGTAAAATGTTATATTTATAAAAGGTTTTTTCACATTAATATCAGAATTTAAGCCATTAACTTTTAGTATCTTTGGTGTAAAATTTAGAATAATGGATAAAAAAATAATTTTAACCGCTATATTTTTGGGTCTTACAGCAATAATTTTAGGGGCTTTTGGAGCTCATGCATTAAAGAAAACCCTAACAGAGGCTCAATTGCAATCTTTTGAAGTTGGGGTTCGGTACCAAATGTATCATGCCTTATTTTTGTTATTCATTGGAGCGTTCACTTTGTTAAACGAGAAAGAACGCTTTGTTATTTTTTGGCTCACACTTTCAGGAGTCTTACTTTTTTCAGGATCCATATATTTATTAGCCACAAATGGATTAACTCATTTAAAAACAAAATGGTTGGGGCCTATAACACCTCTAGGGGGAGTATTGTTGATCGCGGCTTGGAGCTATCTATTTTACTCAGTTTTAAGTAAAAAAACGAATATTTAAAACGCTATCTAAAATTAAATTTATAATTTTGCACTTTATTTAAAACACAACATAACATACTTTTTATGGATACGAATGCCAAAATTACGAAATCGATTGCGTTAGAAAAATATGGAATCAATAATGTAACTGAAATAATCTACAATCCATCCTACGATTTTTTATACAATGAAGAGTTGAATACTTCTTTAGCAGGTTATGAAAGAGGGCAATTGTCTGACCTAGGTGCTGTAAATGTTATGACAGGAGAATTTACCGGGAGGTCTCCAAAAGATAAATATATTGTAAAAGATGCTGTAACCGAAAACTCGGTTTGGTGGAATTCTGATAAAGCAGCAAATGACAATAAACCAATTTCTCAAACCACTTGGAATGCGTTAAAAGAGAATACAGTTCAACAACTTTCCGGAAAAAAACTATATGTAGTGGATGCGTTTTGTGGCGCAAATGAAGATACTCGTTTAAAAGTACGGTTTATTATGGAAGTGGCTTGGCAAGCACATTTTGTAAAAAACATGTTCATTCGTCCTACAGATGCTGAATTAGAACATTTTGGCGAACCAGATTTTGTAGTGATGAACGGTTCTAAAACATCTTTTAAAGATTACGCTGCACACGGATTAAATTCTGAAGTTTATGTTGCTTTTAATTTAACCGAAAAAATCCAATTGATTGGTGGAACTTGGTATGGTGGCGAAATGAAAAAAGGTTTGTTTTCCATGATGAACTATTATTTACCACTTAAAGGTATGGCTTCTATGCACTGTTCTGCTAATAAAGGTGCAGCTGGTGATGTGGCAGTGTTTTTTGGATTATCTGGAACTGGAAAAACAACCTTGTCTACAGATCCAAAACGAGAATTAATTGGCGATGATGAACACGGATGGGATGATTCGGGAGTGTTTAATTTTGAAGGTGGCTGTTATGCTAAAACAATTGATTTGAGTGCTGAAAATGAGCCAGATATCTTCGGAGCTATCAAAAAAGACGCTCTTTTAGAAAATGTAACGTTAGACGCCTCAGGAAAAATTGATTTTAAAGATGGTTCGGTTACACAAAATACACGTGTCTCTTATCCTATTTACCATATTGATAATATTGTTCGCCCGGTTTCAAAGGCAGGACATGCTACAAAAGTTATTTTCTTAACAGCAGATGCATTCGGAGTAATGCCTCCAGTTTCTAAATTAACACTCGAGCAAACAAAATATTACTTCTTATCTGGGTTTACTGCAAAATTAGCGGGCACCGAAAGAGGAGTAACCCAACCAGAACCAACTTTTTCGGCTTGTTTTGGAAAAGCATTTTTATCCTTACATCCTACGAAATATGGCGAGGAATTGGTTAAAAAAATGGAGCAACACAACGCTACTGCCTACATGGTTAACACGGGCTGGAATGGAACAGGAAAACGTATTTCTATAAAAGACACGCGCGCCATTATTGATGCTATTTTAGATGGGTCAATTGAAAAAGCTATTACAAAAAACGTTCCTGTGTTCAACTTTGAAGTGCCAACTGCTTTACATGATGTAAATCCTGCTATTTTAGATCCAAGAGATACGTATGCTGACGCAACGCAATGGCAAACTAAGGCCGATGACTTAGCTTCAAGATTTATTAAAAACTTTGTCCAATATACTGATAATGAAGAAGGTAAAAACCTAGTTGCTGCTGGTCCGCAATTAGGATAATCGAAATAGTATTTCACAAAAAAGTCCCGAAATTTTCGGGACTTTTTGTTTAAAAACAGTGGTTATTTTCCTTTGTTTACTTCGGCTACATACTTTTCAAGCGCACCAGTCATAGAAGGTGTTCCTGGGCTAGGCGCCATAATATCTATACGTAATCCGTGTTCTAATGCTTCTTTTTGAGTAGTACTTCCAAAAACAGCGATTCGAGTGTTGTTTTGTTTAAAATCTGGAAAATTCATAAACAATGATTTAATTCCTGTTGGACTAAAAAAGGCTAACACATCATAATAAACGTCTTTCAAATCTGACAAATCACTCATTACTGTTTTATAGAAAGTTCCTTTAGTCCAATCTACTTTCAATGCATCAAGTGTTGGCGGAACATCAGCATTCAATTGATCTGAAGAAGTTAATAAGAATTTTTCGTCTTTGTATTTTTTTATCAATGGAGATAAATCGGCAAAATCTTTTTGGCCTACATAAATTTTTCTTTTTCTGTACACCACATATCGCTGTAGATAAAAAGCAACCGCTTCAGACTGACAAAAATATTTCAAATCTTCAGGAACTTTATAGCGCATTTCTTCTGCCACTCTAAAAAAATGGTCAACCGAATTTCTACTGGTTAAAATAATAGCAGTAAAATTGTTTAAGTCGATTTTCTGAGCCCTTACCTCTTTAGCCGGAACACCTTCTACATGAATGAAAGGTCTAAAATCAACTTTTACCTTGAGTTTATTCTGCAACTCAAAATAAGGAGAATTTTCTACTTTAGGCTCTGGTTGTGAAACTAAAATTGTTTTCACTTTCAAATTTGACATAATTTCTCTCTAATTTTTTGTAAACCAATTATAAATGAAATAGTAAGGGGCTATTTCAAGGGTGCAAAGATACAAAATAAAATAAAATATTTTGCGTAACAGTAAATTTTGATATAATTTAAGTGCAATAATGTAGGTAATGACATTTATTCCAAACAGTAAACTAATTAAAACCCAGAAAAATAGATTTGAATCAATGGGATTATAAAAAAGTATAATATTAATTGGTAGAAGAAGCAAGCTCAAATACGTTCTGTAATTCACTTTCAGTAAGTTAAATTGTTCGGAAAATACTTCAATTTTAAAAGCCGTAGCAATAATTTTTTCAATTAAATACTTTGACAGTACGAATACGCTCAACAGAGTAAAAACTTGAATGTAAAGTATGATTGGATCTTTTTGTTGCGTTTCAAATTGCTGAACTACTAATAAAATAAAAAATGAAAACGAAATCAATTGTAAAACAAACATAGAAACCGTAAAGCCATCGAGTAAGTTTCCGCTATCGCGATAGATTTTATTGTATTTTGTAGAATAAGCCAATCGAATAAACTCTGAAAATCGAACCCATGAAATAGATTTATTCACGGTAACGATACCAAGACATAGCACAAATAATAGGGTAGCCCAATCTTTGCTTTCGATAATTCGTTCGTGTAATTCTATTCCTAACATATTGGTGCAAAATTACAAAAAATACTATCATAATAATTATTATAAAATTATTAAGAATTTTCAAACGAAAATAGCTTATTTTTGTTCCATAATAGTATACTTGAAATGGCCAAAGGTATTGTCATCATTCCTACTTACAATGAAATCGAAAATATTGAAGCAATAATTACGGCAGTTTTTGCATTGCCCACCACTTTTCATGTGTTAATTGTTGATGATAATTCACCAGATGGAACGGCTCAAAAAGTAGCCGAACTTCAAGATCAATTTAAAGACCAATTATTTTTGGAAGTACGCACAAAGAAAGCGGGTTTAGGAACTGCTTATGTGCACGGTTTCAAATGGGCGCTTAATAAAGGGTATGACTATATTTTTGAAATGGATGCCGATTTTTCTCACAATCCAACCGATTTAGAAAAGCTATTATTTGCTTGTGAAAACGGAGCTGATCTTGCTATTGGTTCGCGATATTCAAACGGTGTTAATGTGGTAAATTGGCCTTTGAGTAGAGTATTGCTTTCTTATTTTGCGTCGGTTTATGTGCGAATGATAACGGGAATGAAAATTGCAGATGCTACGGCAGGATTCAAATGTTATAAACGAATTGTTTTAGAGCATATTAATCTCGACCGAATTAAATTTGTCGGATATGCTTTCCAAATAGAAATGAAATATAGAGCGTTTACCAATCAATTTATAATTGAAGAAGTTCCAATTATTTTTACCGACAGAACCAAAGGACAATCAAAAATGAGTAGCGGAATTATTCGCGAAGCTGTAGTAGGAGTAATAATGCTTCGATTACGAAAAATATTTAATAGATTATAATGAGTACATATTTAATTAGAAATGCCAAAATTGTAAATGAAGGTGTCGTTTTTGAAGGGGATATATTAATTGAAAATGAATTAATTACTGAAATTGCCCAAAAAATTAGTCCTAAATCCTCAAGTTGCGTAATTATTGACGCCGAAGGGAGTTATGTTATTCCGGGTGCTATTGATGATCAAGTGCATTTTAGAGAACCAGGACTTACCCATAAAGGCACCATTGAAACCGAAAGTAGAGCAGCAGTGGCTGGTGGAATTACATCCTTTATTGAACAACCCAATACCGTTCCAAATGCGGTTACACAAGAACTTTTAGAAGATAAATACCAAATTGCAGCCCAATCATCTTACGCTAATTATTCTTTTATGATGGGCGGGACAAATGATAATTTAGAAGAAATTCTAAAAACAAATCCGCGAAATGTTGCTGGATTAAAATTGTTTTTAGGTTCTTCAACAGGTGATATGTTAGTAGACAGTACCGCGTCGTTAGAAAAAATATTTTCCAATACTAAGTTATTAATTGCAGTACATAGTGAAGACGAACAAATTGTAAAGAATAACTTAGCTAAATTTAAGGAAATTTATGGCGATGATATTCCTGTTGATAAACATCCCGAAATTAGAAGTGTTGAAGCGTGTTATAAATCTACAGAAAGAGTTATAGCATTAGCAAAAAAAACAGGTGCACGTTTACATGTTTTTCATTTGTCAACCGCTAAAGAATTGGATTTATTTACCAATAAAATTCCGTTAGAAAAAAAGCAAATTACGGCCGAAGTTTGTATTCACCACTTATGGTTTACTGATGCCGATTATGAAACAAAAGGTTCGCTTATTAAATGGAATCCGGCTGTAAAAACACAAGCAGATAAAGACGCGCTTTGGAAAGCGTTATTAGATGATCGAATAGATGTTATTGCAACCGATCACGCACCACATACATTAGAAGAAAAATCAAATCCATACACTACTTGTCCTTCGGGCGGTCCTTTGGTGCAACATGCTTTAGTAGCATTGTTTGAAGCGCATCATCAAGGAAAAATATCAGTAGAAAAAATTGTAGAAAAATTTTGTCATAATCCAGCAAAAATATTCAAAATTGAAAAACGCGGATTTATAAAAGAAGGCTATTTTGCAGATATTGCCATAGTAAATGCTTATTTACCTTGGAACGTTAAAAAAGAAAATATCTTAGCAAAATGTGGTTGGTCTCCTTTTGAAGGGTATAATTTTAAATCACGAGTAACACATACTTTTGTCAATGGAAAGTTAGTTTACGCTAATGGCAAAATCAAAGAAAAAAATGCCGGCCAACGTTTATTATTTGAAAGAACTGTATAAATGAAAAAGTTAGTTTTAGGTTTATGCGCAATTTGTTTGCTAGCTTGTTCCAATAATCCGGTGCCAAAGCCCGATAATTTATTGGATGAAGAAGTAATGACCAATATTTTATTTGATATTGCTATTTTGCAAGCTGCCGATGGTTCAATGCCTTTAAAATTATCGGAAAAGCAAATCAATAGCAGTACCTACATTTATAAAAAATATGCTATTGATAGTCTCACTTTTCATCAAAATCAGCGTTATTATGCTGCAGATGTTAAGCAATACAAAAAAATGTATCAGGAAGTGCTAGACCGTTTAGATGAAGAAGTCGCAGCCGATTCAATTGCTTCTCCAGGCAAAGAAAAAATCAAATAACATCTTTTAAAAACACTTCTTTCTTTTGAAACGTTATGTTTATGGCGTTTTCTATTTTTTCTGAAGAATAGCTGTCATTTTCGTGCGATGATGCAGACGTTGATTTTGTTAATTTTCTTTTGCTATTAGTTATTTTTGACCACAACCAATCCATGCGCCAAGCTATAGCAGTCATCGTTTTTGAAGCATAAATATACGGAGGCTTTGTGTTCAATAAAGTTGCTATATAATAAAATAACTCTTTATAAGTACAGTTTTCTCCCACAACAATATACCGTTCACCAGAAACAGCGCTTTTCATCAATGTGTGCATTACTGTGACTACGTCATGAACCCCTACAATTCCAATAGTTCCATTAGTATAAAACGGAATGTTATTTTTTACCCATTGAATGAACAAATCACTTCCAAGGTTTGAAAAACCGAAGCCAAAAATCACTCCTGGATTTACAATTACCACATCAAGCCCTTCCTGAAAACCACGCCAAACTTCCATTTCGGCACCATATTTAGTTATGGCATAATCGCTGTGTTGTTTTTCAGCGTTCCATTCGGTGGCTTCAGTAATCAAATGTTCCGATTGTTTTTTGTCTCCAAGTGCAGCAATTGAACTCACATGACATAATTTTTTCACCTTAAAATCAATGCAACAATTTACAACATTGGCAGTTCCTTCAATATTGACTTTTCGAATAAGGGTTTCTTCTTTAGGTTCAAAAGAAACTACGGCTGCACAATGGTACACATGAGTTACTTGTTCAAATGCTTTTTCTAGCGATGGAATATCAGTTATATCGCATTTTACCCAATTGATTTTTTCAAATAAAGATATTTTTTTTTTATGTTCAAATATTTTTTTTGTCTGTTCAATTTGTTTTTCAGAACGAAACATAGCTTTTACTTCCTCATTTTCTTGAAGAAGTTGCACTAATAAATGTGAACCGACTAAACCTGTTGCGCCTGTAACTAAAATCATGATGTAAAGATACTATTTTTGATGAAAGCTGGAAGCTGGCTGTTAGAAGAATTGTTTTTGAATTTTGAATAAAACTTTTAAACTTTAAGACTAAAAACTATCTTTGCTTAAATTATTATTGAATCATGAAGAATTTTATAGAAGAAGTGACTTGGAGAGGAATGCTCCACGACGTTATGCCAAGCACAGAGGAACATTTGATGGAACAAATGCGTGTGGCATATGTGGGTATTGATCCAACAGCTGATTCATTGCATATAGGACATTTAGTTGGCGTAATGTTGTTAAAACATTTTCAGTTGAGTGGTCATAAACCCTTAGCGCTAGTGGGCGGAGCAACCGGAATGATTGGCGATCCATCAGGGAAGTCAAACGAGCGAAATTTATTGGATGAAGCTACGTTGCGTTATAATCAAGAAGCTATTAAAGGACAACTGGCTCGTTTTTTAGATTTTACTTCTGCTGAAGCTAATTCGGCTGAGTTGGTAAATAATTACGATTGGATGAAAGAGTTTTCATTCCTTGATTTCATTCGCGATGTAGGAAAACACATTACCGTTAACTACATGATGGCAAAAGATTCGGTTAAAAAGCGTTTGTCGGGAGATACTTCGGAAGGAATGTCGTTTACCGAATTTACGTACCAATTAGTTCAAGGATATGATTTTTTACATTTGTACCGAGCAAAAAAATGCACCCTACAAATGGGCGGAAGTGACCAATGGGGAAACATTACTACTGGCACCGAATTAGTGCGAAGAATTGAAGGAGGAAAGGCCTATGCTTTAACTTGTCCACTAATTACCAAAGCCGATGGAACTAAATTCGGAAAATCGGAAGGTGGAAATATTTGGTTGGATGCCGAACGAACTTCGCCTTACAAATTTTATCAATATTGGTTGAATACGTCAGATGTTGATGCCGAAAAATACATCAAGATTTTCACATTCTTAGACAAAGAAACTATAGAAAAACTAATTGCTGAACACAGCGAAGCACCTCATTTAAGAGTGTTACAAAAGCGATTAGCCGAAGAAATTACCGTAATGGTGCATTCACAAGCCGATTTAGAAAACGCAATTGCAGCTTCAAATGCTTTCTTTAGTCCGTCAATGGACGAATTGAAAAAGTTAGACGAAAAAACGTTTTTAGAAGTGTTTGATGGCGTGCCACAAGCAGAAATTTCAATAAACGAGTTAAGTGAAGGTTTGGATATGATTGCCGCACTTTCTGCAAAAACCAACTTTTTGGCTTCAAATAGTGATGCACGAAGAGAATTAAAACAGAATGCTATTTCTTTGAATAAAGAGAAAGTGGCTGAAGATTATAAAATTACATCGGCAGATTTAATCAACAATCAATTCTTGTTATTACAAAAAGGAAAGAAAAATTATTATGTGATTAAGGCTAAATAACCATCAGGTTACAACCTCGAATATCAGAATGATCAAAACGTCCCAACACTTCAAACGAATGGTTGGGATTTTTTTTGCCCAAATCTTGTGTAGCAATAAACGAACACGAATTAATGTTGGCTAAATCAATCACGTTAATTCCCCCTGTTTTACCATCAGCAACATATGTAAATGCATCTTCCGTATCGCGAATGAATACTTGCATCCAAGGAGGGCATTCAAAAACCCCATCGCCTAATGAATAGGCTTGTGAAAGTAATTCGGTCATCCCATATTCGGAATGAATTTTAGCTACTCCAAAACCGTTGCATAAAATAGTATGTAATTCTTCGCGAATTAGTTCTTTTCGTTTTCCTTTCATGCCACCCGTTTCCATGATGATGAGGTTGCTTCCTAATTCCCGAAGCGGAAATGAAGTAGCTTGCGCATATTCGATAAGGTCTAATAAAGCATAGGTTACTCCAATAAGAATTACGTTTTGACCTTCTTTGTTTAGTTTTTCAATTTTTTGCAAAAGCGCACTATGATTATTCAAATAAAACCCAGAAGCTGAATGATTACTGCTTTCAATTAAATCTTCCACCATGTAAATCAAAGAAGAACCGTCGCGCTCTAGATAAGACGGAAGCAATGCCAATACACAATAATCTTCAATGTTTCCATAAAAAGCAGAAAAGCCCAGGCGATAACTTTGTTCGTACCAATTGACATCAGTAATTAAATGTTTACTTCTTATAGGCTCGTTTGAAGTTCCCCCTTCGGGGGTTAGGTGGCTAGTTGTGCCACTACTCGTAAAAGTTTGTTGAACGGGTTCGTTCGAACTAATGACGTCGTGACTTTTAAAAAATTGAATGGGCAAAAACGGAATTTCAGATAACGATTTTACATTGGTTTTATCTTTCTTCAAGAAGTTGCAAAATTGTTGGTACACCAAATTATTGTCGTACTGATGACGAAATACTTTTAAAGTAATTTTTTCAAATTCTTTTTTAGAACTAATTTGGAAGATATCCTCTTGTGAAACCATGGTACAAAAATAGCAAACAAATTGGTCAAAATTAAAAAAGCACCAACTTTCGTTGATGCTTTACTTTATTTGTCATACTGAACTTGGTTCAGCATCTAAATTATTTGATAACTAATTTTCTAGTAGCTGTTTTACCTTCTTCGGTAATTTTAACTACATAAACACCAGCCGTTAATTTTGCTACGTTTACAGCGTTGTTTACAACAGTAGCTTTCAACACTTCTTTACCTAATAAGTCAAAAATTTGAACCGACATAGCTGCATTTGCATTTGAAGTTAAATATAATGTATTTCCTTTTAAAGGATTTGGATACATGGTTAAGCCATCGATTGCATTGAATGAATTAGTTGTCAAGTATGTTCCTAATGGATAAGGAACAGTACAAGCTGCATTAGTTGAAGCACCCTCTAATTGATTAATACCACTGAATGTCCAGTTAGCTAATACAAATGAAGTTCCGTCAGGACCAGTGTTTGAAACTCTGTAAGCCCAGCCATCTAAATATTCCCAAGGTGTTCCTGTACCGTCTGTATTTACATCACCAAAAGTATCAATAATTAAACCATTTTCGTATAATTCGATTGAGTCATCACCGTTGATGTTTAAAATACCAGTTGTATAATCAGGACTAAAACCAAAGAAATTTGCAAACTCTGTTGATTCATTAGAAACAAAAATGCTTTGTCCGGCAGCTAAAGCATCAGCAGGGAAAGTAAACCCAATAGTACCAGCAGAAGAGCCTCCCCCATTATAAACAGCACTAATTCCATATAATGATAAATCAGCAATGTCAGCTAAAGCAAATAATTCAATTCCTTTAGGAGTACCTCCACTATTTGGACCATCATAAACACCAATAATTACTAATGAATTCGTAGGAGCGCCAAAAACATTTCCAGTTACAGCAACCGTTTGATCAGCAGCAGGTGATGAAGATAGTGTAATGTTGCCTGAGTATGAGTTAATTGCTAAACCAGAAGCAAGTCTTATGAAAACTTCTGTTGAAGCAACTGTTCCTGAAGAAGGAATTAAATCAACTGAACTTCCAAAACCTGATCCAGAAGTTAAAGAAACTTCAAAATTTGTTGGTGCTGTAACAGTTATATTTGAAGTTAAGAATAATCCTTCTACAAATATTGATTCTTCATTTGATGGGCCACCACTAACAAAAGTGTAATTCATCGCAGAAGGAGTTCCGCCCGAAACAGTGAATTGAGGGGTTGCAGGAGAAACAACACCTGAAATATTTATTGTTTCTGAAGTTGCACCAGTTGAAGCAGCTGTTAAAACATCAGTATATGTATTAGCGGTTAAACCAGCAGCCAGTCTTACATAAAGTGTTGTAGAAGCTACAGTACCTGAAGTAGGAGTTAATGAAACAGAACTTGAAAAGCCAGATCCAGAAGTAGATGATATTTCAAAATTAGTTGGAGCTGTAACAATTAAATCTGCTGTTAAGTTGATACCTGAAACAGAAAATGTTTGTTCAGCAGAAGGTCCGTTTCCTTCAAAATAATCTAAACCTGTAATATCAGAGTCAATAGTAACAACTGGGCCAGTTGCTGTTCCAATCCAAGCGCCTGGATCAAAAGATGCAGGGGCATTTTGAACTTGTACTGTAAAATTAGTACATCCAGAAGCAGCACTGTCAGCCCAAACATTCCATTCAGACTCATCAAAAGTAGGATTACCCATTGTAACAGCTGGCGAACGTTCCGCTCTACCATCTTCATACTCAGCACAAGTTCCTGTGTTGTCTACAGCTGGGACGCCAAAAAAGTCTACAATCGCGTCAGTCCCATCAACTAAAACTAAATCATCATCTCCGTTACTACCTGTTACACCATCAGTAACAGCATCTAATTGATCTGGAGCAAAGCCATAAACAGTATTAAAAGTCCCAGGAGTTTTGTCATAAGCAATAATGTAAAATCCTCCAGCAGGAATTGTTCCTGTTAAGTTTAAAGTTAAAGATACTGTACCAGAAGCATTAGTGTATTTGTCAATTTGCCATCCGTTACCTTCAGTGAAATCAACAGCTGTAGGTCCAGCATTATAAAGCTCGATAAATCTGGCGTTAAGATTATTATCTGGATCAGCAATTTCAGTTATAAAAACTTGACTAAAAGAAGTCGAAGTTATCAAAGACATTAAAAATAAAAAGTAAAGTTTTTTCATATGAATAAGATTAAATTATAAGACAAAAGTATATATTAAAAGATGTTTTCTAAGTTATTCTGTGTTAATAAATCGTTGTTTAATTGATTTGCTAATTGATAATGAGTTTTCGGGTGGCAGTTGCTTCTCCTTCTTTGATTTTAATGATGTATACACCAGCGGTTAGGTTACTTACATTTACTTCTTTTGAAGTAATGACTGTTTCTAACACTTTTTTTCCTAACACATTAAATATTTCTACTTTTTTATCTAAGGATAATTTTGTTGAAATATATATTCTTCCGCTGTTTGTAGGGTTAGGGTAAATAGTTAGCCCCTCAATGATGGACTCTTGAGTTTTAGAGGTTGCAGTTGATTTGCTTTCTTGCGCATTTGCACTAAAAGAGCCTAAAACCAACAACAATAAAAGAATAAAAGTGTAATTTTTTTTCATTCGCAACTAAAATATAAGTGTAAAGATACTAAAAAAAGTATTACAAATAGAATGCCAAAAAAAAAATCCCTCAAACGAGGGATTTTTAGTGTGTATGTTTAGTATTAAAGACCTCTTGTCCAACCTGTAGCCCAAGTAGGAGTTAATTCATTGTTACCAGCTCCTGTATTAGCACCTACAGTTAAGTAAGTTGCGTTTGTGCCAACATATTCAGAATCTTGTGTAACTGATGTTCCAAAATAAATTGGGTTAAATGTAACATCTCCTGCATCAACGAAACCATTTGCTGCTGGATCCTCAGTAGAATTTTTAATTTTGATACCTTTTGTAAAACCATCAATGTAAATATTTTGACAATTCCATTTTCCTCCACCTTCTTTGATATACATTCCGTGTTCAGAACCTGCAGAAGTTCCTTTAACAATTGAAATGTTTCTTAATGTTGCATTTGTAACTGGAGTTGCAGCACCATTATCACCATTGTTAGAACCTTCAATTCCAGCTTTTGCAGTATTTTTGATGTACCAATATTCACCAGTACCAGCCCAACCATCAGCAAAGTCAATTGCGTCATCTTCACTATCTAAAGAAATTAGATATTTTCCGTTTACGGTTCCACCAAAAAATTCGATTCCGTCATCTCCATTTTTATATGCTTGAACATATTCAATTGTAGTTCCAGAACCAACACCAAATAATGATAAACCATTAAATTCTTTAGTTGAGTTATAAGCATAACCAGTATATTCTAATCTTAAATATTTAATTACACCAGAGTTGTCATTTGCAACTGTTCCGCCATATGTTAAATCAGAAACTTCAGCCTGTGCTGTTTGACCTGTAGAACCACCTTTATTAGTATCTGCTTTTCCACAAATTACTAATCCACCCCAATCACTTGATTCAGGAACAGCTTTATTAGAAGTCATTACAACAGGATTAGATGCAGTACCATTAATAAATATTTGCCCTCCTTGAGCAACAGCTATATATCTTACTCCGTTTGTATCAGCTAAAGCCTCAGTAGCCTTGATAACTGTTCCAGCTGGAATTGTTAATTTTGCTCCAGCTTTAACGATAAATGGACCATTTAAAAGATAAACTTTTGACGGATCTAAAGTTGCTTCTTGACCACTTTCAAGTGAACCTCTTAAATCATTTTCGTTTAAGATTATACCATTGTTGTTGTTTTCTTCATTGTCATCAGAACATGAAGTAAAAGTTAATGTTGCAATAGCAAGCATTGATAAAATTAATTTTTTCATTTTTTTGTTGTGTTAATTATTTATTTGACAAATTTAATAGTTGTTATCTTAGATTTTGTAATTATATAATTATCAAAATATTAAATATATGTAAACAAAAATAGGCTTATGTTAAATTTAAAATTTATATGCTAACGAGAATTTAAAGTTCATTCCTTTTTTATAAGTTTCTACAATAACATCTTGTGTTTCTTGAACTCTTTCAACTTTTGGATCTAAAATATTTTTAACAGATAAACCTAAAACTATATTTTTACTTACATTAGATTTTAGAATAAAATCTAATGTACCCACTGATTGGTCAACAATACTTCCTCTTGTGTTAGTTCCAATTGCATATACTCTATCTGAAAAATAATTATAAGTAACAGTAGCTAATATGTCTCGTTTATTTGAAAATGATTTAAAATAACTAAGATCTCCGTTCAATAATAAATCAGATGCTCCAGTAAGATTACCTTCGTCATCAGTAAAAAAGACATTTAAATCTGTTTCATCAATAACTTTTTGGCTATCAAAATCTTGATTATTGTACATATATGAAGCATTAAAGCCTGCAGATAAAGTTTCTTTATTTTCTGATTCATTTTGATAGATAATTTTTTTAATTTCAAATTCACCACCAATTGCAATTGCTTTTTCTCCAGTATTTACATAAGAAATATCATTTGTAGCTGATGCAATTGTTACTTCATTTATTGGATTCTGAATATATTTACCAAATGCTGTTACAGAAATTACTTCATTGTTTTTTGGAAAATATTCCCATTTAATATCTGCATTATAATCTGTTGAAGCATATAAATTAGGATTACCCATAAATATTTCTGTTGCATCCTCAAATTGGAAAGGTGCTCTTTCTTTAAATTGTGGTAAAGTATACGTTTTACTTGCAGCAAATTTTAAATTTTGCATTTCAGTTAGAGAATATTTTATTGACATACTTGGTAATATCTCAATTTTTTCTAATGTATTTTTTCCATTCGGACTTAAGTTTGTATACCATTCTAATGATTGATAAATAGATTCAAAACGTGTAGCAAAAATTGCCGTAAATTTTGGTGAAAATTTGTATTCAAGTCCGCCAAATCCTGCATGAATAAATTGTTTTCCATCATAAGTTTGTGGGGTTAGGCCTCCATTAAAAGACACTATTGAAAAATAACCATTATTAATGCTATTTTGATTGAAATATCCATCGATGTTGTCTAAATCTATTACGGGTTGAGTTATAGATTGATTTACGTTAAAGTTCAATTGAACTGCTTCAAAGCCTACTGTTTTGAATCGACCATTATAACCTAAAGTTGCCTTACCTTTATATTCTCCTTCATTATCTTTACTAAATTTATAATCAAAAGCTAAATTAGCAGCAAATTCATTGTCATTTAATTCTTGATAATATCTATGATTTTCTGAACTATTATTGTCTGAAACTTGCAAAACAGAAAGATTATTGTTGTTTACTGGAATAAATGTGTTAAACATTCTGTCTGGAACAATGTTTGCTACTTTGTTATAAGATAAGCCCCAATTAAAATCTATTCTTTCTGTTAATTTATGTAATCCTAATAATTGATTAACGTTTAAAGTAGTTCTGTCAAAATTAGATCTTCTTACAAATCCTCCACCTTCTGTGGCAGCATCAAAAATATCAATAACTCCTGTATATTCATCGTGTTTTTGTGAAGAAGAGTTAATTAACATGGTATTAAATTTTAATGAGTGCTTTGAATTAATTTTGAAATTAATATTTCCCATTAATGTTGTATTTGTGCTGTAGTTGTAAGAATTAAATGTAAAACTTCTTCTCGGTACACCTTGAGTGTTTATTGATCCATTTGAAATACCTTCTCTAAACGTGAAATCATTATCAAAGCTTCCTGATAAAAAATAACTTAGCTTACTTTCATTTCCAATATTAAAAGAATCGCCACCTCTTAAGAACATATTATAATTAACAGGGTTTTTGGTTTCTTTATTCCAACTTGTAGTAAAATTGTATGCCGAAAATGGGTCAGAAGGATATGAGTTGTTCGAAAAACCAGTGAAATCAGGACCATCTTGTAAATAGAAATTATCTTGATTCATGGCATTTGTATTTCCGCCCATTCCTAGTCCAAACTCGAACATTCCATTTCCTTTGTAGTTTTTTGAAACAATATCTATATTAGCTCCAGCAAAATCTCCGTAGTTTTTATAATTAAATGTTTTATCTATTCCAATTGACTCTACAATATCAGTTGAAAAGATATCTAAACTCATATTTTTTCTTGAAGGATTGTTTGATGGTAATGGTAAACCATTCATTGTAGTAGAATTATATCGATCACCTAAACCTCTAACATAAATATTACCAGAACCTTCTTGTTTTGTAATTCCGGTTGTTTTGGTTACAGCTGTTGCCACATCACTAACTCCTTTTCTTGATAATTCTTGTGATCCAATACTTTGTTTAATTTCTACTGCTTTTTGTTGTTCTTGTAATAAAGCACTCTCTTTTTCTTTACTTACTTGAACTTCAATTACCACTTCTTTTAATTCTTCACCGCCTGTTGAAGCTAATGTATGGTTAATGGTTTTAAGTTCGCCAGCATTTACTGCAAAAGGAATTTCTTTTGTAGCATAACCTAAATAGGAAAGAACTAAAGTATAATTTCCAGGCTGAATTGAAAATGAATACTTACCATTTTCATCGGTAGCAGTATTTTGTTTGGTTTCTTTTATAAGAACCGTTGCAAAAGGAAGCGGCTCGTTGTTCATTTCTTTGTCTAAAATTTGTCCGCTTACCGTTGCGTTTTGAGCAAAAGATATCGCCGAAAAAAGTACTGTTAAAAGTAGAAATTTTATCTTCATATTATTACAATATTATTTTGTTGCAAATAACGAGTTAATAAGTTACTCAGGTGTTATTGGTTTATTATCAATAAGTTTCTGTTTTGTTATTAAATTGTTAACAGATTAAATTATCGTTAAGCTATTCATTCGTTTTAATTAATCGTTATCTTTACCATCACAAATGCAACTAAATCATATTATGAAAAAGAAAGATATTAAAATCTTATTGGTTGATGATGAAAAAGATATTCTTGAAATTGTGGGGTATAATTTATCGCAAGAAGGGTATCAAATTTCAACGGCTTCAAATGGAAAAGAAGCTATTGCTAAAGCCAAAAAAGAATTGCCACAGCTTATCATCTTAGATGTCATGATGCCCGAAATGGACGGAATTGAAGCGTGTGAAAATATCAGAAAAATCCCTGAACTTCAGAATACAATAATTACCTTTCTAACGGCTCGTTCAGAAGATTACTCCCAAGTAGCTGGTTTTGATGCGGGTGCCGATGACTACATTGCTAAACCTATAAAACCCAAAGTATTAGTTAGTAAGGTTAAGGCATTATTGAGAAGATTGAAAGATTATTCTAAAACAACTACTACTTTAAATGTAGGTAATATTGAAATCAATCGTGAAGAATATAAAATTATTAATAACGGCCAAGAAATAATTTTACCACGTAAAGAATTTGAATTGTTTTATTTGTTAGCTACTAAACCGGGTAAAGTTTTCACCAGAGAAGAAATTTTAGATAAAGTATGGGGTAATGAAGTAGTTGTAGGAGGAAGAACTATTGATGTTCACATAAGAAAATTGCGTGAAAAAATGGGTGACGATTTCTTTAAAACCATTAAAGGAGTTGGTTATAAAATAGAATTTTAATGACCCTAAAATTTAAAAAATCATATAAGTTTGCAATAAAATCATCCTTTTATATTGCTTTGTTTTCTTTTGGCTTACTAGCCATAGTTAATTATTTCTTGTTGCAATTGCCGCTGTATTGTATAGTGTTATTTGTTTTTTCACTTTCTGTCTTTTCTTTCTTTGTATTACAATATAGGGTTGAAAATTTCATTTATAAAGGGGTAAAAAAAATATATGACGATGTTTCATTATTAGATAATACTGATTTTAGAAATCAACCCATTACTACCGATATGGATACACTAACCAGTGAAGTTCAAAAATTTGCTCGGGATAAAAAAATGGAAATTGAATCATTAAAAGTGAGAGAAGAATACCGAAGAGAATTCCTTGGTAATGTATCGCACGAATTAAAAACACCGCTTTTTACAGTTCAAGGATACCTTCTAACGCTTTTAGATGGTGCGATGGACGACAAAAATATCCGAAAAAAATACCTTCAAAGAGCCGAAAAAGGAGTAGAGCGTTTGGTGTATATTGTGAATGATTTAGACATGATAACCAAATTAGAATTGGATACACTGGGTATAGAAACTTCTGAATTTAATATTGTTGATGTGATTCAAAATGTGTTGGACTTGCTTGAAATGAGGGCTTCCAAAAAGAACATTTTGCTCACCTTTGATATGAAATATGTTCGACCAATTAAAGTCGTGGCCGATTTAGAAAAAATTCAGCAAGTAGTCACCAATTTAGTTGAAAACTCTATTAAATATGGCAAAGAAAATGGTACTACCGAAGTGAGTATTGAGGATTTTGTCAATAATAAAGTCATCATTAAAGTGATTGATAATGGTGAAGGAATTGAAAATCATCACATACCAAGATTATTCGAACGTTTTTACCGCGTAGATAAAAGCGGTGCAAGAAGTGAAGGAGGTTCAGGACTTGGACTCGCTATTGTAAAACACATTATTGAACGCCACAATGAAAAAATAAATGTAGAAAGTGAGTTTGGAAAAGGTTCTGAATTTTCCTTCACATTAGAAAAGGCGAAATAAGAATTCCCAATTTATTTCAGTAGCAAAATTTTGTAATCCTTTATAATTTTCAATAGTCA
>ERZ888423.1435-NODE-1435-length-20498-cov-9.133053_pt1 | contig 20498 bp, 17 predicted proteins | sample MGYA00520523_ERZ888423 | MGnify/ENA primary metagenome ERZ888423 (study PRJEB32303, sample SAMEA104408611) | aquatic metagenome | biome: Brackish water; feature: Pelagic; material: water | place: Baltic Sea | collected 2014-06-08T10:24:00 | depth 30,27 m ...
CGCGAAGAAAGTACAGCTGTGAGCGTCCGGCATCTGTTGTCCGCGGCTGACCTGACCCGTGATCAGGCCACCGCGATCCTCGACGACGCCGACCGGTTCCGGCAGGCCCTGCTCGGCCGGGACGTCAAGAAGCTGCCGACCTTGCGGGGCCGCACCGTCATCACGATGTTCTACGAGAACTCGACCCGGACCCGGGTGTCCTTCGAGGTGGCCGGCAAGTGGATGAGTGCCGACGTGATCAACGTCAGCTCGTCGGGTTCCTCGGTGGCGAAGGGTGAATCGCTGCGTGACACCGCCCTGACGCTGCGGGCGGCCGGCGCCGACGCCCTGATCATCCGGCATCCGGCGTCCGGGGCGGCCCAGCAGTTGGCCGAATGGACACGCGAGTCCGACGGCACCGGACCCTCATCGGGGGCGGGAGCGCAGCGACTCGGGGGAGGACCCTCCTCGGGGGCGGGAGCGCAGCGACTCGGGGGAGGACCCTCCTCGGGGGCGGGAGCGCAGCGACTCGGGGGAGGACCCTGTGTCATCAATGCCGGCGACGGAACCCACGAGCACCCCACCCAGGCACTGCTGGACGCGCTGACTGTCCGGCAACGGCTGGGCGGGATCGAAGGCCGTCGGGTGGTGATCGTCGGCGACATCTTGCACAGCCGGGTGGCACGGTCCAATGTCGCGCTGCTGAACACCCTGGGTGCCGAGGTGGTGCTCGTCGCACCGCCCACGCTGCTGCCGGTCGGTGTGACCGAGTGGGGTGATGTGACGGTGTCACACGATCTTGACGCCGAATTGGCCGCCGCGGATGCGGTGATGATGCTGCGAGTCCAGGCCGAGCGGATGAACGGCGGGTTCTTCCCGTCGCCGCGGGAGTACGCCGCGCTCTACGGCCTGTCCGAGCAGCGGCAGTCGTTGCTGCCCGATCATGCCGTGGTCCTGCACCCAGGCCCGATGCTGCGCGGTATGGAGATCTCATTCCCGGTCGCCGACTCGTCGCAGTCGGCTGTGTTACAACAGGTTTCCAACGGGGTGCACGTCCGGATGGCGGTGCTGTTCCATTTGCTGGTCGGTACCGACGAGGCGGTGAGTGTATGAGCGGCGGGGGATCGAGTACCGCGGTCCTGATCACGGGCGTCCGACTGTACGGCGAGGGCGATCCGGTCGACGTTCTGGTTGCCGACGGGCAGATCGCCGGGATCGGCGCGGACCTGGCGGCGCCGGCCGACGCAGAGGTCATCGATGCCACCGGCCAGGTGCTGCTACCCGGACTGGTGGACCTGCACACCCACCTGCGCGAGCCGGGCCGCGAATACGCGGAGGATATCGAAACCGGCTCGGCGGCAGCCGCTCTCGGCGGATACACCGCGGTGTTCGCGATGGCCAACACCGATCCTGTTGCCGACAGCCCGGTGGTCACCGACCATGTCTGGCGGCGCGGCCGGCAGGTCGGGCTGGTCGACGTCCACCCGGTGGGTGCGGTGACAGTCGGACTGGAGGGCAAGCACCTCACCGAGATGGGGATGATGGCCGCCGGGGCGGCCCGGGTTCGGCTGTTCTCCGATGACGGCCTGTGTGTCCACGACCCGCTGGTCATGCGTCGTGCCCTGGAGTATTCGGCCGGACTGGGCGTGCTGATCGCCCAGCATGCCGAGGAACCACGGCTGACCGCTGGGGCGGTGGCGCACGAGGGGGTCAACGCCGCGCGGCTCGGACTGGCCGGATGGCCGCGGGCCGCCGAGGAATCGATCGTGGCCCGCGATGCGCTGCTGGCCCGCGACGCGGGCGCCCGGGTGCACATCTGTCACGCCTCCACCGCCGGCACGGTGGAAATCCTGAAATGGGCCAAGCAGCAGGGTATTTCGATCACCGCCGAGGTTACGCCGCATCACCTCATGCTCGATGACAGCCGGCTCGCCAGCTACGACGGGCGCAACCGGGTCAACCCGCCGCTGCGGGAGGCCAGCGACACCGAGGCGTTGCGCCGCGCTCTCGCTGACGGGGTCATCGACTGTGTGGCGACAGACCACGCCCCGCACGCCGAACAGGAGAAGTGTTGCGAGTTCTCCGCGGCCCGGCCCGGAATGCTCGGTCTGCAGACTGCGCTGTCGGTCGTGGCGGCGACCATGGTGGAACCGGGCCTGCTGGACTGGCGCGGCGTGGCCAGGGTGATGAGCGAGAGCCCGGCGGCCATCGTCGGCCTCGATGACCAGGGCCGGCCGCTGGAGGTGGGCGAGCCCGGCAACCTCGTCGTCGTCGATCCCGACGCAACCTGGACGGTCGACGGCACCGCACTGGCCAGTCGGTCTGCCAACACGCCCTATCAGGCCATGACGCTGCCGGCCTCGGTCACCGCGACGCTGCTCCGCGGCCGGATCACCGCACGGGACGGCGAGGCCGTTCTGCCATGAACACCCCCACGGCCGTCGGGACCTACATTTTCGGGTTCCTCGTCGTGCTCCTGATCGGCCTGGTGATCCGACGGATGCTGCGCGGGTGGCGGCACCGGGCCGAACGTCAGGAGGAGCTGATCGGTAACCTGCCGACGGTTCCAGAGCTGGTCGCCCCTGCCGTCATCGCACCCACCCGCGGTCTCTACCTAGGTAGCACCATCGCTCCGAACTGGTTGGAGCGGATCAACGCCGGAGACCTGGGCTACCGCTGCAAGGCGGTGCTCACCCGCTATCCGGAGGGAATCCTGCTCGAGCGCTCCGGAGCCGGGCCGATCTGGATGCCACAGCGCTCCATCATCGGCATCCGTGCCGAGCGGGCGCTGGCCGGGAAGGTCATTCCCGGCCGAAAATCCGAGACCCCCGGCGGGATCTTGGTGATCCGCTGGCGGCTGCCGTCGGGAACCGAGATCGACACCGGCTTCCGCGGCGAGGACCGCCCCGATTACGCGGAATGGATTTCGTCTAGCGACGACCATCAGACAGGAGACAGCGCGTGACCCAGCAGAAGGCCGTCCTCGTCCTCGAGGACGGGCGCATCCACACCGGGACGGCGTTCGGTGCGGTCGGCCAGACGCTCGGCGAGGCGGTGTTCTCCACCGGGATGTCCGGCTATCAGGAGACCCTCACCGATCCCAGCTATCACCGCCAGATCGTCATCGCCACCGCGCCGCAGATCGGCAACACCGGCTGGAACCAGCAGGACGGCGAGAGCCGGGACGACAGGATCTGGGTGGCCGGCTACGTCGTTCGCGATCCGTCCCCGCGGCCCTCGAACTGGCGTTCCACCGGAACCCTCGAGGACGAGCTGATCCGGCAGGGTGTCGTGGGCATCGCCGGCGTGGATACCCGCGCGATCGTCCGCCATCTGCGGACCCGGGGATCCATGGCAGCGGGGGTGTTCTCCGGTCCTGCGCTGGCCGATGACGCCGAGATGCTCGACCGGGTCCGCAATCAGCCCGCCATGCTAGGCGCTGACCTGTGCGGCGAGGTCAGCACCTCCGAGGCCTACATCATCGACGCTCAAGGCCCGCCACGGTTCACCGTCGCCGCTCTGGATCTGGGGATCAAAACCAATACGCCGCGCAACTTCGCGCTGCGCGGCATCCGGACCCATGTGCTGCCGTCGACGGCGACCTTCGAGGTGATAGCCGACCTCAAACCAGACGGGGTGTTCCTGTCCAACGGCCCCGGTGACCCGGCCACCGCCGACCGGGTGGTCGCGGTGACCAGAGAGGTTCTCGGTGCCGGGATCCCGCTGTTCGGAATCTGTTTCGGCAACCAGATTCTGGGTCGGGCGCTGGGCCGGTCCACCTACAAGATGGTGTTCGGCCACCGTGGGATCAATGTCCCGGTGATCGACCACGTCACCGGACGGGTCGCGGTCACCGCACAGAATCACGGCTTCGCGTTGGAAGGGGAGCGTGGCGAGGTCTTTGATACCGACTTCGGCCCGGCGGTGGTCAGCCACACCTGCGCCAACGACGGTGTTGTGGAAGGTGTGAAACTCGTCGACGGCCGAGCGTTCTCGGTGCAGTACCACCCCGAGGCAGCGGCCGGCCCGCATGACGCCAACTACCTGTTCGACCAGTTCATCGACTTGATGGAGGGCGATACGTGACCGGCACCACCGCGAGCGGGCGTGTCGGTACACCGACACGCCGCCCAGGGGAGACGTACGCGCACGCTCGCGCAGGGATGGAGGGCACCTAGATGCCACGTCGTACCGATCTGAACCATGTTCTGGTGATCGGCTCCGGGCCGATCATCATCGGACAGGCCTGTGAGTTCGACTATTCGGGCACCCAGGCCTGCCGGGTGCTGCGCGCTGAGGGCCTGACGGTGAGCCTGGTGAACTCCAACCCGGCCACCATCATGACCGATCCCGAATACGCCGACCACACCTATATCGAGCCGATCACTCCGGCGTTCGTCGAGAAGGTGATCGCCCAGCAGGCCGCCCGGGGCAGGCCGATCGATGCACTGCTGGCCACCCTCGGCGGGCAGACGGCACTGAACACCGCCGTCGCGCTATCCGAGAACGGTGTCTTGGACCGCTACGGCGTGGAACTGATCGGTGCCGACTTCGAGGCTATCCAACGCGGCGAGGACCGACAGAAGTTCAAGGACATCGTCACCAAGGTCGGCGGTGAATCTGCCCGCAGCCGAGTGTGTTTCACCATGGCGGAGGTTCGCGAGACGGTCGACGAGCTCGGACTGCCGGTCGTCGTGCGGCCGTCGTTCACCATGGGCGGGCTGGGCTCGGGAATGGCGCATTCGCTCGAGGACGTCGACCGGATGGCCGGTGAGGGCCTTACTGCATCGCCCAGCGCCAATGTGCTGATCGAGGAGTCGATCTTCGGCTGGAAGGAGTACGAACTCGAGCTGATGCGTGACGGCAACGACAACGTCGTGGTGGTCTGCTCGATCGAGAACCTCGACCCGATGGGTGTGCACACCGGTGACTCGGTGACCGTGGCTCCGGCGATGACGCTGACCGACCGTGAGTACCAGGTGATGCGCGACCTTGGCATCGCGATCCTGCGCGAGGTCGGTGTGGATACCGGTGGCTGCAACATCCAGTTCGCGGTCGACCCCTCCGACGGCCGGCTGGTCGTCATCGAGATGAACCCACGGGTATCCCGGTCCAGTGCGCTGGCCTCCAAGGCGACCGGGTTCCCGATCGCGAAGATCGCCGCGAAGCTGGCGATCGGCTACACCCTCGACGAGATTCTCAATGACATCACCAGGCAGACCCCGGCCTGCTTCGAGCCGACGCTGGACTATGTCGTGGTCAAGGCACCCCGGTTCGCGTTCGAGAAGTTCCCGGGCGCCGACCCGACCCTGACCACGACGATGAAATCGGTCGGCGAAGCGATGTCGATGGGCCGCAACTTCGTCGAGGCCCTCGGCAAGGTGATGCGCTCCCTGGAGACGACCCGGACCGGGTTCTGGACCGGCGAGGACGACGACGGCTGGGTCGACGATGTCCTGGCCCGGCTGCGCACCCCCACCGAGGGGCGGCTGTATGACATCGAGTTGGCGTTGCGGCTGGGTGCGAGCGTCGAGCAGGTCGCCGAGGCCTCCGGGGTCGACCCGTGGTTCGTCGACCAGATCAACGGCCTGGTTGGCCTGCGCGCGGAACTGATCGACGCTCCGGTCCTGAACGCCGAGTTGTTGCGCCGTGCCAAGCACAACGGTCTGTCCGACCGCCAGATCGCCGCGTTACGTCCGGAACTCGCGGGTGAGACCGGTGTGCGGACGCTGCGCCGCCGGCTGGGTATCCACCCGGTGTTCAAAACGGTCGATACCTGCGCGGCGGAGTTCGAGGCCAAGACCCCGTATCACTATTCGACCTACGAACTCGATCCGGCGGCGGAAACTGAGGTGGCGCCGCAGACCGACAAGCCCAAGGTTCTGATCCTGGGCTCCGGGCCCAACCGGATCGGGCAGGGCATCGAGTTCGACTACAGCTGCGTGCATGCGGCCACCACACTGTCCGAAGCCGGGTTCGAGACCGTCATGATCAACTGCAACCCGGAGACGGTCTCGACTGACTACGACACCGCCGACCGGCTGTACTTCGAACCGCTCACATTCGAGGACGTGCTGGAGGTCTATCACGCCGAATCCCGTTCCGGGGCGGGCGGTCCCGGCGTGGTGGGGGCGATAGTCCAACTCGGCGGGCAGACCCCGCTCGGCTTGGCCCACCGGCTCGAAGCTGCCGGGGTGCCGATCGTCGGCACCCGGCCCGAGGCCATCGACCTGGCTGAGGACCGCGGCCGGTTCGGTCAGGTCCTGATCAACGCGGGTTTGCCTGCGCCGAAGTTCGGCACTGCGACCAGCTTCGAGGAGGCCCGCGAGATTGCCGCAACCATCGGCTACCCGGTGCTGGTGCGGCCGTCCTACGTGTTGGGCGGGCGCGGCATGGAGATCGTCTACGACGAGAAGACCCTGCACGGCTACATCACCCGGGCCACCCAACTCTCCCCGGAGCATCCGGTACTGGTCGACCGTTTCCTCGAGGATGCCATCGAGATCGACGTCGATGCGCTGTGCGACGGGACCGAGGTCTACATCGGCGGGGTGATGGAGCATATCGAGGAGGCCGGCATCCACTCCGGGGACTCCGCCTGCGCGCTGCCGCCGGTCACCCTCGGGCGCAGCGATATCGAGGCGGTGCGGCGTGCCACCGAGGCGATCGCGCACGGGGTGGGGGTGGTCGGTCTGCTCAATGTCCAGTACGCGCTCAAGGACGATGTGCTCTACGTCCTGGAAGCCAATCCGCGGGCCAGTCGCACCGTCCCCTTCGTCTCCAAGGCGACCGCCGTACCGCTGGCCAAGGCCTGCGCGCGGGTCATGCTGGGGGCCAGCATCTCCGAGCTGCGTGAGGAGGGTCTGCTGGCCCGCCACGGTGACGGATCAAGTCCGGGTCCCACCGTCCCGATCGCGGTCAAGGAGGCGGTGCTGCCGTTCCGCAGGTTCCGCCGGGTGGACGGATCAGGGGTGGACTCGCTGCTCGGGCCGGAGATGAAGTCGACTGGCGAGGTGATGGGAATCGACCACGACTTCGGCAGCGCGTTCGCCAAAAGCCAGGCCGCGGCCTACGGGTCGTTGCCCACCGAGGGGACGGTGTTCGTGTCGGTGGCCAACCGGGACAAGCGCTCGCTGGTGTTCCCGGTCAAGCGGCTCGCCGATCTGGGATTCCGGGTGCTTGCCACCGAGGGCACCGCGGAGATGTTGCGGCGCAACGGTATTCCGTGCGATATCGTGCGCAAACATTTCGAGGCCCCCGGTGCCGGCCTGGCTGCGATGACCGCGATCGACGCAATCAATGCCGGTGAGGTGCACATGGTCGTCAACACCCCGTATGGCAACTCGGGACCGAGGATCGACGGCTACGAGATCCGTTCTGCCGCAGTGTCGATGAACATCCCGTGCATCACCACCGTTCAGGGCGCCTCGGCGGCCGTACAGGGCATCGAGGCCGCTATCCGCGGCGATATCGGAGTCCGGTCGCTACAGGAACTGCACGCCGCACTCGGCGGCGCCTGAGGTGGCCCGCCCGGACTGTTTCGGCAGTCGCCTGGCCGCCGCGATAGCGGCCCGCGGACCGCTGTGCGTGGGAATCGACCCGCACCCGGAGCTGATGGCCGCATGGGGTCTGCCGGCGACCGCCGACGGACTGGCCCGATTCTGCGGCATCTGTGTCGAGGCGTACGCCGGGTTCGCCGTCGTCAAGCCGCAGGTCGCCTTTTTCGAAGCCTACGGTTCAGCCGGTTTCGCCGTGCTGGAGCGCACCACCGCGGATCTGCAGTCCTCAGGCGTGCTGGTGCTGGCCGACGCCAAGCGCGGCGATATCGGCTCGACCATGGCCGCGTACGCCGAGGCGTGGGCGGGGGAGGGTCCGCTGGCCGCCGATGCCGTCACCGCGTCCCCATACCTCGGATTCGGGTCGCTGTTGCCGCTGCTGGATGTCGCGGCCGCCCACGGCCGTGGGGTGTTCGTCCTGGCGGCCACCTCGAACCCGGAGGGCGCCGGTGTGCAGCGCGCCGTCATCGAAGGGCGCAGCGTGGCGCAGTCCATCGTCGACGCCGCCGCCGCGGTCAACCGCGCGGCCGCACCGGATCCCGGGTCGGTGGGCGTCGTGATCGGCGCGACGCTGGAGACCGGCTTCGTGCCTGATCTCCGCGACCTCGCCGGGCCGGTCCTGGTTCCCGGTGTCGGCGCCCAGGGCGGGAGGCCGGAGTCGCTGTCCAGACTCGGTGGAGCCCGCGCCGGTCAGCTGCTACCCGCGGTCTCGCGGGAGGTTCTGCGGTCCGGCCCGGATCCGTCTGCGGTCCGCGCGGCTGGCGAGCGGTTGCGCGACGCGGTCGCCTATCTGGCCTGATGCGCCCGTGCGACACGCGCGACACGCCGTCGGAGGCCGAATCGGACGTGATGTTGATCGCCGGCCGCCCGCGCGGGCTGGCGGTGTGCCCCCGGCAGAGCCGCCAAGTCAGGTGAAAGACCAGCTAGAGGCCCATTTTTGCGGGCGGATCCCGGCTAGCGGGGAGAGGCGCCGGCCTGGCGCCCCGGCCGGCCGGGCGGCCGTTCCGGCCAACCGATCCGTCGGCTGTGTCCTGCGCGTTTTCGCCTTAGAGGCGGGGGTCGGGTTAGATTTCGTCGGAGAGCGTGGGTACGGTCGGCGTCGCTGGCTGAAGTACCCGGCCCAGGCAAAACAATGATGGTGATGAGACGGAGGAACCCGTGGCCCTTCCCCAGTTGACCGACGAGCAGCGCGCCGCAGCCTTGGAGAAGGCTGCCGCCGCACGTCGGATACGTGCTGAGCTGAAGGATCGGCTCAAGCGTGGCGGCACCAACCTCACGCAGGTGCTGAAGGATGCCGAGACCGACGAGGTTCTCGGCAAGATGAAGGTTTCGGCCTTGCTGGAAGCCCTGCCCAAGGTGGGCAAGGTCAAGGCGCAAGAAATCATGACCGAGCTGGAGATCGCCCCGACCCGCCGTCTGCGTGGCCTCGGCGATCGTCAGCGCAAGGCCCTGCTGGAAAAGTTCTCCTGATCGGTTCCAGCAGAGTCTCGGTCTGACCAGCCTATGAAGACCGGCGATGGGCCGGACGGCTCGGGCGGTTCATCCCGGCCCGGAGCGACGCGGGGACGCGTGCTCGTGCTGTCCGGCCCGTCGGCCGTCGGCAAGTCGACCGTGGTCCGGCGTCTGCGCGAGCAGGTGCCGGACCTGCACTTCAGTGTGTCGGCAACCACTCGTGAGCCTCGCCCCGGCGAGGTCGAGGGGTCGGATTACCACTTCGTCAGCCCGGAGCGCTTCCAGCAGTTGATCGACAGCGGTGAACTCTTGGAGTGGGCCGACATTCACGGTGGACTGCACCGGTCTGGAACTCCTGCGGAGCCGGTCAGGCATGCCGCGGAAGCTGGTCGGCCGGTACTGATCGAGGTCGATCTCGCCGGCGCCCGAGCAGTCAAACGGGCTATGCCCGACGTGCTGAGTGTTTTTTTGGCGCCGCCCAGTTGGGAGGTGTTGCGCCAGCGACTGGCCGGCCGCGGCACCGAAACCCCGGAACGGATGGCCCGGCGGCTGTCCACCGCGGAGGCCGAACTGGCCGCCCAGGGGGAGTTCGACGTCGTCGTGGTGAACAGCCAATTGGATTCGGCCTGCGCTGAATTGGTATCGTTGCTGCTAGGAAACGCGCCGGAGCCGGCGTGAGCGGTCGCGCAATCACAATGATCAACCCTGGACCACCCAAACGGGCCCACCGAATCGAAGCTCACTGCCAGCGAAACGTCAGGAGAAGTACCACGTGACAACCTCTGCGGATCACTACGATCCAGCCCCCGGTGCGGCCAGCGCCTATGACACACCGTTGGGTATCACCAACCCGCCGATCGACGAATTGCTCGACCGGGTGTCCAGCAAGTACGCGCTGGTGATCTACGCCGCCAAGCGCGCCCGCCAGATCAACGACTATTACAACCAACTCGGCGAGGGCATCCTCGAGTACGTCGGTCCGCTGGTTGAACCCGGCCTGCAGGAGAAGCCGTTGTCAATCGCGCTTCGCGAGGTTCACGGCGACCTTCTCGAACACACCGAAGGCGAGTAGCCGCGACGGCGCGGGTCGCTATGAGCCCGAAGCGGATCATCGTCGGCGTCGCGGGCGGTATCGCCGCCTACAAGGCCTGCTCGGTGGTGCGTCAGCTCAGCGAGGCCGGCCACGAGGTGCGGGTCGTTCCCACCGAGTCAGCGTTGCGTTTCGTCGGCGCATCAACCTTCGAGGCGCTGTCCGGGCATCCGGTCCGGACCGGTGTTTTCGAGGATGTGCCAGAAGTGCCGCACGTCCGCCTGGGCCAGCAGGCCGACCTGGTGGTGGTGGCCCCGGCAACCGCTGACCTACTGGCCCGCGCGGCGGCCGGTCGTGCCGACGATCTGCTCACCGCCACCCTGTTGACGGCCCGGTGTCCGGTGCTCTTCGCGCCGGCAATGCACACCGAGATGTGGCTGCACCCCGCGACGGTCGATAACGTGACCACGCTGCGCCGACGGGGGGCGGTGGTGCTCGAGCCGGCGTTCGGCCGGTTGACCGGTGCCGACACCGGTGCCGGACGGTTGCCCGAGGCTGAGGAGATCACCACCTTCGCCGAGTTGTTGCTGGCCCGTGCCGACGCCTTGCCCCACGATCTGGGCGGCGTCAAGGTCCTGGTCACCGCCGGCGGCACCCGCGAGGCGCTCGACCCGGTCCGTTTCATCGGTAACCGAAGTTCCGGGAAACAGGGCTATGCGGTCGCCCGGGTCGCCGCCCAGCGCGGAGCGGATGTCACCCTCATCGCGGGCAACACCGCCGGGTTGGCCGACCCGGCCGGCGTCCACGTCCTGCGCGTCACCTCGGCGGCCCAGATGCATGAGGCGGTGTCCAAACACGCTCCCGATGCCCACGTCCTGGTGATGGCGGCCGCGGTCGCGGACTTCCGTCCTGCGCAGGTCGCGGCCAGCAAGATCAAGAAGACCATCGACGCCCGGGATATGCCGAGGGTGGATCTGGTGCGCACCGAGGATGTCCTGGCGGGGGCGGTGCGTCAGCGGGCTGACGGCCAGCTGCCTAATATGCGTGCGATCGTCGGTTTCGCCGCCGAGACCGGCGACGCCGACGGCGACGTGCTGTTCCACGCCAGGGCCAAGTTGCGCCGCAAGGCCTGCGACCTGTTGGTCGTCAACGCCGTCGGCGACGGCCGGGCGTTCGAGGTGGACAGCAATGACGGCTGGCTGCTGAGCTCCGACGGGACCGAGGTGGCCCTTGAACACGGTTCGAAGACGTTGATGGCGAGCCGTATTGTGGACGCGATCGCTGCGTTCCTGCACGGCGGCGACGGGTAAACACGTACGCCGGTCAATGCGGCCGGCAGGGGATCGCACCATGTGCCCGAAATCAGGTACCGAAGGAGATTGACACTGTGAGTGATAACGGTCGGCTGTTCACCAGCGAGTCGGTGACCGAGGGGCATCCGGACAAAATCTGCGATGCCATCAGCGACTCGGTGCTCGACTCGCTGCTGCAGGATGACCCGACCTCCCGGGTTGCGGTGGAGAGTCTGGTGACCACCGGTCAGGTGCATGTGGTGGGTGAGGTGACCACCGCGGCGAAGGAGGCCTTCGCCGATATCACCGACACCGTCCGCCAGTGCATTCTCGAGATCGGATACGACTCGTCGGAGAAGGGCTTCGACGGAGCCTCGTGTGGGGTGAATATCGGAATCGGCCGGCAGTCCCCGGACATCGCCCAGGGCGTCGACGAGGCCTATGAGGCCCGGGTCGACGGTGAGCGCGACCCGCTTGATCATCAGGGCGCCGGCGACCAGGGCCTGATGTTCGGGTACGCGATCCGCGACACCCCGGAGTTGATGCCACTTCCGATCGCGCTGGCTCACCGCCTGTCCCGAAAGCTCGCGGCGGTCCGTAAGACCGGCCCGCTGGGCTATCTGCGTCCGGACGGCAAGACCCAGGTCACCATCCAGTACGAGGGAACCACCCCGATCCGACTGGACACCGTGGTGCTCTCCACCCAGCACGCCGCGAACATCGACGAGAAGGAACAACTGCCGCACGATATTCGCAAGCACGTCGTCGACGAGGTGCTCGGCGAACTGGCCCACGAGAGTCTCGACATCTCCGACTTCCGGCTGCTGGTCAACCCGACCGGGAAGTTCGTCGTCGGCGGCCCGATGGGGGACGCCGGCCTGACAGGTCGCAAGATCATCGTCGACACCTACGGCGGATGGGCCCGCCACGGCGGCGGCGCGTTCTCCGGCAAGGACCCGTCCAAGGTGGACCGCTCGGCGGCGTATGCGATGCGCTGGGTGGCCAAGAACGTGGTCGCCGCGGGGTTGGCGGAACGGGTTGAGGTCCAGGTTGCCTATGCCATCGGCAAGGCTGCCCCGGTCGGGCTGTTCGTGGAGACGTTCGGCAGCGAAACCGTCGACCCGCATCGCATCGAGAAGGCCATCAGCGCGGTGTTCGATCTACGGCCGGGTGCGATCGTCCGTGACCTGAACCTGCTGCAGACCAAGTACGCCCCGACCGCCGCGTACGGCCATTTCGGTCGCCCTGAGCTGGATCTGCCGTGGGAGCGACTGGACAAGGTCGAGGACCTGAAGAACTCCGTGTAGCCGAAAAGCGGCTCACGCGCCGCGTGAGCCGCTTTTCCTGGACGATCGGCGCGTCAGCTACCGATGAACTGGTCGAATGCCCACTGGAATCGGGCCGGAACGACCTGGACGCCGCATTGGCTCTGCAGCGTGCCCAGTGGCGCCAGGATCGACTTGAAGTCGGCGTATTCCTGCGGGTTGCTGCTGGCGTAGTCCGCGATGGTCTGCTGCGCCTGCGCCTGGGGTTGCAGAGCCGCGGTCATCAGCATCTTGTTGCCGTCCGGGTGGGCGTTCATATACGCCTGGGCCTGCTCGGTGACCGAGGAGACCTTGCTGTCCACCGCCGCGGGGCTGCAGTCGGTGACCGCCGAGGCGGTGGGCGCCAGCAGGCCGGCCAGCGCGAATCCGCTGATGAGGGTGCCGGTGTAGGTACGCGCGATGCGTCGGGATGTCATAAGCCTTGTTCCTCCGGGAATGCGACGTGTGCTGTCATACGTGTCCTGTCATTGTGGCTTGTCGTACCCCGGCCGACAAACGTTACTGGTCCCCGCCCCGGTGCAGGGCCGCCCGCAGGGCCGCCAGACCGCGGTCGGTGGCCTCGGTTGCGGCCGGCACCACCCCGGCGTAGCCCAGGTAGCCGTGTACCAGGGTCTCGGCGTTGTGCAGTTCCACCTGTACACCGGCTTGTGCCAGCAGTTCGGCGTAGCGGGCCCCGTCATCGCGCAGCGGATCATGTCCGGCTACCGCGATATAGGCCGGGGCCAGGCCGGTCAGGTCGGTGGCCCGGCCGGGCGCAAGGTCTGCCGGTGGATCGGACGGGTCCAGATGGCCGGCGTACCACCGGGTGAACGCGGCGATCGCCGCGTGGTCCAGTACCGGCGCCTCGGCGTTCTCGCTGAAGGACGGCAGTGAGGTATCCCACATCGTCGACGGGTACCAGAGCAACTGAAACACCACTGCCGGTCCGGCACCCGCGCGAACCCGGTCCCGGGCCCGCCGGGCAACAACCGCGGCCAGGGTGCCACCCGCGGAATCGCCGGCCACCGCCAAGCGGGAGCCGTCGGCGCTGAACCGGCCCGCGTTCTCGGCGACCCAGCAGGTGGCCGCCCACACGTCCTCGACCGCGGCCGGATAGGGGTGTTCGGGGGCCAGGCGGTAGTCGACGGAGACGACGACCGTGTCGGCGCCGACGGCATGCTCCCGGGCCGTGACGTCGTGAGTCTCGAGGTCGCCCAGAGCGAACCCGCCACCATGGAAGAACATCGTCACCGGGTGGGTGCCGGAAGCCCGCCCACCCGAGGTTTCCGGGGGCCAGTAGACCCGCGCCGGGATCGGGCCCGCCGGTCCGTCGATGCGGATGTCCCGGGTATGCAGGTCGGGATGCCATGGCCGGCGCGGCAGTTCGCGCAAACGGCGCCTGGCCTCCTCGACACCGCCGTCGGCGGTCAACTGGAATGGCACGGCTTCCAGTACTTTCTGCAGGATGGCGTCCAGAGATCGGTTGTCGGCGGAAGCGGCCATGGGATCATGCTACGCGGGCGCGCCGCGTGCGGTGCGGGCGTGGTGGACCGCCGGTCTGATCGCCGCAATCGGCTACGGCGTCGCCCTCGCGGTCATCGCCCTGGGACTGCCGGCCGGTGCCGATCTGACCGGACGGTTCGCCGGTCAGCCGGTGGCCAAGGCGGCGATGGCGGTGCTGCTGGCGGTGGCCGCGCTGAGTCATCCGATCCGGCGGGAACGGCGTTGGCTGCTGGGCGCCCTGCTGCTCTCGGCGGCGGGCGACTTCTTTCTCGCCATTCCGTGGTGGCCGCCGGCGTTCGTGACCGGTCTCGGCTCGTTCCTGCTGGCCCATCTGTGCTTCATCGGAGCGCTGCTCCCACTGCGCGGCAGACCGGGACGGGGCCGGTTACTGCTGATCGCGGTAGTGCTCGTTGGTTTCGCGGGGATGCTGAGCCGGTTCTGGCCGGCGCTCATCGCCGACGGAATGACCCTGCCGGTGATCACGTACATGGCCGTGCTGGCCGTGATGGTGTCGGCTGCCCTGCTGGCCCGGCTGCCCACGCTGTGGACGGCGATCGGCGCGCTGCTGTTCGCGGTCTCGGACGGCATGATCGGGGTGGGTCGGTTCCTCCTCGAATCCCAGGCGCTGGAACTGCCGATCTGGTGGGTCTACGCCGCTTCGATGGTGTTGATCACCGCCGGGTTGTTCTTCGGTCGCTCGCCGGAGTGAGATCCTCGGACCGAATTTTTGTCGGTACCCCTGGTTAGTGTCGTGGACGATCGCCATTCAGCGCAGATCGCCGTTCACCATCGCCATTCAACCGGGGGGAATCTTATGACCGACGCAAACAAGACTCTGATCGCCGCACTGCTGGACCGCTCCGGCTCCATGCAGGACATCGCCGCGGACATGTGCGGCGGGTTCGACTCGTTCATCACCAGGGAACGCGGCCAGGCGGGCGCCACGCTGGTGACACTGGCTCAGTTCGACGACCGCTACGACGTGGTCTTCACCGACCGGCCCATCGACGCGGTGCCTGCACTGACACTGGAGCCGCGGGGGATGACTGCCCTACTGGATGCGATCGGGCGGTTCATCACCGAGGTGGGGACCGGTCTGGCTGCACTGCCCGAAGACGAGCGACCTTCGGCCATCACCGTGTTGGTCATGACCGACGGGCACGAAAACGCCAGCCGGGAGTGGACCTCAGAAGCGGTGCGCGCCCTCATCGCCCAGCAGGAATCGGTGTACGGCTGGGACTTCGTCTTCCTCGGCGCCAACATGGACGCTGTCGAGGTGGGCACCAATCTGGGCTTCGCGCCGGGCAAGTCCCTGACCTATGACGCTGACGGCGACGCCGTGGGCGGGGCCTGGGACTCGGTGTCCAGCTACACCGCCCGCAAGCGGTCTGCCGGCATCGCCGCGGCACCGTCGATAGTGTTCGATGACGCCGAGCGCAGCGCGGCGCGAAAACGGCGGTAACGGCGGTAAGGACACGGGCGGGGGCAGGTGAGCACGGGGCAGGCAACCAGACCGGGCCGGCGAGCCGCCGAACACGAGCCGATCGCCCGGGTGCTTCCGATGCTGTCGGTACCGCACCTGGACCGCGAGTTCGACTATCTGGTCTCGGCCGAGCAGTCCGATGATGCTCAGCCGGGGGTGCGGGTGAGGGTGCGATTCCATGGCCGTCTAGTGGACGCCTTCCTTCTTGAACGCCGCTCCGACACCGACCACGTAGGTCAACTCGGTTGGCTGGATCGGGTGATCTCCCCGGAACCGGTTCTCACCGCCGAGGTGCGCCGACTCGTCGATGCGGTCGCCGCCCGCTACGCCGGAACCAGGCCCGACGTGCTGCGATTGGCGATCCCGCCACGCCACGCCGGTGCGGAGAAAAGTCAGCGCAGCGCACCACCGCTGCCGGTCGTCTCGCCTGTCGACCCGGCCGGCTGGGCCCGCTACAGCCGCGGCGAGCAGTTCCTGGAGGCGCTGCACGGCGGCCGCGCCGCTCGCGCGGTATGGCAGGCGCTGCCCGGGGAGCGCTGGTCCGAGCGCCTGGCCGAGGCCGCGGCAGCAGCGGTCAGCGGCGGCTACGGAGTGCTGGCCGTGGTGCCCGACCAACGGGACGTCGACGAACTGTGGCGCGCCGCGACCGCGCTGGTCGACGAGTCCGCAGTGGTCGCGCTGGCCGCCGGGCTGGGCCCCTCGGCGCGGTACCGGCGCTGGCTGTCGGTACTGAGGGGCGAGGCCCGACTCGTCATCGGCACCCGCAGTGCGGTGTTCGCCCCAGTGGACCGGCTGGGTCTGGTGATCGTCTGGGATGACGGCGACGAAAGCCTGGCCGAACCCCGCGCTCCCTACCCGCACGCCCGGGAGGTCGGGATGTTGCGCGCCCATCAGCTGCGCTGCGCCGCGATCGTCGGCGGCTACACGCGTACCGCCGAGAGTCAGGCACTCGTCGACAGCGGGTGGGCTCACGATCTGGTGGCTCCGCGGCCGGTGGTGCGGGTCTGCGCACCCCGGGTGGTCGCTATCGACGACAGCGGATACGCAGAGGAGCGCGACCCGGCGGTGCGGACCGCCCGGCTGCCGTCGATGGCGCTGCGGGCCGCGCGCACCGCTCTGGACCGCGGTGCCCCGGTACTGGTCCAGGTGCCTCGCCGGGGCTACCTGCCCTCGGTGGCCTGCGCCAAGTGCCGCACCATCGCGCGATGCCGGCACTGTATGGGCCCGTTGTCATTGTCCGACCGCGACGCCGACGGCGCGACATGCCGGTGGTGCGGGCGAATCGACGTGACGCCCCGGTGCCGACGTTGCGGTGCAGATACGATCCGGGCGGTGGTGGTGGGAGCCCGGCGCACCGCCGAGGAACTGGGCCGGGCGTTTCCCGGCACCACCGTCATCACCTCGGCGGGGGACGCGGTGCATCCCGAGATCGGGCCCGGTCCGGCCCTCGTGGTGGCCACACCCGGCGCCGAGCCGCGGGCCCCGGCCGGGTACGGCGCCGCCCTGTTGCTGGACAGCTGGTCGCTGCTGGGCCGCCAGGATCTCCGCGCCGCCGAGGATGCACTGCGGCGCTGGATGGCCGCCGCCGCTCAGGTGCACTCCCGGGCTGAGGGCGGGGTGGTCGCCGTCGTGGCGGAGTCCGTCATTCCCACCGTGCAAGCACTGATCAAGTGGGATCCGGTCGGCCACGCCGAAGCGGAACTGGCCGCTCGGACCGCGGTCGGTCTGCCCCCGGCCGTCCACATGGCCGCCATCGACGGGGCAGCCACCGCAGTCGCCGCCTTGATCGAGCAGGCCGAACTGCCCGAGGACGCCGATGTACTGGGACCGGTCGACCTGCCGGCCGGGGTTCGCCGCCCACCGGCCACTGCGGCCGATGAGCAGGCCATCCGCATGCTGATCCGGGTCCGGCGCGACGAGGGTCTTGCGCTGGCGGGAGCCCTGCGCCAGGCGACCGCCGTGCACAGCGCCCGCCATGACCACGAGGCCGTGCGGGTGCAGATCGACCCGCTTCATATCGGCTGACACACCGCCGACGGTTAGGCTGAGACCCCCACCGAACCAGGGAGTACCGATGAAGTCCTTCGGCCGCAAGGTCGCGTGGCTCATCCCGCTGTTCCTGATCGTCATAGGTCTGCTGTGGCCGGCCATCTTCACCGGCACATCCCAGGGCACCGCGGTCGCCGACCCGGTCACCATCTCGAACCTTCGGGCCGAGTACAGCGTTGACAGCGATGGGCTGATGCAGGCGACCGAGACCTTGACCACCGAATTCCCCAGCGGCCGGCACGGCATTTTCCGTTTCTGGGATATCGGCAACACCAATGATCCGCACCTTCGGCAGATACCCGAGGTTTTGGACATCTCCCTCGACGGCCAACCCGTGCCCTATGAACTGCTCCGGCAGGGCAACGGCCGTTTCCTGGTGGCCAAGATCGGCGATCCCGACAGTTATCTGACCTCGGGAACCCACGTCTACCGGATCGCCTACAGCGTCCCCGGCGTGCTCGACCCGGGGAGCATCGGAGCCCAGAAGGATTTCGCCGCCGCCGTCGGTGAGCGCGGCGGGTCCTCGGCGTTCTTCTGGAATGTCGTGGCTCCCGGGTGGAGCAATCAGATCGACCGGGCCGAGGTCTCGGTACGGCTACCAGGCCCCGTTCCCGGCGCGCAGTGCTCGGTCGGGGCCGGCGTGGGTCGTCCGTGCGAGGGCCTGACCGTCAACGGCGACACCGTGACGCTGACGGCCGCCGGCCTGCCGCCGCGGACACCGGTCACCGTCCGTGCGGGGGTGGACGTTCCCACTCCGCCGCGGGCGACGGTGCCCTGGTCGGTCCGCTGGGACGGTGTCCTCGGGCGTTCACCGTCGGTGGTGGCCTGGCTTGCCGGTCTCGCCGTCGCCGCCGGACTCGGCGGCTTCCTGTGGTGGCGCACCACCGTTGAGGCACCGCCGGGCTTCCCCCTGCAGTACGCCCCGCCGAAGGGCCTGGGGCCCGTTCAGTGCGAGTACATCCGTACCGAGGAGGTGCCCGCCCAGGGCCTGACCGCGACACTGTTTCATCTGGCGGACCGCAAGCTGTTGTCACTGGATCAGGAGAGCGCGAAGAAGTGGACGGTGCGCAGCGTGGGGGAGGCCGGCGGCTGGGCCGATGTCGATCCGGTCAGTGTCGCGGTCGGGTCGGCACTGGGCCTGACCAACCCGGGCCGGGTGTTTCGGGCCGACGGGTCGGTGAGTGCCGGAAGCAAGCTCAGCAGCGCCAAGGAGGTCATGGCATCGGCCGTCAAGGCGTGGGCGCTTGACGACGGCCTGCTGGTCAAGCGGCGCGCCGAGCTGTGGCTGCGGTTTGCCAACGTGGTGGCGCTGATCCTCGCCTTCGCCGGCTTCATGCGCTGGGTCGGCCCGATCACGTTGTGGGGACTGCCGTTCGCGGTGTTCTTCCTGATGTCGCTGCGCGGCTGGCGGTCCGGGGTCGGCCTGCGGCGCACGCCCGCCGGCCGCCAGCTGTGGTCGGAGGCGGGCGGTTTCCACCGCATGCTCGCCACCGACTCCGCGGAGTCGCGGTTCGATTTCTCGGCTCGCAAGGATCTGTACGCCGCCTACATTCCGTTCGCTGTGGCCGGTGGTGCGGCCGCGCTGTGGGCGGCGAAGTACCAGGCCGCCACCGGCCAGCCGGCACCCCAACCGGGCTGGTACCACTCCTCGTCGGGCCGCGGATGGAGTTCATCGTCCTCGGGGGGTGCTAGCTTCGACAGCTTCGAGTCGGCGTTGTCGTCATCCATCGGCGCCTACACCGCGTCCCAGTCCTCGTCATCGAGCGGTGGCGGTGGTGGCGGCGGCGGGGGCGGTGGCGGTGGCGGCGGTGGTGGAGGAGGAGGCGGATCATGGTGACCTGGGTGTTGGTTCTGATATTGGCGATCGCGGTGGCGGTCCTGGTCGGTTTCGTCCTGGGATACAACAAACTCCGCGCGGCCGATGTCCGGGCCGATGAGGCTCTGGGAGGTATCGACGTCCAGCTCACCCGGCGGGCTTCGCTGATCCCGAGCCTGGTCAGCACCGTGCAGGGCTTCGCCGGCCACGAGAAGTCCGTCCTCGGACATATCGCTGACGCCCAGGCTGCCCTGATGGCCGCGACTGCGGGCAAGTCAGTGGAAAGGCGAACCACCGCTGAGCACGAGTTCGACACGGCTGTCGGTCAGGTGCTGGCGCTGGGCCAGGTCTATCCGCAACTCGCCTCCTCGAACAACTTCCTGAACCTGCAGCAGAACCTCGCCGACACCGAGGACAAACTTGCCTTCGCCCGTCAGTACTACAACGATGCCGCGGCCGGGGTTAATCGACTTCGCGGCACCATCCCGTGGATGTTCGTGGCAGGGATGGCGGGGGTCGGCGAGCGCGAGTTCTATCAGGTGCCGAAATGAACGCCCCCGAATGACGGCCTGACCGGATGCGCATCATCTTCGCGGGCACGCCGGCACCGGCGCTGCCGTCCTTGCAGCGCCTGATCGACTCGCCGCGACACGAGGTGGTGGCGGTGCTCACCCGCCCGGACGCAGCGGCGGGTCGACGGGGAAAGCCGGCGCCCTCACCGGTGGCGTGCCTGGCCGCCGACGCCGGCATTCCGGTGCTCAAACCCGCCCGCCCCAACTCCGCGGAGTTCGTCGCCGAAATCACTGCGCTGGCCCCGGACTGTTGCGCCGTGGTGGCCTACGGGGCGCTGCTGAGCGCCGAACTGCTCGCCGTACCGGCGCACGGCTGGGTCAATCTGCACTTCTCGCTGCTGCCTGCCTGGCGTGGCGCGGCCCCGGTCCAGGCGGCAATCGCTGCGGGTGACACCGTCACCGGGGCAACGACTTTCCGCATCGAGCCGGCACTCGATTCGGGTCCGGTGTATGGCGTGGTCA
>ERZ888423.1436-NODE-1436-length-20487-cov-6.996427_pt1 | contig 20487 bp, 18 predicted proteins | sample MGYA00520523_ERZ888423 | MGnify/ENA primary metagenome ERZ888423 (study PRJEB32303, sample SAMEA104408611) | aquatic metagenome | biome: Brackish water; feature: Pelagic; material: water | place: Baltic Sea | collected 2014-06-08T10:24:00 | depth 30,27 m ...
GCCGTACATTTAGATCCTCGAAATGCGCTAAAGTTATGCTGGCCTATCATATGAGCCGCTTCTGCTTTCATTACGTTAATATCTAATTTATTTTTTTCCCAAAATACATAATCTTTTAGAAATATAGGTCGCGTTTTACCTGTATAGATGATGTATGCATACTTTCTTTTAATAGCATCAAACCTTGAATGAAAACCTTCAGAAATTTCTTGCAGAGAGATTACAGCAATAGAATCAGGTAAAGCTGAATTTATTCCCTTCAGCCACTGATCAATCGTTCGGCTATCGGTTGATTTAAAATCAAATACTTGACCTAAGGCGTGCACTCCAGCATCAGTTCTGCCAGAATAATTCATTCTCTCCGTTACCTGACCTACAGATATAATTGCTTTTTCGAGCGCGTCTTGAACTGAGCTAGCATTTGGTTGCGACTGAAATCCAGAAAAACTAGACCCATCATATTGACAGACTCCAACAAATTTCACAGGTTAGGTCTGTTTCTCTAGAATTTCCTTTGCTTCAGCCACTATCTCTACACTGGAAGAATGTAAAATTAATTTTTGAAGAATTTTTTCGGCATTCTCCCAATCACCCATATCAACGTAGGTGCGAACTAAATCTAACTCCTGAGTCTCAATATCATTTGAGATACTGAGATTAGCTTGAAAGGTGGTTGCATTCTCCTCGGATAGATCTTCCTCAACTGCTGTTTTGGTAAATGAAGAGTGGCGATTAAAGCGAATCAGTATCAAGGCTATAAAAAATCCTAGGATCAAAGAAAGAAAGCCTACCCAAAAAAGATCTTTTAACTGAAATGCTTGTGCAGCATTAGATTCTGAAGGTAAAGATTCTGGCAACTCAGTACCCTCAAGATTCAACGAGATAATGGAGGTATTTTTATCTATTATCTCATCGCCTGAAAGATTGATATTATCTTGAAGTAAGTCAGGACTGGGGATCTCAAGCTCAGGATCGGTTGTTAAATTCATTGGCTCTTTTCTTGGTGCTATCTGAGTGTTCTTAGGAGCAGTTAAAATTAATTGGCCACTAGAAATCAACGATTTGCTTGCAGTGCGAGAAGACATAAAATTAACTGCAGACTTTGCATCCGCCCCGCTTGTGGATTGCACTAATTCTGAAGAAGGTATTACTAGATCTACATCATTTCTCACTAAATTAATATTCTCATCAATAAAAGCATTAGGATTTTCTAAATAAAAAGCCCACATGAGCTGGTAAATAGAGGCATTGAAATCCTTTTCAACAGATTTCGCCACGCTCCATATTGTTTCAACCTGGTCACTCCTTATTTTTTGAGGAGCCAGCTGCAATTGAATTTCAGAAGAGGAATTGATTTCAGCGCTCGAGACAAAGGTTGGTTTATTTTCAACTATTTCATTAGGGCTAGATTCCGAAGTCCCAGACAGAGCGGCCTGGATATCATATCGCTGAAACTGACCAGATATTTTCTTAGCTGGCAATTTAAAAGATAATTCTTGCTCCTGGGATTCTCGAAGGGTATTTTGTGGCAAAAAGATGAATATATCTTTGGAGAGCTGCGGGCCTGCTTGTAATCGAAATGAAAAATATGATTCTTGAAAAGTTGTAGGCAAAGCTAGAGTTAATCTTTGAAAACTCTCTAAATCTTCAAATAAGAAATATTGCAATGTCTTCTCTGGCAAAGAATCTGTTGATTTAAAATCCATTAACTGAATATCCGCCTCAGTCAGAGAAGGAGTACCTTTAATTTGAATAGTGATTAGAAAATTACCCTGAGAGTTTACTGAAACTTCAGGGCTCCCAATGATACCTTGAGCATTAACGGTGGTAATAAGAAACGCAAGTAGAACAAATATTTTTTTCATCTAAAATTTATTGGAGTTAAATAGCCTCTCAGCAATTTGAACTGCATTTAGTGCAGCGCCCTTACCATATACATTATCAGCAACAATCCACAAGGAAACCCAAGTATCTCCTGCTAACTCTTGCACCCTAATTCTTCCTACAAAAACATCCTCTGTATCATTGGCATGTTCCACAGGGGTTGGATATTCAAGTTTTTGGGGATTATCAATCACTTTAATTCCCTCAGCATTATTTAAAATACTAATAATATGATCGCGTGAGCTCTTGTGCGAGACCTTAAAGAATACAGCCTCTGAATGACCATTGAACACGGGAACTCTGACGCAGGTTGCTTGAACAAAAATCTTAGGATCTAAAATTTTATGAGTTTCCCAAGTTAATTTCATTTCTTCTTTGGTGAAATCATTATCAAGAAAAACGTCACATTGAGGAATAACATTAAAAGCTATCTGCTTTGGGTAAACAGATGGTAATTGAGGGGAGTCTTGAAAATAGGTTTGATTGTGGAGCTCCTCTAGTGCTGCCTTGCCAGTCCCTGAAACTGCTTGATAGGTTGCGACATTCATTAGCTCAATATTGAGCTCATCATGGATAGGCTTAAGCGCCATTAATAATTGTGCGGTAGAGCAATTAGGATTTGCTATCAAGCTTGGCTTTTCTAGCTGATCCAACAGATAGCCATTTATTTCTGGAATAACTAAGGGGACATCGTCCTGGTAACGAAAATGAGAAGAGAGATCAATAACATAAGCTCCTGCTTTCACAAAAGCTCTAGCATAAGTATCTGCAACAGCAGAACCAGCTGCAAAAATAATTAAATCAACCGATGTTGGTTCAAAAGATTCTAAAGATTGGACAATATAATCTTCGCTGTTCAGACTAATGCTATTGCCCACCGTTGAATGTCCCAAGGGGATAAAATTAGCCAAAGGAAAAGATTTTTTTTCTAACAGCTTAATAATTTTTGCCCCTACGACCCCGGTAGCTCCAACTAAAGCAAGATTAATGGGTAAATTATTCATTTTTAAGAAAGCGAATCAGGATTGGGGCTACTTCATGAGTTTTAATGAAGTCTGCGCTTGTTGTTATATCTTTAGTTCTATGGCCCTCGTCAATAAAAGCTTTGATTGCGGACTCAATCTTCACCGCCAGATCTTTTCGATCCAATGAGTACTCTAGGGCCATGGCTAAAGAAGAAATCATAGCCAAAGGATTAGCAACGCCTTGCCCAGCAATATCGGGAGCACTGCCGTGGCATGGTTCATACATTCCTTGCCCAGAGCTATTCAGCGATGCAGAAGGGAGCATTCCAATGGACCCAGTGAGAGTGGCCGCTATATCAGATAAAATATCTCCGAATAGATTGCCGGAAACAATCACATCATATTGGTTAGGGTTAAGTACAAGCTGCATAGCCGTGTTATCAGCAAGTTGGTGTGAAAGCTCAACCTCTGGATATTCCGGGCCCATCTCTGTCACTATGTCTCGCCAAAATTTTGATACTTCTAGAACATTTGCTTTTTCTACAGAACATAATTTCTTATTCCTATTCATTGCAGCCTCAAATGCAACCTTTGCAATACGTCTAATCTCATCTTCATTATAAACCATGGTATTAAAGGCATATTTTGGACTTGCATCTTCAACTAAACCTCTGGGCTCACCAAAATAGACTCCACCCGTCAGCTCTCTGACAATTAAAATGTCTAGGTTTTCAATAATATGATTTTTTAAAGGGGACGCAGAAGCCAGATCATTAAATAAAAATGCTGGTCTAAGATTTGCAAATAAACCAAGTGATTTTCTGAGACCTAGTAATGCCTGTTCTGGCCGAACATCCCAACCCAGATGATCCCATTGCGGGCCGCCCACTGCTCCAAATAATACTGCATCTGATTTTTTTGCTATTTCTAAAGTTTCGTCAGTTAGAGGCTTGCCATGCAGATCATAAGACGCCCCCCCTACTTCTTTCTCTAGCACTTGAAAATCTAAATTATGAGCTTCAATAAGATAATTCAGAACCTCTACAGCAGATGCTGTAACTTCTTTGCCAATGCCATCTCCAGGCAGTATTAAAATTTGCTTAGTCATAGTTCTCTCAAGTATTAAATTTATTCAAAAATCCAAGGTCTTGCGTTTCTTCTGTTCATCTCAAATAACTCAATGCGTTCTTTATTTTTTAAAGTGATATCAATATCATCTAAGTTGTGAATGATCCGATTGATTTGATTGGCCTCAACCTCAAAAGACATAGAAATGTTCCCAGCTTTAATCTCTTGTTCAATCAAGCTAATTTCAAAACTTTGAGGACCAAGGGTTGATAGCTCAAATAGCAGGGTAATGTTTTCTTTAGAAATTTGAATTGGAAGAATTTGATTTTTAAAACAATTATTATAAAAAATATCGCCAAATGAGCTTGCTATCACGGCTTGAAATCCAAAATCTCTAAGCGCCCAAACTGCGTGCTCTCGACTTGAGCCGCATCCAAAATTATCACGAGTCAGAAGTATGGTGGAGCTCTGAAAAGCAGGCTGATTGAGAATGAACTCTTGATTAATAGATCTCTCGCTAGGGATCATGCCGAGGCGGCCTTGATCCAGATACCTCCATCCATCAAACAAGTAATCTCCAAACCCAAATTTTTTAATTGATTTGAGGTATTCGGTTGGGATGATTTGATCGGTATCAATATTATCTCTATCAAATGGGGCTACTACCCCCTGGATACTTGAATTGCTCATGAGGGATCAGAGATGGTTCCATGGATAGCAGTTAATGCAGCCATGATTGGACTCATTAAATGAGTTCTACCTAAATTACCCTGCCTGCCCTCAAAATTTCTATTAGAAGTAGAAGCGCATCTTTCATAAGGCTTCAATTGATCTGGGTTCATTCCTAAGCACATTGAGCAGCCAGGGTCTCGCCATAAAAAACCTGCCTCTTTAAAGATTGTATCAAGACCTTCGGCCTCTGCCTGCGCTTTTACCATTCCTGAGCCTGGAACCACAATTGCTTCAGTAATTTTCTCAGAAACTTTCTGGCCTTTGATAACGCCTGCAGCCAATCTTAAATCCTCAATTCTAGAATTGGTACACGAACCAATAAATACACGATTAAAGCTAAGATCTTTCAGCGTTTCAGCATCTTCAAGGCCCATATAGGCTTTAGCTAATTTAAAATTTTCTAACTCATCTTTTGGTGTATTGGATTCAACAGGAATCTTTGCATCAAAATCAATGGTCATCTCAGGCGAAGTTCCCCATGTAACTTGAGGTTTGATCAAAGCAACATCAATATTAATCTTTTTATCAAAAATCGCTCCATCATCAGATCTCAGTGTCTTCCAAAAATTTTGGGCAAGGTTAAGGTTTTCGCTAGAGAGAGAGCTATGAGACTTTACATAATCTAAAGTAATTTGATCTACGCCAATTAAGCCAACTTTAGCGCCTGCCTCAATTGCCATATTGCAGATCGTCATTCTTGATTCCATGGATATAGAATCAATATAGGAACCAGAGAACTCCATTGCGTGACTTGTGCCCCCTGCCGTGCCAATTAATTTAATTAAATACAGAACAATGTCTTTTGAAGTGACACCGGCTCGGGGCTGCCCCTCAAAGATAACTTGCATGTTTTTTAATTTAGAGATTTGTAAACACTGGGTAGCTAGCACATGCTCAACCTCAGAGGTGCCAATGCCCATTGCCAAGCAACCAAATGCTCCGTGAGTAGAGGTGTGGGAGTCCCCACATACAATTGTCATGCCAGGGAGCGTATAACCAAGCTCAGGGCCCATGACATGAACTATTCCTTGCTCTGGTGATTCGATATCAAATTGCTGAATATTAAACTCATGGCAATTTTTATCTAATTCGACAACTTGAATTTTAGATATTTCATCTTCGATGGAATCCGCGGTAAATGATTTTCCTCGGGTGGTAGGGACATTGTGGTCTGGGGTGGCAACATTTGCATTGAGTCTCCATGGCACTAAGTTTTTATACCTTAATCCTTCAAAAGCTTGTGGAGATGTCACCTCATGAAGGTAGTGCCGGTCAATATAAATTAAAGCCTCGCCGGAATCATTGGCATGAACAAGATGCTCATTCCAAAGCTTATCGTAAAGCGTGCTTTTCATATTATTTTTTAAATGGCAGAGATTGTTCTATATCCCCACATTGAGCACGATTTCTAAGAAAATGATCCATGATGACTAAATTGGACATAGCTTCTGCTATGGGCACTGCTCTTAGGCCAACGCAAGGATCATGCCTGCCTGCAACCTCAATATCGACCTCTTCCCCATCAGTATTAATGCTTTGGCCCTTGGTTTTAATGCTAGAGGTTGGCTTGATAAGAAACTCAATGTTGATAGAATCGCCATTGGAAATGCCACCTAAAATTCCGCCGGCATTATTCGAAACAAAGCCATCTGAACGAATCTCATCTCTAATTTCTGAACCCTTAAGATCCAAGATGCCAGCTACATTACCAATTGATACAGATTTAACTGCATTAATGCTCATAATGGCTTTTGCCAAATCAGCATCTAACTTGTCAAATACTGGCGCCCCAAGCCCGACTGGGCAATTTTCAATACACACTCCCAATTTAGCCCCAACAGAATTACCTTCTTTGATTAACTCTGCAAACATCTGATCTAGATCTGAAATCTTTTGAGTATCAGCAAAAAAATATTTATTTGTTATGGCATCCTGCGGCTGAATAGAATCTGCTTTGATGGAACCTATTTGGCTTACATAACCTGTGGTTTGAACTCCAAGAGAGTTTAAATATTTTTTTGCTACAGCTCCCGCAGCAACTCTCATCGCTGTTTCTCTAGCGCTCGAGCGGCCACCGCCCCTGTAATCTCTATGACCATATTTTGCGTGATAAGTAATATCAGCGTGATTGGGTCTGAATGTATCCTGAAGATTAGCATAATCCCCTGATCTTTGATCTTCATTATAGATAATCAAACTTATAGGGGTTCCTGTGGTCTTGCCTTCGAAGACACCAGATAAAATTTCGACCTTATCGTCTTCTTTTCGTTGGGTTGTAACGTCAGATTGACCAGGCTTCCTGCGATCTAACTCTAGTTGAATATCCTGAGTTGTGATTTCTAATTGAGGAGGGCATCCATCAATGATGCACCCAAGGGCTTTACCATGACTTTCGCCATAAGTAGTAACTTTAAAAAATGTTCCGAATGTATTCCCTGACATAGTCGAAATTATAGACTATAAAATTGAATCCATCTTCACCTAATCGTTGATAATCCGCCATCTACGGAGATAGTTTGCCCAGTAATCCAGTTATCTTTTGCAGATAACAAACCATAGATAACTCTAGCCAATGCTTTGGGGTCACCTATAGAATTTAATGGGTGCCTTTCTTCTGATGCTTTGATGCGCTTTTCATCGCTTAAAAGATTTGCAGCAAGAGGGGTATTTGTTAGAGATGGCGCAATACAATTTACAGCAACTCTTGGTGCTAATTCAGCTGCTAGGCTTCTTGAAAAACCCTCGAGAGCTCCTTTGGATGCAGCAATGGATGTATGAAAGGTCATGCCTGTATTAACCGCAACAGAAGAAATAAAGACCACAGATGCTCCAGCATCTTTTTTTAAGTTAGGAAGTACTTTTTTTATAATATTGAAAGCTCCTTCAAAATTAATTTTCATATCGGCCTGCACCTCAGTTAAATCCATTCTCTGTATGGATTTCAGAGAGATGGATCCTGGACAATACAATAAAGCATCAATGGAGTCAGGTAATTCATCTAAGGTTGACAAATCCTCATTAGGATCTAATTGAAAAAAGCTCCCGTCTTCGACTTCCATGTGCGACCTAGAGGTCACAATAGGATGATCACCAGCTGCTTTAATTAATGCTACGACCTCTTGGCCGATCAAAGAGCTGCCACCGATAACTAATATTTTTTTTTGCATGTTAATAATTTTTTTCTTAATAAAGCTAATACAATAATTAATTGTGATGATTCAGATAAATTCAACCCCGACTACTCACTTGATTCTGCTTTGCCTTGCGCTTATTTTCAGCGCATGTTCCACCACCAATGATTCAGTTCATTCAAACCTAAATCAATATGAGGTCAAAATTCATAGGGATTTTTGGGGTGTGCCTCATATCAAGGGGAAAACAGATATTGATGTGGCCTATGGAATTGGTCTCTCGCATGCTGAGGATGCATACGATGATTTAACTGAGCTGATGCCTCTTTACAGAGGGCGTAATGCTGTTGCTAATGGCTTAAATAGTATCGAGACAGATTACCTGGTGAGGCTATTAAAAGTTCACACCAAAGTAGAAGAAGTGGCTAAAAAACAACTATCGCCTCAAATACTTGCGATGGCTCAAGCATACGCGGACGGGATTAACGCATTCGCCTATAAAAATCCCACCAAGGTTAATCTAGCTCTCCACCCCATTAGGGCGGAAGATGTGATTGCGGGCTCTTATATTCAACATCTATTCTTTGCAGGTCTAGAAAGAGATCTGGCGCAAATAACCAATCATGTAAAACAATCTATTCCCACTGGGTCTAATGCCATAGCTGTTAATGGCGCAAAGACTACCTCTGAATCTTCATTTTTACTGATTAACTCTCATCAACCTCTAGCCGGTCCAGTCGGGTGGTATGAGTTAAACGTTGAAAGTGAGACGGGGTGGCAAGCACATGGTGGAAATTTTCCAGGATCATTTTTAATTAATGTTGGGTTTAATGCGGATGTTGGCTGGGGTGCAACCGTCAATAGGCCAGATGTGCTTGATATATTTAAACTAACAGTCAATCCAGTTAATCAAAATGAATACTTGCTGAACAATGAATGGGTAGCCTTTGATATTGAAGAAGATTATTTGGAATTCAAAATACTTGGCTTCTTAAAACTGAAAACAAAACAAAAATTTAGATATTCAAAGTTTGGTCCAGTGCTGGAGGCTAATGGACAATTTTTTGCTCTGAAACATTCAACGGAAAATTCATTTCGTGAGATTGAAGGTTGGCATCAACTCAGCAGAACAAAGGACGTCTTTGAATTTGAGAAAATTCTAGCTCAAAGAAAAATTCCTAGCTTTAATTTTGTAGCCATGGACTCTAAAGAGAATATAGGTTTTTTCTACAATGGAAGAATTCCTTATCGGTCTGATGCCAAGATGGCCAGAGGTATTATTGATGACACAAGCTTAGAATATATCTGGTCTGAAAAAAAATTGGTGACTGATTTACCAGCCTTTATTAATCCAGACAATGGTTGGATTCAAAGCACCAATCAAAACCCTTTCTCAGTCATGGGAAATTACTCACTACAATATAAAGCACCAAAAAAATATGTTGCCTACGAGCAAAGATTAACCAATCGATCACATGTCGCCAATGAGCTATTAAGCCCGTTAAGCCCAATTGATCTTGATGAGTTTATTAAAATAAAATTTGATAACTCTTACTCCAAAAACTCAAGGCAATTTTTATTTTTAAATTCAATGTCAGTCCATGATCCTGTGGTACAAAACCTAGTAGCAGAATGGGACAGAAACACTGATATGAATAATGTAAATGCTGGATTAGGTGTCTGTCTGATGGCTCAGGAATGGATTGCTGAAATGAACTCTCAACCAACTCCAAGTTTCCAGACTGTAAAAAAAGCTTGTGATGGACTGTTTAATACAATTGGTCGTGCTCCCAATGAAAGATGGTCTGCCATGAACACAATTAGTCGAAGAGATAGATCTTATGGTATGCAAGGCTCAGTAGATACCTTGCGAGCAGTCTATGGAACTCCCAAAGCAGAAACCAAAAGCTTAGATATGTCAGGAGGTGATGGGCTCTTCTATATTATTGCTCAACAAAATGACGTGAGAACAGTTTATGGGATGCATAATTTTGGAGCATCCAGAAACCCTGAATCAGTTCACTACTCAGATCAAGTATTCCTATTCAGCAAAGAGGCTTTGCGGTATATACCTGCAAATCTCTAGAAAGAATTTTTCTCAACGACCAACATCGCTTGAAAATCTAAAACACTCATAGCTTCTAAAGATTCTTGATCTAAACACTTAGCCAAAATCTTATCTACTACTGAAACATCAAAACTTTTTAGTAGATTGTTTTTAAATTTCTGCTCTAAAACAGGTATGCCCTCTACTCTCCTTCTTTTGTGCCCAATCGGATACTCCACTTCTACGACTTCAGTAGACGAGCCATCATTAAAGAAAATTTGAATTCTATTTGCAATCGATCGTTTATCGGCTTCAAGATATTCTTGTGTATACCTTTTGTCTTCGTGGATCGTCATTTTCTCTCGCAATGCGTCAACCCTAGGATCTGAAGCAACATCATCTTCATAGTGCTCTGCAATCAAATCACCATGAATTAACCCAATTGCAATCATATATTGCAAGCAGTGATCTCTATCTGCAGGGTTATTTAAAGCCCCAGATTTAGAGATAATTCTAATTGCAGATTCATGAGTTGTAACTTCTATCTTGGTAATATCATCCAGTCTATTAATGATTTGAGAGTGAAGAGTAACCGCTGCCTCTACAGCAGTTTGAGCATGAAACTCTGCAGGAAAACTAATTTTAAACAGTACATTCTCCATAACATAACTTCCAAGAGGCTGACTTAAAACAAGTTTTTTCCCTCCGAAAGATACATCTTCAAAGCCCCATGTTGGCGCAGAAAGTGCGCCGGGATAACCCATTTCACCAGACAAAGTAATCAGCGCTAATCGAACCGCTCTACTTGTTGCATCGCCAGCGGCCCAACTCTTTCTAGAGCCTGCATTGGGTGAGTGACGATATGTTCTTAAACTCTGGCCATCAACCCAGGCCTGGCTTACAGCATCAATGATTTGCTCTGAAGTCCCACCCAGTAATTTGGTAACCACAGCGGTGGAAGCAACTTTAACAAGCACCACGTGATCTAAGCCAACTCGATTAAAGCTATTGGTTAATGCTAGGACGCCTTGAATCTCATGAGCCATGATCATGCACTCCAATACATCTCTCATGGTTAAAGAGTTTTTTCCTGATGCTACATTTTGCTGGGAAACATAATCTGCGATTGATAAAATAGCCCCTAAATTATCTGAAGGATGCCCCCATTCCGCAGCTAACCAAGTATCGTTATAGTCCAACCACCGAATAATACAACCAATATCAAAAGCTCCCTTCACAGGGTCCAATAAGAAGTTGGTGCCCGGCACTCTTACTCCATTGGGAACAGATGTGCCTGGAACAATGGGTCCAAGCATTTTTGTACAAGCAGGAAAGGTCAGCGCTAAAAGCCCGCACCCTATGGTATCTATTAAACAATTTCTAGCCGTGGATAGAGCTAACTCTGAATTAATTTCTTGTTTCGAAACGTAATCTGCAATTTCGACAAGCAGGGAATCTGGTTCCGGCCTGACATTGACCTCTACATTATTTGACATGCCTTACTCCCTATCTTCAATATCAACCCACACAGAGCTCTCTGGACCTATGTAGTCTGCGCTTGGCCTAATGATTCTATTGTTAGCTCGCTGTTCCATACAGTGCGCGGTCCAACCTGTCACACGAGACATCACAAAAATTGGAGTAAAGAGTTTGGTAGGAATGCCTAAATAAAAATATGCGGATGCATGAAAGAAATCAGCATTGGGAAATAATTTTTTTTCATCCCACATCACTTTCTCTACTTCCTCTGAGACTTGGTATAGAGAATCATCCCCATGCTCTAAAGACAGTTCTTTTGAAAACTCTTTAATGATCGCATTGCGTGGATCACGCTCTGAATATATGGCATGGCCAAATCCCATGATCTTACCTTTATTAGCCAGCATATCTAATGTTTTTTCTCTGGCCTCGTCTCTGGTTGTCCAGTTCTCAATCATCTCCATTGCAGCTTCATTAGCGCCTCCATGCAAGGGTCCTTTAAGAGATCCAATGGCCGCAACGACACAAGAAAAGATGTCAGACATAGTTGATGCACAGACTCTTGCTGTAAATGTTGAAGCATTAAATTCATGCTCGGCATATAGAACCAAGGATGCGTCCATCACTCTTCTATGAAGCTCTGATGGAGTTTTACCATGAAGGATATGAAGAAAATGGCCTGCCATAGTATCCTCATCATTCACCAGGCTAATATCTACATTGTCGTGAGTGAACTTATACCAATAAGTCACAATCGATGGCATGGTAGCAACCATTCTGTTAATTGAATGCATCTGATTCTCAATAGAATCTTCAGGCTCAAGGTTTCCTAACATGGAGCAACCAGTCGCCATGACTGCCATGGGATGAGCTGTTCCAGGAATTTCTCTTAGAACTTTCTTTAAGACATCTGGAAGATCTCTTTGGCTTTTTAATAAATTTTTATATTCAGCTAGCTCTGATGTGTTGGGCAACTTGCCATACAGCAAAAGATAAGCAACCTCTTCAAAAGTTCCTTTCTCCGCTAAAATCTCAATTTTATGACCTCGATATGCCAAACCTTCTTCCTGCCCAACCGTGCAGAGTGAAGTCTCACCTGCAACTTGACCACGTAAACCCGCGCCTTCTAATTTCTTTACCATTTTACTTGTTCCCCTTTCTTGAAAATAATTCATCGAGTTTTTGCTCGAAAGAATGATAATTTAAATATTCATACAGCTCATCCCGAGTTTGCATAAGTTCGATTGATTTTTTTTGAGTGCCATTCGCTGCAATGTCTTTGTAAACAGACTCAGCAGCTTTATTCATAGCCCTAAATGCTGAAAGTGGAAATAGCATGATGTCAACGCCCGCAGACGCTAGTTCCTCGGCTGTAAACAGTGGAGTTTGCCCAAACTCAGTAATATTAGCCAAGACGGGAACCTTCAAAGCATCTTTGAGACTTCGGTAGTCTTCAAGGCTATTTACTGCCTCTAAAAATAATCCATCAGCTCCAGCTGCTATGTATTCTTCACAACGATCAATCGCACCGCTCATGCCCTCATTTGCAAAAGAATCTGTTCTTGCCATTATAAAAAAGCTCTCGTCCGTTCTGCCGTCTACAGCAGCTTTAATACGATCACTCATTTCAATTTTATCCACCAGACTCTTGTTAGGCCTATGGCCGCATCTCTTCTGTGCGACTTGGTCTTCAATGTGAACGGCAGCAACATCTGCCGCAATCATCTCTTTGATCGTCCTAGCAATGCTAAATGCTCCGCCAAACCCAGTATCAATATCAAGTAAAAGAGGTAAGTCAGTTGCTTGCGTAATTCTTCTAGCATCTTCAACCACATCATTTAAAGTCGTTATAGCTAGGTCAGGCAACCCAAAAGATGCATTAGCCACACCGGCACCAGATAAATACAGCGCTTTGTGTCCTGCAGATTCAGCCATTTTGGCACAATATGCATTAACAGCCCCAACAACCACCAAAGGGTTGCTATCAGCAATGGCCTGTCTAAATTTTTTACCTGGGGTATTCATTGATTGTTATTGTACTTTGCAGAGATAGTGTTTCCCAAATTAATTATAGAATTTAATTCCTCTGATAATTCGATCTTTGTGATTGGCTTGTCGCCATTTGTTAGTATCTCTGAGGCTGTAGACGCATCCACAATACTCCTGCTGATAAAATTCTTCTCGCTTAGAAATCTCAATCATGCGAGCTGCGCCGCCCTTTTTTCGCCAATTAAAGTCCCAATATTGCAAATCCTTGTATCTGTCCGCTGCTTTATGACCAGAGTCATTGATTTGGTTCATGTCTTTCCAGCGAGAGATGCCTAAAGTTGTGGCGTAAACCTTAAAATTATTTTCTTGAGCGAACAAAGCAGATCTTTCAAACCTCATATCAAAACATTGCGTGCATCGTGCGCCCCTTTCAGGCTCATCCTCAAGACCCTTGATTCTTTCAAACCAATTATCTTTATCATAATCAGCGTCAATAAAATTAAACCCTAACTTGTCACAAAACCTCTTATTTTCATCTTTGCGAATTTCATACTCTGCTTGAGGATGAATATTAGGGTTATAGAAAAATACAGTCGTTTCAATTTTAGAAATTGCCACAGCCTCCATGATTTCTCCTGCGCATGGAGCACAACAACTATGGAGTAATAATTTATTTTCTCCTCCCGGCAATTCAAGCTCTGGTCTTGAATAATTTTGTACAGAAAAAGGATTGCTCATCATCTTGATTGATTTGCTATTAGAGCTTCTAAGAGATCTGGATAACTATGAAAACTTGGGATCTTTGGGAGAGAGCTTGAGATACTCTCTGGCGCATTAATAAAAAATCCATGATCTGCGACTTCAAACATTTGAGTGTCATTATAGGAATCTCCAGCTGCTAAACACTTGTAGCCCATTGCTTGAAAGCCCAGGATGGCCTGTTTTTTTGCTTGCGGGTGCCTTAGCTTATAGCCAAGAATATTCCCCTTATCATCTACATCAAGTGTATGGCAGAGCAGTAATGGGTGACCCATTTTTTCCATTAGGGGGAAGGCAATTTCATGAAAAGTATCAGATAAAATTACTACTTGGAAAGTTTTTCGTACTTCATCAAGAAAATCCAATGCTCCATCAAGCAACTCTAATTTTTTAGCAGCCACGAGGATATCTGGCAGCTTAAGATTGTGCTGAGCCATAATTCTAAGGCGATAATCCATTAAATCAGAGTACGAGGGAATATCTCTAGTAGTTTTATTGAGCTCTTCTAAGCCGGTATCTAGGGCTACTTGCTCCCATATCTCTGGGGTGAGTGTGCCCTCCATATCAAAACAAACAATATCCATTTTATTTCCTATTTTTAATCCCGAATGGTACATGAGCAGAAGTCACTTTTGCAGATGCATCCTCAATATTTTGCTGTTGGTCATCAAAGAAAATATCAGCCTTGAATGATTGAAGAAATTCTGCTTTATTCATTCCGCCTAAAAAAAGAGACTCATCAATGCGCACGCCCCATTTTCTTAAGGTTTTAATTACTCTTTTATGAGAAGGCGCAGATCTTGCTGTTACTAATGCTGTACGTATCGGGCAATCATCCTGATTTAATTCAGACTGTAACTTATTGAGCTCCACTAAAAATGATTTGAATGGACCAGCCTTTAGCATGGATTTCTTTTTACGCTCATTATCCATAAAAGCCTGCAAACCTTCTTCCGCATAAATTTTCTCAGATTCATCTGAGAAAATAACTGAGTCTCCATCAAAAGCTATCCTTAATAACTCATCAGACTTTTGAGATTTTTTAGCTTTAGAGGGAATAATCCTAGCTGAAGGAACACCATTTTCAATCGCCATTTGAACATCATCTTTGCTGCTAGATAAAAATAAATCTACCCCAAATGCTTTCACATATTTATATGGGCTTTCGCCTCCACAAAACACAGCTCGACTGATTTTTAATTTATGCGCTTCAATGGAATTAAAAACACGGAGGCCGGTATCAGCAGTATTCCGCGATAGCAAGATAACTTCAACCCTATCCTGCTTCTCATAAAAATTATTAATCTTTAAAATCTTAGTGACCAAATTGAATGCTTCACCAGGGTCAAGGACCTGATCCTCATTTTGTATTTGGTATTCCCTATAAGCTTCAATGCCCTCTTTTTCAAAGATTTGATGGCTTTGATTTAAATCAAAAAGCGCGCGCGAAGATATACCAACAACTAATTTTGAATTCATATTAAATAAGTAAAGTTGTCATTAAGGCTTAAAATTTATATACTGTAAAAATATACAGTATAAATATTATGAAAGAATTAACAAAACAACAATCAAAAGTTCTAGCTTGTGTAGAAGTTTATCTTAATAAAACAGGTTTTCCACCAACCAGAGCTGAAATCTGTAAAGAGCTGGGATTTAAATCGCCTAATGCCGCAGAGATGCATTTAAGAGCGCTGGAAAAAAAGGGGTATATTGCTATTCAAAGTGGCTCCTCTAGAGGTTTATCAATTATAAAAAGTCAGCAGTCATTCGAATCGATGCATGACAGCATGCCAGTTATTGGTCTAGTTGCTGCGGGCTCCCCGACCCTGGCTGAAGAAAACATCGAAAAAAGAATTCCGTGCGATCCAAGTCTTTTTTCTGAAGGTTTTGATTATTTTTTAAAGGTTAAGGGTTTAAGCATGATTGATGCAGGTATTCATGAGGATGACTTGGTTGCGATCAAAAAAACAACACTAGTAAAAAACGGTGACTTAGTTGTTGTTAGAATAGAAGATGAAGTAACCTTAAAATACTTTCATCAACAAGATCATCTGCTGGAATTAATTCCAGCTAATAAAGATTTTGCCACAATTAAGATCGACCTAAGAGAACAAGAAGCTTTTGTTGAAGGCAAGAGTGTAGGCCTAATTAGAACTCACTAATGTAAGGTGATTGGTTTTTTGCGCAAGCTTTTCTGCTTGCTATCAAAAAAATCATCGAAATCAATTGCGTTGCCACTGACACTGACACTTTCTATGCCAGCGCGAATCATTTCTTTTGCAACAGATAACTCTTCCCCATTTAAAAACTCTTTGGACTCTCCAGAGAATTCAATTTTTACAATTGGGTGCTCATGATCATCAGAGCGTCTAAGCACAATAGTGCCATCTGGTAGTTGAGTTAATTCTAAATAATTTGACATAAGTATATATTCCCTAAACTGTACCACTCTTCAAATTGAGAGTGAAGATCCAATGCTCAGCTACTTATATGGGAATAAAATGTCGCAATTCAAGTGATGACTACTTGGAAATCTCAACCCACTTAGCGCCATTGTGAGTGGCAGTATTACCAGTTTTTTTGCTATCTTTTTCAGAAGCAAGATAATGAGTATCTTCAACTTTATTGTAACGGATGATATAAGGGTTCCCTTCTGAATCTTTTTTTGGCGCCTCAAGAAGATGTAAGTGCTTCATCGGGTCTTCGAGGTATTTACATGCATCTATCAGGCTATCCTTTGATACTGCTAAAAGGAATTCTTGAGCTGATGGTGCGCGCGTCTCTCTATTTTTTGGATACTTACTTGCGGCTAAAAATAAGCCTTTCATGCTATCTCGGAGCAAATAAAAATCTTCAAACTTGGTGCAGGGAATGTCAGTGGTTATAGGCTCCATCATTATTGGCTTAGGCTCGCCATTTCGCTGAAGTGCGCGGGTCGTGCCGCAATTATCATTCATGCAACCAAAATACTTACCAAACCGACCCGTTTTTAATTGCATCTCTGAGCCGCATTTGTGACAAGAAAGGGTTGGGCCATCGTAACCTTTAATCTTAAAAGCGCCTTCTTCAACTTCAAAGCCATCGCAATCTGGATTATTTGAGCAAACATGGAGTTTATGATGCTCATCAAGCAGGTAGTTATCCATGCTGAGATCGCATTTACTACACCTTAACTTGGTCACTAGGTTCTGAGCTTCCTCTTGATCATCAATGCTAACAGCCTCATCACCAGAGATTAAGTTTAGTGTTTTCTTGCATTGCTCATCATCAGGCAGGCTGTAACCTGCGCAACCTAAAAATACGCCATTGCTCGCATTGCGGATGGTTAATTTATTCTTTTTGCAATCAGGGCAATTAATATTTGTCAGAGTTGGCAGATTGGGTAACATGCCTGTCTCTTCGTCCAGAGCCTTTAACAGGTCTTCTTGAAATGCTGCATAGTAAGAATCTAGCACTTCTTTCCAGTTCAATTCGCCCTTAGCTACGCGATCAAGTTCATTTTCAAAATTAGCTGTAAAGCTATAATCCATAATATCGTCAAACGAACTGACTAATCGATCTGACACAATCATGCCAATTTTTTTAACAAAAAAGCGTCTATTTTGAACTTCAACATAACCGCGATCTTGAATCGTAGATATGATATTGGCATAAGTGGAAGGTCGGCCAATGCCTTTTTTCTCAAGCTCCTTAACAAGTGCAGCTTCTGAAAAACGTGCCGGGGGCTTGGTGTATTTTTGTTTATTATCTAGTTCAGCTAGAGACAAACTTTGTCCATTTTGCAGGCTAGGTAAAATTAAAGCATCTGGATCATCTGACCTAGGTTTAACAACCCTTGTGTAACCATCAAAGACCACTTCGCGCCCAGTAGCTGAGAAAACATAGTCTTCTAGATGAATTTTTGCATTGGTAGCTAAATACTCCGCATCTGGAAGTTGAGAGCCAATAAATTGCTGCCATATGAGTTCATATAACCTCTTCTCTTCATCAGAAGAAGAAAGTAATGCTTCGGATTTAGTTGACGCATTCGTTGGTCGAATGGCTTCGTGAGCCTCTTGAGCATTTTCACTGCTTGAATATATTCTTGGGGCATTGGTCAGGTACTGCTCACCCAACTTGGTTTCAATATACATTCTTGCGTCTGCAATTGACTCTGCTGATAAAGCTGGCGCATCAGTCCTCATGTATGTAATGAGCCCATTTTCATACAATTTTTGAGCTGTTCTCATGGTCCGTCTTACATTGAAGCCTAATTTTGTACTGGCTGCTTGTTGCAGTGTGGATGTAATAAATGGGGGTTTGGGCTTAGATTTAACTGGCTTTTGGGTTACCTCATGCACTAAAAGCTCAGATGATGAGATAAGGTTCTCAATTTTCTTGGCTTCTTCTGACTGCAGCAAAGGATCACTTTTCCTGCGGTTTAGATTAAAAGCAATCTTAGCGCTCTGTTGATCCTGAGCAATAAAGGAGATTTCCCAAAACTCTTCTGGCTTAAATTTTTGAATGCTGTGCTCTCTCTCAACCAATAATCTTAAGGCAACTGATTGAACTCGCCCAGCAGATAAATTCCTGGCAACTTTTGCCCATAGCAATGGAGATAACTCGAACCCAACCACTCGATCTAAAAATCTTCTGGCTTGCTGCGCATCAACCAAGTTAATATCTATCTCTTTGGGATCTTCAAAAGATTTTAAGATGGCATCTTTTGTGATTTGATTAAATCTAACTCTGGCGTAATTATATTTATCAGCCCCTAAAGCCTCTCTTAAATGCCATGCGATTGCCTCCCCCTCTCTATCTAAGTCTGTTGCAAGGAATATAGTATCAACAGATTTAGCAGCGGCTTTTAATTCCTTAATAACCTTTTCTTTTTCTGGGATAATCTCATAATTTGCGGCCCACCCATTATCTGGATCAATTCCCATTCGTCGAACGAGCCTTTTCCGCTCATGGATTTTTTTAAGCAACCGTTTCTCGTCTTCAGGTAAATCTTTTGGAATTGTATTTCTCTCAACGGGTGTTTTTGACTTTCCTTTAGGCAAATCCCTAATATGTCCAACGCTAGATTTAACGATGTAGTCAGATCCCAAATATTTTGAAATTGTCTTTGCTTTTGAGGGCGATTCAACTATGACTAAGGTCTTGGGCATTTTCTTTTTTTACAGTTAACAGTTTTATTTAATTGCATATCTTTAAAATCGCAGTCTTCATCCTTAAGAGCTCTTCTGGGCCCAGCATTTCATCCCAGACGATTGCTATATTGGACTTAAAAAAAATAATTTCAAGTATAGAAGCTGGCAATGAAAGAATTTGATCCTGAATTACTGGAAACTGTTTATCGTATTTTAGAGACATAGGCGAGTATAGCTCCAGAGCTCCATCACGCTTAATATAATGCAAGTCCTCATAGGCAGAGGTATTTTTAATTTGATAAATTGCGACTCGTGCATCCCAATTTTTAAATTTTTTTCTTAGCTGAGGAGTGGAACCAATTTTAAAACCTTCTTTGCTCGCAAGTAATCTAATGTCGCTCAAGGCTTTCATCTTTTTTGATGGTTTTAAAAAACTGATAGCTCCAATCAAAAATAAAATTACAAAAATGATGATCAGAAATTCATTAGCGAGCATATTAATTAAGTAATTTAGATACTATGCCAGGGCCTTCATAAATAAAACTGGTATAGATCTGCACCAAAGAAGCGCCGGATTCTAACTTCTGATTAAAGTCCCTGAAGGTAAAAACGCCCCCGACCCCAATTTTAATTAAATTTGGATCATGCTGATGAATAGATTGAAGTAACTCATTGGATTTGCTAAACAGGGGCCTGCCTGAAAGACCGCCAGCTACTTTACTGTCTTGGCGCCCAGCCAGTGCTGTGTGATCAGTGGTGGTATTCGAGGCAATAATGCCATCAAACTCATATTCCTTGATTGCATTAATAATATCTATGATTGTTTCCTGGCTTTCATCTGGAGATAATTTTATAAAGACTGGGTTCATAAAATGTGACGTTGCTCGAGTAACTTTGAGAGCAGCAAAGAGCGGTTCAAAATTCTCTCTTGAATGTAAAGCTCTTAAGTTAGGTGTGTTGGGAGAAGAAATATTAACTGTTATGTAATCCGCATAGGGAGAAACTTTATTGAAGCATTCTACATAATCATCTATACGTTTTTGGCCTTCTGAATCTTTATTGGCCCCAATATTCACACCTAAAATGCCTGAAAATTTTCTAGATTTTAATTTTTGAACGAGGTAATCAAGGCCTTTATTATTAAAACCAAGTTTATTAATAATGGCCTTCTGCTTAAAAAAACGAAATATTCTGGGCTTAGGATTGCCTGGCTGTGCTAACGGAGTGATTGTTCCAACCTCTATAAATCCAAACCCAAGAGAGCCAAGAGAATCGATATAGTCACCATTCTTATCAAG
>ERZ888423.1437-NODE-1437-length-20486-cov-10.539915_pt1 | contig 20486 bp, 17 predicted proteins | sample MGYA00520523_ERZ888423 | MGnify/ENA primary metagenome ERZ888423 (study PRJEB32303, sample SAMEA104408611) | aquatic metagenome | biome: Brackish water; feature: Pelagic; material: water | place: Baltic Sea | collected 2014-06-08T10:24:00 | depth 30,27 m ...
CCGCGAGTTTTGCCGTCAGTGGCCTAGGACACCTGACCTTCCAGTACGCCTTCATTGTCGCTGGGCTGTGGATCTCGGTATTCCTGGTCGGCTCCAGCGTCCCGCACGCACGCGTACTCACCAGCGTTGCTGCGGCGGTCCTCTTAATTGTGTGGTTCCCGTTGATCCCGATCAGCATTCTGATTTATGCGGCACTGATCGTGTACCTGACCCGTGCGCTCATTAAAAATTCCGGCAACCGTCGCTCTCTGGTGATCCCGATCGCGGCGACACTGATCACCCTCGTATTTGTTTGGGAAGCAACCGTCAACACGCTGACCTACATTTTCGATCTCGGAGCCGTCTCCGCGAGCGGAAGAGGTGTCACCGAGACATTTGGCGGTGCACTTGGCGCCAGCGCGCACGCGATCGTCGATACGTTAATGCCGACACTTGAAGTTCTCGACAGTTCTGGGGGCACTGAGTTAGCATCGCCAATTCTTTCAATCCTTGCCTTGCTGACCGCCGTGCTCGCACTGATCAACGTAAACCGCCGCCTAGGATCACGCGCAGCAACCGCGCTCGCATTCGCCCCGCTAGCGCTGATCGCTACCTACGCATTCGCTCTAGGCACCCTGGGCACCTGGTACTCCGGTTCCGGCCCGAACTACGGCGCCCAAAAGATGACCTTCTTCGCGGTCATTCTCACAATCGTGGTGTGTACACCCCTTGCAATCATGGAAATCGATCGCTCCAGAATAAAACTCACCCCGGCCCGCGTTGGCGCAGTCGCAGGGATTGTGTTCCTGATCTCAATCGATGGACTCTTGCCGCGCGCCATGACCTACACGAGCCCCGAGCAGTGGCCGAGCACCGAACTGAACCGCAACTACTGGTGGCCGGCTGAAGTTCGCGCCACCTCGGATCAAAGTATTGCCTCCAGCCCTGTTGGCTGCGTCTACCTCGAGCCGGGCGACACGCTTCCCACCGTCCTCAAAGACGGGCAGCGCATGTACGCCTGCACCCGGATCCTGGCGGGCCTTTCCGGCATGGATTCAACTGCCCAAGGACTCGTTGACTATCAACGGCGAGAGTGGTTCACCAACGAAGAAGCGTGGCTCAACGAGTACCCGAACCTGCAGCTGCTTCCCCCTGAAGTCCGCGCCAAGCAACTGATCCTGATCTCAGGGAATAACGACGTAGTCGGCCTAGAAACCATTGATCGCCTCATGCAGCGATACAAACCGGAGTGGGCCAAGTAAAGTCGTCCCTCGTGAGTCGGATTTTGGTGGTTCTTCCCAGCCTGCATGAGGGCTCGACCATTGCTGAACTTGTCGCAGAAACCACCGGACACCTGCCCGAACACGAACTGTCGTTCCTCATCGCAGACGATTCCCAAGGCACCGACCGCGACCTGAACACCCTGGCGCAAACAGATTCACGAGTGCGCCTGTTCACCCCGACCTCCCGGCTCGGTCACCAGCGCGGCCTGACCGCGGCCTTGCGCGAGATCAAAGACGAGCTCCCCGGCTTTGATGCGGTTGTCACCATGGACGGTGACGGCGAGGATCGAACAGCCGATATTGCCAAACTCATTGCACCTGTACTGAGTGGCGAAGTGAACTTGGCTCGCGCCCAGCGCGGCAAGCGCAGTGTGCACCGCAGTTTCTCCCTGGGTTACTTGATCTACCGTGGGATCTTCCGCACACTCACCGGCATGAAAATCACGAGTGGCAACTTCGCGGCCGCAAGTGGTGTCTGGTGGCACGACGAACTTGATTCGAAAATGTGGAACCTGACATTCAGCGGAACCTTGGCCAGCATTAACGGCAAGGTCACCGACATTGCCTGCGACCGGGATCCACGTCGGGTGGGCAAGTCCCGCATGAACTTCTCTGGCCTGATCGGTTACGGCCTGATGTTCGCATTACCGTTTTCATTGCGAATCGCGGTGCGGGCGGCGGTGCTCACCGCTTTCGCAGCGATCGTGTCGATCATCGCTGTGATCACGGTTGTTGCCCTGCGCATTTTCACCGAAAGTTCAACACCGGGCTGGACCACCACTGTGGCATTTGGTGCCGCAGGTGTTGTGTTGATCGCATTTGTTGCCCTCACCAGCGCCCTCGTGCTCTACGCCGCAACGATGTCCGGGCGCGCGGATGCAGGACGCATAACCCGCACATGAACATAAAAAACACTAAAACCCTGACTACCCGCGACAAAGTCTTACTCACCCTGCTCACCCTGCTCGCGCTGGTGATCATGGCGCTGTATTCCTCGTGGGGTCGACCGCTGTGGTTGGACGAATACTTGCATTTTGTGTTCGGTGGTTTCGACTCAATCGGTGATGCCTGGGGCGCGGTTCAGACCAGCACTACCAACATAAATCACGGTCAAACCGGGTTTTACATGATGCTGGACTTCGCGCTGCTGAAAACTTTTGGCGCGAATTTATTCATGATGCGCCTGCCAAGTTTGCTCAGCGCCGCCCTGTTACTTTTTAGTGCGGCTCTGTTCCTGCGCCGAAAGAAACTTGGCCCGATTGCTATCGCCGCTGCATTTCTACTGTTACTGGCCCAACCCAACTTGATGTACTTCGCTGGCGAAGCCCGTCCCTATATGCCCATGGCGGCTTCTGCGATGGCAGCTCTGGCCTACTTCTCCACTGACATGCAAACCCGAACAAAAACCGGGATGCGCGTGCTGATCTGGGGCAGCATGGTGTGGGGGGCGCTCATGATGCCCTACTACTTGCTCTACCTCCCCGTGATCACGATCACGGCCTACCTGATCGCCCGGCTCAACGGCGAAAAACCACGGCTCATCGCGTTTATTAATCTGCCCGTTCAAATTACCTCGGTCGTTGTGGGTGTCACCATCAGTGCTTTCACCTGGCTACGCGGCAGCCCCACCTTCAGCCGAGACCCTTGGTTAATAATCCGCCCACTCATGGACTCGGTCACCGCCCCGCAACTAATCGGATTGATTTTCCTCGGCGCCCTGATCGTGTTCACCCTGTGGCAAGGCCTGGTTCACACCACCGACCGTGCGCGCCTGGAAAGGCAACTTGCTGCCGGCACGCTCCTGGTTCTGGTCATGATCGCCATGTCGATCCTGTTTGCGGCTCTGTCCCTCTCCCAGAGTTACTGGATCCTTCCCCGGCAGTTCATTGCCTCGCAAGCAATCATTACGGTCGCGGTGGTGTGGATACTGGCAAGTGCACTCCTCGCCAACCCCAAGCGCTACAAAGTTGCGGTTTCCACGCTGTTTGCCATCGGAATAGCCCTTGGCGCCGGCCGGGCAACGGTGAATCAGATTGACAGCCTTGCGGACTGGGAGAACAACGGCTACCCCGTTGAAGGTAACCCCGGCGACCAAGGATTTCAAGGGATGGATGTAGCAGCTGCAAATCGAAACGTGATTGACGGTGGCCCCGTCCTACCCGAATTCACCGTGATCTACGACTCACCAAAATACGGCCCCGGTGAAGACCCACTCGAACAATGACCGGCACCGCACTACGCAATCGTTCAACACGCAGCGAAACAACAAGGCACGCCATATCCATTGCCGCAGTCACGATCTTTCTCGCACTCGCCGCCCGTACGTGGACCGGACTGGACACCCCCGATTCCAGTTTCTACACATCCCTCGCAATTTTCGGTGACCAGATAACCGACCGCGCACCATTTGATTCCTACTACTGGACCCGCCTGGGTTATATAGCCCCGTTGCACGCGTTGTATTCGATTGTCAGCCCCGACATTGGGTTTTTTCTTTACCGCCTTGTGCTCCTAGCGGTGACGGTGACCGGTATCTATGTGATTCTGCTCAAAATCACCAAAACCAACTTCACTACCAGAATTTTCCTCACAACCGCGGCCGCTTCCAGCACAGTGATCCTGAGCTATTTGGGTAATCCGTATCTCACCGGTTTTATCTTGGCTGCAACAACGGCAGGGATCGCCCTCGCCCTGCACAGCACCCTCACGACAACGATTGCCGGTGGAATGGTTGTTGGGTGGAGCGCCCAGGTCAACCCCGCCGGCGCGATCCTGGTCGGCACGCTCTGGCTTGCGGTCGCACTTTTCACCAATAAGAAATTCAGCCATTTACTTCAAGCGGGAATAGCGGCAGCCGTTACTTTTGCGCTCTTCATTGGGATTGGTACCCAAATATTTCCCGGCCTAAGTTGGTTTGACACATTCAACTCAACGCGGGAAATGAACCTCAGCGATTTCGCCAGTAGTGATTTGGTGTGGTTGCGGGATATTTCGCTGCTGGTCCCCTTCGCCGTCCTACTCATCACGATTACAGCTTGGTGGCGAGATAAATCAAGTGCTCCCTACCGGCTTGCACTTGTGCTCTCCAGCGTCAGCGTGACCTTCATGTTGGTGTTCTCCCCCCTCATGGGTGGAATCGCGTTGGAGGCACCCATGTATCAATCTATGCTCTGGCCACCGGCCATGATCGCTTTCGCACTCGTCTTCGCTGAACAGATTTCCCTGGACTCACCAAGAACAAAAGCCATGGCACTTGCAGGGATCGCGGTGATATTGGCCACCGGATTCACCCAACCAACGCTGGCATTCGCCATTGGAATTCCCATTGCAATCGGTGCCGTTGCACTTTCACTTGTGGGAATCAATAAATCAGTTTCATCGGTTATTGTTATTGTCGTCGTTGCGAGCACCTTCCAACTACTACAAAATTCGCGCACCGACCTTGGGCTGTACTACCTCAGCCCGTACGCCTGGGCGTTCGCCCCAAATCCCATTGAAGAAAAAATCACAACGGCAATTGACGTTCAACAATGGCTGCTGGAGAACACCACCAACCAAGACCAGATTCTTACCTGGGTGGACGGCAGCTGGACCCAAGGCGACCGCGAGCTCTACGCCGTGGCAGCCATGCAACTCTGGGGTGAGAACCGGCTCACCCTGGAACCAACCGTAGACGACTACGCCCGCGCGATCCTCGAACGCACCAACCCCAGCGTGATTGCTCTCTACGGGCCCGACCAAGTGGGAATAGACGCCATGCACGCGACGATCCCTAACTCCGGCCCGCTTACCTGTACTGAATTCACGTGGCCAACGGCCAGTAACACCGCTTTCCCGACAGAGTTCGGGGTTGCGTGCCTGACTCGGTTATCTTTGCCCTAATGAAGGCCAACACCCGCTCACTCGTCCAAGACTCCTCAATCGCCGCGGCACTCAGCGCGCTGTTGAGTCTTTACGTGTTCTGGCCGCTTCGCAATAGCTTCTTTAACCCGTGGGCCGCTGGAGACATGCTCAGCACCTACGTGGCCGCAGACAACTGGGGCGTGATTGCCTCAAGCCCAACAACGCAGTACGGCTTCCCTCTGGGCATGAACCTCAACTTGGTTCCCGGCGTAGATATCACTCAAAATATGTTCGCAACAACAATTAATTCGATCTCAGGTAACCCATATTTCGGAATCAATCTCCTACTTTTCCTGAGTTTCCCCATTGTCGCCGCTCTCACGGTTATCGCTCTTCGGCTGGTTAAGTCAAGTGGTCCGATCGCGACTATGTTCGCCATTGCTTTCACATTCATTCCCTACCACTGGGGGCGCGGCCTGGGTCACATGTATTTGGCAACCCTGTATTCGGCGGTCACCGGCATGATCTTGGTGCTACTTGTCAGCACCGGCCGGTTCACCACAATGCTCGAACAGCGAAAGAAACTCCAACTCACCGGTGTCGCTGTACTGGCCGCAGTCACCGCCTGGTCGGGCCTTTACTACGCCGTATTCACCCTGCTCCTACTGGCTGCCGCACTGCTCTGGCGCTTTGCCAAGAAGGACACCTGGAAGCAGCTCGCCCAGAATCTGATTCCGCCAGTAACGATTTCGGTGTTGGTAATCATAGGTTTTCTCCCCGGGCTGCTCGCCACGCGCAATGATCAACCACTTGCCGTGCTGGCTGAACGCATGCCGTACGAGTCGGTTATGTTCGCCGGGATTTTTATTGCGGCCCTCATTCCAGCGCCAATACTTCCGCAGTCTCTGTTCGGTTTCTATAACACACAAATTATCGATGCAATAAACGCCGCACCCGCATTCGAGAATCGGGTCCCCACCAACTTTGGCACGATAGTGACCACGGCCGCCCTGGCTTTGCTTGTTGTGGGACTACTCATGCGCTCCCGTGTACAGCAATGGAAAGCAACCACCACCCAGTTACCGCTCGTGGCCTACCTGCTGGGTGTGAGTTTCCTGTTCTTTATTCCGTGGGGTTTGAACTACGTAGTCGCGGGAACAATCACCGCTCAAATACGCGCGTGGAACAGGTTCTTGCCGGTAATCCTGCTCCTCATAATCCTTGCCGGCGCGATCGTTCTCACCCGAGTGAAACGCAAACCAACCTTGATTGCAGTCACGTCACTGGGAATCCTGGCGACCTTTGTCAACGCGGTGTACCCGTTCGAGGACCCCTACACAATTGGAGCGCAACAAACACTGCGCCCAGCCGACTCCGCCCGCAACTACACGGCCACGGTCAATGAACAAATCCCCGAATACTGCGGGGTCCTGCAACTACCCTACATGGCCTACCCCGAAAACGGCCCCCTCCTTGACCTCGACGACTACGGCCATTTCTGGTTGCCGATCAACGACTCCGGCAAAGCCTGGTCCTACGGCTCAATCAAAAACACCGAAGCCAGTTCCTGGGCCGCTGCCCTGCCCGAAATCCCCACCGACTCTGACATTGCCAACCTCACCCAAGCTGGCTTCTGCGGAATCCACCTTGACACCAAAGGGTACGTGCCCGTCGCGGCCGAGCGAATCAAAGCCGACCTGGAAACCCGACTTGGCCCACCAATCGCCAAAGGTAACCCGACGTTGGGTGGTGAGGACACCTGGTTCTTCTATCCGATCACAGCAAATATCCAACAACCGCAACCCATTTCAAGCCTGGACCAAAACACCCAAGCCTTCTTCCTGAGCCCAGCACTCACCACCCTCACGCCCAATTCCCCTGAAATGAGTGTCGCTCCACGCGGCTCAAAGGGTGGAACTAAATGGTGGTGGACTATCTCCCCCACCGCGACCTTCACCCTGCACCAGGTCAACGACAACTTCCCAATCACCGGAATCACCCTGGGCCTTCGCAGCAGCCAATGCGGAAGCGCCCAAGCAACAGTCACCCTCACCAGCACCAACTCTCAAAGCAGCACCCAAGCAAATACTCAAACTATCGACATCAACCCCAAGACCACCACGGAAGTGACCCTGACGACAGAGCCCACCGACACCGCAACACTTACCGTCGAGTCAACCGGCCAAGGCTGCACGGTCGAAGCCTTCCCCTACCCGCAATTCGTGCAGGTGATTAACCCTTCAACACGCTAGGAAAAAATAGGCGGCAGGCCTCGCGCTACCAACCCTTGATCAATCCCTGACCAAAAGTTCGTAACAGCAAGTTCACGCGCACGAACCTGAGCGCGACGAGCACGGGCATCAAGGTCAGCACGATCACGCAACAACGACTCAATCAGGTCTGGCAGGTCTTCAACAGAGTTAAAAGTGGAGAACTCATCTGGTGGAAAGAACAGTCGAGTCCTATCTTGATCATCGGTTAATAAATAGGTTCCCGCTAAACCAGCTTCAATAACCCGGGTCTTGAGTTGTTCGTATGGCCCAGCGCTAGAACGACTGAAGTTAATGGTCATGTGACTACTGGCCAAACCTTGCATGTATTCAATCCACGTAGGTTGATTCGCGCGGCTGGATTCGAAGTCTGTTGTTTCATCAGCCCGATGTGGGTTCACCGCAACGTTAATTCCACGTGAGCGCAAGGATTCGATCAGTTCAACCCGGTAGGGGTAGAGCGTGCCAATGAATGAAACATCATGCACCTTTTCCACTCCAACGAGTGCCGGGGCAAGTAGGGCCAATGTTTCGGAACTGACGGGCATGTTGACCGGACCGACTTCAGTGCGGGCACGAACAAGTTCACCGTCCATGGGCATGCAAATATCAACCGAAACAAATTGCGGTGACATGCGGGCAAGTCTGCGGCTGCGGGCGCGAATCCACTTGAACGCGGAATCAAAATTGACACCCAGTAACGCCCCTTCCCAGCCTGAATCCAGCAAACGAATAAACGCCTCATCCCATGTCCAACTGTCACTGGTTGTCCCAGGGTCACTTTCAATATGCGTGAGGACGTGTGTTGCACCGGTTGAAGCAACTTGATCCACCAATCGCTGCTGCCACACCGCCGGCTGCTCACCTGCAGGGACGTCAAACACCGTAACGTTTTCCGCGCCAATTAGATCTTCAAGAGCCTTCGTAGCTTCGTAGTAAATATTCCACTGACCTGCAAAGAAATTATCTCCACTAGGGCCGTTCTGCGGGACTATCAGAACGTGCGTAGTTCTGGGCGCAAAACTCATAACACTTTTTCGCTTGCGCGGGGTTAAACCAGCAGCCCGCATTCTCGAATCGTGTTGTCTATTCCACCCGATCTCATCCCAATACGGGTTCACCAAAAACAACGCCTTACTCACAAGGTTCTTGATTCCCATTACTTCACACCCCTCCGCCGAAATCGGTCAAGCAGTGGCAACGGGTCTCGTTGAGGGATTGAACAAAACAGCAATGCGATAGCGCCTGCGGCGACAAACACGATCCAATCGATAGAAAAGACGAGTGTGGTGAATGGGTTGACCGGCTGGGAGACAACAGCGGCGCCCACTACGAGCACCAATGCTTGCCCCAGTTTTCCACTTCGCCAAATGACTACGAGAAGTGGTATTCCCATGACGATTGAGTGGAACCAAGCAATAGGGCTCACCGCGAGAATTAACCAGTTAAGCACCCAAAATAGTTCCTGCTTGCGCCACAGTGCAATGCCAGCAACAACTAAAGCAGCAACGTAAACAATCACCTCACTGAAGCCGTAGCGACTGAGAATTGATCCAGGTGTCAACAAATCCGCTCGCTGCATGTTGACTTCAATCGAAGCCCGCGAAGTTGTCAGAAACGAGTTAATAATTCCAGGTTCAAAGGCAACCGCGATAACTAGTAGCGCGAATACGACACCGATCGCCCACACGAGTGTTTTCCATTGTTTCCGGGCGAAGGGGTAGGCAAGGAGTAGTAACCCGATTCCACGGGTCGCGCCAAAAAGCCCGAGAGATATCCCACTTGCACTCGGATTGGAACGGAACCGCCATGCGAGCGCAAGTAGAAGGGCTGCGACCGGATAAGTGCTAACCAGGCCCCATTTGCCGGGCACGGTGAGGGCGAGAAGTAGTGCAAGAGGGTAGGCAATATGCGCCGGCACCTGCAGCAGCCGCATGGTGAGAGCGATCATGACGACAGCCGCAATCACCCAGAAGGACAGCCACCAGCCGTAGTCGATAAACCCGAGGGGAATTCCCAGCGGGATGCTCATAGGTGGGTGGGAGTGTGAGGAAAGGTCCACGAATTCAACGTCCATGCCCACCAGTGGGTGTAAAACTTCAAGGGAGTCGTAGGCGGAATAGTCACCACGGATTAGGCCAATGGCTGAGCCAACTTCCCAACCAATATCGGTCCAGCCGCCATTGCCGGCGAGCATGGAAATCAGGTCACCAAACCCGAATTGGGTGAACGCTTCACCGAACTTGGGCCACAACCAGCGTGCCAAAAGGGGAACAACCAGAATCACGGCCAGGTTCGCGCTCAACTCGCGAGAATGCACCCGCGCGGTTGCGAGAACTCCCTGCCGCGTATCCATGATCCCTAAAACTACCCGCCCACTGATTAGATGACCTCGTGGGCGCGCAAACAACTTCAATGCAGGCGGCAACACCCCGCAGCAGAGCCCTCACAATTGCTGCGATCCCGGCCGCAATCACCCTCGCATTTCTTGGCTGGCTGATCGGTTCGGGTAATTGGAAAATCTTCGGAATCTGGACCCTGGAATCCACCACCGGCCGGGCAACCGGATTCGGAGACCTCGCTTTTATCACGGCAACTGCCAGTTGCTTCTCAACCGAGAATGCTGGAGGGGCAATTGATCTGGATGCCTGCGACCCCTACGGCCGCCCTTACACCCCCTACGGTCTGATTCCCGGGAAAATTCTCGCCTTCTTTGGTCTAGGTTTCGAGCAGACATGGATCTTGGGGATCACGCTCATGGTGATCTGGGTGCTGTCTGTTTTCTGGCTGACCTACACACTGACCAAAAACTGGCGCCGCGGCAACACTGAACTCGCAGTCGCAATCGCGTTGATCACTTTGCTTGCTATTTCCCCCACAGCAATGCTAGCTGTGGAGCGCGGAACTCTCGACATTCTTGTGGTGGCCTTGGCAACTTTTGGGCTGCTGGGGTTCACCACATCGGGGAAATTCGCCCCTGCTCGCAAGTGGCTCTCAAGTTTTGCGCTTTTCACCGCGGTCGCTCTCAAGTATTTCCCTCTGGGTCTCTTCGCCCCGTTCTTCGCACCCAAGCGCTGGTCAGTACCTGCATCAATCGGTGCGGCTGTGACTGCTCTCTTCTTACTTCTCAATTTGGACAATCTGCGCACCGCAACCCAAATCGCTATGGCCGACTCGCTTTCCACCACCCGGATCATGTTTTCCAGCACGACCGGATTAGTCACGTGGTTGGTCGAGGACCCACTGGCGTTTAACCCGCCACCTGATCAAATTCTTAATGAAACAACCCTGCAAACAGTTGGGGCACTTCTTTTCGCTGCACTCACCATTGGGCTTGTAGCTCTCTTGCGTAGAGTTTCACAAGGCGAATTATCGACATCCCTGAAGACTCTCAGCCTCCCTTGGTACCTCATTGTTGGAGGGAGCTTCTCCCTCTCAATCCCCTACTTCCTCGGGGCTTCCAACGACTACCGGCTCATTCTGTTACTCCTTCCCCTTACCGGCTTACTCATCTGGATCGGAACGACACGGAAGTCGGCACTACGACTAACCCTGTGGATTGTTGCCACGGCAACAACAATCGCTGCTCTCACCGGAGCTTCCATGATCCCCAATGACTCCGGGTTTATTGTGCCCAAAGCAATACTGGTTTTCGGTGACGCGTGCCTTGCGCTCACTCTCGCCTTTGGTGCGGCACTATTCATTAATGCTTGGATCACCCAAGCCTCAATCAAAAGACGAGTACACGAATGACGCAAGCAAACACCGCGCTACCAAAAGTCAGCATTGTTGTTCCCGTATTTCGCGGTATGCCCTATCTCACTGCTTTAATTGACTCGATCAAGAAACAGACCTACCAAAACCTTGAACTTATCGCGACAATCACCCCAAGTGGTGACGGCAGCGAAGAAGCCTTGACAGAAGCCGGCTTCGCCATTGAAATCACACCGGCAGGAACCGGGGCTGCGGCTAACTGGACCCGGGCAACACAGTTGGCAACCGGTGAGTTCACGAAACTAATCTGCCAGGACGACTTGATCTACCCGAACGCAATCACCCAACAGGTAGCCGACCTCACGAATCACCCAAGCGCTCGCATTGCGATTGCGAAACGAGATATTGTCAATACACACGGCAAGACACTTTTCACGGGACGTGGTCTGCAATCAATACCAGCCAACACACAAATACTTCCCGGCAAAGAGTTATTACGGCGGACCTATGTCCACGGGGGAAATATTTTCGGTGAACCACTTGCCGTTCTATTCAGAACCCAAGCGTTGCAAGAAGCCATGCCCTGGCGCGACGACAATCCGCTCATGCTTGACCTGAACACCTATACCGCCGTCGCAACCCGGGGTGACGTTGCACTCAACCACGAATCAGTCGGTGCATTCCGGGTGAGTAGTACTTCGTGGTCAACAAACCTGGCCAAAGTGCAACTTGCCCAAACCCGCACTTGGCAAAAGGAATACGAAGCAGCATTTCACCCAGACCGCCAAGACAAAATCAGAGCAGCCATTGGTGCTCACCTGCAAACAAATACCCGCCGGGCCGCATACGCATACCTCAAGCTGCGTGGTGATCTCACGTGAAAGCAAACGAAAATAGTTCACGGTGGCTGGTCACCGGGGCAACAGGATTCCTGGGAGCCAACTTCACCGCAACAGAAGATCACCTCACAGCGCTTACCCGCTCAGACCACTTGCCCGCGGGCTACGACTCACAAGTCACGGCCAACCTGGAGAACGAACAAGAAATCCGCGAGGCAGTCCGAGCAGCCAAGCCCGATTACCTCCTTCACGCGGCCGCGATCTCCTCTCACGAAGAAGCCAAGAACAATCCCCAGCGCGCTTTTCAGATCAACGAAGACGCAACACGAATCCTTGCTCAGGAGGCCCAGGAAGTCGGGGCGAAGTTTATTTACATTTCGACCGATGCAGTTTTTGACGGGGCAACCGGAAACTACAGCGAGACTGATCCCACGAATCCGTTTTCGATTTACGGCGAATCAAAACTTGCTGGTGAAGTTGCGGCAATGAGTGAAACAAATGGACTAGTTATTCGGACAAATTTTTTCGGTTGGAGCCCAACTCGCACCCGTTCAATTCTTGAGTTTTTCGTCAACAACCTTGAAGCGAATATCAATGTTCCCGGGTTCACTGATTTCACCGTCACGAGCCTTTATGTCAGACAGTGCGCCGAAGTGATTCGTCAACTTGCAAGAAGAACCACAGAACAAGGGGACTCCGAGATTTGGCACGTCGCCTCAACGGACGCTTTAACCAAATACGAATTCGGTGTGGAAGTCGCAAATATTTTTGGACTAAACCCCGAACTGATTGTGGCCCAGGAATCGCCACGGGAAAACAATCACCAGGTCTCCCGCAGCCGAAATATTTCCCTCAACACCACAAAAACCCAGCAATTCCTTGACCAAGCAGTCTTGCCACCCTTAAAAAGCCAGCGAGAGGGAATCATTCAGGCGAGCAAGGAGCGCACGCTTGTCCTCTAGACTCACGGGCGTGAGCAGTGATACCCATAAAGACCACGACATATCGGTCAGCGTTGTAATCCCGGTGTACCAAGGACACGAAACGCTCCCTCAACTAATCACTGAACTTTCCCAACTCACCACACCGCAGAAGACGAAAGCCGGACGAGAGTTTGCGGTCACCGAAGTGATTTTGGTGTGGGATCGAGGCCCGGGAACAAGTGACCACACGATCCGTGACCTTGCCGAGAAATTTGACTTTGTCCGGCCACTGTGGCTCAGCCGCAACTTTGGCCAACACGCCGCCACAATCGCCGGCATGAGCTCCTCCGGTGGTGAATGGATTGTCACCATGGACGAGGACGGGCAACAAGACCCAGCCTTTATCGCTGATCTAATTGATTGCGCCTATTCCGAACAAGCACAACTGGTCTACGGAACACCGACAAACCCCGCTCCGCATTCGTGGTTTCGTAATGTGGCCTCTAAGTGGACCAAACGACTGTTTGCGCAAACACTCGCCAACGGTGAATTCGCCGAATTCAACAGTTACCGTTTAATCCTAGGAGAAATTGGTCGCAGTGTGGCCGCTTACACCGGCGCGGGTGTGTATCTCGACGTTGCTCTGAGTTGGGTTGTCGCCGACTCCCGCCAGTGCCCGGTGACCGCGCGTAGTGAAGGTCGGCCGGCTGCGAACTACAGCTACCGCAAACTCTCCAGCCATTTCGGTCGGCTGATTATTTCTAGCGGAACAAAACCACTGTTCTTCGTCTCGGCCCTTGGCGTGATTTTCTTCGCATTCGGTGTGTTGGCTGTGGCGTGGATCGTAATTGGCACCCTGCTCGGCGGTGAGGTAATCGCTGGTTGGGCCTCGACCTTCTCCGCCCTAATGATTATCGGTGGAACGGTCCTGCTCAGTTTAGGCATTGTCGCGCAGTACGTAGGTGCTGCAACCAACATGAGCCTGGGCAAACCACTTTATGTTGTAGTGCGCGATCCACTCAACACTTTCCCCAGCGAAAGTCCCAGGCAACATGAGAATCCAACTACGTGAACTCGAACACCTGGGTGATTGGAGCGGGCGGCCTACTTGGCTCAGCGCTCACACGAACACTGCCTAATAGTTTCCAAGCGAAACCCATCCGCTGGTCCGATCAAAACCAGTCCAGTGAAGATCTCAATGCAAATTTGAATGAATTTGCAGCACAACTCGACCCACATCACCCCTGGCGAATTATTTGGGCGGCAGGCCACGCAACAGTGTCAAGCAGCGAGAGCGAGTGCCACGACGAGCTCACAACTTTCAGCGAATTTGTCAGTCAAGCCCACAAGCACCTGCCAACCCCCGGTCATTTCTTTCTTACATCTTCCGCTGGCGGTGTTTACGCAGGTTCGAGCAACCCGCCTTTTGACTCTAAGTCTGAGCCTGTTCCTACGAGTGCTTACGGGCGCCTCAAACTCGATCAAGAAAAAGCCCTAACTGAGACTTTCACCGACCGAGAAGGCGTCCACACCACAATTGGGCGGATCAGCAACCTGTATGGACCCGGACAAAACCTGCGAAAACTCCAAGGCTTGATCTCGCACCTAATTCTTGCCGCGCTCTCTAAGAAAACAATGAACATGTTTGTTCCCCTAGACACGATCCGTGACTTCGTATTCGTGGAAGACGCTGCCGAAACTATTTGCGCAATGACCACAATGGATTCCCCACCGAGCATCGCGGTGATTGCTTCAGGCGAGCCGAAAAGCCTGGCTACGGTGATTTCCCAAGTTCAAGGTGTGATCCGGATCAAGATTCCGATCGCCTACGGGCAGCACGCCAGTAGCAACTCACAGGTGGCCGATTTACGCATGCTCCCCACAATCGCGTGCCCGCAGCTCACACCCTTTCCAGTCGGGGTGAAAACAATGCAACTCGACCTCACCGCGCGACTCCAAGAATCTGACGCTCTCCCCACCTAAAGCCTGCAAACGGTAGCGTTACTGCATGTCCTCACCCCGTGTTCTGCATTTGAGCACCTATAACGCTCACGGGGGCGCAGCCAGGGCGGCTGTCGCGATCCACACTTCTCTCGAGGCAGCTGGTGTTGACTCGAAAATGCGAATTGCGGAAGCAGACAGCCTGAAATTCAAATTGGCCAAAGAAGCAGACCGCAGAATTTGGGCGCTACAAAAAAGTGACACTCTCACGTGGCGCTCACCTGCAAAATTCGGTTCGATGACCGTTAAGGAAATCAACAACAGTGGTGCTGACATTGTCCACCTGCACTGGGTGACCGACGGGTTTCTCACAATCGAGACAATTGGCAAAATCAACAAACCCATTGTGTGGTCACTGTGTGATGCGTGGGCCTTTTCAGGTGCCGAGCACTACGCAACAGGGGTTTCTCGAACTAGATCAGAGCTGGGGTACAACAAGAGCAACCGAAACCCAAAAGACTCGGGATTCGATCTCGACCGCTGGACTTGGAAGCGCAAGAAATCCAACTGGACAAAACCCATGTATCTACTTCCCGCAAGTAAATGGCTCACCCAAGCGACCCGAGAGAGTGCACTCATGGGAACTTGGCCGATTGCTCAGATTCCACATATTGTCGATACCCGTCTCTTTACAAACATGACTGAACAGAATAAATCAAATAAACAACCCGTGGTTCTGTTTATCGCCTCGGCCGGCGTTCACGACTCGCGCAAGGGGGCAGATCTGCTGATCGAAGCACTCAAAGACGCTTCGATTACCGAACGTTTAAAAGTGATCATTGTTGGACCTCACCCTTCAGCACAAGAAGGGAATCGAATCAGCGCCAGCCTAAATCACGACTTGGTTTTCCACGGTAGCGCCAGAGGAGATCAAGAATTAATCGACCTTTATTCGCAAGCGAATGTCACCGTGGTCCCCAGTCGTGAAGACAATATGCCAATCGCGGCGATGGAGAGCCAAAGTTGTGGGACCCCGGTTGTCGCTTTTAAAATAGGTGGATTGTCAGATATCGTCGATCCAACTTTTAGTGGCTACCTCGCTAAACCAGAAGACACACGTGATCTTGCTCAAGGAATCATGGAGGTTCTCAGTCAAGATCTACGGGAATCAACCCGGGAGCACGCATTAGCGACGTGGTCCCCCGGGGTGATCGTCCCTCAGCTCTTAAGTGTTTACCAAGAGGTACTTTCATGACTGCAAACAAACCCATCTTGGTTGGACTGGCCAATGCAAATGGAAATGGCAACGCCGCGCGTACAGAAGGCATCAATCTCACCTCTCAATGATTCGATATTCAGTGTCCAATCCCACCCAGCGTTTGAAATTGAGCATGTTTGCTTAACGTCAATTCACCGGACTCCTCTCTCGCGAAATTTCCAAGTCGCCAGCAGCAAGAGAAGAATGGTGCGTTCGTAAGACCACGCATTCGAAGACAAATACTTATCTGCGCCATGGCTTACGCTGCGAGTGCCGATATCACGAGTCAACTTCGTGGTGGTGTCTTCACTCGAAGGGCACAAGGCCGTCAGCAGGAACCGATCGTCTAACTTCCGAATGGCAAACCCAATGCGAACATCCATGCACTACCGTTAGGTAGTGTGCCGTCCAATAAAGCCCTGATCGCGATACCCGCGTGGAATGAATCAGGGTCTATAGCTTCAGTTGTGGCTTCCGTCCAGGAACACCGCCCCGATGCAGACATTTTGGTGGTTAATGACGGCTCCACTGACTTAACCGCCCAAGAAGCTCAAGAAGCTGGTGCCCGCGTGGTTTCCCTTCCCTTTAATGTCGGGGTGGGGGGAGCCATGCGAACCGCTTTTCTCTATGCCCAGCGGGAGGGGTACCAAGCCTTAGTTCAGGTTGACGCGGATGGCCAGCATGACCCCGCCGACCTTGACCGGCTGCTCACAGGCCTCAAAGACGCAGACATCGTGGTCGGGACACGTTTTCACCCCGAATCCATGTATTTCGTTGGTGGTCCCAGGCGCTGGGCCATGGTTTTGCTCTCCAAGGCACTTAGCTGGATGAATAAAGGAACAATTTCAGACCCAACCTCAGGCTTTCGCTCTGCTGGACCAAAGGCAATTGAACTTTTCGCCATCGAATACCCAGCGGACTACTTGGGCGACACGGTTGGTTCACTCTCAATTGCGATTCGGCAAGGGCTCGTGATCCACGAAGCCCCAGTCACCATGTATTTCCGCCAGGTTGGGCGCCCGAGTAAAAATGCGTTGTGGTCGGCCTTGTACTTAGGCAGAGCCACTTTGGCGATTCTGGCCACCGGCCTTAAGTCGAACAGGACTCCACGAGAGGACGCCGCATGACCCCAAACATTCTCGCAGCTGGTGCAGCACTCATTACATTCGCTTTTGTTTTCCTGCTTCTTCGCCGCGGAGCATTACGTGAAAAATACGCTGTCCTTTGGCTATTTTTCTCCGGTGCTGCACTATTTTTTGCCGTCTTCCCTGGAGCCCTTGACTGGTTGAGCCAGATTCTCGGCGTTGCAGAGCCTGTGAATCTCTTGTTCTTTGTGACCGTTGTTCTGCTTGTTCTCGTGAGCGTGCAACTGAGTTACGAACTTAGCCGGCATGAAATGCGCATCAGGCGTTTGGCTGAAGAAGTTGCCTTGTTGCGTGACGAGATTAGTCAGGACCGGACCGAGCGTGACGGTAACTGAACCAATTCTGGTAATCGCCTTTAATCGGCCCGATCACTTGAGCGTGCTGATTAACCGTTTACGCGAAGTTGAGGCAACGAGACTCTTTTTTGCGGTCGATGGTCCAAGAACACACAAAGCGGACGAGTTGGAAAAAGTCCAAAAGTGCCAAAACCTTGTTCAGACAATTGACTGGGATTGTGAAGTCACAACCAACTTTCAAGAAACGAATCTTGGGTGTGGCTTAGGTGTCAGTACCGCGATCACATGGTTCTTTGAGCATGTTGAACGCGGAATAATTCTTGAAGACGACATAATTCCCGACCGATCCTTTTTCCCATTTTGCAGCGAACTTCTTGAGCGACACCAGCCCGACAAAAGCGTGTTTGCAATCTCCGGATGCAACTTTGTTCCGCCGGAAGCAATCGACACCCAAGGGGCGTACAGGTTTAGTCAAGTCCCACATATTTGGGGTTGGGCCACTTGGCGCAATCGGTGGGAGCAGTACAACCTCGACATTACTGGGTGGCGCGAAGGATTACCCGCCACGAAACTCTGGGGAAAATCCGGCCACTCAATCCCGGCAGCGGTCTACTGGGCTGGGACCTTTGAGTTACTTGCGCGAAGAGAAGTAGACACGTGGGATGGTCAACTGGTGTACATGTGCATGAAAAATGGATTGCTCACGGCCACGAGCAACACGAACTTGATTGACAACATTGGGTTCAATGACCAAGCGACTCACACCCTCGTCGACCGAGAGGAATTACAACCAATTATTCCCGTCGATTTACCAACTAAGCCTCAAGCAGTTCGTCTGGACAAAAAAGCGGATGCGTGGACGCGTAAAAACCACTTCCGTGCCACGTGGCGCGGAATGCTGGATCAGGGCGATAGGTTTCTCAAAAGACGACGGGCTGAAACCAAAGCAAAGGACACTACATGAGTATTGCCAAAGGACGCGTTTTGGTCACCGGAGGCGCTGGATTCATAGGTTCACACCTCTGTGAACGGCTACTGGGTGACGGCTATGACGTGCTCTGTGTGGACAACTACTACTCGTCTACCAAAGACAATATTGCGCACCTGCTCGACCACCCGCGCTTTGAAGTAATACGCCATGACGTTACTTTCCCGCTCTACGTAGAAGTCGACCAGATTTTCCACTTAGCTTGCCCTGCAAGTCCCGTCCACTATCAGCGGGACCCGGTCCAAACAACAAAGACCGCTGTCCACGGGTCAATAAACATGCTCGGTTTAGCAAAGCGCACGGGTGCTCGAATTCTTTTAACATCAACTTCAGAGGTCTATGGCGACCCGCTTGTCCACCCACAAACTGAGGACTACTGGGGCAACGTAAATCCAATCGGCCCCCGTGCCTGTTACGACGAGGGAAAGCGGGCCGCCGAGACTCTGTTCTTTGACTACCACCGTCAGCACAACCTCGACATTAAAGTCGTTCGATTGTTTAACACTTACGGCCCTCGCATGCACCCGCAAGACGGACGGGTAGTTTCCAATTTCATAATGTCCGCTCTGACCGGAGCACCCCTCACCGTGTACGGCGAAGGTGAACAAACTCGCTCCTTCTGTTACGTCAGTGACCTGATTGACGGACTAATCGCCATGATGAACACGGGAAGTGAAGTCACCGGGCCAATCAACCTTGGAAACCCTGGCGAGTTCACAATCGGTGAACTCGCCAAGATTGTGATCGAGAAAACAAACAGCGACTCCAAGATCGACTATCTGCCACTTCCCGTTGATGACCCGATTCGCCGTCAACCAGATATCACTCGCGCGAAAGCATCACTTGGTTGGGAGCCAACAATCGCGTTGAGTGAAGGTCTTGACACCACAATCACGCACTTTAAGGAACACGTTCTTTCATGATCACCGGGTTTGTCCTGGTGGTACTCAGTTGGTTGTTTTTTCTCGCCGCTGTGGTTCTCCTTGGCTACCCACTCGCCTACTTACTCAACCTGAGAAGTCACGGAACTGCCACGCTAAGAGGCTCACTGTGGTTGGGAACGCTAGTTTCAATTATTGCGATTCTTGCTATTGGTATTTTCACTCCTCTTCGCAGTCCGACCGCACTGGTCACCTTTGGAATATTGCTCGCAGCAGGAGCGGTCGCAACGATTTATCTCTTGCGATCAAATCACCGGAACGGAAATTTCACACTACAAATCACGAAGACCGATTGGTTGTTGATTGCAGGACTCGGCGCTGCTTTGGCCTACCTCGCCCTTGCTGCACTTGGCCCAGTGACCAACTACGACTCAGGGCTGTATCACCTTGGCGCAATCAAATACGCGGGTGACTACGCAACTATTCCCGGGATCGCGAATCTGTACTTCCCCCTTGGCTACAACACCAGCCTTTACCCCGTGGGTGCATTTTTGGGTAATGGGCCCTGGAACGGCAACGGTTTCCGGCTTTTCAACGGGTTCCTCATAGTGCTGCTGGTCGTCGACGTAGTTCTACGCTTGGCCCGTACGAAAAATGTCAAAGGCAAACGTTCGACTGGCACTTATTTCCTCGTGATCGCGATCCCACTCACCCTGGTTCCGCTCGTTTCACTTTCTGACTATTGGGTTACGAGCCCTTCCAGCGATGCTGCGGTTTTGGTAATCACGCTTATTTCTATTGCGTACCTGCTTGATGCTTTGACACAGAAAAACAACATGGTTGCGAATGCGTCCGTGTCCTTCACGGCTGCAGTTATCGCATTCTCGTTGCGACCAACCATGGTTGTGTTTCTGATCGGGCTCAGCTTGGTGTTGCTCTACCGTGTAATTCGAACAAAATCAGGACGCCGGATTTATCTGCTAATTCCAGCCATACTTGGAATAGTTCTGTTAATAATCCAAAGTGCACGGGACTATCTGCTGAGTGGGTGGCTTCAATACCCGCTCTCACTTATTTCCTTCAACGTTCCGTGGCTTGCCTCAGACCCAATTTGGAATCGTGATGC
>ERZ888423.1438-NODE-1438-length-20484-cov-7.773459_pt1 | contig 20484 bp, 17 predicted proteins | sample MGYA00520523_ERZ888423 | MGnify/ENA primary metagenome ERZ888423 (study PRJEB32303, sample SAMEA104408611) | aquatic metagenome | biome: Brackish water; feature: Pelagic; material: water | place: Baltic Sea | collected 2014-06-08T10:24:00 | depth 30,27 m ...
CCCATTATTAGGATTAGAAGAAGAAAATAGTATTTGTATCCAATCATCGTTACTGGATTTTACTTAAGGGGTAACGTGGTATTGATCCACTCCACGCTCGATGCGCACCACATTATGCGCTATAATGTATTGTTTAAAGTATTTTTCTGTTCCAATTGAGATTTAGAGCGAACCTTGTTTATTCCTGATCGAATATTCCATACCTCCTCCTTTCAATAGGATAATTAATAATTTGAAATATTTTGGCTTCACAATTGAAGTAAACGAATATCGAGTAACCAAATATAATTTGAGAATATATGTTTGGAGGGCACCATAATGTTTTTTGGTATGATAAATTAAAGATAATTTTTGTTCAATTTTTAGAGCCATGTTTTTCGGCATACTCCTACTTTTTAGATGGATATAACGAATATTTGGAAGAAAGACAGTTCTTAAATCTTTGAATTTTAGAAATCTCATCGATACATCCGATTCTTCGTAGTACAAAAAAATTCTCTCGTCGAATGCTCCTATTTCAATAAAATCACGCGATCTAACAAACAAAAAAGCGCCTTGAACATAATCAACATCTAAGGGATGGAAATATTTTTTTTTGCGTTTCTTATAACGTTTTGGAAAAAATGTTTCTAAAAGTGTTCTTTTAAAAATCTCCCTGGGTAAAGATGAAAAGTGATCGAACGACACGCAAAACTTTAATTTTTCGTCTAGCATTTGAGGACCGCAAACTCCAACATCAATGTTGTCATCCATAAATGTTTTCATCATACTAAGTCCGTTCTTCTCTATATGAATGGTATCGCTATTAATGAACGCAAAATAAGTACTATCTGACGAATGTTTTATGCCCAACATGTTTCCACCGCCAAAACCTAAATTCGTTTTACTTCGAATTAATTTGATTCTTTTATCAGCAAGACTATTTATTTCATTCTTAAGCGAAATATAGTCAGAATCTGAAGATGCATTATCCACAACAATTAATTCAAAATTCAGAGTTGTCAGATTGGTTTCAATTAACGTTTTTACCGCATTTACTGTTAATAAAGAGGTGTTAAAATTTATTATGATACAAGAAACTTCCAGCATTTATGTCAATATTTCAATCCAATTTTTAGAGATTTTTTGTAATTCAAAATCACTCGCGCGAAGCATTGATTTTTTCGACATCGATTGACTAAAATTATTCTTATTGATTATTTTTTTTAAACAATGACAAATATCACCTTCACTGATTAAATAACCACATTTATCATCCAATATTTCGCTCGGGCCAACGTGATCAGTGGCGATTGCGATTAAACCCATTTGCATTGATTCTATAAGTGCAATACCAAATAATTCCTCCCAGCTATTAGTTTTCTTGGAATTCATAACAAAGTATTGATGCTCAGCAACTATTTTCAATAACTTGTTTTTTTCGGAGATATGAGGGAGATAATTAATGTTACTACAACCCGAAGTCAATTTAACTATTTCCTTTTCTAGAGGACCGTTGCCGATTAAAGTGAACGATGCGGCAGGATTATTTTTAAAAAAATTAATTAATTCAATAACTCCTTTTTGTTTCACTAATCTCCCAAAATAAATAAAACTCAGTGGCTTTTTTGTAATATTTAGCGGTACGTTTGGGAATTTTACACTGTGATAAACCACGCTGATTTTATCATTACTGATTTTAAAATTCTTCGATATTTCCTTCCTCGACTCATTAGTTACGGTAAAAATATGCTTGCAATCTGAAGTTAGAAAAGATTTCCAATTCTCATAAATCTTTGAGTTTTTTGAATGTTTTGGATGAAATGTTCCATCCCAACATGCCCATGATGTATGATAATAGACATTATGTCTACGAACCAAATTTCGGATAAAAATTATTCTTTTATCAAAAGGCTCTATTCCAATAACAATTTTCTTTTTGGATGAAAAAAACAGATTAAACATGAAGCCAATATTTATTACCTGTTTAAATAAAAGTCCAAAATCCAGACTTTTAATTGATTTGAAAATTTTGGTCAATACCGCAAACTCTCTGAACTCTAAAGTTAAACCATGACTTTTTAAAAGAAATTCCAAGGCCATGTAGTGAGAAACTGCCCCTCGCTTATGTAACACATAAATCTTATTATTTTTCACTACTCCCATAAATAATCTGGCCCTAAAACCAAAGTTTGTTTAATATTTACACGAACGATTTATGAAAATAGTTCTTATTTAGAGCCAGTTGTTATAAATCTAATATTTATAAATTTCGCTCATAATCAGGTTAACAAAAGTTTTGAATAAATTGTCAAGATTCAATTACAAAACCATAAATTAAAATAAAAACCCGTAATCCATCTTAAAATATAGACCGAGGCCTAAAAAACGTTAAATTATAAAATAATGAACTCAGAAGAACACTTTAAGCAAGAAATAATAATAGCAATGGCCGTCTTAAAAAAAGGCGGTTTGATTCTTTATCCCACAGATACGATTTGGGGTATTGGTTGCGATGCGACAAACCCAGATGCCATCGATCGTGTCTACGCCCTTAAAAAAAGGTCGGATGCCAAGGCACTAATTTGTATGGTCTCTGACTTCAGAATGCTCAATGAATATGTGTCCGATATTCCTGAGGTGGCTTACGATATCTTGAAGTACGCGATCAAACCCACGACGATTATCTACGACAAACCAATCCGTGTGGCTCAGAACCTTTTGGCTGAAGATGAATCCCTGGGGGTTCGGGTTACGCGCCATGATTTTTCAAAAAATTTAATTCACAAATTCAAGCGACCTCTCGTTTCAACCTCGGCGAATATCAGTGGTCAACCAAGCCCTAAATCCTTTCAAGAAATCGACCCCGCAATTTTGGAGGGCGTGGACTATGTCGTAAATTTGGAGCGCAACAAAAAGAACGGACCACCCTCGGCGATTATTAAGTTAAAAAACGACGGAACTGTTCAGATAATTCGTGACTGATGCCTGTTCTCAATCGTGCAGCCAAAGCCTTAAAACACCCTGTATTCCAGACCGTGGCCCGTGTGGCCGACGAATTGGGTTTAGACACCTATGTCATAGGGGGTTATGTGCGTGATGCCCTTTTAGAACGAGGCAATGCCAAGGATATTGATTTTGTAGCTGTAGGTTCCGGGATTGAACTCGCTAAAGCGGTCGCCCAAAATCTTCCCAACCGACCCAAGGTTCAAATTTTTAAAAATTATGGTACGGCCATGCTCCAAACCCAAGGCCTGACTTTGGAGTTTGTCGGTGCGCGTAAAGAGTCCTATGCCCACGAAAGCCGCAATCCCTCGGTTTCCCCTGGAAATTTGGTCGATGACCAAAACAGACGTGATTTTACCATCAATGCTTTAGCCCTGAGCTGCAACCGAGAAGATTTTGGGCGCTTGCTCGATCCTTTTGATGGGCTGTCGCATTTAGATCAAAAAATGTTGATTACGCCCCTTGATCCAGATACGACGTTTAGCGACGATCCATTGCGCATGCTTCGCGCGGTTCGTTTTGCCTCACAATTAAACTTTGTGATTGAGGCCAAAACTTTAGCCGCCATAAAACGAAATGCGGCGCGATTATCCATTATTTCAAAGGAGCGCATCGTGGATGAAGTCCATAAAATTTTGGCCTCATCCATCCCTTCAATAGGGCTCGGCCTAATGCATCAAACGGGGCTCATGGCACAAGTGTTTCCCGAGCTTATGGCCCTGCAAGGAATCGAAGAAAAAGAAGGTCAAACCCATAAAGATAATTTTTGGCACACCCTAGAGGTCGTGGACAATATGGCTCAATACAGTAATGATTTATGGCTGCGATGGGCCGCCCTCTTGCACGATATTGGCAAGGCCCCAACCAAACGTTTTGACCAAAAGGCGGGCTGGACCTTTCACGGGCATGAATTTGTCGGATCAAAAATGGTCTACAAATTGTTCAAGCGACTCAAAATGCCGCTTAACGAAAAAATGAAATTTGTTCAAAAGATGGTGGCCATGAGTTCTCGCCCGATTGTAATCGCTCAAGAGGTCACAGACAGCGCAGTGCGTCGTTTACTCTTTGACGCCGGGGAGGATTTGGAATCTCTAATGACCCTTTGCGAGGCGGACATCACCACAAAGAATCCAAAACGCTTTAGGCGATATCATGAAAATTTCAAAAGAGTGCGGGAAAAAGTGGTTGAGGTGGAGCAGCGTGATCACGTCAGGAATTTTCAACCGCCCATCAGCGGGGAAGAAATTATGGAGACCTTTGGACTGAGCCCCTCTCGTGAAATTGGATTGATCAAAGATGCCATAAAGGAAGCCATATTAGAGGGAGAAATTCCTAACGATTACAATCAGGCAAAATCATTTATGCTCGAAAAAGCAGCCCAACTCGGTTTAAAACCACTGGCATGAATAAGCCGCAACCGCCCATAATTGAAACGCCACGTCTCATTCTTCGTCCTTTTACGATGGCGGATGCCGCTGCTGTAGTGCGTTTTGGTTCCAATAACCGAACTCAAGAACTCACGGGAGACATCGGGATATACACTATAGAAAAAGCACAAGAAATTATTCAAGAGGTTTGGCTCAAGGAATATGAACAATACGGCTATGCCCGTATGGCAGTGGTGGTTAAATCCAGCAATGAACTCATCGGTTTTTCTGGCCTAAAGCACTTGCCTGAGCTCAGCGCACCCGATCTTGGTTATCGGTTCCTTCCTGATTATTGGGGCCAAGGTGTTGCCACAGAAGCGGCTAAGGCAATTCTGGATTGGGGTTTTAAAAATTTTGATTTTGAAAAAATCGTGGCCTTTAGTTTTGCCTTCAATTTTGGCTCGATGGGGGTCCTGCGCAAGTTAGGATTTAATTACCTCAAACACGACCATTATCCTGGAGAACAAAACGGAATCACATTGAATTGGTATGAACTGCAAAGAATGAATTATGAAGAAAAGTAGTGTGAGAGAAAATAGGCGCGCGCAAAATAGTGCCCATGCCCACAAATCGGTTATTTACTGGCTGCTCAGTGGTTGTTTTTTAATTTTTATTATGGTCATTGTCGGGGGAATTACGCGTTTGACCCACTCTGGTCTGTCCATAGCCAATTACCAATTGATTGCAGGAACCATTCCTCCTTTAAATGCGGAAGAGTGGCAAGCAGCCTTTGACTTGTACAAACAATACCCTGAATACCAGAAAATAAATCACAAAATGAATCTTGAAGAATTTAAAGATATTTTTTTCTGGGAGTGGATTCACCGCGTGATCGGCCGAGTTATTGGTCTGGTGTTTATCTTACCTTTTATTTATTTTCTCATTAAAAAACGGTTGAGTGCCAAGACTATTCGTCTTTGTCTCGGGCTTATGTCATTGGGGGCCTTGCAAGGATTTTTAGGTTGGTTTATGGTAAAAAGTGGTCTCGTGGATCGTCCCGATGTAAGTCACTATAGACTGGCGATGCACCTCACCACGGCCTTTTTAACCTTTGCCGCTACCTTTTGGGTGGCATTGGGCTTAATTTATCCCGGAGGGCAACGCAACAAAAAGCTTTGGTCAAAATGGGGCGGTTGGGTAAAAGCAGCCTATGGTCTTCTTGTTATTCAAATTATTTGGGGCGCCTTTGTGGCCGGACTTGATGCCGGTTGGTTACACAATCACTGGCCGTTAATGAACGACGGCCTATGGATGCACGAATCGGTCACTCAAGAGCTCAATCCAACTTGGAAAAATTTTGTTGAAGGTAAAAGTGGGGTTCAATTTGTCCATAGAACTTTAGCCTATATCGTAGTGCTCTTGATTGGTCGTGTGGCTTATCTCGGGTTAAAATATGGCACGACATTGCAGCACAGACGTCTGGCCTATGGTATCTTGGCTGGAGTCGGTATTCAATTTCTATTGGGCGTACTGACTTTGATATGGCAAGTTCCCTTATTTTTAGGGCTCGCACACCAAGTCATGGCTTTTGTCTTATTGGCTCTGATGACCCTGACCTGGCATCGCTTTAAATACGGTCAGGCAAACTAAACCCCAAGCGCGTATTCTCTTTAATACCGAGTCGCGGCAAAAATGGCTTTTGGTATTTATACTATGGACCGCTTCTTTTCTTGAATAAAGCGTACTTTTGAACTCAATAATTTGCTCATTATGGTTTATCGTTTTCGTGTTATCCTGAATGCCAAAGAGGACATCTTCCGTGACTTAGAACTGCGTCACGACCAAAGTCTAGAAGATTTTCACAACAGCATTACCCAGGCCTTTGGCTTTGGAGGTCAAGAAATGGCGTCTTTCTACCTCAGTAATGACGAGTGGACGCAAGAAGAAGAATTTCCACTTTTCGACATGAGCGACGGCATGGACGAAAAAAGAACAATGGGCGAGACTGCGCTACACGAAATACTGGATGAACATCAAACCAAGATGATTTATGTCTACGATTTTCTGAACTATTGGACTTTTATGGTCGAACTGGCTGAAATTGCACAGGAGACGGACGGTGTGGACTATCCAAATTTGATATTCGCGCATGGGCAACTGCCTGAAGAACCACCAACAACTGAGTTCGAAGGGGTTGATGCCTCGGATGCTGACTTTGATTTTGGAGATGATTCAGACGACGAATTTGGTGACATGGATCATTTAGACGACTATGATTTAGATCAACTTTATTAGCGCTATGGCCTTTAAACTCCGCAGCGATTTTACCCCTACCGGGGATCAACCTTTGGCTATTGAACAATTGACCGAAGGCTTGAATCAAGGGGTGGGTCAACAAACACTGCTTGGAGTAACCGGAAGCGGTAAGACCTTTACCGTAGCCAATGTGGTGGCTCAAGTGCAAAAACCAACCCTGGTTTTGGCCCACAACAAAACACTTGCCGCTCAGCTTTACAGCGAGTTTAAAATGTTTTTTCCAGAAAATGCTATTGAGTATTTTGTTTCTTACTACGACTATTATCAGCCTGAAGCCTATATCCCGAGTAGCGGCACCTATATAGAAAAGGACCTTTCCATTAATGATGAAATTGAAAAATTACGTTTGAGTGCCACCTCATCACTCCTATCGGGAAGGCGCGATGTATTGGTGGTCGCCTCAGTGTCTTGTCTTTACGGTATTGGAAATCCTGTGGAATTCAAAAAAAATGTCATTGAATTAAAGCAAGGGCAAATCATCTCACGCACCAAACTATTGCATCAATTGGTTCAAAGCCTCTACGCACGAACCGAAACCGAATTCTTACGCGGGAGATTTCGTATAAAAGGCGATACGGTCGATATTTTTCCGGGTTATGCTGATGAGGCCTTTCGCATCCATTTTTTCGGAGATGAAATTGAAGAAATTGAATGCTTTGACCCCCAAAGTATGAGGGTCTTGCGCAGCTTTGACCGTGTGACGATCTACCCGGCCAATATGTTTGTCACCTCTCAAGATGTTCTTCAAAATGCGATAAAATCAATACAAGATGATTTGGTGGCACAAATTGAATACTTCAAAGAAACCGGACGACATTTAGAAGCAAAACGACTTGAGGAACGAACAAATTTTGACTTGGAAATGATTCGAGAACTCGGGTATTGCAGTGGAATTGAAAATTATTCGCGCTATTTAGATCAACGTGCTCCTGGGACAAGGCCATTCTGCCTTTTGGATTATTTTCCAGAAGACTATTTAATGGTCGTCGATGAAAGCCATGTGAGCATACCTCAAGTCAGTGCCATGTATGGCGGAGACCGCAGTCGTAAAGAAAATTTAGTCAATTACGGGTTCAGACTTCCAGCCGCCATGGATAACCGCCCACTTAAATTTGAAGAATTTGAGGCCCTGCAAAACCAAGTTATTTACGTCAGCGCCACCCCCGCAGATTACGAACTAGAGCGCTCTGGTGGCGTCTATGTCGAGCAAATCATAAGGCCCACAGGGCTTTTAGACCCCCCAATCGATATTCGTCCCAGTGCCCATCAAATCGATAATTTACTCGAAGAAATTCAATTGCGCGTGGACAAAGACCAACGGGTTTTGGTCACAACCTTAACCAAACGTATGGCTGAGGAACTCACGAAATATTTAACGCGTATTCAAATCCGTTGCCGATATATCCACAGTGATGTGGACACTTTAGAGCGGGTTGAAATTATGCAGGATTTGCGATTGGGGCTATTTGATGTTTTGGTAGGCGTAAATTTACTGCGCGAAGGCCTTGACCTGCCCGAAGTTTCGTTAGTGGCAATTTTAGACGCAGATAAGGAAGGATTTCTGCGCAGTGCCCGTTCTTTGACCCAGACCATAGGGCGCGCTGCCCGACACGTCGATGGATTAGCCATTCTTTACGCGGATAAAATCACTAAAAGTATGCAGGCGACCATTGATGCCGCGAATTACCGACGTGAAAAACAAATGGCCTATAACAAAGCTCATGGGATTACGCCAAGTCCGATAAAAAAGAGTTTGGACAATGCATTGACCAAACGTAAAACCAATGACACGCCATTTAGTACGCCTAGCGTTGTTACGGAAAATGAAATGGCTTATTTAAATAAGCCTGAAATTCAAAAGAAGATTCGCGAGACGAGAAAATTGATGGAAGAAGCGGCTAAGGCCTTAGATTTTATGGCCGCAGCAAAACACAGAGACACCTTGAAAGTCTTGCAAAAACACTTATCCGAATCATGAGTTATCCTGAAGCCTCGAAAAGATTAAACAAAGCGATAAGCGATAGCGGCTACTGCTCTCGACGCAAGGCCGATGAATTAATTGAACAAGGCGTAGTCACCCTAAATGATCAACCTATGCGCTTGGGAGATCGTGTTATGCCGGGTGATGTTATAAAAATCAATGGGGAAGTCATAGGAGGACCCAAGAGCGACGTCTATCTCATGCTCAACAAACCGGTCGGAATTACCTGTACAACGGACCAAAGAGTTAAGGGCAATGTCGTCGATTTTATAAATTTCTCGGAACGTATTTTTCATGTAGGGCGTCTGGATAAACCCAGTGAAGGCTTACTATTGATGACTAACGACGGTGATATCGTCAACAAAATTCTTCGCGCTGGAAACCGACATGAAAAAGAATATATTGTTCGCGTTGATAGGCCGATTAGCGCTGAATTTATTCAGCGCATGAGTCGAGGGATTCCCATTTTGGACACAGTCACCAAACCCTGTGAGGTTCAGCGCGTCAGTCGCTTTGTATTTAAAATCATTTTGGTTCAGGGGTTAAATCGACAAATTCGGCGGATGTGCGAATATCTGAATTATGAAGTCGTTGCCTTAAAGCGCCTACGGATCATGACATTAACTCTAGGTGATTTACCTACCGGCCAATGGCGGCATCTGACCCGTGAGGAAGTGGCTAAACTTCAGGAAAGTTTAACGGACTCTGACAACACCCCCTATTCATCCTCAGACCTGGATCAAGATTTTAATTAGAACAATAATTAGCACCATAACTTTGAGCAAGGCCCCCCGAGGATTCAGTGCATCGGGCGCGTCAAACACAAAAAAACCGCAGTCTGCATATGCGTCTTGCGGTTTTTCCAACTAACTAACCAATTTAACTAACAACAATGAAACATCACTTCTATTGTTGTCTTGGTTATTGAAAATATCGTGCCAAAAACAATGGTCTTTTGCCAATTAATTGTTAACGGACGTTAAAAGATTCCCAAGATTAAGCCAGTACTGCTTGTACCTTATCAGCAGCCTCTTGAAACTCAATCGCTGAATGAACATCGAGCCCACTTTCGTCGATTAATTTCTTGGCAATATCAGCGTTGGTACCTTGTAATCTTACAATAATAGGCACTTCAATGGTCCCCATATTTTTATAAGCATCTACAATACCCTGGGCCACTCGATCACAACGGACAATCCCTCCAAAAATGTTGACCAAAATGGCCTTAACATTGGGGTCTTTTAGTATCAAATTAAAGGCGGTTTCTACACGCTCAGCATCTGCAGTACCTCCGACATCTAAAAAGTTAGCCGGTTCACCACCTGCTTGCTTAATCAAATCCATAGTCGCCATAGCTAAGCCCGCGCCGTTAACCATACACCCTACGTTACCGTCTAAATCAACGTAATTTAAACCTACAGCTTTAGCTTCTACTTCTACTGGGTTTTCTTCACGAATATCTCGAAGCGCTTCATAATCTTTGTGACGGAACAAGGCGTTGTCGTCTAGCGTTACTTTAGCATCAACCGCAATCACGCGATCATCACTGGTTTTAAGCACTGGATTAATTTCAAAAAGCGACGCATCACTTCCGACATAAGCTTGATATAGAGCAGCGACAAATTTGGTCATCTGCTTAAAGGCTTGACCACTCAGGCCAAGGTTAAAAGCAATTTTTCTGGCTTGAAAACCCTGAAGGCCAACAGCAGGATCGATCTCTTCTGTAAAAATCAACTCAGGCGTTTGTTCAGCAACCGTTTCGATATCCATCCCCCCTTCGGTGGAGTACATAATCATATTGCGTCCTGTCGCTCTATTGAGTAAGACACTAATGTAAAATTCTTGTGGCTCACTCGCTCCTGGGTAATAAACATCTTCGGCTACGAGGACCTGGTGTACGGTTTTACCCTCAGCAGAAGTTTGCGGGGTAATGAGTTGCATACCGATAATTTCACCAGAAATACGTGCCACGTCCTCCAAAGATTTGGCGAGCTTCACTCCGCCTCCTTTTCCACGGCCTCCGGCATGCACTTGGGCCTTAATTACGTGCCAAGAAGTTCCTGTCTCTTCAGTGAGTTTTTTCGCCGCTGCAACCGCTTCCTCAGAAGTCTGTGCTACAATTCCGCGCTGTATATCAACACCAAAACTATTTAAAATTTCCTTTCCTTGATATTCATGTAAGTTCATACTTTCGTCTTTTGTAACGCAGGACAAAAATAATAAATGTAATATTGACAGCAGGACAATCGGCGACATTTTAAGCCAATGCCATTAAAAAAATTAGTACCTTTTTTCTTTAATTTTCAGCTAAAGCCTATTGTCGGCATTGAGCAGTCCTGGTGGCCCTCGATACTTCAGGCACAACACCGAAAAATGCAAAAATTTATAGTTTTTTTTAGCCTTGCCCTTTGTATTTCACCCATTAGCTCTCAGGCGCAAACCAACCAGGGTTCTGCGATCACACCATTGCCGTTCCAATTGTTTCTGCCCAAAAATGAAGCTGACCCAAAGCGGGTTGACGCAATAAAAAATAACGCGCTGTTGGTCTTTTTACATGGTTCTGGTGAGCGTGGTTCGGACAATAACGCACAATTAAAACACGGAGCTGAATTTTTCAAACGAATGGCCCAAGACCATAGCACTGTGGTTTTAATCCCTCAATGTCCTGAGGACCTGAGTTGGCACAACGGATCGAGCGAAATCACAAAATCGGGAAGAAAGTACCGTTATCCTAAAGGACTCAAAACCAATAGAGTGCTCGATATTTTAGAGAAATTAATCGACAGTGTGGTCATCGCTCAGAACATCGATAAGGCTAAAATAAAAATTGGCGGACTCTCTATGGGCGGTATGGGCACCTTAGAACTATTGCGCAGACGGCCAGAGTATTATCAACGAGCCTTTGTCATCTGTGGCGGGGGGCACAAAGCGCTCGCTCGTCAAATAGGGCAGACGCCAATTTGGTTTTTTCACGGAGAGGAGGATCAAGTTGTGCTCCCAAAATACGCCAACAAGCTCTATCGAAAACTCAAAAGAAAAGGCATAGAAACAAAGTGGACCCTTTATCCTGGGGTCGACCATAACAGTTGGGATTTAGCCTTTGAAGAACAAGAATTAATTCCATGGTTAAATCAATAAACCCTTACTGCAAAGGACTTGCCGTTTTAGGATTGTTCATGATTATTATGGGCGGATGTCATAGCCCAGGTCAAAAAGACACTGCAGATGTTTTACTCAAAACCCTCAAGGGAGAGGATTGGGCCATCCAGAGGGTTATGGCGCAAGCTGAAAATCATGAATTACACATTGAGTTAATTCTTCCAAAGGATACTGCTCATGTTAGCGAGAATCAGGCGGCTCATCAGGGGCTTCAGCGCAGCACACTGGATTACAGCAAAGGACAATACTTTTATCCAGCGAGTACTGTAAAATTACCTGTGGCAATATTCGCCGCTCAATGGACGGAACTGCAACCAGATATTAGCATCATAACCCCTTATCGAATCGAAAACGACAGCACAAGCCACAGCATTGCTCAAGACCTCATCGATATTTTTGCCGTAAGTGATAATCAAGCGTTTAATCGGCTCTATGATCTTCTTGGCCGGGATTATGTGAACCAGAGAATGGCCGAGTTGAACATCGGCCCGTTTCGCTTGGCGCATCGACTCTCTGTGAGCGATGCTGCGGCACAAGAACATCCGAAGTATTTTTTTGAGACCGCTCAGGGGACCCATACATTCCAAGCGGGGCCCGATCAACCGTTAGATTCTTTGGGTGTTGCGGGAATGCAAAAGGGCATTGGATATATACAGGAAGACCTATTGATTGAAAAACCAATAGATTTTAGTCGCAAAAATTATTTTCCACTTTCAAGCATGATGAAATTTATGGAGCGTTTATATCCGCTTGATTGCTTTGATTGTCCCACTCCGCTCAAGTGGGCCAAAAATACTGAAGCCTTTGTAAAAACCATTATGATGAGTGTTCCCAGAAAACAAGGCTATGACGAAACTGAGTATCCAGACGGCTATGTAAAATTCTTTTTTCTCGGGGACTCAAATGAGCGCATAGACCCCGCATTGCACCTGCATAACAAAGTGGGTTATGCTTATGGCACGCTCACCGATATCGCTTATGTCGTGGATAAAAAACACAACTTGAATTACATTTTAGGAGCGACCCTGCTGGTTAACGAAAATAAAATATTCAATGACAATGTTTATGAATACGACTCTATTGGGCTCCCTTTTCTCGCACAAACAGCGCGGAGGCTTCACAAATTACTGATCCAAGCTAAATCGGGACGGTAAGTGCACTAGAGCCCGGTGATATTGGGCCATAATTTCTTCAACAATCGATGCGACGGGTTTCACCGCGTCAATCATGCTGGCGATTTGTCCTATTTCAAGTTCACCTTCCTCGAGATCTCCTTCAAACATCCCGCGCTTCGCGCGGGCCCGCCCTAAATGGGCGCGCAACTCCTCTATTGACGCTCCAGACTGATAAAGTTCCTGCAAATCTTGATAGAATTTGTTTTTTAAAAGACGTACCGGAGTCAATTCTTTAAGGGTCAACTCTGTGGCGCCTTCGCCAGCAGCGACCACAAGATCTTTGAACAATTGATGTCCACTACTCTCCTCTGAGGCCACAAAACGACTGCCCATTTGAACCCCATCTGCCCCTAAAATCATGGTGGCTAACATCGCCTCACCTGTGGCGATGCCCCCTGCAGCAATCAGGGGCAAATCTGTAGCGCGACGCACTGAAGGGATTAACGTCAGCGTGGTCGATTCTTCACGACCATTATGTCCCCCCGCTTCAAAGCCTTCTGCCACGATAGCATCAACACCAGCCGCTTCAGCTTTCAGAGCAAATTTAGTACTGCTCACAACGTGAGCCACCGTAATTCCTGCCGCCTTGAGTCGCGCGGTATGCGTGGCCGGATTCCCTGCTGAGGTAAATACAATGGGGACATTAAACTCTAGAATCAGTTCAATAATCTCCTCGATATTTGGGTATAACAGCGGTACATTTACGCCAAATGGTTTATTGGTTGCGGCCTTACACCGCTCAATATGCAGTTTTAAAACCTCCGGGTACATCGATCCAGCACCGATCAATCCAAGTCCCCCCGCATTACTTACCGCACTCGCTAGGCGCCATCCACTATTCCAAATCATCCCGCCTTGAACAATGGGATATTTGATCGAGAATAATTCCGTAACGCGATTTTTCATTTAAGCCTTGATCAATTTGAACGATTGGACTTGTCCAGAAGGTAAAATCAATTTAATTAAATAAGCCCCCTTATTCCAATCCATAACCGAAATCTGTGATTGGGAAGCTTGCACCTGTAAAGACGCTACAAACTGACCTAAAACATTGTAAACTTCCAGTTGGGCGTAATCCACCTCTGGGGGCAAAAGCACACTAAAGGAATCATTTACAGGATTTGGGGACAGTGCGGCTTGACGCTTGAGAAGGTGATCGTTCTGGGAGAGCAATGACAAGGTATTAAATGCCAATTCAAAGTTGGGTATCCCATAACCCATCTGAGGCGTCGGATTATTGAAAAGGTGCGCTGACTCGCGTACTACTTGCATTAATTCAGCATTTGTTGTTTCGGGAAACGCTTGCCAAAGACAGCTTACCGCTCCGGCGATTATTGGCGAACTGAATGAGGTTCCATTGCTGAAGTCTACAACGCCTGAGGAAGAAATCACCGCGGCACTCTGTCCTTTGGCCATAACATCAGGCTTGATGCGACCATCTACAGTAGGCCCACGAGAGCTAAACGAGACATAATTTCCTAGATTATTTACAGCACCGACCGCTAATAGTCCAAGAGCATCCGCAGGTGTGGCAACCGTTCCAAAGCTATTTCCTTGATTCCCGGCAGAGGTGACCAAAACCATGCCTTTTTCATAGGCCAAATTCGCTCCCCGGGCTGCAAAGGTGGTCACGCCATCAAGATCTTCATAACTGTGGTCATAATTGGCATTATCGTAGGCTTGATAACCGAGTGAGGTATTGACCACATCCACCCCTAAGCTATCGGCACGCTCTAAGGCTTCTACCCACCAGGCTTCTTCACGCGGATTTTCAGAGGGGCCATATTCTGTACGGAATAAATAAAAAGAAGCATCAGGAGCAGTCCCTGCAAATAGGTTGTCTAAATACCCTCCGATATCACTTGTGGTTTGTATTCCATGTGACCCTGTCCCGGTGACATCAGTTGTTCTGGAATAAAAATCAAAAGTCCCCAGGAGTCTTCCGTTATCGACAATATGCGCAAAACCTGGGTTCGTAGTAAAATTTGGAAAGCCCGAATCCATGACGGCAACGATCATCCCCTCACCGGTGAAATCTTGCTGATGAAGATAATCGCCAGAAATCATCTCGATTTGGTTTGCGGCAGCACCGTAATTGTACTCGACACGACTCTGGGGGTCTGCAAGTACCTTAAATTTGTCAGGAACCGGCTGGGGATTTGGGAAATTTAAATCTTTATCGGCATACTCAATACCGACCACATAGGGCAAATCAAGCAAGGCTTCAAGATCATTGACCGTACCCTGAACATAAACACAATTCATCCATTTTGACTTGGCCCAATAAGTGATGCCAGGGCTATTTTTCACCTCCTGTATATAAGCCTCTGTCACGGGGACATCACGTGCGTCGATGACCACAGAATGCAGGGCTTTGCGATCCAAAGCCTCTTGGGTTAAGATGCTTATTGGATTATTGATGGACGCCTCCACATTTTCTTTGTCCGAAAAATAAATCCAGGCATCTTGAATTTGGGCTTTTCCTGATAAGCCAACCAGTAAACCCATTAAGGTCAAAAAGTATTTCATGTTTATTCGATTACGCCACTGCCCAGGAGTTCATTATCTCGATACCAAGCTACGAACTGTCCAGAGCTGATCGCGGTCTGTTCTTTCTCAAAGATAACATAAAGACCGGAATCCTTTTGGAATAATCGCGCAGATTCCAAGGGTTGACGATATCTGATGCGTGCCTTTACTTCGAGTTCCTGACCGGGAGACAAGCGCAGGTCCTGTCTTATCCAATGAACTTCATTTGGACTAACCCGCAGTCCGCGACGCCATAAACCAGGATGGGCTTTTCCCTGACCTACATAAATGATATTTTGTATTACATCTGTGGCCAAAACAAAAAGAGGTTCTTCTTTACCCCCTACCGCTAATCCCTTGCGTTGACCTATGGTAAAAAAGTGGGCCCCTTGATGGGTTCCCACGACTGTTCCATCATTGGGTGCATACCGAAATGGTCTGCGCCAATATTCATGCCATTGCTCTTGAGTCGCCTGGTTTTCAGGACCATTTTGGTAAAGTACACTATCCTCGGGAATTTCAATGATCGCTCCCTTTTTTGCTTTGAGCTGCTGTTGTAAAAAATCAGGTAATCGGACCTTGCCAATAAAACATAGGCCTTGAGAGTCTCGTTTTTCTGCCGTAATGAGCGCTTGTGCTTTGGCGATAACCCGAACCTCGTCTTTTTGAAGGTGTCCGATCGGAAAAAGCGCCTTTGAGAGCTGATCCTGAGTTAATTGACACAAAAAGTAGGATTGGTCTTTATTGGCATCCGCCCCCGCCAAGAGATGATGCACCCGGGTTCCATTAATTACAGAAGTCTGCTTTTGACAATAATGTCCCGTCGCGACATAATCAGCACCCAGTCCTTGAGCAATTTCCAAAAAGACATCAAATTTTATCTCACGATTGCACAGTACATCAGGATTAGGGGTACGGCCCATTTCATATTCACGAAACATATAGTCAACGATGCGTTCCTTGTACTGGGCACTTAAATCAACAGTCTGAAAAGGAATACCGAGTTTCTGGGCCACGAGCATGGCATCATTACTGTCTTCGAGCCAGGGACATTCATTTGAGATCGTCACGCTGTCATCGTGCCAGTTTTTCATAAATAAGCCCAATACCTCATAGCCTTGCTCTTTAAGCAAATAGGCGGCAACACTCGAATCAACGCCGCCACTGAGCCCCACAACCACACGTTTATTTAGTCTAGCGCTCATGAGATCGTTTTTGATCATTAAAGTCTTCTTCTTGAGTTACAACCCCGTTGACATAGGTTTTCCAAATTCCAGATTTTTTATCACGGCTGTAAATTCCCGTACGCTCCAGATTTCCTGACAAATCATAAAACTCCGCAGGACCATGCAATTGATCATTGTCATAAGTAAAGGTCTTGATGCTTTGTCCGCCAGGCCCATAATAAGAACATTTTCCTTGACGCAATCCTTGCTTATAAATACAAGATTCCGCCAGCAGCCCATTAGGGTAATACGTATTTTTTACCCCATCGAGTAAATCGTCCTTGTAGTGCTCTTTGGTCATGATGGTCGTTCCGCCCTTGTGATAAGTAACCCAAGGACCTATTCGCTTTTGATCTTGCATACGCCCTTGAGAGACGAGTTGTCCACGATCTGTATAAAACGTAACCGCACAGGCTCCAGGAATTGAATCAAAGTCTCTTATAACGACCACCTGATCTCCGCAGCTTTGGCAGTAATATTTAAATACGCCGACCTCAATTCCATGGTTAAAAGTCCCCGTATAGCGCAACTGTTTTGTCCCCTCATAATACTTTTTCCAGAGACCATGACGGGCGCCGTTTTGGTCCAATTGATTGACCTGCTCTTGGGCTTGAGCGCTTCCACCCATGACCAATAATGCCATAACACAGATAAAGATGTGTCGTTTAATATCCATAGAACCAAATAAAATCGCTTCTTGGGTCGCGCGTTATTTCTTTTGTTGGGCCTTCTTTTGGGCCTCTGCCTGCTCCATCATCTCTGCCATTTTCTTTTGAAAACGGTTTTGCTTTTTAGGCTTCTTTTTGGTCTCTTGAATTTTTGCATGGATTTTATCCTCATCGATGATAAAGTTCTTTATCACCAGCATAATCCCAATGGTAATTACATTGGAAGTAAAATAATACAAGGAGAGTCCACTGGCGTAGTTATTGAAAAAGACCAGCATAAATACAGGGGACAGGTACATCAAAAACTTCATGTTTGGCATACCCGGTTGTTGCTGTTGTTGCATTTGCTGCCCTGTACTCATCATCATGTAGAAGAAAATTGCAATCGAGGCCAGAATCGGAAACAAACTAACGTGATCTCCGTAAAATGGAATAGAAAATGGCAATTCTAAGACCACATCGTAACTCGACAAATCATCCGCCCATAAAAACGATTTTTGACGCAAAACATAAGCCGTAGGGAAAAAAGTGAATAAGGCGTAAAAGACAGGAATCTGCAAGAGAGCCGGAAGACAGCCCTTTAAAGGAGAGGCACCCGCGGTGTTTTGCAATTTCATGGTCTCTTGCTGAATTTTCATCTGATTGCCCTCAAATTTCTTTTTGATTTCATCCATCTCAGGTTTCAACACTTTGAGTTTCGCTTGAGAAACATATTGTTTGTATTGTACTGGAGAGAGCAATAATTTGAAAAATACGGTGAGTAGGATGATGGCAATTCCCGCTGGAAACCATTGGCTTAAAAAGCCAAAGACCGGGAAGATGACATATTTGTTTATCCAACCAAAAATGCCCCATCCTAAGGGCATCGCCTCGTCCAAATTCTTATCATAAGACTTGAATACTTTATAATCCGTAGGACCAAAGTAAAGACTCATGGCTTGGTCCAAACGATTATTCTTTGGCGTCAGTTGCACCTTTGCACGATAGGCCTTTGTGAAGGTAGTGTCAATAGTTTCGTCCTTTACTAAATCATCTGAGTAAAGACCCACCTCTTGAAAAGGACTATTCGTAAGCAGCATACTGCTGAAAAAATGCTGTCTAAAATTGATCCAGGTTACATCGCGTTCGCTGGCCTCATCAGACCCCACGGGGCCCAATTTATCAAACTCATTTCCGTTGTCGTACGCATAGGTCAAACGCGTGTAACGATTTTCATAGCTAATGCTTTTGGCCTGACGAAACCCCTTTAAAGACCAATTGAGCTCTATGGGCTGGTTAAATTCGATAACCTCCTCAAGGCCGCGTGTGACGATATCAAAACCAAGCATATAATCCGAAGCCGGTAAGCGATAAATGTATTCCAAATAGTCTTGCTCTGAAGTTTTTAGCTTCATAGAAAGAACCTGATCTTCACCGTCTTTTGTCAAATGAGGCTCGAAATACATCTCAGCTGTCGAAAGCAGTCTGTTTTGTGCTTGGAATTTTAGATCCAAACCGCTATTTCCATCTTTAATCAAATAAACCGGAGCCCCTTGATATTGCGTCTCGTTTTTTAATTCTACCGAAACAATATACCCCCCTTTATTGCTGATCACTAAAGACAAAAGATCATTTTCCAGAACCGTGGTCTGATCAGTCCAAGAGGGCTGGGTGGCCGCATAGGCAAAATCCCCAAATTTATTTTTCAGACGCTCAGTCTGTTCAGTAAGGTCCTCTTGCGTGGCCTCTTCATTGATTATGGGCTTTGCCGAATCGTTTTGTGCCGTTGTGTTTTCCTGATTAGTCTCTGAGGCGACCTGTTCAATTGCGGCGGCCTCTGCAAGCAGTTCTTGCTCAGTAGGCTGATTTTGATAAAGCATCCAAAGCAATATTGCCCCGATAAGCATAAACCCGATGAATGTATTGAGGTCAAATTTATTTTCTTCCATAATGCTAAAGTCGACTCAACGCTTGTTGAACCTTTTATTTCTTATTTTTTGAAAGTGCGTATGCCTTGGCCACAAATCTCACGAAGAGGGGATGTGGATTGGCTACGGTACTCTTATATTCAGGGTGATATTGTACCCCGACAAACCATGGGTGCTCAGGAACTTCGACGATCTCAACAAGTCCGGTTTGGGGATTCACTCCAGTGACGCGCATTCCTGCATCCTCAATTTGAGTGCGATAATCGTCATTAAACTCATATCGATGTCTATGGCGTTCTTGAATTTCTTCAGACTGATATATCGATCCGACGATACTGTCTGGAACAATTTTGCAAGCCCAAGAGCCTAATCGCATGGTTCCCCCTTTATCTGTAACTGATTTTTGGGCCTCCATTAAATCAATTACCGGGTAGGGAGTTTTGGCATCCATTTCAGTGCTGTTCGCTCCTTTTAAGCCAACCACATTGCGGGCATATTCGATCACAGCCATCTGCATTCCCAAACAAATTCCGAGGAAAGGAATGTCATGTGTTCGGGCATATTGTACCGCAGCAATCTTTCCTTCTATACCGCGCTCGCCAAATCCAGGCGCCACAAGAAGCCCATCAAGAGCCCCTACTTCGTCAGCAACATTCTCAGGAGTTAGGTGCTCCGAATGAATCGAAACAACCTCAACCGAGACTTCATTGGCCGCTCCAGCATGGATAAATGACTCTAAGATTGATTTATAACTGTCTTGTAATTCAATGTATTTACCGATCAAACCGATGGTCACCACTCCTTTGGGATTTTTGTGACGGCATAAAAACTCATTCCATTGAGTTAAATTAGGTTCTTGGCTTGACTCGAGGCGCAATTTTTTTAGCGCAATTTTGTCCAAGCCTTCATCCAACATCAAATTGGGCACATCGTATATGGTCTTGGCATCGATTGACTGAATTACCGCTTCTTTTTCCACATTACAGAACAAGGCTAACTTAGTGCGTAGATCGTCACTGAGTTCGTGTTCTGTGCGACAAACCAGCACATCTGCCTGTATTCCACTCTCCATAAGTGTTTTTACCGAGTGCTGTGTTGGTTTAGTTTTTAACTCTCTTGCAGCCGCCAAATAGGGGATCAAGGTGAGATGAATAAATAAGCTATTGTGTCC
>ERZ888423.1440-NODE-1440-length-20443-cov-8.480479_pt1 | contig 20443 bp, 33 predicted proteins | sample MGYA00520523_ERZ888423 | MGnify/ENA primary metagenome ERZ888423 (study PRJEB32303, sample SAMEA104408611) | aquatic metagenome | biome: Brackish water; feature: Pelagic; material: water | place: Baltic Sea | collected 2014-06-08T10:24:00 | depth 30,27 m ...
TTGATTCGCTCCTCCGTGCAATGGCCCCCAAAGGGCACTAATCCCCGCCGAAAGCGAAGCAAATAAACCAGCATGTGAAGAACCGACTAAGCGCACTGTAGAGGTCGAACAATTTTGTTCGTGATCGGCGTGTAAAATCAACAACTTAATCATGGCTGACTTAATGACCGGGTTGCTTTGAAATTCGCTATTTGGTTTTGTGAACATCATCTTCAAAAAATTATCCACATAATCCAAACTGTTATCTCCGTAATCTAGAGGCAAGCCTGACATTTTACGGTAAGTCCATGCGGTCAATACGGGAAATTTCCCCATAATCTTGACAATCGCACGATACATTTCTTCAGGGCTATCAACATTGACCGAACTCGGATTGAACGCAACCAAGGCACTAGTCAGTGAAGATAATACTCCCATGGGATGAGCAGAGGTTGGAAAACCTTCTAATATCTTTTTCATATCCTCTGCAACAAGGGACTGCTCTTTTAAATCATTTTGAAATGTTTGTAATTTGTCACGATTCGGTAATTCTCCAAAAATGAGTAAATAGGCCACCTCTAAAAAATCAGCTTTTTCTGCCAATTCTTCAATGGCATAACCTCTGTATCTCAATATGCCTTGCTCCCCGTCAAGAAAAGTTATTGCACTTTCACAACTGCCTGTGTTTTTGAACCCTGGGTCAATAGTGGTGACTCCTTCGGTCACTGCACGTAAAGCCCCGATATCAATAGCTAACTCATTTTCCGTTCCTTGAAGAACAGGAAATTCAAAGGTTTTTCCACCGACTTCAATAGTTGCTTTTTGGGACATAGAATAAGAATATTATGGTTAGCGCTAATGCCTGGCTAAATTACGAAAAATCGCCCGATTTATGGGTGATTTATCGTGATTCAGAGGGTTAAAAAAATCATAAATAGGCGTCAAACAGATTATACTTTGAACGCTTTCGTTCCCGGATAATACGCCGATTCACCCAAGATTTCTTCTATTCTCAAAAGCTGATTGTATTTGGCCATACGATCACTGCGTGACGCAGAACCCGTTTTAATTTGACCTGTATTCAATGCCACAGCTAAATCAGCGATCGTATTGTCTTCAGTTTCTCCACTTCTATGACTCATAACCGCTGTATAACCGGCATTTTGTGCCATATGCACCGCAGCTATGGTCTCGCTTAAAGTACCAATTTGGTTTACTTTAATCAAAATAGAATTGGCAATCCCTTGATGAATACCTCGAGATAAGCGTTCAACATTGGTCACAAATAAATCATCACCTACAAGCTGTACTTTGTCTCCAATGCACTCAGAAAGATATTTCCATCCTTCCCAATCATTCTCATCCATACCATCCTCAATAGAGATAATTGGGAATTTCTCACACAGTTCTGCCAAATAATCTGCTTGTTCTTTTGACGATCTTTTTTGGCCTTTTTCACCCTCAAATTTAGTGTAGTCGTAAACGCCATTTTCATAAAACTCTGCCGCAGCACAATCTAATGCAATCATGACTTCGTCACCAAGAGTGTATCCGGCGGCTTTAGTCGCTTGCGCGATGGTGTTAAGCGCATCCTCAGTACCTCCCAAAGTAGGTGCAAATCCACCTTCATCGCCTACGGCCGTACTTAAATTACGGTCGTGTAACACTTTTTTCAGGTTGTGAAAAATTTCAGAACCCATTTGCATAGCATGGGTAAAACTCTTGGCCTTTACCGGCATAACCATAAACTCTTGGAAAGCAATGGGCGCATCACTATGAGACCCTCCATTAATGATGTTCATCATCGGTAGAGGTAATGTTTTCGCACTTACCCCGCCCACATATCTAAATAGAGGTAGGCCAAGCTCATTTGCAGCCGCTTTGGCTACAGCAAGCGAAACCCCCAATATCGCATTGGCACCCAAACGACTTTTATTTTTAGTCCCGTCCAAATCAATCATTACTTGATCTATACCTTCTTGATCAAAAACTGAAAGACCCAGGAGAGCGTCGCTAATTTCCCCATTGACATGGGCTACGGCATTAAGCACTGCCTTACCCATATAATCGCTTCCACCGTCGCGAAGCTCCACGGCCTCGTGTTCTCCGGTCGAAGCTCCGGAAGGAACGGCCGCCCGGCCCATGTACCCGTGTTCCGTGGTGACATCGACTTCAACCGTTGGGTTTCCTCTTGAATCAAAAATTTGACGTGCGTGTATCTCTATAATGCTGCTCATAGTTATTAATTTTTTCGTTTGCGAATATACAAAAGTAAAGGCGGTAAATTCCCGAATCTATTAGTTCTTGCTGCTTAGAGAAGCAACGTATTGATCAAATAAATAGTTCGCATCATTTGGACCAGGACTCGCCTCGGGGTGATACTGTACCGAAAAAGCAGGTTTATTCTTTACCCGTATCCCAGCCACAGTATGGTCATTTAAATGTAAATGCGTTATTTCAAGTTCAGAGTGGGCCTCTGTCTCTTCTCGATTTACCGCGAACCCATGGTTTTGTGACGTAATCTCACCTTTTCCCGTAAGCAAATTCTTTACTGGATGATTAATTCCTCGGTGACCATTGTGCATTTTAAAGGTCGAAACACCATTGGCCAAGGCCAGTATTTGGTGACCAAGACATATGCCAAAGATAGGGGCGCCATCGTTCAAGATATGACGCGTGGTTTCAATAGCATCGTTTAGTGGCTCAGGATCTCCTGGGCCATTACTTAAAAAATATCCGTCAGGATTAAACCCTTTTAAATCCTCAAAAGAAGTATTGTACGGAAAGACCTTAACATAACAATCTCGTTTAACAAGATGTCTTAAGATATTTTTCTTAATCCCTAAGTCAAGGGCTGCGACCCGATAACTCGCGTCTGGATTTCCAACGGTGTAAGGTTCGGTTGTGGAAACTTTGGAAGACAACTCAAGGCCTTTCATATCGGGCACTTGGGCGAGCTCCTTTTTCAAAGTATCAATTTCATCGACACGGGTTGAAATTACCGCATTTTGTGCGCCATTATCACGAATGTAAGCAACAAGTGCGCGAGTATCAACCTCGCTTATGGCAAACAAATTGTTTTTATTTAAAAAATCTTCGAGAGACTGGTCCGCTGAAACTCGAGAATACGGATAACTAAAATTGCGACATACTAAACCGGCTATTTTTACGCCATCTGATTCTACCTCTTGAGGATGTGTCCCATAATTACCAATATGGGCATTGGCGGTAACCATAATTTGTCCGAAATAAGATGGATCTGTAAAGATTTCTTGATACCCAGTCATCCCTGTATTAAAACAAACCTCACCAAAAGCAGTTCCTTCGTTTCCTCCTACAGATTTTCCATAAAAAATAGTCCCATCGGCTAACAGGACTAGTGCGTCTTTTCGTTTTGTATACTTCATTTTGAAAAAAGGATTTTACAAAAATAAATAAAAAAAGGGACTAACTTTAATGGTCAGTCCCTTTATTAGAATTTAATGAATCAATCATTTTTATTCTTCTTCTTTTACAGCATCCACAGAAGCAACTGCAGCAGGGGCACTAGCAGCGCCTGCACCTCGTCGGCTTCGTCGTGTTGACTTTTTCTTAGTGGCTTTACCTACATTATATGTTTCGTTGTAGTCCACCAACTCAATAAGAGCCATATCTGCGTTATCTCCTAATCGATTTCCCAATTTGATGATGCGCGTATATCCTCCTGGTCGGTCGCCCACTTTCACCGCAACATCACGAAAAAGGGCAGTCACTGCATCTTTTTGTCTTAGTCGCGCAAAGACGATACGACGGTTGTGTGTTGTGTCTTCTTTGGACTTGGTTACGAGCGGCTCTACAAACTGCTTTAAGGCTTTGGCCTTAGCAACGGTCGTATTAATGCGTTTGTGCTCAATCAGTGAACACGCCATATTAGCCAACATCGCTTTTCTATGCGCTGTTTTTCTTCCTAAATGATTATTTTTCTTACCGTGTCTCATTATTTATGCTTTATCGACGTTTCTTTAGAAACTAGTCTTTATCTAATTTATATTTTGACAAATCCATGCCGAAGTTAAGTCCCTTGATGTTGACTAACTCCTCAAGTTCGGTCAATGATTTTTTTCCAAAGTTGCGGAATTTCATCAGGTCGTTTTTGTTAAACGAAACCAAATCGCCAAGGGTATCTACTTCTGCAGCCTTTAGACAATTTAAGGCCCGTACAGAGAGGTCCATATCGATTAATTTAGTCTTAAGCAATTGACGCATGTGAAGAGACTCTTCATCATAGGTCTCAGTTTGCGCAATTTCATCGGCCTCTAACGTAATGCGCTCATCACTAAATAGCATGAAGTGATGAATTAGCGTTTTAGCCGCTTCGGTCAAAGCATCCTTTGGGTGAATAGAACCGTCCGTGATAATTTCAAAAACAAGTTTTTCATAATCCGTTTTTTGCTCTACACGGAAATTCTCAATGCTGTACTTTACATTTTTGATTGGCGTGTAGATCGAATCTGTGAAGATAGTTCCAAGAGGCGCATTTGCTTTCTTATTTTCTTCGGCAGGAACGTACCCACGCCCTTTTTCAATCGTTAATTCGATATTCAAATTAACTTTGGCGTCCATGTTACAGATAACTAACTCAGGGTTAAGGACCTGAAATCCTGAAATAAACTTCTGGAAATCACCAGCAGTCAATTTATCGTTGCCAGAGACAGAAACCGTTACTGTTTCGTTGTCGATTTCATCAATTTGTCTTTTGAAACGAACTTGTTTCAAATTCAAAATCATTTCGGTAACATCCTCAACAACTCCTGGAATCGTCGAGAATTCGTGATCCACGCCTTCGATACGCACCGAAGTGATTGCAAATCCCTCTAAAGAAGAGAGAAGAACACGTCTTAGGGCATTACCTACGGTCAATCCATAACCAGGTTCTAAAGGGCGAAACTCAAATTTCCCCTCGAAATCCGTTGAATTAATCATGATAACTTTATCAGGCTTTTGAAAACTAAATACTGCCATAACTTGAAGGTGTTTTTAAAATTATTTAGAATACAATTCGACGATGAATTGCTCATTGATATTTTCAGGAATCTGTAAACGCTGAGGTACAGAAACAAAAGTTCCCTCCTTTTTATCAGTGTTCCAGGTAATCCACTCGAAAACATGACTTGAATTAGCCAAAGATTGTTGAATAGCGTCGAGCGATTTTGATTTCTCACGAACGGCAACTACATCTCCCGGCTTTAATTGGAAAGAAGGTATGTTCACCTTTTCACCATTCACGGTAATGTGTCGGTGTGACACCAATTGACGCGCAGCACTGCGGCTTGGCGCAATTCCCATACGATAAACAACATTGTCTAAACGAGACTCACACAATTGAAGCAATACCTCACCTGTAATTCCAGGGGCAGCAGTTGCTTTTTTGAATAAGTTACGGAATTGACGCTCTAAAATACCATAGGTATATTTCGCCTTTTGCTTTTCTGCCAACTGAACAGCGTATTCTGACTTCTTACCACGTCTGCGGTTTTGTCCGTGTTGTCCAGGAGGATAATTGCGTTTTTCGAATGATTTGTCTTCACCGTAAATCGCTTCACCGAATTTACGAGCGATTTTAGTCTTTGGACCAGTATATCTTGCCATTTTGTTTTGTTTTAGGAGGGAAAATCTAAATTAAGGTCGTCCTTTAGTTTTCTTTTTCCTCCGATTGATACTTTAAATATTATACTCTTCTTCTTTTTGGTGGACGGCATCCGTTATGCGGCATTGGTGTAATGTCAACGATTTCCGTGACTTCAATCCCTGCATTGTGAATGGTTCTGATCGCGGATTCTCTTCCGTTACCAGGACCTTTAACGTATACCTTTACTTTACGCAAACCAGCTTCATGTGCCACTGAAGATGCATCTTCAGCTGCCAATTGTGCCGCGTAAGGCGTATTTTTCTTTGAGCCTCTAAAACCCATTTTTCCGGCGGATGACCAAGAGATCACATCACCGTTTTTGTTGGTCAAGGAAATAATGATATTATTGAATGATGCGGTAATATGTGCCTCACCAGTCGCTTCAATAACAACTTTTCTCTTTTTCGTATTCTTTGCACTCGACTTTGCCATATCTCTAGAAATTATTTAGTTGCTTTTTTCTTGTTAGCAACTGTTTTACGTTTTCCTTTTCTGGTTCTGGAGTTATTCTTAGTGCGTTGTCCTCTAAGCGGGAGTCCAGCTCTGTGTCGAATACCTCTGTAGCAACCGATGTCCATCAAACGCTTGATGTTCAATTGAATTTCACTACGTAACTCGCCTTCGATCTTGAATGACCCTACAGCCTCACGAATGGCACCGATTTCATCATCGTTCCACTCGCTGACCTTTTTGTCTTCACTGACACCAGCTTTCTTTAAGATATCTTGAGCACGACTCTTGCCCACTCCAAAGATATACGTTAACGCGATTACACCCCTTTTTTGTTTCGGGATATCTACACCTGCGATTCTTGCCATAATTATCCTTGTCTTTGTTTAAACCTTGGGTTCTTTTTGTTAATAACATACAAGCGCCCTTTTCTGCGTACGATTTTACAGTCGGCACTCCGTTTTTTAATGGAAGCTCTTACTTTCATTGTTTTAGTATCTATAAGTTATGCGAGCCTTTGTTAAATCATAAGGGCTCATTTCCAATTTCACCTTATCGCCCGGAAGCAACTTAATATAATGCATACGCATCTTTCCGGAGATATGGGCTGTAACAATATGACCGTTTTCAAGTTCCACACGGAACATGGCATTGGATAGGGCTTCGACTATCAATCCATCTTGCTCTATTGCTGCTTGTTTGGCCATTATGCTATTGATTTACGATTTTTACCTGTTTTCATTAAACCATCATAATGACGATTTAACAAATATGAATTCACTTGTTGCATTGTATCTATGGCTACACCAACCATAATCAATAAGGAAGTCCCTCCGTAAAACAGAGCCCAACCTTGCTGAATCCCTAAAATTTTAACAACAAACGCAGGGAATATAGCAATAAGTGCTAAAAATATCGATCCTGGTAAAGTGATTTGTGACATGATACGATCTAAATACTCAGCAGTATCCGTTCCCGGTTTAATTCCAGGAATAAATCCCCCACTGCGTTTGAGGTCGTCTGCCATTTTGTTTGTTGGTACAGTAATCGCCGTGTAGAAATAGGTGAAGATGATGATCAGGACACCAAACACTAGATTATACCAAAGACCAAAAATATCACTGAAATTAGCTTGAATCGTCTGTGCAAAAGCACTCTCAGATAAGCTCGCTACAGCAGAGGGGACAAACATTATCGCTTGTGCGAAAATGATCGGCATTACTCCTGAAGCGTTGAGCTTCAACGGGATAAACTGACGCGCCCCAAAAATATTTTTTTCATAGGCTCCAGAAGCCGTACGACGGGCATATTGCACTGGTATTTGGCGCACTGCCATAACCAAAAGTACAGAAAGCAAAATGATTACAAACCAAATCCCCAACTCGATCAAGATCATGATCATCCCCCCATTGGATTCAAAGACTCGAGAAGCAAATTCTTGAGCAAAGGTCAAAGGCAAACGGGCAATGATTCCCACCATAATAAGGATCGATATACCATTCCCAATTCCCTTATCCGTAATCTTCTCTCCAAGCCACATCGCGAATACACATCCCGTTACCAAGATGGTAATTGACGACACGTAAAACAAGGCCGATTGACCCATTACAAAGGCTTCAGAAGGCACTCCTAAGGCAGGTAAACCTGCTAAGTAACTCGGCGCTTGGACCAAACAGATACCGATGGTCAACCAACGGGTAATTTGATTGATTTTTTTACGACCACTTTCTCCATCTTTTTGAAGCTTTTGAAGGTAAGGAATAGCGATTTGCATTAACTGTACAACAATAGACGCTGATATGTAAGGCATGATTCCTAAGGCAAATATAGAAGCATTAGCAAAAGCTCCCCCTGTAAATGCATTAAGTAGACCCCCGATACCACCATCATCAAATCGACCAGCAAAATCACTAAGCATAGCTGCATCGATTCCAGGCAATACTACTTGAGCGCCAAATCGATAAACCAACAGCAAACCTAAAGTCAAGGCGATACGATCGCGCAGCTCTTCAATTTTATAGGCATTTTTTAATGTCTCAAAAAACTTCATTCCTCTGGTTGATTATAGGGTTTCTGCTGTTCCTCCTGCGGCTTCAATAGCGGCTTTTGCTGTTCCGGTAAATTTGTGAGCCGTGACGTTTAGCTTAGCTTTAAGCTCCCCGCGCCCTAAAATTTTAACCATTTCATTTTTACCGCAAAGACCTAGGACGACTAAGGTTTCAAAATCTACAGTGTCTTTAATCTTTTTGTCGTCAACAAGACCTTGAAGCGTATCCAAGTTAATTCCTTGGTACTCTTTACGGTTGATGTTCTTGAACCCAAACTTTGGCACGCGACGTTGCAATGGCATTTGACCTCCTTCAAAACCAAGTTTCTTAGAGTATCCTGAACGAGATTTCGCTCCTTTGTGACCACGGGTTGCCGTACCACCTTTACCAGAACCTTGTCCGCGTCCAACGCGCTTAGCTTCTTTTTTAACTGATCCTTCAGCTGGTTTTAAATTACTTAAATCCATTCCTGTATCTCTTATTTGGTTTCAACTGAAACCAAGTGATTAACTTTACTTACCATACCCATAATTGTTGGGGTATCTTCATGCTCTACAGTCTGACCGATTTTTTTCAAGCCAAGGGCCTTGAGCGTTCTTTTCTGGGTTTCAGGACGTTTAATGTCACTGCGCACCTTTGTGATTCTGATCTTTGCCATAACTGTTTGATTAACCTTTAAATAATTTATCCATAGTAATGCCACGTTGTTTCGCCACGGTCTCTGCACTGCGCAATTGAAGCAAGGCATCAAAAGTTGCCTTTACCACATTGTGCGGATTTGATGACCCTTGAGACTTCGACAAAACGTCGTGTACCCCTACGGCTTCCAACACAGCACGAACAGCTCCACCGGCAATAACTCCAGTACCTGCCGCTGCAGGAAGTAAGTTCACACGAGCACCGCCATACTTACCTTTTTGTTCGTGAGGCAAAGTCGCTTTATTCAATGGGATACGCACCAAATTTTTCTTAGCATCCTCGATCGCCTTTGCTATAGCACTGGCCACATCTTTTGACTTTCCTAAACCGTGTCCGACAACTCCTTTTTCATCTCCAACAACAACGATTGCAGAGAATCCAAAAGCACGTCCACCTTTGGTCACTTTGGTTACACGCTGTACCCCGACCAAACGATCCTTCAATTCGAGTCCGCCCGGCTTAACTAGTTCTACGTTTTTATAATCTTGATACATATTTTTAGAATTTTAAGCCGCCTTCGCGCGCACCGTCTGCTAATGATTTAACTCTACCGTGATACAAGTATCCACCGCGATCGAAAGTCACTTCTGTCACTCCAGCCTTCAAGGCTTTTAGAGCAACACTTTGACCTACGAGCTTTGCGGCTTCACTCTTGTTGGTACTTGCCGCATCAATATCCTTATCTCTTGACGAAGCTGCTGCGAGAGTAACTCCAGATAGGTCATCAATGAGTTGAGCATAAATTTCTTTATTGCTGCGGAATACGGCCAACCTTGGGCGCTGTGCATTCCCACTTACGATTTTTCTAATACGAAAGCGAATACGCTCTCTTCTTTCTTCTTTGGATAATGCCATAACTCTATGATTATGCAGACTTACCTGCTTTTCTTCTAATTATTTCACCGACAAACTTGATACCTTTTCCTTTGTATGGCTCAGGCTTACGGAAGCTGCGGATTTTGGCCGCTACTTGACCGACAAGTTGTTTATCGTGAGAGGTTAACTTTACTATCGGGTTTTTCCCTTTATCAGAAACGGTCTCAACAATCACCCCTGGAGCGATATCCAATACGATGTTATGAGAGTATCCTAAAGCCAAATCTAATTTGTTGCCTTGGTTGCTCGCACGGTACCCAACACCAACCAATTCTAGTTGCTTGGACCAGCCGGCAGAAACACCTTTAATCATATTGTTGACTAACGAGCGGTAAAGGCCGTGCTTGGCACGGTGATCTTTTGCGTCTGATGGACGTGTTACCCATACTTGACCCTCCTCAACAGCGATAGACACTGCATCAAATTCTTGAGTTAACTCACCTAATTTCCCTTTGACAGTAATTACCTGACCGTTCACTTCTACAGTGACACCTTCTGGAATCGCAACGGGATTATTTCCTATTCGTGACATTTCTTGGTCTTATTTAGATTAATGAACATAACACAGTACTTCTCCACCGGTATTTTGGGCTTTGGCTTGTTTTCCTGTCATCACCCCAGCAGAGGTAGAGATAATCGCAATTCCCAAACCATTTAAAACACGTGGCATATCCTTGGCGCCAACGTATTGACGTAAACCAGGAGTACTCACACGCACTAAACGACGGATTACAGGTTCTTTAGTGATTCTGTCGTATTTCAACGCTATTTTAATTGTTCCTTGAGGATTGCTCCCTTCTTCGAACTTATAGCTCAAAATAAAACCTTGATCAAAAAGGATTTTTGTGATCTCCTTTTTAATGTTTGACGCAGGCACCTCGACAACGCGATGACCAGCAAGACTTGCATTTCTAACGCGTGTTAAAAAATCTGCAATTGGATCTGTGTTCATTTTCTATTTGTTATGGATGTGGTTTTCCGATTTGCGAAACCTGCACCCGGTTTATATAATCTTACCAGCTTGCTTTACGCACTCCTGGTATTAATCCTTGATTTGCCATTTCACGGAACATCACACGTGACAATCCGAATGTTCTTATGTAACCCTTTGGGCGACCCGTTAATTTACAACGGTTGTGCATGCGGACTGGAGATGCATTTTTTGGTAATTTTTGCAAAGCCTCATAATCTCCAGCTTCTTTCAAAGCCTTTCTTTTAGCGGCGTATTTTGCTACCGTTTTTGCTCTTTTCACCTCGCGGGCTTTCATCGATTCTTTAGCCATCTTAGTTCTTTTTAAATGGTAATCCCAACTGGGTTAATAATGATTTAGCTTCTTGGTCAGTATGAGCCGAAGTAATAAAAGTTACATTCATTCCTTCAATTTTCTTGACCTTATCAATATCAATTTCTGGAAAAATGATCTGTTCGGTTATTCCTAAAGAATAATTACCACGACCATCAAACCCTGTTGATTTGATTCCATTGAAATCGCGTACACGAGGCAATGCAGAAGTGATCAAACGATCCAAGAATTCATACATACGCTCTCCGCGTAGGGTGACCTTTGCGCCAATTGGCATCCCTTTTCTCAGTTTGAACGTCGCAACGTCCTTCTTAGAAATTGTCGCCACCGCTTTTTGGCCAGCGATTTTAGTCAATTCATCTACTGAGTACTCGATGAGCTTCTTATCCGCTACAGCACTTCCAACACCACGAGAAACAACTATTTTCTCGAGTTTAGGAACTTGCATAACGTTGTTGTAACCGAACTCATCGGTCAAGGCAGTTATTACTCTGCTCTTGTATTCTTCTTTCAGTCTTGGCGTATATCCCATAACTATAATACTTGATTCGATTTTTTAGCAAATCGGACTTTTTTATCCCCTTCCATTTTAAATCCAACACGGGTGGCTTCACCCGATTTAGGATCCTTGATCGATAGATTAGATAGGTGAATAGGTGCTTCCATTTCAGTGATTCCACCCTGAGGACTGGCTGCGCTAGGCTTTTGGTGTTTTTTCACAAGATTAACCCCTTCAACGATTGCTTTATTTTTATCCTTGAGTACGCGAAGTACTTTTCCTTCGCTGCCTTTGTGGTCTCCAGCGGTCACCAACACAAGGTCCCCTGATTTTATCTTTAGCTTTTCCATATGGTTTTGCGTTAAAGCACCTCAGGTGCTAATGATACAATTTTCATGAACTGCTTGTCACGAAGCTCACGGGCAACCGGACCAAAAACACGTGTCCCTCTCATTTCCCCTTGAGGATTCAATAGGACACAAGCGTTATCATCAAAACGGATATATGATCCATCAGGACGACGTACCTCCTTTACGGTACGCACTACTACAGCAGTTGAAACGCTTCCCTTTTTGACATTTCCGTTTGGTGTTGCTTCTTTTACAGTAACCACTATCTTATCCCCTATTGAGGCGTAACGTCTTTTGGTACCGCCTAACACTCGGATACAAAGAACTTCTTTGGCTCCGGTATTATCAGCTACTTTTAGTCTTGATTCTTGTTGTATCATGATTACTTAGCTCTTTCGATAATTTCTACTAGTCTCCAACATTTGGTTTTGCTCATAGGACGAGTCTCCATAATACGAACAGTATCCCCTTCGTTGCAGTCATTTTTTTCGTCGTGCGCGACATACTTTTTGGTCTTCAACACGAACTTTCCGTACATCGGGTGCTTTACCTTTTTAACCTCGCTCACAACGATGGACTTTTCCATTTTGTTGCTGGTCACTACCCCGATTCGTTCTTTTCTTAAGTTTCTTTTTTCCATGTTTCAGTGGCGCACAATTATTGTACTTCTCTTTTAGTTAGTTCAGTCGCAATTCTCGCTACAGCTTTTCTAAGCCCTCTGAGTCGAATTGGATTTTCCAACGGAGAGATGGCATGGGCAATACGCAAATCGGTATGCTCTTTTTTGATTTCAGCCAGCTTCTCTTCTAATTCCGCTGTTGATGCTTTTGTTATTTCTGATTGTTTCATAGTGACAATGTCAATAAATTATGCTTGATAATCTCTGGAAATGACAAACTTCGTTTGTACAGGAAGTTTTTGAGCCGCTAAACGCAAAGCTTCCTTTGCAGTTTCTAGTGGCACTCCAGACACCTCAAACAAGACGCGCCCTGGTTTAACTACGGCTGCCCAATATTCTACAGCTCCTTTACCCTTACCCATACGAACCTCAAGAGGCTTTTTAGTGATCGGCTTATCAGGGAAAATCATGATCCAAATCGAACCTTCACGTTTCATGAAACGTGTTGCTGCGATACGCGCAGCCTCGATTTGACGTGCTGTCAAGAAATTTGAGTCTAGTGATTTAATACCAAAAGTCCCGTACGATAATTGATTGCCTCGGCCCGCATTTCCTTTCATGCGACCCTTCATGGTCTTACGAAACTTTGTTCTTTTTGGTTGTAACATCTTCTTTCGTCTTTAAAAAATTACTTTCTGTTACGTCGGGCTTTGTTTGCGCCGCGTCCAGAATTCGCTTTAACACCGGATTTTTTACTGGAAAGACCAACTAATGGCGACAACTCTCTCTTGCCATAAACCTCTCCTTTCATGATCCATACTTTAATCCCTAGACGACCATAAGTCGTATGGGCTTCAGCTAAAGCATAATCAATATCCGCTCTAAATGTCGACAATGGAATACGTCCATCCTTGTAGGCTTCAGAACGCGCCATTTCAGCACCGTTCAATCGCCCAGAAATCTGCACTTTAATCCCTTCTGCATTCATACGCATTGAGGCTGCAATGGCCATTTTAATGGCACGTCGATAAGAAATACGATTCTCGATTTGACGAGCAATGCTCGACGCTACCAAGAATGCATCTAATTCCGGACGCTTAATTTCGTGGATGTTAATTTGTACTTCCTTGCCTGTAATTTTCTTAAGTTCCTCTTTCAGCTTGTCTACCTCTTGACCGCCCTTACCAATAATGATACCTGGGCGAGCCGTAGTGATAGTAACGGTTACAAGTTTTAAAGTTCTCTCGATAATTACACGAGACACACTAGCTTTACTCAAACGAGCATGAACGTATTTTCTAATCTTGTCGTCTTCGGCTAATTTATCGCCGTAGTCGTTGCCACCGTACCAGTTGGATTCCCATCCTCTAATGATACCTAAGCGGTTCCCGATTGGATTTGTCTTTTGTCCCATTTACTTTCTAGCTTTGTGTGTTATCGTTAGCTCCTAATACCAAAGTTACATGGTTGGAACGCTTTCTAATTCTGTGTGCACGTCCTTGAGGTGCAGTGCGCAGACGCTTTAGCATACTGCCGCCATCTACACGTATCTCTTTTACAAAAAGATCAGCGTCTTCCAAAGAAGCCTCTTCGTTTTTGGCTTGCCAGTTAGCAATAGCCGAAAGCAATAACTTCTCAAGACGACGTGACGCCTCTTTTTGACTAAATTTTAAAATATTCAAGGCGTGATTCACCTTTTCACCACGAACTAAGTCGGCAACCAAACGCATCTTGCGCGGTGAAGTCGGGCAATTGTTCAGTTTCGCGAAATACTGTGTTTTTTTCGCTTCCTTGATTTCTTCTGCTCTTTCTCGTTTACGAACTCCCATGGCTTATTATTTTTTTCCTTTGTTCTTGTTTCCACCATGGCCACGGAATGATCGTGTCGGCGAAAATTCACCCAATTTATGGCCCACCATGTTTTCTGTAACATAGACAGGAACAAATTGTTTTCCGTTATGTACTGCAATGGTTTGTCCGACAAAATCTGGAGTAATCATAGAGGCTCTTGACCAAGTTTTGATTACCGATTTGTTGCCTGACTCTATATTGTCAGTAACTTTTTTATCTAACTTATAGTGAACGTAAGGTCCTTTTTTTAGTGATCTTGGCATGACTTATTTCTTTCTACGTTCTACAATGTATTTATTACTCGCTTTAGTCTTAGATCGCGTGCGATAACCTTTAGCTGGTATCCCCTTACGAGATCTTGGATGTCCTCCAGAAGAACGTCCTTCACCACCACCCATTGGGTGATCGACTGGGTTCATCACCACAGCACGAGTGCGTGGGCGACGACCTAACCAACGTGAACGTCCGGCTTTACCTGAAACCAATAACTGATGATCACTGTTTGATACAGCACCAATAGTCGCAGAACAGGTCACTAAGATCATGCGCGTTTCCCCTGAAGGCAATTTAACTGTTGCATATTTTCCTTCACGGGCCATTAACTGTGCAAAAGCACCAGCGCTACGTGCCAAAACAGCACCTTGACCCGGATGTAATTCAATACATGAAATAATGGTCCCTAAAGGAATCTGAGATAAGGTTAGTGTGTTCCCTATTTCTGGGGCCGCACCATCACCTGAAACAACATTTTGACCTACTTGTAACCCATTTTGAGCAACGATATAACGCTTCTCACCATCTTGGTAATTCAGAAGAGCAATAAATGCCGTACGGTTTGGATCGTATTCAATTGTTGCTACGGTTGCAGGAATACCGTGCTTATCGCGTTTGAAATCGATAATTCGATAACGCTTCTTGTGACCACCACCGATATAGCGCATGGTCATTCTTCCTTGACTGTTTCTTCCCCCTGAACGTTTTTTCGGAGCGAGCAAACTCTTCTCCGGCTTATCAGTTGTAATGGCGTCAAATCCATTCACAACTCTAAATCGCTGTCCTGGGGTGATTGGTTTTAATTTTCTTACTGACATTTTTGTCTTTATTAATCTAAATCACTTTAGATATTAGCATAAAAATCTATTGTATCACCTTCCGCCACCTGTACGATTGCTTTTTTAACAGCAGTCGTTTTACCAGTCTGAACCCCCGTCTTCGTAAAACGAACACGACGATCTGGGCGGACATTAATTGTGCGAACTGAAGTAACTGAAACACCATATGCAGATTCTACCGCATTTTTGATTTCAATCTTGTTCGCCTTTGGATTCACCACAAAGGTGAAGCAGTTCAAATCCTCCGCATTGCGCGTGGCTTTCTCTGTAATAATAGGTTTAATTAAGATATTCATCTTGTGTCTATTTACTTAAGTTTTCTTCAATACTTTCCAAAGAACCTTCAAACAACACTAGGCTGTTTGCATTCATTATCTTGTAAGTGCTTAATTCTGAGTTATTTATCACCTCAGTGCCTCGCAAATTACGCGACGACAAATATACATTATTATTCGAGTCACCCAAGACGAACAAAGATTTTTTGTTTTCTAAACCAAGTGACTGCAATAAAGCCGTGAACTCTTTTGTTTTAGGCGCCTCCATATTGAAGTCTTCCAAAACTAAGATCGCTTTGTTTTGCGCTTTCATACTTAAAGCCGAGCGACGTGCCAGGCGCTTCAAGTTTTTATTGAGTTTAAATCCGTAGTTGCGCGGGCGAGGACCGAAGAAACGACCTCCACCTTTGAATAAACCAGACTTGATACTTCCAGCTCTTGCCGTACCCGTTCCTTTTTGTTTTTTCAACTTGCGCGTACTCCCTGTAATCTCGGCCTTTTCTTTAGCCTTGTGGGTTCCCTGGCGTTGATTTGCCAAGTATTGTTTTACATCAAGGTACACCGCGTGGTTGTTAGGCTCAATACCAAATACGTCCTTCGAAAGGTCTACCTTTCTTCCCGTATCTTTTCCGTTTTTATCTAATACTGCTACCTTCATTACTTTGTAATTGTTAGATAAGCGTTTTTGTGTCCAGGCACACAACCCTTAACCACAAGTAAGTTCTTTTCTGGAACTACTTTTAACACGCGTAAGTTTTCAACTTTCACTTTAGAATTACCCATCTGACCGGCCATACGCATTCCTTTGAATACACGGGCTGGATAGGACGCGGCACCAATAGAACCTGGAGCGCGTAATCGGTTATGCTGACCGTGAGTCGCTTGACCTACACCACCAAATCCGTGGCGTTTAACCACCCCTTGGAATCCCTTTCCTTTGGTAATACCAGAGATATCGACGAATTCACCTTCTCTAAAGTGATCTACAGTCAATGTATCTCCTAATTTATACTCCTCTTCAAATCCTTGGAACTCGACGACTTTTCGCTTTGCCACTGTACCTGCTTTTTGGGCATGACCCTCAGCAGCTTTGTTAGCAGTTTTTTTGTCATCGAAACCAAGTTGAAGAGCTTCATACCCGTCAACCTCTTTGGTTCTGACTTGGGTGACAACACAGGGGCCTACCTCAATAACGGTACAAGGAATATTCTTTCCTTTCTCGTCAAAGATGCTGGTCATCCCTATCTTTTTTCCAATTAACCCAGACATAAATGTTATTTTTAGTTACTAATTTTTATTTAAAAAAACAGGACCAAAATAAATTCAGTCCTGAATCTTATTTTGTTTCCGTTTTTCCCTTGCGCGCAGCTCAGGACATGTGCTCACCGAAGCAAGAGATCCTTAGACCTTAATCTCAACTTCTACACCACTGGGCAACTCAAGTTTCATGAGTGCATCAATAGTCTTTGATGAAGAGCTGTAAATGTCCAACAAACGCTTGTAAGAGCTTAATTGGAACTGCTCACGACTCTTTTTATTCACGTGGGGTGAACGCAACACAGTGAATATCTTTTTATGCGTTGGTAATGGAATTGGCCCAGTAACCACAGCACCAGTACTTTTGACTGTTTTTACGATTTTATCCGCAGATTTGTCTACTAAGTTGTAATCGTAAGACTTTAATTTGATTCTTATTTTTTGACTCATTGCTGTGAAAATTAAGCGTTAACAGTTCCTCGTGCTTCAGCAATTACCGATTCGGCAATGTTAGAAGGGGTTTCTGCGTAATGTGAAAACTCCATTGTCGAGGTCGCACGACCGGATGAAAGGGTACGCAAGGTCGTTACGTATCCAAACATTTCAGATAGAGGCACTTCAGCCTTAATAACTTTGGCCCCTGCACGGTCGCCCATGTTATTGACTTGACCACGACGACGATTTAAATCTCCAACGATATCCCCCATGTTTTCTTCTGGCGTCAAAACTTCGAGTTTCATGATCGGCTCGAGGATCACAGCACCTGCAGCTTTAGCCGCCGACTTGTACCCAATTTTGGCCGCCAATTCAAAGGACAACTGGTCAGAATCCACAGGGTGGAACGACCCATCCTTCAGGGTCACTTTCATGCGGTCGATCTCGAATCCGGCCAAAGGACCATTTTTCATTGCCTCTTTGAATCCTTTTTCAACCGAAGGAATAAATTCTTTAGGGATGTTCCCTCCTTTTACTGCGTTGACAAACTCTAAACCAACTGCTTTTTCATCCTCAGCGGGCGATAAGGTAAATACGATATCTGCGAATTTACCACGACCCCCTGTTTGTTTCTTATACACTTCACGGTGATCAGCGCCACGAGTAATTGCTTCTTTGTACTCCACTTGAGGCTTACCTTGGTTTACCTCAACCTTAAACTCGCGTTTAAGACGATCACAGATAATGTCTAAGTGAAGCTCACCCATACCAGATATAATCGTCTGACCACTGGCTTCATCAGTACGTACCTGGAAGGTTGGATCCTCTTCAGCCAATTTGGCCAAAGCCATACCTAATTTGTCAACATCTGCTTTGGTCTTTGGCTCTACCGCAATACCAATTACAGGGTCAGGGAAGGCCATACTCTCCAGTACAATCGGGCTTTTTTCAGCCGAAAGGGTATCCCCGGTTTTAATATCTTTAAATCCAACAGCCGCGCCAATATCACCAGCCTCGATAAAATCGATGGCGTTTTGTTTGTTAGCGTGCATCTGATAGATTCTTGAAATCCGCTCCTTATTTCCTGAACGATTGTTCAAAACATAAGATCCAGCATCTAAACGACCTGAATAAACACGGAAAAATGCCAAACGCCCAACAAATGGGTCTGTGGCAATTTTAAAGGCTAGTGCCGCGAATGGCTCAGTCACATCGGGCTTACGCACTACCTCTTTTTCTGTGTCAGGGTTCATTCCCACAATACCTTCTTTATCTATTGGAGAAGGCAAATAGCGACAAACGGCGTCCAATAAAAACTGAATCCCTTTGTTTTTAAAGGCCGAACCACAAATCATTGGAATGATCGACATATCCATTACAGCAGCACGCAATGCAGCATGCACTTCGTCCTCTGTAATAGAATTTTCATCTTCCATATATTTTTCGAGAAGCTCCTCATCATAAGCGGCAACTTCTTCAATTAATTTTCCTCGGTACTCAGAGGCCTCTGCTTTTAAATCTTCTGGGATGTCAACAACATCAAAAGAAGCGCCCATTGAATCTTCATGCCAAATAATCGCACGGTTCTTGACCAAATCGACAATTCCTTTGAAATCTGCTTCATCACCAATTGGCAAAACAATTGGCACCGCATTAGACCCAAGCATATCCTTAACTTGCTGACAAACGGCCATAAAGTTAGAACCTTGACGGTCCATTTTGTTTACAAAGCCCATACGAGGCACTTTGTAATTATCCGCTAATCTCCAGTTCGTTTCACTTTGGGGTTCAACACCGTCAACGGCACTAAATAAAAAGACCAAACCGTCAAGTACACGTAAAGATCGGTTTACTTCTACGGTAAAATCAACGTGACCAGGAGTATCAATTATATTGAAATGGTATCCTTTGGTATCTTCAGTCGTTTGACCGTTCTGAGTAGGAAAGTTCCAAGTACAAGTTGTTGCAGCAGAAGTAATTGTAATCCCGCGCTCTTGTTCTTGCTCCATCCAGTCCATAGTGGCTGCACCATCGTGAACCTCACCAATTTTATGACTCACCCCAGTGTAAAAAAGGATACGCTCTGTAGTGGTGGTTTTACCGGCATCAATGTGCGCAGCAATACCAATATTTCTTGTGAATTTTAAATCTCTCTTCGCCATGACCTAGAATCTAAAATGTGAAAATGCTTTATTCGCTTCGGCCATCTTGTGGGTGTCCATACGTTTTTTAACAGCAGCACCTTCTTCTTTTGCAGCAGCTAAAATCTCAGACGCCAATTTTTGCGCCATAGATTTTTCGTTTCGCTTACGCGCATAGCTAATCAACCATTTCATGGCTGTAGAAATCTTGCGGTCAGGACGAATTTGCATCGGAATCTGGAATGTCGCACCACCGACACGGCGAGAACGAACCTCAACATGCGGCATCACATTTGATAAGGCATCTTTCCAAATTTGTAAAGCTGACTTTTCTTCGTCTTGATTTTTACTCTCTACGATATCAATGGCATCGTAGAATACTTTGAAAGCGACGGATTTCTTACCATCCCACATCAAGTTATTGACAAACCTGGTTACCAATTGATCATTAAATCTTGGATCTGGCAACAGCGGTCTTTTTTTCGCTTGTCTTTTTCTCATGTCTTCTTCTTAAAGTTTAATTACTTCTTAGGGCGCTTTGCTCCGTACTTTGACCTGCGCTGTAAACGACCTTGGACCCCTGCGGTATCCAATGCCCCACGCACAATGTGGTAACGTACTCCCGGCAAATCTTTGACCCTTCCGCCTCTAACCAATACTATCGAGTGCTCCTGTAGATTGTGTCCTTCACCACCGATGTATGCGTTTACTTCCTTACCGTTAGTCAAACGAACACGGGCCACTTTACGCATGGCTGAGTTCGGTTTTTTCGGTGTGGTCGTATATACACGCGTACACACTCCGCGGCGTTGCGGGCACGAATCTAAAGCAGCCGATTTACTCTTCTTGGTTATTTTGGCTCTTCCTTTTCGTACTAATT
>ERZ888423.1441-NODE-1441-length-20439-cov-13.913412_pt1 | contig 20439 bp, 15 predicted proteins | sample MGYA00520523_ERZ888423 | MGnify/ENA primary metagenome ERZ888423 (study PRJEB32303, sample SAMEA104408611) | aquatic metagenome | biome: Brackish water; feature: Pelagic; material: water | place: Baltic Sea | collected 2014-06-08T10:24:00 | depth 30,27 m ...
CCATGGTGCCGATGTTCACGTGCGGCTTATCCCGCTCAAACTTCACTTTGCTCATTGCATTAACTCTTCTCTTAGTGTCGGTCTTCGTGGGTTTTCAAAGGTCTGGTGTGTTGCGTCGTTCACGAGTGAACGGTGCCGGGGCTACTCGCCCCGGACGCGCTTGATGATGTCGTCTGCAATAACCGCGGGTACCTGCTGGTACTCCTCGAACTGCATGGTGTACGTCGCACGACCCTGGGTACGTGAACGCAGGTCCGTACTGTAACCGAACATTTCCGACAGTGGCACGGTGGCATTGACGACTTGCGTATTACCGCGGGCTTCCATCTGGCCGATGCGGCCACGACGGCTGCTGATGTCGCCCATGACGTCACCCATGTAGTCCTCAGGCGTGACGACTTCGACTTTCATGATCGGCTCCATCAGGACCGGCTTGGCCATTTCGGCGGCCTTGCGGAATGCCTGCTGGCCGGCAATCTTGAATGCCATCTCCGAGGAGTCAACGTCGTGAGCCGAACCGTCGACCAAGGACACCTTGACGTCAACGGTGGTGTAGCCAGCAAGGACACCGTTGTCCATCGCTGCTTCGAGGCCCTGTGCGGTCGGGTTGATGTACTCACGCGGGATCTTGCCACCCGTGATCTTGTCTTGGAATTCGAATCCCTTACCCGGGTTCGGCTCCATGTCGATCTTGACCACGGCGTACTGACCGGTACCACCGGACTGCTTGATGTGGCGGTACTCAACGTTGGTGACTTCTTTGGTGATTGTCTCGCGGTAGGCGACCTGCGGCTTGCCGACAGTTGCCTCGACGCTGAACTCGCGCCGCATGCGGTCGACAAGCACTTCAAGGTGGAGTTCGCCCATGCCCGAGATGACGGTTTGGCCGGTCTCGTGGTCGGCGCGAATGCGGAAGGTCGGGTCTTCGTCGGAGAGCGACTTGAGGGCCTTGCCCAGCTTCTCCTGATCGGACTTCGTCTTCGGCTCAATAGCCACGTGGATGACCGGCTCGGGGAATTCCATCCGCTCAAGGACGATCGGGTCGTTCCTGTCGCAGAGCGTGTCGCCAGTGGTGACATTCTTGAAGCCGAGGCCGGCAACGATGTCACCAGCCATGGCTACTTCGATGTCTTCGCGCTGGTTGGCATGCATCAGCAGGATGCGGCCGAGGCGTTCGCGGTCTTCCTTGACAGAGTTGTAGACCTCTTCGCCCTTGGCGATCTCGCCGGAGTACACGCGGAAGTAGGTGAGCTTGCCGAAGGGGTCGGCAACGATCTTGAAGGCGAGCGCAGCAAAGGGCTCGTTGATGTCTGCCTTGCGGTAGATGTCGACTTCTTCGCCACCCTTCATAATGGTGCCATGGGCAGGCGGGATGTCCATGGGGCTCGGCATGAAGTCGACGACGGCGTCGAGCATGGGCTGCACGCCCTTATTCTTGAACGCCGAACCACAGAGGATCGGGACGAAATCGAAGGCCAAGGTGCCCTTGCGGATGGCGTCCTTAATGGTCTGCTCGGGAATGTCTTCGCCAGCAAGATACGCGTCCATGAGCGCCTCGTCCTGCGTGGCAATGGTTTCCATCATCGCTTCGCGGTATTCGGCGGCCTGCTCAACCATGTCCTCGGGAATGTCGGTCTCTTCCCAGGTGGCACCGAGTTCTTCATTGTCCCAGATCAGCGCCTTCATCTTGACGATGTCAACGAGGCCCTCGAATGCCTTGACGGCTTCGGGGCCACCAGCGCCGATGGGGAGCTGGATAACGAGCGGATTGGCCTGCAGGCGGTCGATGACCATCTGCACCGTGCGGTAAAAGTCGGCGCCGATGCGGTCCATCTTGTTGATGAAGCACATACGCGGCACTTTGTACGTGTTGGCCTGGCGCCACACGGTTTCGGTCTGCGGCTCAACACCGGCAACCGAGTCAAAGACGGCGACAGCACCGTCGAGCACACGAAGCGAACGCTCGACTTCAATGGTGAAGTCGACGTGGCCCGGGGTGTCGATGATGTTAATGCGGTGGTTGTCCCACACGCAGGTCGTGGCAGCAGAGGTGATCGTGATGCCACGCTCTTGCTCCTGGGCCATGTGGTCCATGGTCGCCGCTCCGTCGTGTACTTCACCGATCTTGTAGCTCTTACCGGTGTAGTAGAGGATGCGCTCGGTCGTGGTCGTCTTACCGGCATCGATGTGGGCCACGATCCCGATGTTTCGGGTGCGCTCCAGGGGAAATTCTCGCTTGGCCATCTTCTACTTCACTTCCATCTCAAAGGGCGTTGTCACGCAGGCAACCGGCAGATTCCGGGACTGCGCATTCGGGGGGTGAGCAATCTTGTGCACGCGTGCACAAGACCTCACAGTGTATCGGTCGAAATCCAACCGCAACCCGCGTCTGCCCGACGCTTGCCGAAATGGAGACCGTTTCTCATCACAGACGAGGCTGAACGGTCTCGATTTCGGGAGATGAGAGCCGCCGAACGCGGGTTAGACGCGACCTTCGATGTAGTCGTGCAGCTGATTGTTCTCGCTCTCGAGTTCGCCGAGGCGGTACTTGACGACATCACCGATGCTGATCACGCCCGCCATCGACCCATCGGCTTCGAGCACCGGAAGGTGACGGATCCGGCGATCGGTCATTGCCTTCATTAACACGTCAATCGTGTCGGCAGGCTGGCACGTGATGACGTTGCTGGACATGGCCGACCCGACCGTGAGGTGCAACGTGTTGTCGCCGTGTGTCGCAATCGAGCGGACCACGTCGCGTTCGGACAGGATGCCAGCAATCGTCTTGCCATCGTCACAGACCACCAGCGCGCCGACGCCGTGGTCACGAAGTGAACTGACTGCGTCAGACAGCGTGGCCGTTGACGCAATCTTGGCGACAGCGTGGCCCTTGACCGACAGGATTGCTTGCACATTCATCGAGTTCCCCTTGACGTAAGAATTCCCCTGCCGAAAACATAGTGCACTTGTGAACCGCAGGCACGAGCTCCCGAAAACGACAAAAGCCCCGAAGCCTCAAAAAGGCTTCGGGGCTTTCATGCAATTCGAATTACCAGCGGTAGTGAGCGAACGCCTTGTTCGACTCAGCCATCTTCTGGATGTCGTCGCGACGCTTCATCGCTGCACCGAGACCAGTGGACGCATCCATGATCTCGTTGGCGAGGCACTCGGACATCGTCTTTTCACGACGGGCCCGAGCGAAGTCGACGAGCCAACGGATGGCTAGCGTGGTCGAACGGCGCGGACGCACTTCGACGGGCACCTGGTACGTCGCACCACCGACGCGGCGGCTGCGCACCTCGAGTGGCGGCTTCAGGTTGTCGATTGCTCGCTTGACGCTGTCGATCGCCAGCTCTTCGCCTTCGAGGCGAGACTGGACAATGATCATTGCGTCGTAGACAATCTTTTCAGCGATCGTGCGCTTGCCGTGCAACATGACCTTGTTGATCAGCTGCGTAACGACGACGCTTTTGTAGATGGGATCCGCGACAAGTTCGCGGCGGGGTGCGGGACCTTTACGAGGCATCGTTCAGCCTACTTTTCCTTCTTGGCGCCATAACGGCTGCGCGACTGCTTGCGGTTCTTGACGCCAACGGCATCAAGCGCTCCGCGGATGATCTTGTAGCGAACACCGGGAAGGTCGCGAACACGACCGCCGCGGACGAGCACGATCGAGTGTTCCTGCAGGTTGTGGCCCTCACCCGGGATGTAGGCCGTGACCTCGATACCGGAGTTCAGACGCACACGTGCGACCTTGCGAAGGGCCGAGTTCGGCTTCTTCGGGGTGGTCGTGTACACGCGGGTACAAACGCCGCGACGCTGCGGGGAGCCCTTGAGCGCCGGCGTCTTCGACTTGGTGACTTTGGAAGTTCGTCCTTGACGGACGAGCTGTTGGATTGTTGGCACGAATGAAACCTCGTTCGTCTGGACTGACCGTGTGCACCGATGGATACGACGGCATGTGGTGGGTTGGCCGGAACCACGAACGTGGCCGGCCGCCGTACACCGAATGCCAGAGGACATTCGGTGAGAGGACCGTTCAATGCTAGGTGCGCCGGGTGGATCGCGCAACTCGGTGACGCCCCGCCTTTCGCGTTCAACCGGCCGCCTATCATCGCCGGATGCCTGCGTCGGCGGTTGATCCGCAATTCTTTCCTCAGCCCGAGGGTCAGGCCGCCACGGCAGTGAGCACCGATGTCCGCGAACCGCGCTCACCGGTGTTCGCTGCTGCGGTCGCATCTGTCGTAGTGCTCGGGCTGATGTGGGTCGTCTTGCTCTGGCGCTATCGCTTCTGGATTGCCACCAATGACCACGCTGTGTTCCAGCTCGCGCTGGAACAGCTGCGCGACGGACAGATCCCGCTCGCTGGTCCCTATTCACGTTTGAACTTTAAGCATCCGGGCCCGTTCCGCGAGTGGGTGTTCTTCCTCCCCTACCTGGCGAGTGGTGGCCGGTCCGCCGCCCTCCCCGCAACGACGATCGTCCTTCACACCCTGATGTTCGGGCTGTCGATCCGGGCAGGTTGGCAGTGGGCATCGACACGCGGCGCCGTCACTGCGGCCGCCTCCGTAGGAATTATGTACGTCGCGTTCGGCAAGCAACTGCACGTGCCGTGGAACCCGCTCCTCGCCGCGACGGCTCTCTTCGCCGGCGTCTGGGGGCTCCTCATGTTCATCCGCACGGGCAGGTGGGCCCAAGCCGTCTTCTGTGCGAGCGCGGCAGCGCAGATGCACGTGTCTGCGGCGCCTCCTGCGCTCGTGATCATCAGCGTCGTTATTGGCCTGTCAGTGCTCGCGAGGACGGGCCAATGGAACTGGGACAGCGGGCCGGGCGCTCCTCGCTGGGTCGGCCGAACCGCGATTGCGGCATTCGTTGTGATGTGGTCAGGCCCCCTGGTCGATGTGCTGAATGATGGCCGGTCGAACATCTCCGCGCTTCTTGACGCGAGCAGCGGGGGCGACGAACAGTTGGGATTGTCAAACGCCCTTGCGCTGGCCGGACGGATCATGCACCCGGGCGAAATGCTGACAGGAACGTTCCTCCGGCCTAGCTCCGAGATGGTGACCGGAACCGGTGGTGCGGTTCCCATTGCAGCGTGGGCGCTGATCGGCCTGCTCGCCATCGGCCTGACGTTCCGTATCGGAACGCGACATGACCGCGCCACGATCGTCGTGCTCGTGGTGCTCTCTGGCACCGCTGTTGTCTCGATGAGCCGGTTCGTCTCCCCGTTGTTCGGTTATCTATTCGCGTCGGTCAGCGCTATTGCCGTCATCGCAGTTGCTGTGACCGTCTCAACCATCGTGGCAGCAGTATTCGACGACGCGGCAGTAGTGCGTCTCCCTCGATGCGACACCAGCTCGATCGTCGCCGGCGGCGTGGCCGTCCTGTTGGTAGGGACAGCCCTCGGCGTAAGCAATCTCAACCAGATCGTTCCTGAACGACGCGCCATAGGAATCAACGGCGCGGTCCATGCAATCGTCGTTCCAGGCGAGACGTATGCCGTCCGGGCCGGTGGAAACATCGGTGCACTGGCCGAGTCGGAAGTTGCGTTACAGATCGAGCTGAGCGGTGGCGATGCAACCTCAGACATCTCCTCACTTAATCTCCCCGAAGAAGACACCGGCGCCCCGTTGTTCGTCGTGGCAATGACTGGGGTCAGGCAATGCCTGATCGACTTCGGGGTGGGAAACCTGATCCTCGACGGCAGTATCGAGGCGGTTCAACAAGACATCGCAATCCTGTTTTTGAAACCCAACCAACGGTGGCAGCTCGCTCTGTGCCCGCCGTTTTAACGGGTCCCGCACGCTCGCGGGACTGGGTTCAGAGCCGAGTGCGCAGGATCTTGCCGGTGACCGTTCTGGGCAATTCGGTACAGAAGGTCACATCACGTGGAACTTTGTGGCGAGCCAGCTGATCGGCGACGAGCGCACGGGCCTCAGACTTGGTGATCTTCGCCCCAGGCGCCCTGACCACGAACGCCGACAGCCGCTGCCCGAAGTCGTCGTCAGGCACGCCGACCACTGCCACGTCGGCGATTCGATCGTCGGCAAGGAGAACGTCCTCCACCTCTTGGGGAAACACGTTCTCACCACCACTGACGATCATGTCGTCAGCGCGTCCGATGACGAACAGCAACCCTGACTCGTCAAGGTAACCAACGTCACCGGTCGACATCAGGCCATCAACGATCTCTTTGCCACCGCCGCCCGTGTACCCGTCGAATTGGGCGCTGCTCCCCACGAAGATGCGGCCAGCGCTCCCAGCCGGCAGCAGGCTGCCGGCGTCGTCAAGGATTCCGATCACCGAGCCGTGGAGTGCACGCCCGGCGGTATCGGGGTGGGCGCACAGGTCTGTGGGCGTCGCAAGAGTTGCCTGGCCGACCTCAGTCGAGCCGTACAGGTTGTACAGGTTGGGACCGCAACGACGGAGCCAGTCAACGACGGTCGGAACCGGCAGCGCCGAACCGCTCGACGCGACGATCCGCAACGTTGACAGGTCGGCCTCATCGAACTCGGGCGCGTCAAGGAGACGCTGCAGCAGCACCGGCACGACGGCCAGCACGCTGACAGCATGTTCGGGAATCTGCTTGAGCACAGCTGAGGCACCGAACGATGCCGACACAACGGCCGTACAACCGAGCGCAGCCGCGATACCGATTTGGGTGAACCCCCATGCGTGAAACAGTGGTGACGTAATGCAGACGATGTCGTCGGCGCGGTAGGGGATGCGCTGAAGAACCGACGTTGCAACAGACGGGTCGATGCGTCCAGATCGGCGTGCCCCCTTCGGCGTGCCGGTTGTACCGGAAGTGAGTAGTACCGGGTTGATGGGGAGCGAAGCACGCAGCGGCAACCGCCACAACCGCCGTGCGCGCACATCAGCAAGTGAGGTGCCGTGCTCGGGCGACGCGTCTCCAATCACGATGACGTGGACAATGCCTGCTGGGTCCAGCAGCCCGGCGTACCGGGCGTCGATTGCGACTGCCGCGATCGACTCTCTCAAGACCACTTCGTTCAGTTGCGGCGCAGCGAACCCGGTGTTGAGGTAGACGACTTCGATACCGCCTTTTGCAGCGGCAACGGTGAGCTCAACGAACTCCCGGTGGTTTCGACACATCAACCCCAGGCGAGCCCCGCGACCCACACCCATGGCGTGCAGGCCCTCGGCAAGCCGCGTCGACTGTGCATCGAGATCGCGCCAAGTGATCGAGCCGCTGTCGTCAATGATTGCCTGGCCACCGGGGTTGGCAAGCGCCGATGCCGCCACCGGAGCGGCGAGCGTTGGCCCCCATCGAACCGCACCACTGGCGAGTGCTGCGAGACGGATGGGGCTGAGCAGCCCCGAGCGGGAGGCCAGATCAATCAAGCTGCCCATGCCGTCCGCCATCTCGTGCACCGTACTGGCGGCTCGCCCTCAACAAGGAGCCGGTGGTCGCGACGCACGACCAACCCGGTGGCTTCCCGGCCATCCCCTGATCGGGGCCCAGAACGCGCAACGGCCCGGGTCGTCTCACGAGGAGACGCCCGGGCCGCAGTGCAATTCAGTCGGTGATCAGCCGATCGGCTCGGTGGCCTTGGCCGCCTTGGTGGCGTCGTACGAACCATGCAAGTTCGCGAGGAACGCTGCGGGATCTTCGACACCATCGTCACTCGAGTAGAACGTCATCGGCTCGTAGTCAGGTGCTTCGATACCGAATTCACGGTACTTCGGCATACCCGTGCCAGCTGGAATCAGCTTGCCGAGAATGATGTTCTCCTTGAGGCCAATGAGGTGATCGGCGCGGCCATCGATGGCAGCCTCGGTGAGCACACGAGTGGTCTCCTGGAAGGAGGCAGCCGACAGCCACGACTCGGTAGCCAACGAAGCCTTGGTGATGCCCATCAGTTCCGGACGGCCTTCGGCGGGACGCAGCGACTCTTCAACCATGCGACGGTTGGTATCGCGGAAGCGCTTGGAGTCGACACGCTCGCCAGGCAGGAAGCCGGAGCCACCCGGCTCCTGGACGCCGATGCGACGCGTCATCTGACGCACGATCAGCTCGATGTGCTTGTCGTGAATCGACACGCCCTGGTCGCGGTAGACACGCTGGACTTCTTCGACCAAGTAGAGCTGGGTCTCTCGGATGCCCTTGATCTCCATGATTTCCTTCGGATCGAAGGGACCATCGACGAGCGGGTCGCCGGCCTTGACCGACTGGCCATCGACGACGATCGGGCGAGCACCGAGTGGCAGAACCACTTCGTGCTCTTCACCGGCATCGTCGATGACAACAACAGGAATACCCTTGCCCTCGTCTTCACGAAGGTGGAGGATGCCGGTTGCCTTGGCGAGACGAGCTGAACCCTTTGGCGTACGAGCTTCGAAGAGCTCGACGACGCGGGGCAGGCCGCCAGCGATGTCCTTACCTGCAACACCACCGGTGTGGAAGGTACGCATCGTCAGCTGAGTACCCGGCTCACCGATTGACTGAGCTGCGATGACGCCGACGGCCTCACCGAGTTCGATCATCTTGCCGGTGGCCAGCGAGCGGCCGTAGCACATGGCGCAAATGCCGAGTTCGGCGTCACACGTGAGCACCGAACGCACACGAAGCCGCGTGATGTCCTTGTCCTCGCGGAGCGCTTCCATCTCTTCGTCACCAACGATGGTGTTGCGTGGCAGAACCTTGCGGCCGTCTTCCATCGCCTTGGCGAGGTTGGTGTCTTGCAGGAGTGCACGACCGTACAGCTTGGTCTCGATGTAGGAACGGACGTTGGCCGTGTCCGGCGTGACGTTCTCGATCCACACTCCGAGAGTCGAGCCACAGTCGTCTTCGCGGATGATGAGTTCCTGAGCAACGTCGACGAGGCGACGAGTCAGGTAACCAGAGTCAGCGGTTCGGAGTGCGGTGTCGACCAGACCCTTACGAGCACCAGGAGTAGCAATGAAGTACTCAAGGGTTTCGAGGCCCTCACGGAAGTTCGACTTGATCGGGCGAGGAATCATGTCACCACGCGGGTTGGCAACCAGCCCACGCATGCCAGCAATCTGACGCATCTGCGTCATGTTGCCTCGGGCACCCGAGCCGACCATCATGTCGATCGGGTTGAACTTGGCTTCTTTGAACTCGCGTTCCATCTCGGCTTGCACCTCGGCGGTGGCGTCGGTCCAGATTCGCACTTCCTGCTGACGGCGCTCGCCGTCGGTGATGATGCCACGACGGAACTGAGTCTCGACCTTGTCGGCCTGACGCTCGTACTCCTCCATCATGGCCTTCTTGGCTTTCGGAGTCCGCACGTCGTCAATCGACACGGTAATGCCGGACTGCGAAGCGAAGCGATAACAGAGGTCCTTGATGTTGTCGAGGGCGTTGGCAACTTCAGCCTTGCTGTAGTTGTCGGAGAGCTGCTCGACAATGATGCCCATCTCCTTTTTGGTCACGAGGTAGTCGATATGACCAAACTTGTCGGGGTACGACTCCTGGAGCACCTCGCCGCTGTCAGCGACGCGGCGTGCGGGCAGCGCCTCTTCGAACAGGGCGCGACCGGCAGTAGTTTCGAACGGCGCTTCGCCAGGGATACGAATGTTGATGACCGCGTGCAGATCGAGGGTCTTTTCGTCGTATGCACGAAGCACTTCCCACAGGTGGCGGAACGTGCGGCCTTCGCCGGGGGCTTCAGCGATCGACTCGGTGAGGTAGTAGCCACCGATGATCAAGTCCTGCGACGGCGTGACAATCGGGCGGCCCGATGCTGGCGACAAGATGTTGTTGGCCGACAGCATGAGTACGCGAGCCTCGGCACGAGCCTCAGCGGAGAGCGGCACGTGGATGGCCATCTGGTCACCGTCGAAGTCAGCGTTGAACGCAGTACACACGAGCGGGTGGATTTGGAGCGCCTTGCCCTCGACCAGCACGGGCTCGAAGGCCTGGATGCCAAGACGGTGCAGCGTGGGCGCACGGTTGAGCATGACGGGATGCTCTTGGATGACGTCTTCGAGAACGTCCCACACCTGAGGGCGACGACGTTCGACCATGCGCTTGGCGGTCTTGATGTTCTGTGCCAGCTCGAGGTCGACGAGGCGCTTCATGACGAACGGCTTGAACAGCTCGAGGGCCATCAGCTTCGGCAGGCCGCACTGGTGCAGCCGCAGCGTCGGACCGGCCACGATGACCGAACGGCCCGAGTAGTCGACGCGCTTGCCGAGAAGGTTCTGACGGAAACGACCCTGCTTGCCCTTCAACATGTCCGACAGCGACTTGAGCGGCCGGTTACCCGGGCCAGTCACTGGTCGACCACGACGGCCGTTGTCGAAGAGGGCGTCGACTGCTTCTTGCAGCATGCGCTTTTCGTTGTTGACAATGATCTCCGGCGCACCGAGGTTGAGCAGACGCTCAAGACGGTTGTTGCGATTGATCACACGACGGTAAAGGTCGTTGAGGTCAGATGTCGCGAAGCGGCCACCGTCGAGCTGCACCATCGGGCGGAGTTCCGGCGGGATGACCGGGACGACGTCGAGGATCATGGCCATCGGATCGTTTTCGCGGCGACCGTTTTCGTCGCGACGGTTAAACGAGGCAACAATCTTCAGGCGCTTGATGGCCTTCTGCTTGCGCTGTGCGCTGAGCGGCTTGCGACCGGAGTCGCCAACATCAATCGCATCGCGGAGCTTGATCTCTTCTTCGTCGAAGTCGATCCGGTTGATGAGCTGCTTAATAGCCTCGGCACCGGTGCCGCCCTCGAAGTACTCGCCGTACTTGTCGCGCATTTCACGCCACAACATCTCGTCTTCGATGATCTTGCGGGAGTGGACGCTCTTGAATTCGTCCCATGTGCGCGCGACGAGATCGAGCTCGATGGCGTAGCGCTCGCGGATGCTTTCGAGATCCTTGTCGCCTTCGCGCTGGAGCTTCTTGAGATCGGCGGGCTTGGCGCCTTCCTTCTCAGCTGCAGCGACGACCTCTTCGAGATCCTTGAACCGACGATCGATCGCGATTTCAAGTTCTTTGTTGATGGCCTCAAGCTCTTCGAGGTACTCGGCCTCGAGGCTCGGGAGTGCTTCGTGGCGGCCGTCTTCGTCGACCCAGCTGACGAGGTGCGCAGCGAAGTAGATGACCTTTTCGAGCATCTTCGCTTTGAGCTCTTCCTTGGGCTCGATGCCAGCCAGGAGGTACGCGAGCCACGACCGGGTACCGCGGAGGTACCAGATGTGCACGGCCGGTGCGGCCAGCTCGATGTGGCCCATCCGGTCGCGGCGGACCTTGGAGCGCGTGACTTCGACGCCACAGCGCTCGCAGATGATGCCCTTGAAGCGGACGCGCTTGTACTTGCCGCAGTAGCACTCCCAGTCGCGAGTTGGCCCGAAGATCTTCTCGCAGAACAGGCCGTCCTTCTCGGGACGGAGTGTGCGGTAGTTGATTGTCTCCGGCTTCTTCACTTCGCCGTGTGACCAGTTACGAATCTGGTCTGCCTCAGCGAGGCCGATTTTCAGTTGGTCGAACATGTTGACGTCGAGCATGTGGTTTCCCTTTTGTCGGTTGCTCTGGGTGTTCGGGGTTCATCGGACGGTTTCAGTTGGGGTCTGACCCCCAACTGAAACCTTCCGGAGATTTCAGGTCGGCGACTGCCGCTTCAGTTGGGGTCAGACCCCAACTGAAACTCAGCGGAAGTTTCCGGCTCGCTCCGCTTTTTCGCGTTCGCGGCGAGCGTCGTCTTCGTCGGTGCCGCGCTCGGGGCGTGAGATGTCGATGCCGAGTTCTTCGGCAGCGCGGAAGACTTCGTCGTCCAAGTCGCGCATTTCGATCTCTTGGCCGTCCTTGGTCAGCACTTCGACGTTGATGCAGAGCGCCTGCATCTCCTTCATCAGCACCTTGAACGACTCGGGCACACCCGGCTCGGGGATGTTGTCCCCCTTGACAATCGACTCATACACCCGGACACGGCCGAGCACATCGTCAGACTTGATGGTGAGCAGTTCCTGCAAGCAGTACGCCGCGCCGTAAGCCTCGAGTGCCCACACTTCCATCTCACCGAAGCGCTGGCCGCCGAACTGAGCCTTACCACCCAGCGGCTGCTGCGTGATCATCGAGTACGGGCCGGTGGAGCGTGCGTGAATTTTGTCGTCGACCAAGTGGGCCAACTTCAAGATGTACATGTAGCCGCAGGTGATCGGGTTGTCGTACGCATCGCCGGTGCGACCGTTGTACAACGTCATCTTGCCGTCGGTGCCAACCAGACGAGCGCCCGACGCCGACTCGACGTTGAGGTTCTCGAGGATGTTCTGGATGACCGGGTGCTTGCCGGCCTTCTCTGTCTCGTCCCATTTGGCGCCATCGAACACCGGCGTTGCCACGAAAGTGGCGGGCTTGGTGTTCGGGCGGGTCTTGGTCTCGGTGCCACGGATCGGGTCGTCGCCGATCTGCGTGCCATCCGGGTTGGTCCAACCCCAGCGTGCGCAGTAGCCGAGGTGCGCTTCGAGCACCTGACCGACGTTCATGCGGGACGGAACACCCAGCGGGTTCAAAATGATGTCGACGGGCTGGCCGTCTTCGTTGTACGGCATGTCTTCGATCGGGAGGATCTTAGAGATAACGCCCTTGTTGCCGTGTCGCCCAGCGAGCTTGTCACCCACTGAAATCTTGCGCTTCTGCGCCACGTAGACCCGCACGAGCTGGTTCACGCCTGGGGGCAGCTCGTCGCCGTCGTCACGGTTGAACACCTTGACGTCGATGACCTTGCCGGTCATGCCGTGCGGCACCTTGAGCGAGGTGTCGCGAACTTCGCGGGCCTTCTCACCGAAGATCGCACGGAGCAGACGCTCTTCTGGCGTCAGTTCAGTTTCACCCTTTGGCGTGACCTTGCCAACGAGGACATCGCCCGGACCAACGTCAGCGCCTACGCGGATGATGCCGCGGTCGTCGAGGTCAGCGAGGATGTCGTCGCTCAGGTTCGGGATGTCACGGGAAATCTCTTCCGGGCCGAGCTTCGTGTCACGAGCATCGACTTCGTGCTCCTTGATGTGGATCGACGTGAGCACGTCGTCCTTCACCAGGCGCTCCGAAAGGATGATCGCATCCTCGAAGTTGTAGCCCTCCCAAGGGATGAAAGCCACAAGCAGGTTCTTGCCCAGTGCCAATTCGCCCTGGTCGGTCGACGGCCCGTCAGCGAGGATGACGCCGGTCGTGACCTTGTCGCCTTCGTTGACACGAACACGTTGGTTAATACACGTGTCCTGGTTGGAGCGACGGAACTTGGAAAGCTTGTAGGTCCGCTTACCGAGCGTCTTATACAGCACGGAGATTGACTCGCCCGAGACGTCGGTGACCTCACCGTCGTCTTCCGCCATAATCAAATCGGCGGCATCGCGGGCGGCACGATTCTCGATGCCGGTACCGATGTACGGCGCCTCGGCACGGAGCAAAGGAACAGCCTGCCGCTGCATGTTGGCCCCCATGAGGGCACGGTTGGCGTCGTCGTGCTCGAGGAACGGAATGAGCGCCGTAGCAACGGACACGATCTGCTTCGGGCTGACGTCGATGAAGTCGACCTCTGCCGGGGGAACATAGCCAATGTCGGTGGTGGCACCGAAGAAGCTCTCAGCTTCAAGCATCTTGCGTAGATCCTCGAGGCTGGCGGCCTGCGGTGAACGACGGACGAGCACGCGCTCATCAGCGAGGCTGCCGTCGTCCTTGACCGGAGTGTTCGCCTGGGCGACCACGTAGTTCTCTTCTTCGTCGGCGGCCATGTAGACGATTTCGCCCGTGACCTTGCCGTCCTTGACCTGACGGTACGGCGACTCGATGAAGCCGAACTCGTTGACTCGGGCGTAGCACGACAGGCCACCGATCAAGCCAATGTTGGGGCCTTCCGGGGTCTCGATCGGGCACATCCGGCCGTAATGACTGAAGTGAACGTCTCGGACTTCGAAGCCGGCGCGCTCACGGGACAGACCGCCAGGTCCGAGTGCCGAGAGACGTCGACGGTGAGTCAGACCCGACAGCGGGTTGACCTGGTCCATGAACTGCGAGAGCTGCGAAGTTCCGAAGAACTCTTTAATCGCAGCGACGACCGGGCGAATGTTGATGAGTGTCTGCGGCGTGATTGCCTCGACGTCCTGCGTCGTCATGCGCTCACGCACGACACGCTCCATACGGCTCAGGCCGATGCGGACCTGGTTTTGGATCAATTCGCCGACGCTGCGGATGCGACGGTTGGCGAAGTGGTCCTGGTCGTCGAGTCGGTAGCCCGGCTCCTGCTTGACGAGGTGCAGCATGTAGCTGATCGTTGCGAGCACTTCGCAGCGGCTGAGTACGTTCTGGCCCTCTTCGGGGTAATCGAGTAGCGGCTCGCCTTCGGCGTTGAGGCCACCTTCGAGGCCGAACAGCGCTCCAACACGGCCGAGCTCTTCGCCGAGCTTGCGGTTGATCTTGTAGCGCCCGACGCGGCTGAGGTCGTAGCGACGGCTCTCGAAGAACGCGTTACGGAAGTACGCCTTGGCAGACTCGGCAGTCGGCGGCTCGCCTGGGCGAGCGCGCTTGTAGATCTCGATGAGCGCTTCTTCTTGGGTCGGCGCGGTGTCGCGCTCCTTGTCCCACTGGCCCTCGAGGAAGTCGAAGTGGCTGACGAAGCGATCGAGGAAACCGGGAGCGTTCTCCTCGTCGTAGCCGAGCGCACGAAGCATGGTGAAGACACCGAGGCGACGCTTGCGTGCGACACGCGTGCCGGCGGTGACGTCCTTGCCCGGCTTGTGCTCGACATCGAACTCCATCCACTCACCGCGGTACGGATGGATGGTGCCCTTGACAAGCTGGTGCTTGGTGAGGTTACGCAGGCGGAAACGCTCACCCGGCTCGAAGATGACGCCGGGGCTGCGAACGAGCTGGCTCACGACGACACGCTCGGTGCCGTTGACGATGAACGTGCCCTTTTCAGTCATGATCGGGAAGTCGCCCATGAAGACGGTCTGTTCCTTGATCTCACCGGTGTTGCGGTTCATGAACCGGGCGCGCACGAAGACGGGCGCGCTGTAAGTCATGTCCTTTTCTTTGCACTCTTCCACCGTGAACTTCGGTGGCGGGCGCAAGTCTTCATCGAACGGGTCGAATTCAAGCTCAAGCTGGAGCGATTCCGAGAAGTCCTTGATGGGGCTGATGTCGCGGAAAGTGTTTGCGAGCCCTTCATCAAGGAACCACTGGAAGCTCTCACGCTGGACGGCGATCAGGTCGGGGAGCTCAAGCGGCTCCTTCAGATTTCCGAACGAATAACGTTCACGAGACACGGGACGAGTCGCCACGATCACTCTCCAAAGAGTTGAGGGTTGTTGCCAGGCAGCTGGGCGCGCTGAACCACACTTGGTGAAAGGTAGAGGGACAGGAGACGCACGGCAGTCGTCCAGACTATCCACGTGGGGCGAGCAACATCAACCGCAGACAGCGTGAATTCGCGGTGCGGGCGTACTTTTTTCTGGATCGACGATGTTGAAAGTGTCACCGACGAATTGCGGGTCAACGTAAAGAACATCCGTCGAAATGTCAAGTATCTCGGCGGTATCGCCGTGAAATTGCTATGTGAGCAGGTGCTTTGCTGCGGCCACCGTTCCCCGATTTACCCGCCGTGACACTCCGTAGTTCGCCGGTCGGGCACACGCTGTCGGTGAAAAGACATGAGCTGGGTCACCGACCCAGAACGCGACAGAGCCCAGATACACACCCCAAGGTGGTATCTGGGCTCCGGTAGTTCTCGAAAGAACTCAGATCAGCAGCGCACTGCGCCGCTGGTCAATCACTTGACTTCGATGTCAGCGCCAACTTCTTCGAGCTTGGCCTTGGCGGCGTCAGCGTCAGCCTTGCTGACCTTCTCCAGGAGTGCCTGCGGGGCGCCATCGACCAGGTCCTTGGCTTCTTTGAGGCCGACGCCGAGGAGGTCCTTGACGACCTTGACGACCTGAATCTTCTGGCCACCTGCGCCATTGAGAATGACGTCAAATTCGTCCTTCTCTTCGGCTGCCTCGCCGCCACCGGCGGGAGCTGCTGCAGCGACTGCCACGGGGGCAGCAGCGGTGACGTCAAACTTCTCTTCGAAAGCGTCGAGGAGCTCTTTGAGCTCGATGACGGTCTTGGCGCCAATGGCGTCGAGGATTTCTTCGTTAGTCATGGTGTTCTCTCTTTTCGTTCAGTTTGTGCGGGGCCGTTCGACCCCAGAAATATGGGGTGTTCAGGCTTCGGCTTCCTGCTTCTCAATGAGAGCAGAGAGACCGAACGCGAACTTGTTCGGCAGTGCTTTGAGCAGCCGGGCGGTCTTGACCAGCGGTGCTTGGAATGCGCCAGCAAGATTCGCCAGCAACTCTTCGCGCGACGGCAGGCTTGCCAGTGCTTTGACATCATCGGCGGACATCGGCGCGTCGCCGAGCATGCCGCCCTTGATGACCAGCAGCGGGTTTGCCTTGGCCGCGTCAACCAGTGCCTTTGCTGCGCCAACCGAATCCTCGGTGGCGAAGGTGAGCGCTGTTGGACCGGTCAGGTGATCATTGAGGCCGTCGATACCGGCGTTGGCGGCGGCGAGCTTCACCAGGGTGTTTTTGTACACCTTGTGCTCTGCGCCAACAGCGCGCAGCGGGGTACGAAGATCCGCCATTTGGCTGACCGACATGCCGCGATACTCGGTGACGAACACTGCGCGGGCTTCTTTGAGCTTTGCAGTGATTTCCTCGACCTTTGCGACCTTGTCAGGTCGCGGTGCGTTTGCTTCTGTCATGTGTGTTTTCCTCCTCTCGCTCAACTCGGGGTGCTCGCAATTTTCAGCGAACACCTCCAGGAGCGACCAGCGAGACGATGTCTCAAGCCTTTTCTTGGGGGTATGCACCTCGGTTGGCGGAGCGAACTCCATTACCTGACTGCCATTGCTGACGATCTGACCAACGGTCTCTGGCGAGCGACCTATTTTACAGAGGCAGAGCATACGACTCGCGCTCAGCCCTTCCACGCGTGCACGTTGAGTTGGCCAATGATTTGCCTAGCCGCATAGACACCGTGTACTCGAAAACGACGAATGCCCGCATCGAAATGCGGGCATTCGTTCAGTTCACGGACAGCGCGCATGGCGCTGCGTCTGACTGCAAGGACTGAATCAGCCTTCGCCAGGCAGAACAGGCTTGAGGCGCTGGATGTCGATCTTGACGCCGGGGCCCATCGTCGAAGAGACCGTGACCTTCTGGATGTAGCGGCCCTTGGCCGACGAAGGCTTGGCCCGCTGGACCTCATCGATCACGGCGAACAGGTTTTCGGCGAGTGCTTCGGGGGTGAAGCTGGCCTTGCCGACGGTGAGCTGCACGTTGCCGTAGCGGTCGGTTCGGTACTCTACTTTGCCGCCCTTGAACTCGGTGACGGCCTTGGCGACGTCGGGGGTGACGGTACCTGTCTTCGGGTTCGGCATCAGGCCGCGGGGACCGAGCGTGCGGCCGAGACGACCGACGAGCGGCATCATCTCCGGTGCAGCGATGACAAGATCGAAGTCCATCATGCCGCCCTCGATCTGTTCGAACAGGTCGTCAGCGCCCACGATGTCGGCGCCGGCTGCGCGTGCAGCGTCAGCTGCTTCGCCGGACGCGAACACGGCGACTCGGACGTCCTTGCCAGTCCCCTGCGGGAGAGCAACGGTGCCGCGCACCATTTGCTCGGCCTTGCGAGGGTCGATTCCGAGACGGAACGACACGTCGACGGATTCGTCGAACTTCGCCGTTGCGGTCTCTTTCGCCAGACGCACTGCGTCGGTCGGGGTGTACATCGTTTCACGATCGAACTTCTTCGATGCGTCGATAAATTTCTTGCCGGACATATATGTCTCCCTCAGTAGTAAGTCCGCCGGTCGAGGTGAGCCGGTCGAGACTGTTTGTGGTGATTCAGTTCAGAGTTGCGAAAGGGGCCTGACCCCATGCGTAACTCTTGGGTTGTGTGAGCCCCGCATGCCCGTGAGGGCATTCCGGTGTCAGCCGGAGAAAGGATCATGCTCGACGGAGTCGAGCGAGGCGACGGGAGTCGCCCCGGCAGCGTCAGCTGACGGTGATCCCCATGGAACGAGCCGTGCCACGAACTTGGAGCTTTGCGGCCTCCATGTCGTGAGCATTGAGGTCAGGCATCTTGATCGTGGCGATCTCTTCGACCTGAGCCTCAGTGATGTTTCCGGCGATTTCTGAACCTGGGTTGTTCGCTGCCTTGTCGAGGCCGGCCTTCTGGCGGATCAGCGTCGAGGTGGGCGGCGTCTTCAGAACGAAGGTGAACGTACGGTCGTCGTAGATCGTGATCTCGGTCGGCACGACTGTCCCGGCCTGAGCCTCGGTCTGGGCGTTGTACGCCTTCACGAAGTCCATGATCGCGATGCCGTGCGGTCCGAGCGCAGTACCGACGGGCGGGGCGGGGCTCGCCTTGCCAGCTTCGATCTGGATCTTGACGACGGTGAGGACTTTTTTCTTGGCCATGTGATTTCTTCTCTCGGGGTTTCTATTCAGTGTCAGTCAGCGAACGACGCTGATCAGAGTTTGGTGACGAGCTACAGCTTCGCAGCGAGCTACAGCTTCGCAACTTGGCTGAAGTCCATTTCCACCAGGGTCTCGCGACCGAAGATGTTGACGAGGACCTTGAGCTTGAGGTGGTCGGCGTTGATTTCGGCGATTTCGCCGGTGAAGTCGGCAAACGGGCCTTCCTTCACACGTACGCTCTCGCCTTCTTCGTAGTCGAGCTTGGCCTTGCGGCGCGGTGCGTCGGCTTGGGCGTTGGTTTTCGGCGACAGGAAAGTCTTGACCTCACGACGCGAGAGCGGCGTGGGCTTCTGGCCCTTGACGGCCTGGCCAACGAAGCCGGTGATACCGGGCGTGTTGCGGACGCAATACCACGACTCGTCGTCCATCTGGCAACGCACCAGCAAGTAGCCCGGAAAGACCTTCTTCAAGACGGTTTGCTTCTTGCCGTTCTTGAACTCGTCGACTTCTTCCATCGGAATGACGATCTCGTAGATCTTGTCTTCCATGTTCATGGACTGAATGCGAGCGTTGAGGTTCGCCGTGACTTTCTTTTCGTAGCCCGACTGCGTGTGCACGACGTACCACTGGCCCGGGCGCAGCAGCGGATCGTCGTACGGCTCCTCTTCGACTTCTTCGACGGCGGCGGATTCGTCAGCGGCGTCTTCTGATGCGACGACTTCGGCTTCGCTCACAGTGTTGGCCGTGGCGAGCACATCGGCGTCGCCAGTCGGCAGCACGGCATCAGCAGCAACGGAATCGCCGACCGACGATTCGGTCTCGGCATCGGCGAGTACGTTCGTATCACCAGTCGGCAGCAGGCCAACCGATTCGGGGACGTCTGCCGCAGGCGATGGAGTCGGGGCAGCATCGGGAGCACCGGAGCCGCCACCTGCGGCGGTCTCAGCGTCACCGGCGAGTTCATCAACAGCGTCTTCGAGTGCAGCAGTGTTCTTACTGGCTGCACCCATCGCCTCAGAAAGCTGGGCGTCGAGCGCGTCGAGTCCATCCGTCGAACTGGACGTCGCCGTGGCTGCGTCGGTCTCACTGGTGTCTTCGGTGCCGCTCTGCGGAATGTTTGCTTCAGTCATCTCGTCACTCATGATGGTCGGTAGAACCACTCGGACACTTGCCCGAACAGGTAGTCGAATCCGCCGACAAGTGCCGTGTAGAACACGACGGTAATGATGACGACGATGGAATAGCGAGTGACCTCGGGACGCTTCGGCCAGGCAACCTTGCGCATTTCCTCGCGCACTTCACGAAGGTACTGGAGGGCGCCAACACGCTGATCTTTCTTCTGCTGCTGGCGCGGCGCGCGAGTCGCCTTGCCATCCTCATCGAGGGCACCCATTTTGCGGAGCTGTCGTTTCTGCTCGCGGTTGAGATCATCCATTGACACGTTGTCGCTACGTTCTCTCGTGTTCGAGTTGTTTGGTCATCATCGGTTTCCCGGTGAAACTTGCAGGGCAGGAGGGACTTGAACCCACAACCGTCGGTTTTGGAGACCGGTGCTCTGCCAATTGAGCTACTGCCCTCGGTTGGACACACCAGGGTACCAGCGCATCCGGTGAGGCCGGGTCGGCAACGAATGCCACCGACTCGCTCTCACTGTGTCTTCAGCGAGTCTCCTTGTGGAGAGTGTGCTTGCGCTCGCGCGAGCAGTACTTGTTCATCTCGAGGCGCTCACGGTCATTGACCTTGCTCTTCATCGTGATGTAGTTGCGCTCTTTGCACTCAGTGCATTCCAGAGTCACTTTGACCCGCTTATCATTCTTGGCCATGTCTGGCTCGCTTTCGTGTTCGTCGCCGGGGCGACGGGTGGTGACAGCACAACAGTCGACTCGGCCAAACCGAGCCGACCGTTGCCGTCAGAAACTACTTACTTCAGGATTTTAATGACGCGGCCGGCACCAACAGTGCGGCCACCTTCACGGATGGCAAAGCGAA
>ERZ888423.1442-NODE-1442-length-20433-cov-8.957405_pt1 | contig 20433 bp, 18 predicted proteins | sample MGYA00520523_ERZ888423 | MGnify/ENA primary metagenome ERZ888423 (study PRJEB32303, sample SAMEA104408611) | aquatic metagenome | biome: Brackish water; feature: Pelagic; material: water | place: Baltic Sea | collected 2014-06-08T10:24:00 | depth 30,27 m ...
ATAAAATGGCCGCATAGTTCTAGGTTCAAACAGACCCATAAATGGGGGGATTACCCCAGAACATGCGTCCCGTCGTAGTTAGGGTAAACTAGGAGTGGTATCGCGCGAAGTAAGGTGAAATCGTCCATTTTGGGCTTGCGAACCCCGCGTGACTTGACCGATCATCCTAGCTAACGATGCGACGCGAGTGATAATCACCGTAAAGGGAGGGCAGGGCTTATGCGTTATGAACGTCCGGGAACAATCGAAGATGCGGTGGCCATGCTTGCCCAAGCGAGTGGTCGCTCCTTTGTTCTTGCAGGGGGTACGGATCTTTTGGTTCGGATGAAAAGCGATGATTTCGATGCTGATCTTGTCGTTGATATTAAGGCAATTCCCGGCATGGACGAGATTGCCGAGACTGCTGATGGCTTTGCTATTGGCGCAGCGGTGTCATGTGCAGAACTGGCCGAAAATAGCGCCTTGGTTTCAGCCTGGCCCGGTGTGGTTGAGGCTGCTAATCTGATCGGTTCAACGCAGATCCAATCGCGTTGCACGATGACAGGCAATCTTTGCAATGCTTCGCCGGCTGCGGATAGTGTTCCGGCTTTGGTGGCGGCGGATGCGCGCGTCAGGGTCATTGGACCCAATGGAACGAGGACTATTTCTGCTCAGAACATACCCGTTGGACCCGGAAAGACCTCTCTTGAAAAGGGTGATATCATCGATGCCATCTTGCTGGCGCGGCCGCAACCGCGTTCTGGTGACGCCTATCTGCGGTTCATTCCGCGCACCGAGATGGATATTGCGGTCGTCGGCGTCGCGGTCAATCTGACCCTTGGAGCGGATGGCAGTGTGCAGACCGCGCGGGTCGCGCTGGGGGCCGTCGCACCGAGTGTAATCTTGTCGGAAGAGGCAGCACGGACCCTTATTGGCACCAAGCTGGAGGCTGCGGCACTTGGCGCATTGGAGGCTGCATGTTCCGCCGCGAGTATCCCGATTGATGACAAGCGCGGGACCGTCGCATTCAGAAAACAAGTCGCAGGCGTGCTTGCACGGCGAGCGGCGCGGATCGCGTATGAACGCGCAGGAGGCAAATGATGACGTCTATTGCTGTTTCCACGACCATCAATGGTGATGATGTCGAATTCTTGTGTCGCGCCGACGAAACGCTGTTGGACGTTTTGCGAAACCGATTGGGGCTCATGGGCGCCAAGGAAGGGTGCGGAACGGGTGACTGCGGTGCCTGTAGCACGATCATGGACGGACGGGTCGTGTGTTCCTGTCTGGTGCTTGGAGCCGAAACTGAAGGCCGTGAGATAGAAACGATCGAAGGTATGGCGAATGGGAGTGATCTGCATCCCCTGCAGTCCAAGTTCATTGAACATGCAGCGTTGCAATGCGGCGTCTGCACACCCGGCTTTTTGATGGCGGCCAAGGCGCTTTTGGCGGCTCATCCCGATCCGACTGAAAAAGAGATCAGGTTCTGGCTGGCGGGAAATCTGTGCAGATGCACGGGATATGACAAGATCGTGCGCGCGGTTCAGGACGCCGCGGCGGAAATGAGGGGGGAAGGGACATGAGTTTCGATGCAACTTACAAAGAGAAAAAGCTCAAGTCCGTAGGAACCCGTCCTCTGCGGCCTGATGGCGTAGACAAGGTCACCGGCCGTGCGCGTTATGGCGCAGATTTCAACATGCCGGGGCAATTGGTCGCCCGCGTGCTGCGCAGCCCGCACGCCCATGCCCGTATCATGCGCATTGATGTATCGCGCGCAGTAGCACTTAAGGGTGTCAAAGCGGTGATCACGGCTGCCGATCTGCCTGATCTGACAAACGGGAACGCGGCGCTTTATGCCATTCTGGATAATTGCATGGCGCGCACCAAAGCGTTCTATGATGGCCATGCGGTGGCCGCAGTCGCAGCGATTGACGCCAAGGTCGCGCGCGAGGCTCTCAAGCTGATTGAGGTTGAATACGACGTTCTGCCGCACGTAGTCGATGTGGACGCTGCAATGGCCCCAGATGCGCCATTGCTTGACGAAAACCTTTTTACGCAGGGCATCGACCCCGCACCGACCACGCCGTCGAACGTCGGAAACCGATCTGAATTTGGCCATGGTGATGTAGAGTCAGGCTTTGCCAAGGCTGATGTCATTGTTGAGCGCAGCTACAAGACCGAGCAGACTCACCAAGGTTACATTGAACCTCACGCTTGTGTTGCGAGTTGCAATGTCGATGGGACAGCAGAGATGTGGGTGTGTACCCAAGGGCATTTCGTTTACCGCCAGACCTGCGCTGACTTGTTGGGCCTTGAGGTTTCCAAGCTGCGGGTCACGTCGTCTGAAATCGGAGGTGGATTTGGCGGCAAGACGCATGTGTGGGCAGAGCCGCTTGCGCTTGCGCTTTCACGCAAGGCGGGTCGCCCTGTTAAGCTGGTGATGTCGCGCGAAGAGGTTTTTCGCGCCTCCGGCCCCACAAGTCAGACGTCGATTGACGTTAAGATAGGCGCGACCAAGGACGGCAAGATCACTGCCGCGCTCGCCACATTGCGTTATTCGAGCGGGCCTTACGCAGATTCATGGGCTGAGACCGGCGCGATGACATCCTTTGCCTGTTATGACTTGGAAAACGTCAAAACCGTCGGATTCGAGGTTATCGTCAACCGCCCCAAGGTGGCCGCTTATCGCGCGCCCTCGGCACCAATGGCGGCTTTTGCTGTCGAAAGTGCGATTGACGAACTGGCCCACAAGATCGGTATGGATTCGGTTGAACTGCGCATCAAGAATGCCGCCAGCGAAGGCTCGCGGTCGTCGTATGGTCCGATTTACGGCCCCATCGGAATTGGCCCGACCCTCGAGGCCGCCCGAACCCATCCGCATATGAGCGCCCCTTTGGGTAAGAACCAGGGACGCGGCATGGCCTGCGGTTTTTGGTTTAACTTTGGCGGGCAGACCTGCACGGACCTTAACATAAGTGCGGACGGAACCGTGACATTGGCCGTCGGCACGGTGGATGTCGGCGGATCGCGGGCGTCCCTTTCGCTTATCGCCGCCGAGGAACTGGGGATTTCCTATGACGATGTGAAAGCGGTCATCGCCGATACATCGACTTTGGGGTATAATGATATGACGGACGGTAGCCGCGGCACGTTTTCATCGTCCATGGCCACTATTTCGGCTGCGCGGAACGCCATCGTCACGATGCGCGAACGGGCGGCTTTGATGTGGGATATTCCTGTCGAAGACGTGGCTTGGGAAGAAGGTCACGCCAAGGCAGTTGGTGCGAGCTATGACAATCGCGCGCCACTTTCGGTAAAGGATATCGCAGCAGAGGCTGGTAACACCGGCGGCCCGATTGCGGGTCACAGCGAGCTTGTCGCGGACGGCGCGGGCGTTTCGTTCGGAACACATATTTGCGACGTTGAAGTAGACCCGGAAACGGGCGCGACGCGGGTGATCAGATACACTGTCATTCAGGACGCGGGCAAAGCCGTGCATCCGGCCTATGTCGAAGGGCAGTACCAAGGCGGTGCTGCGCAGGGGATCGGTTGGGCGCTGAATGAAGAGTACGTTTACGGTGCTGACGGGCGGCTTCAAAATCCGGGGTTCCTTGATTACCGCATCCCTGTCTGTTCTGACCTGCCGATGATCGATACGCAAATTCTTGAAATTCCAAACCCCAATCACCCGTACGGTGTGCGTGGCGTGGGCGAGACATCTATTGTGCCCCCACTTGCGGCCGTCGCCAATGCCGTGTCCGACGCTGTTGGTGTGCGTATGGTGCATGTTCCGGTGTCACCACCGCGCATTCTGGCCGCCCTGAACGCAAAGGCAAAGGGCTAGTGGTTGATGTGACGCTTTGGGCAGGCCTTGTTCCACTGGCCGATAGCCAAAAGCATTTATCGGTGCAGGCAAGCACCATCCGCGAATTGTTGCGCAAGTTGCAGGATCGGTATCCGGGGCTGGAGGGGCCGTTCAAAAACGAGGTCGCCGTGGCAGTAAATGGGACGATCTACCGCAACGACTGGTCCCAGGAAATACCTGACGGGGCCGAGGTGTTCTTGATGCGAAGACTGGCTGGCGGGTAGGCGCGCATGGCGTAATATTCGCGCTTGCGACCTTTTGTCAGGTCAGGTCCGCGATAAAGATGTAACCGGCGCCATAGATCGTTTTGATTATCTTGGGATTGACGGGGTCGTCTCCGAGTTTGTTGCGAAGCCGCGAAATGCGCACGTCTATCGCGCGATCGTAGGTTTCAGAGCCGTCTTCGCGTAAATGGCTGAGGAGGCGATCACGGGTAATTAACCGATTGGGCGCGCTGGTGAAAAGCTCAAGAATTTTGACCTCGGCGTAGGACAGGCGTTTTGTCTCGCCCGTGTCCGACACGAGGGCGTGTTGATCAAGATCGACGGTCCAGTCACCCAGACGAATTTTGGCGGCCGGCGCATCAACAGGGTTTGGTTTTCGACGGCGTAGCAGGGCTTTGACGCGCGCGACGACCTCGGCCAGTTCAAACGGTTTGGTGACGTAGTCATCGGCCCCAAGTTCGAGCCCGACAATTCTGTCGGGTAGTGCGCTGCGCCCTGAAATAATCATTATCGCCGCATCTGTCTCGCTCGACAGCTTGTTAACTAACGATAACCCGTCGCGATCTGGCAGTCCTAAATCGACGATGCAGACCTGTGGCGTCAGCGACCGCATGGATTGCTCGAACATCGTGGCGCTCGCAAAACAGACCGTTTGAAATCCGGCCTCTTCCAGCGCGTCTTGCAGCAAGGTGCGAATTTCACGTGTGTCATCAACAATTGCGATCAGGGGGGCGTCGGTCATGTGGGGCCTCGCGCAATCTGGAGATGGCTCTTGAGCGCGGCCATTGTGAATGGCTTGCTCAAGACTGGATGACGAAGTGCCAGTGACTGGCGAACCGGATCGTCGTCGGGCAGGCCGGTAATGGCCCGAAGCGGTAGGTCGAGGCCTGCATCAATCAACGCTATTGACAGTTCCAAACCCGTTCCACCCTGGGCGAGCATCACATCGGTCAAAACCAGTGTGACGTCAGGCACTTGGGCCAATCGTAGGGCTTCGCGCACATTGTCGGTTTCAATCACGGCGTGGCCAAGATCGCGGAGTTGTGCGCGGATAGTTTCGCGCAAGACGGGATCATCTTCCACCAAAAGGATCAGGCCGGGCTTTTCGTCTGGCGGCGTCTGATAGGGCAGGCGCAATGTTACCTCGGCGCCGCCGTCTTTGTGGTTGGCCAGATGGATGCGACCACCGCATGATTTGGCGAAATCAAAAGCTGTCGACAGACCCAAGCCGCGTCCGGGTTTGCCGCGTTTGGACGTGTAGAATGGCGCGAGAGCGTTCTTTAATGCGTGATCTGTAAAGCCCGGACCGCTGTCGCGCACAGAAAGCAGCAAGGTCGGTCCGCCGGCGCGGCGCAGGTCAAGTGATACGACGCCGGGTTTCTCCATCGCTTCGCCTGCGTTGAGCACCAGGTTCAAAAGCGCATCTTGGGCAAAGCCTGCGTCCAGCATCAGTTCCCTATCAGGCAGGTCATAAGTGATGTTCAACACCGTCCCGTTGGCCAGCGCTGCCTGCGCCAGCATCGCAAAGTTTTCCGTGAACGGCTGCATCTGGACGGGGCGGATTTCCAGCTCGCGTTTGGCGTCAATTTTGGACAAGTCCTTAATCAGGGCGGCACCACGAAAAGCTGCGGTTCTTATGGTTTCACTGATCTCGCGTTGGGTTGGGGACAGGTCGGGTTGTGCGTCAAGGCGGCCCTGTTGCCCCAGAATAATCGTGAGCAGGTTGCTAAAATCATGCGCCAAACCGCTGGTCAATTGAGCTGCCAATTCACGCCTGCGCGCATGAACCAGCGCTTGTCGTGCATTGACCTCTTCGGTGACATCCGTGGACAATAGATAGACGCCTATGACGTGATCGTCTCTGTCTATTTCAGGGGTAAAAGCGATGCGAATGTGCTTTGACGACTGGGTATCTGTAAACTCAAGCACAGGGGCCTCACCGTTAAGTGCGCGGGCAAAACCGGGGCCGATATGACGATAGACGTCTTCTCCAAGCGCATCCAAGAGATGTTTACCGATCACGTCACTTGATTGGCTTGGTAAGATCGTATGCAGCTTTCGGTTGGAATATGTATAAATGCCATCTGGCCCGACGCGCGCGATATGTGCGGGGGTCATGGCGTTGGTAAGGTTCAGACGGTCTTGGGACGCGGTCAGATTGCGCTTGGCTTCTTCCAGCGCGGTGATTGTTGCCATCAATGCGCGGTTGGTTTGGGACAATTCCTCGGATCGGGCCAGCAATTCATCCGACAGGTTGGCCGAGCGTTTACGCAAGAGGTGCTCCTGCGCTTTGACGGTCGAAATATCGGTATAGACCGTGACCCACCCGCCTTGCTCAAGGGGAACGCCTTCGACCGAAATGGTGGTGCCATTGGCGCGGGTGCGTTCAAAGTAATGGGGTGCAAAGGCGCGTGCTTGGGTTTGACGTTCAGAAATAAATGCTTCGACGTCATCAATATCACCGTAATCACCACGCTGGACCAAATGGCGGATCGTGTCTTCGAAGCATGCCCCAGAATCTACCAAATGGGTCGGCAGGTCGAACATTTTCTGGAACCGCTCATTCGCGATGACCAGTCGTAAGTCACTGTCATAAATAGAAATAGCCTGCGTGATCAGGTTCAAGCCTGCGGACGTCAGTTGCTGGATATGATCGGCGCTGTGATGCATGTTGTCGTCAGGCGTAGCATCAATTCAAGACATTTGGCCAGAGACCCGCGGCGTTGTAAGATTTGGATAGATTCACGACACACTTATGAAAGACTAATTCATAAAGCTGCCCATGTGTTGTGGGCATGAACGGGAGATTCGGCCTGCACGTCTGGGAGGACCAATGATCGCAACTGCGCCACAAGAGGGCTGTGAAACGCTGCCAAAGTTATTGGCTCGCAATGTTTTGCGTTACCCGAACAAGCCAGCCTACCGAGAAAAAGAATTCGGAATCTGGCAATGCTGGACGTGGTCGCAGGCCGCGACCGAGATCGAAGATCTTGCCTGTGGATTGGCCGATATGGGCCTTGAACCGGGTGATAGTGTCGCGATTATCGGACGCAACCGGCCCGCGCTATATTGGGCGATGATTTCTGCGCAGATGTGTGGTGCGATTCCGGTTCCGCTCTATCAAGATGCCGTCGCCGAGGAGATGATCTATGTGCTTGATAACTCGCATGCACGTTTCGTGATTGCGGGCGACCAAGAACAAATCGACAAGATCCACGAAGTCCAAGACCAGATCCCCCGCGTTGAGCAGATGATTTATCACGATCCGCGCGGGATGCGGAAATATGGCGCACCGAACCTGTCCGATATGGCCAAGGTGCGCGCAAAAGGCCGCGAAAAGCGCGCCGAGATTTGGCCGCGCCTTCAAGCGCTTCAGGCCGCGAAAACCTATGATGATACCTGTGTGATGCTGTATACGTCTGGCACCACCGGCCGTCCCAAGGGTGTGGTTCTTTCAAACCGTAACATCATCGAGACGTCAAAGAACTCGGCAGAGTTCGACAACCTGCGGTCAGACGAGGACATTCTGGCCTATCTGCCCATGGCTTGGGTCGGCGATTTCATCTTCTCTGTGGGTCAAGCCCTCTGGACCGGATTTTGCGTCAATTGTCCTGAAAGTGCTGAGACGATGCAGACCGACCTGCGTGAAATCGGACCCACGTATTTCTTTGCCCCGCCGCGCGTCTTTGAAAACCAGCTGACCGAAGTGATGATCCGCATGGAAGATGCGAGCCGGTCCAAAAAGTGGCTTTTTCATTATTACATGGCGCAAGCAAAAGCGATTGGCCCGCGGCTCTTGGATGGCGAAAGCGTGGGGTTGGGCGACCGGATCAAGTATTTCCTCGGCAATCTGTTCGTCTACGGCCCCCTCAAGAACACACTTGGCCTAAGCCGCGTGCGTGTCGGCTATACCGCGGGTGAAGCCATCGGACCGGAGCTGTTCTCGTTTTACCGCTCGCTCGGGATCAACCTCAAACAGCTCTATGGTCAGACCGAGGCAAGCGTGTTCATCACACAGCAACCCGATGGTCAGGTCCGCAGTGATACTGTTGGTGTGCCCAGCCCCGGTGTTGAATTGAAAATGGCTGACAGTGGCGAAGTTTTCTACCGCTCGCCGGGGGTTTTCGTTGAGTATTTCAACAACCCCGAAAGCACCGCTTCGACCAAGGATGCCGATGGGTGGGTCGCCACAGGTGACGCCGGTTTCATCGACCCTGAATCTGGGCATTTGCGGATCATTGATCGCGCAAAAGACGTGGGCAAGATGAGCGATGGCGCAATGTTTGCGCCTAAGTATATTGAAAATAAACTGAAATTCTTTCCCAACATTCTTGAAGCCGTGGCGTTCGGCAATGACCGCGACATGTGCACCGCATTTCTGAATATCGACATGACAGCTGTGGGCAATTGGGCAGAACGTAACAACATCGCCTATTCGTCCTACCAGGAACTGGCAGGCCACCCGCGTGTTTTGGAAATCATGCGTGGGCATGTGGAAGACGTGAACGTGTCGGTCGCAACCGACCCGATGCTATCAGGCTGCCAGGTGCATCGCTTTGTTGTGCTGCACAAACAGTTGGATCCCGATGACGGCGAAATGACCCGCACACAAAAGGTGCGCCGCATCGTGGTCGAGAAGAAGTTCAGCGATATTTTGACCGCGATGTACGACGGCAAATCGGAAATCTTTACAGAAACCGAAGTGACCTATGAAGACGGCCGCAAGGGCAAGATCAAGGCGACCCTTACGATTGTCGATGCTGCCGTGCAGCCTGCCCAGAAATTGGAGGCTGCGGAATGAAAGATAGTGTTGAATCCTATGTGACTGATGATGGCCGCACGATTGGCGGTGTGATGCTTGATCTGCGCAATATTACTCTGCGGTTTGGCGGGGTCGAGGCGATCAAAGACATTTCGTTCAATATCCGCGAAGGCGAAATACGCGCAATCATCGGGCCGAACGGCGCGGGCAAATCTTCGATGCTGAACATCATCTCGGGGTTTTATAAACCGCAAGAAGGTGAAGTTCTGTTCGATGGTGTCGCGCGCCCACCCATGCCCCCCTATCAGGTGGCCCGCCAAGGAATCGCCCGCACGTTCCAAAACATCGCATTGTTCGAGGGGATGTCCGTTTTGGACAACGTGATGACGGGCCGGATGAACCACATGAACGCAAGCATCTTTAGTCAGGCAATGTGGTTTGGCAAAGCGCAGCGCGAAGAGGTTGAAAACCGCGAGGCGGTTGAGCGGATCATTGATTTTCTGGAAATTCAGAAGATCCGCAAGACCCCGGTCAGCCGTCTACCATATGGACTGAAAAAGCGTGTCGAACTTGCCCGTGCGCTTGCAGCCGAGCCGCGTTTGCTGCTGCTTGATGAGCCGATGGCGGGCATGAACGTCGAGGAGAAAGAGGACATGAGCCGCTTTATCCTCGATTTGAACGACGAATTTGGCACCACAATTGCCCTTATCGAACATGACATGGGCGTTGTTATGGATTTGAGCGACCGCGTGGTCGTGATGGATTATGGCCGCAAGATCGGCGACGGAACGCCTGACGAGGTACGTGGCAATCAAGGCGTGATTGATGCGTATCTGGGGGTTTCACATGACTGAATATCTTGGACGGGTAGGGGGCGCACATGTCATCTGAATTTCTTTATGGCATCGAAGTGATCATAAACGGGCTCATGGCTGGCGTTCTTTATGCGCTGGTCGCGCTGGGCTTCGTGTTGATCTACAAGGCGTCCGGTATTTTCAATTACTCCCAAGGCGTCATGGCGCTTTTTGCGGCGCTCACCCTCGTGGGGATCATGGAGGGGCAGGTGCCCTTCTCCCATCTGATCAATGCAATTTTCGGCACTGAACTCCACCACTTTGGTTGGGAGGTGCCTGCCTTTTTGGCGATTGCACTGACGGTTGTAGTGATGGTGATTTTCGCGTGGCTTGTGCAGCGGTTTGTGTTCCGACATCTGGTTGGCCAAGAACCGATCATTTTGTTCATGGCGACCATCGGCCTTGCCTATTTCCTTGAAGGGGTGGGCGATCTGATGTGGGGCTCCGAAATCAAGACAATCGCGCTGGGCTTACCACAGGGCAACGCACGCTGGTTAGAGGACGTAACGTCAGCCCTTGGGGACGACACGTTCTACGGATTTTTCGTACGCCAGCTTGATATTGTTGCAGCGCTTGTTGCCATGGTTCTTGTCACCGCCCTGATTGTTTTTGCCCAATACACCAAACAAGGCCGCGCGATGCGGGCTGTGGCAGATGATCATCAAGCGGCGCTGTCGGTCGGCATTTCGCTGAACTTTATCTGGGTGCTGGTGTGGTCGTTGGCAGGTGTGGTCGCTTTGGTCGCTGGCGTCATGTGGGGCGCGAAATCGGGTGTGCAGTTCTCGCTGTCGCTTATCGCGCTCAAGGCTTTGCCGGTGCTGATGCTGGGCGGTTTCACCTCTATCCCCGGTGCTATTATTGGTGGTCTTATCATTGGCGTTGGCGAGCAGTTGTTTGAATACACCATTGGTGGGCCGTTCCTTGGTGGTGCGACGGAAAACTGGTTTGCCTACATGCTGGCGCTTTTGTTCCTAGTATTTCGTCCGCAAGGCCTGTTCGGGGAGAAGATCATTGAACGTGTTTGATCCCTTCTCCGCATCACCCCGCTGCAACCGAGGAATACGCTAATGTTTTATCGCGAAGCTGGTGATTTCAAGACGTCCTACGAGGCTGACAGCCAGACGTTTCCAATTGCGTTTGACCGATATCGCTACTGGGTTATTTTGGCCGTTGCTTATCTGGTCATACCGTTTTTAATCAATGATTACTGGGCCAATGCGATTTTGGTTCCGTTCCTGATCTATGCGATCGCGGCGATCGGGCTGAACATTCTGACGGGGTATTGCGGGCAGGTCAGCCTTGGCACCGGCGGATTCATGGCGGTTGGTGCGTATAGCTGTTACAAGCTGATGACCAGTTTTCCAGATGTGTCGATCATTATCCATGTGGTTCTAGCAGGCGTGATTACCGCGGTTGTCGGGGCTGCGTTTGGCCTTCCTAGCCTTCGGATCAAAGGGTTCTATCTGGCCGTGGCCACGCTGGCCGCGCAGTTCTTTCTGGTCTGGCTATTCAACAAGGTGTCCTGGTTTTACAACTATTCTGCGTCAGGCCAGATATCGGCCCCTGAACGTATGCTGTTTGGTGCGCCGGTGACGGGCCCAAACACCGAGCCGTGGGTACAGTATATGGTGTGCCTCGTGTTTGTGACGATCTGCGCGATCATCGCGCGCAATCTGACCCGCGGCACGTTGGGCCGTTCATGGATGGCGATCCGCGATATGGATATCGCCGCCGAGATCATCGGGGTGAACCCGCTCAAGGCAAAGCTAACAGCATTTGCAGTGTCATCGTTCTTCATCGGCATCTCGGGCGCACTGTTCTTTAGTGTTTACCTTGGCGCTGTTGAAGTGGGCGAGGCATTCGGCATCCAGAAGTCGTTTCTGGTGTTGTTCATGATCATTCTAGGAGGGCTTGGCAGCATCTTTGGTAGCTTTGCAGGGGCCGCGTTCCTTGTGCTGCTTCCAGTGCTGCTAAAGGTTATCGGCGTCGATCTGCTGGGCTGGCCCACTGATCTGGTGAGCCATTTGCGGCTTGTTATCATCGGTGCCCTGATCATGTTTTTCTTGATCAAAGAACCACATGGGCTGGCGCAGCTTTGGCGCATTGCAAAGGAAAAACTGCGGCTTTGGCCGTTCCCCTACTAACACGAAACTGAAGTGTGGGGCCTACTTACCGCCCTGCGATACGACCGGATCAACCATAGGGAGGAAATATCCGATGAAACTTAAGACACTTGGGGCGCTAGCCTTGACAGCCACATTTGGCGCAACCGCAGCGATGGCCGAGCTGGTCATTCCTGATCTTAGTTACCGCACTGGCGCGTATGCTGCTGGTGGTACACCGTTCTCGGACGGGTATCAGGATTATTTCAACCTGCTGAATGCGCGCGATGGCGGCATTGGCGGCGAGCCGATCCGCATTGTGGAATGCGAGACGGGCTACAACACCGAAGCAGGTGTGGAATGCTACGAAAGCACCAAAGGCGAGGGCGCGTTGGTCTATCAACCGCTGTCGACAGGTATCACCTATCAGCTGATCCCACGCGCCACGGCCGATGGTATCCCGCTTCACACGATGGGATACGGCCGCACGTCGGCTGCCGACGGCGAGACGTTCAACTGGGTATTCAACTACCCAGCCAACTATTGGGACGCCGCATCGGTGATGATCAACTATCTGTTGGATCAGAACGGTGGCAGCCTTGAAGGCAAGAACATCACGCTGCTGTTCCATAACTCGGCCTACGGCAAAGAGCCTATCGCGACGTTGAACGCATTGGCTGAAATGCACGGCTTTAACTTTAGCGAACTGGCCGTGGACCACCCCGGTCAAGAACAGACTGCACAGTGGCTGCAAATCCGCCGTGAGCGTCCTGACTACGTTCTGATGTGGGGCTGGGGTGTTATGAACCAAGTCGCCGTTCAGGAAGCTGCGAACATCGGCTATCCAATGGATCAGTTCATTGGCAACTGGTGGGCTGGTGCCGAGCATGACGTAACACCTGCGGGCGCTGCGGCTGATGGGTATCTGTCGCTGAACATGAACCGTGTCGGCGATATGCCAGTGCTTGCTGAAATGCAGTCGATGGTTGTCGATGCCGGCATGGGTGCGGGTGACGGCTCTAACGTAGGGTCGGTTCTTTACATCCGTGGCATGTATGCCGCGATGCTCGCAGCCGAGGCGATTGCCAAAGCGCAAGAAATCCATGGTGTATCTGACATCACACCCGCGATGATGCGCGACGGCATGGAAGCTTTGGACATCACTGAGGCGCGTATGGAAGAGCTTGGCATGCCCTTGGTTGGCCCGGCGTTCAGCGTGTCGTGCCAAGATCACGGCGGTTCCGGTCTGGGTATTGTTCAGCGTTGGGATGCGGCGGCGGGCGTGTTTGTTGCTCTCACCGACTACATCGCTCCCGATGACAGCGTGACAGGCCCACTGATCGCAGAAGACGCAGCGGCGTTTGCCGCTGAGAACAACATCACACCAGGTTGCATGTGATGTAATTGGGGCTTTGGCGGCGGGCATCTCTGCCTGCCGCCAAAGCCCGCTTTCGCCAACGCGCAGGAGTACGGACCCCATGCTGGATAGTGCAAAGACCGAGACCTTGCTTGAGGTCAATAATATCGAGGTGATCTATAACCACGTGATCCTTGTGTTGAAGGGTGTGTCGCTATCCGTTCCAAAGGGCGGGATTACCGCGCTTTTAGGTGGAAACGGCGCTGGCAAGACCACAACGCTCAAGGCGATTTCCAACCTGTTGCAGTCCGAACGTGGCCAAGTCACCAAGGGCAGCATCCACTATCGCGGCGACCCCGTGCAAGACCTGTCGCCCGAAGCTTTGGTCAAGCGCGGCGTTGTTCAGGTGATGGAAGGCCGTCACTGTTTTGAACACCTCACGGTTGAAGAAAATCTGCTGACGGGTGCCTATACCCGCACCGATGGCAAGACCGCGCAAGCACTTGAGATGGTTTACGAATATTTCCCCCGCCTAAAAACCCGCCGCAAATCGCAGGCCGGATACACGTCAGGCGGCGAGCAGCAGATGGTCGCTCTTGGGAGGGCATTGATGTCTAAGCCCGAAACAATTCTGTTGGATGAGCCAAGCATGGGCTTGGCCCCGCAGTTGGTCGAAGAGATTTTTGGCATCGTTAAATCGTTGAACGAAAACGAAGGCGTGTCGTTCCTTTTGGCCGAACAGAATACCACCGTCGCGCTGCGGTTCGCGCACTACGGCTATATTCTCGAAAGCGGTCGCGTGGTCATGGATGGCAAAGCCTCTGATCTGCGCGAAAACCCTGACGTCAAAGAGTTCTATCTCGGTATGTCGGAGGAAGGCCGCAAATCGTTTCGCGATGTGCGTTCATACCGACGCCGCAAAAGGTGGTTGTCATGAGTAACTTGGACCGTCTGGAAACCCGTTCCGCCGACGCGCGCGAGGCCGATCAACTGGCGCAATTGCTAACGCTGCTGGCGCGGATCGAGGCCGTTGATCACAGCTGCCTGACAGGCGCGCCGAAGGTGCAATCGCTGGCCGACCTGCGCCATCTACCGGTGCTGCGTAAATCTGATCTTAGCAAATGGCAAGCCGAACACCTGCCCTTTGGCGGCATTCCGACCAGCGGCATCACGCGTCTGTTCCAGTCACCCGGACCGATCTATGAGCCCGGTGGTTCCACGCCTGACTGGTGGCGGTTTGGCCGGTTTCTGCGGGCGGCTGGCATTGGCGCAGGTGACGTGGTTCAGAACACATTCTCGTATCATTTCACCCCCGCCGGCGCGATGTTTGAAAGTGCGGCTTTGGCCGTTGGCGCGCAGGTTTTTGCCGCCGGTCCGGGCCAAACCGAATTGCAAGTGCGCGCCGCTGTTGACCTTGGCGTCACGGCCTATGCCGGAACGCCGGATTATTTGGGCGCCATTCTGGCCAAGGCTGATGAAATGGGCGTCGACTTAAGCCATATCACCAAGGCTGCGGTTTCGGCGGGGCCATTGTTCCCACAAGTGCGTGCCGCCTACGCCGCGCGTGGCATCACCTGTTTGCAATGCTATGGCACGGCAGACGTCGGCCATATCGCCTATGAAACGCTCGCCGATGCGCCGATGGTCGTGGACGAAGGCGTCATCGTCGAAATCGTCACCCCCGGCACCGGCTATCCCGTTCCAAATGGCGAAGTCGGTGAAGTTGTCGTGACTGCGCTGAACGCTGATTATCCGTTGATCCGCTTCGCGACGGGTGATCTGTCAGCGGTTGTCGCAGGTGTGTCCGACTGTGGTCGCACCAATATGCGGCTTGCGGGATGGAAGGGTCGTGCTGATCAAGCGACCAAGGTCAAAGGCATGTTTGTGCGCCCAGAACAGGTTGCGCAGTTGGTTGAACGCCACCCCGAGATTCATCGCGCGCGCGTAGAGGTTGGCCATGACGGTAAGACCGACACGATGCTGGTGAGGTTGGAAACCGACGGATCCGATCTGGCGGGATACGTCGCGTCCATTTCCGAGGTATTAAAACTGCGCGCAAAGGTGGAGACTGTCGCAATCGGTGGCTTGCCACGCGATGGAATTGTGATCGCGGACTTGCGGGGGAACTAGTTGATGTCAGTGGTGATTGTCGGTGCGTCACGCACTCCGATGGGCGGATTTCAAGGGGCACTGTCGGACGTCACTGCGACCGACCTTGGCGCTGCGGCCATTCGCGGGGCGCTGGAAAACGGCGCTGTGTCGGCCGATGCGGTGGACGAGGTTCTCATGGGCTGTGTCCTGCCCGCCGGATTGGGCCAGGCGCCTGCACGTCAGGCAGCACTTGGTGCGGGATTGCCGCAATCGGTCCCGTGTAGCACGGTTAACAAGGTCTGCGGATCGGGCATGAAAACAGTGATGATCGCGCATGATCAGATAATAGCTGGCAGCCAGACTTTGATGGTTGCGGGCGGCATGGAAAGCATGTCGGGGGCGCCATATCTATCCATGAAAACACGCGGTGGTGCGCGGTTGGGCCACGCAGAACTCAAGGATCATATGTTCCTTGACGGCCTTGAGGACGCTTACGCACGCGGCGCGTTGATGGGCACTTTTGCAGAGCTTTGCGCCGAGAAGTATCAATTTAGTCGGCAAGCACAGGACGAATATGCGTTGGGGTCGCTATCTAACGCGTTGGCCGCACAAGAATCCGGCGCGTTTGATGGGGAAATTACAAACGTGACCGTTCCGTCGCGCAAAGGCGATGTGACCGTGTCGCGCGATGAACAACCGGGCAATGCCCGGCCCGAAAAAATCCCCACTTTGCGACCTGCTTTTAAAAAAGATGGCACCGTGACGCCTGCCAATGCGTCGTCGATTTCTGATGGCGCGGCGGCGGTTGTGCTGACCAGCGCAGCAAATGCAAAGGTGCGCGGATTGACCGTGCGCGCCCGTATCGTCGGTCACGCCAGCCACGCGCAAGACCCTGCGTGGTTTTCAACCGCGCCCGTGCCTGCCACGCAAAAACTGCTGAAACAGATCGGCTGGAGCGTCGATGATGTTGATCTGTGGGAAGTAAACGAAGCCTTTGCCGTGGTTCCGATGGCGTTCATGCATGACCTTGGAATTGCACGTGAAAAGATGAATGTGAATGGTGGCGCCTGTGCGCTCGGTCATCCGATTGGCGCATCCGGCGCGCGGATCATTGTAACCTTGCTGAATGCACTAGAGAAACGCGGGTTAAAACGCGGGATCGCCGCGATTTGCATTGGTGGCGGCGAGGGGACTGCGATTGCAGTTGAACGTCCATGAAGCCGGGGTCTGACCACGCTGCGGTTGTCACTGGCGGCGCGTCTGGACTTGGTGCTGCCGTGGCGGTAGCGTTGCGCACGCATGGTGTAAAAGTTGCGTTGCTGGATCGCGATACCGATCGGGGCGCGTCATATGCTGCTGAAATTGGTGCGATATTTTGCGAAACAGATGTGACTGATGCGGGTTCCGTCGCGGCGGCGCTAGTGCGAGCCCGCGCCGCTAACGGCCAAGAACGCATCTGCGTCAATTGTGCGGGAATTGCACCGGCAGCCAAAACCGTGTCGCGCGGCGTGGCCCATGATCTGGCGTTGTTTCAACGGGTCATCAACGTCAATCTGGTCGGCAGTTTCAACGTTGCATCGCAAAGTGCGGCGGGCATGGTAGCCGCTGATCCTGTGGGCGAAGAACGTGGTGTTATCATTCACACTGCGTCCATCGCCGCCTTTGAAGGCCAGATGGGGCAGGCGGCTTATGCGGCATCCAAGGGCGGGATCGTCGGGCTGACCCTGCCTATGGCGCGCGATCTGGCGCGGGACGGCGTGCGGGTCATGGCCATTGCGCCGGGGATATTCGGCACGCCGATGCTGACTGTGATGAGCCAAGACATTCAAGACGGTCTGGCGGCCGGTATCCCGTTCCCGTCACGCTTGGGCGATCCGGCAGAATACGCAGCCCTTGCGCTGCATATCATTGAAAACGCATTCTTAAATGGGTCAGTCATACGCCTTGACGGGGCGACCAGACTGGCAATGAGGTAAGACATGGACTTTGCGCTGAGCGAAGAACAAACACTGATTTTCGACATGGCCAAGGCTTTTGGCGAGGAACATATCGCGCCCAATGCTTTGGCATGGGAAAAAGCAGAAGACATTCCAAAAGACCTTTGGCCCAAGCTGGCTGAACTGGGGTTTGGTGGCTTGTACGTGAGTGAAGAAAGTGGCGGGTCGGGCCTGACGCGGCTGGATGCGACGCTGGTCTTCGAGGCGCTGAGCATGGCCTGCCCGTCCGTCGCTGCGTTCTTGTCCATTCACAACATGTGCGCGGCCATGATTGATAAATTCGGGTCTGACGCGTTGCGCGAACAGTTCTTGCCGCGCGCTTTGACGATGGAATTGGTCCTGTCTTATTGCTTGACCGAACCGGGGTCCGGGTCTGACGCCGCTGCCCTCAAGACCCGCGCTGTGCGTACGAATGATGGTTATGCGCTGACTGGCACCAAGGCATTCATTTCGGGGGGCGGGTATTCGGACGCCTACATCGTCATGTGCCGCACAGGCGACGCAGGCCCCAAAGGTATTTCGACGGTGATCGTCGAGGACGGGACGCAGGGTCTTTCGTTTGGCGGACTTGAGGACAAAATGGGCTGGCGCGCGCAGCCAACCCGACAAGTGCAATTGGACGATTGCAGCATTCCAGCGCGCAATCTGGTCGGCGAGGAAGGCAAAGGTTTCACATATGCGATGGCGGGGCTGAACGGCGGTCGTTTGAACATCGCCGCCTGTTCGTTGGGTGCCGCGCAATCTGCATTGACCAAGACTCTCGGCTATATGGCCGAGCGTAAAGCATTCGGAAAAACCATTGATCAGTTTCAAGCCCTGCAATTCCGTCTGGCAGATATGGAAATTGACCTACAAGCCGCGCGGGTTTTTCTACATCAGGCGGCGTGGAAGCTTGATACAGGCGCGCCCGATGCGGCGGCACATTGTGCGATGGCCAAGAAATTCGTGACCGAAGTGGGCAGCCGTGTGGCCAACGACTGTCTGCAGTTGCACGGCGGCTATGGCTATCTGGCGGACTACGGTATCGAGAAAATCGTGCGCGATCTGCGTGTCCATGAAATTCTGGAAGGCACAAACGAAATAATGCGCATGATCGTCAGTCGCGGAATGATCGCAAAGTGAACGATATATATATCCGTATTGAGGGGCGCGCAGGCCGCATCACGCTGAACCGCCCAGCCGCGTTAAACGCGCTGACCTATGACATGGTGCTGGCGATTGAGACTGCGATTGATGGTTGGCGCACCGCTGATGTTGATCTGGTGATGATCGACGGCGCGGGGGATCGCGCGTTTTGTTCGGGTGGCGACATTGCCGATATGTATCGCAGCGGTCAGGAGGGTGACCTGACCTACGGGCGTCAATTTTGGCGCGACGAATACAGATTGAACGCCAAGTTGTTTGAATACCCCAAACCTGTTGTCAGTTTCTTGCAGGGGTTCACGATGGGCGGCGGTGTTGGCGTGGGCTGTCATGGCAGCCACCGGATCGTCGGCGAAAGCAGCCAGATTGCCATGCCCGAATGTGGTATCGGGCTGGTCCCTGATGTTGGCGGGTCCCTGATGCTTGCGTTGTGTCCAGGTCATTTGGGTGAATATCTGGGTCTGACCGGCACGCGGATGGGCGCGGCTGACGCGATCTATGCGGGCTTTGCGAATGGGTTTATCCCCGAGGTTGATTGGGACGCGATTAAGGTGAGGTTGATCGAGGGCAACATTTCGGCGCTTGATTATCAGATCCCGCCAGAGGGTCGTTTGCGGGCAATGCAGGGCGACATCGACTCGCATTTTTCCGGCGCGACGCTAGCCGATATTGAACGCGGCCTACTGTCTGACACTTCAGAATTTGCAGCTGACACGCGTAAGGTGCTTGGCCGCCACGCGCCGTTGGCGATGGGGTGTTGCATGCAGATCGTGCGACGTTTGCGCGGGGCTAACAGTATTCGAACCGCGTTGGAGCAAGAATACTGCTTTACCCATCGTGCCGTGGCGCAGGGCGATTTTATCGAAGGAATTCGCGCTGCGATTATTGACAAGGACCGCAGCCCCAAATGGGCCCATGCGCGCATTTCGGACCTGTCCAACGATGACGTGAACAACATGCTGATGCCATTGGGTGAAAACGCGCTGACTTGGGAGAAGACACGATGAAAATCGGATTTATAGGCTTGGGCAACATGGGTGCGCCAATGGCTGCCAATCTCGCCGCTGCGGGCCATGACGTGATCGGGTTCGATCTGACGGCACGTTCGCCCAAAGGCGTTGCGACGGGTGCGACGGTATTGGATGCAGTCGAAGGGCGTGACGCCGTGATCACGATGCTGCCTAATGGTGCAATCCTGCGTGATGTCGCCGCCCAAATTGGCGATGCGTTGTCGCCCGACACGCTATTCATCGACTGCTCGACCGTGGACGTAGACAGCGCGCGCGCGGTCGCTGAGTTGGTCACTGCGCAGGGCCACGCAGCGATTGATGCGCCGGTGTCGGGCGGCACAGTTGGGGCAGTCGCGGGCACGTTGACGTTCATGGCGGGCGGGACTGCACAGGCGTTCGCACGGGCGCTACCACTTCTTGAGATTATGGGGCAAAAGGCCGTGTATTGCGGCGATGCAGGTGCAGGGCAGGCGGCCAAAATTTGCAATAATATGATCCTTGGGGCCACGATGATCGTCACCTGCGAAGCCTTTGCCTTGGCTGATAAGTTGGGGCTGGATCGCCAAGCGATGTATGATGTGGTTTCCACTTCAAGCGGCCAAAGCTGGAGCATGACAACCTATTGTCCTGCAACCGGTGTGGGGCCGCAGTCGCCCTCGGACAACGATTATAAGCCGGGGTTTGCCGCCGAATTGATGCTTAAGGATCTCGACCTTAGCCAACAGGCGGCGGGCGCCGTTGATGCGGCCACCCCGCTTGGTGCGCAGGCCGCGCAAATCTACCGCACATTTGTCGAAACCGGTGGCAAGGGGCGCGATTTTTCTGCGATTTTGCCGTATCTGGCCAAACTTGGCGCCCAAACCTAGCGGGGGCTTGTAGCAGCATGAATTTTCTAACCCGCGGTTTGGCGCCGCAGGATGGGTTGTTGCGGCAACCTCCGAGCGACTAATTTGCAACTTGAGCGAGAAAACTCTTGGCTTACATGATCAGTCTCTAGCGGTCGGCTTGGCACCAAAGCACCATTAGTGGTAGGGTTACGTGTTACGTGT
>ERZ888423.1443-NODE-1443-length-20418-cov-11.305800_pt1 | contig 20418 bp, 16 predicted proteins | sample MGYA00520523_ERZ888423 | MGnify/ENA primary metagenome ERZ888423 (study PRJEB32303, sample SAMEA104408611) | aquatic metagenome | biome: Brackish water; feature: Pelagic; material: water | place: Baltic Sea | collected 2014-06-08T10:24:00 | depth 30,27 m ...
CTTGAATCACAATTCGTTCAATGGATTCAACATGTTTCCGGACAGACACTTAGAGGGACGACCTTAGCGGCTGTGCGGCGTTCCGCTAAGCGACATTCTTCCGGGCGGGCGCGTAGAGGTGGCATTCGACATGGCCGTCGCCCGAGGGAACCGGTTGCGGCGGCGTCGTCGAGCAGTGCGGCATGGCCTTGACGCATCGGGGATGGAACATGCACCCGGGCGGCGGCGCCAGCGGATTGGGAAACGCCGCGCCCAATTGGGCGTCCGGCACGCCCTTGCCCGGCTCCGGCGTCAACACGCTGGCCAGCAGCGCCCTGGTGTAGGGATGCTGCGGATTGCCGAATAGGGTCTCGGTGTCCTTCTCCTCGACGATGCGGCCGAGGTACATCACCGCGACCCGACTGGCGATATGCTCGACGACGGCAAGGTCATGGCTGATCAGCACATAGGTCAAACCCAGTTCCTGCCGTAGGTCCATCAACAAGTTAAGAATTTGCGATTGGACCGACACGTCGAGCGCCGAAGTCGGCTCATCGCAGATCACCACTTCCGGCTTCATCGCAAGCGCGCGAGCGATGGCGACCCGCTGCCGCTGGCCGCCGGATAGCTGGCTTGGATAGCTTGTCAGATAGCGCCGCGAGAGCCCCACCAGATCCATCATCTCCGCCGCTCGAGCCGACCAGTCGGCCGGGCCGCCCACCTTGTGCACCCGGAGCGGCAAGGTGACGATATCTTCAATGGACTTTCGGGGATTGAGGGACGAATAGGGGTCCTGGAATATCGGCTGAACCCGTCTGGCCCGCGCGAGCCGGTCCATGTCGCCCAGCGGCTCGCCGTCGAACAGCACGGCGCCGCCAGTCGGCGCCTGCAAGCCGAGCAGCATCTTCGCCATCGTGCTCTTGCCGCAGCCGCTTTCCCCGACCAGCCCCAGCACCGATCCCTTCTCCACCGTGATCGATACGCCGTTCACCGCGTGCAAGGAGCGCTTCTTGGCCATGAAGCCGCCGCTTACCCGGAAGACGCAGGAGACGTCGCGCGTTTCGAGGATCACGCTCATGCCGCTTGCTCCCGCATGCTCGCGGCCATTGTTTCCTCCGGCGTCATCACACAGCGATAGGCGCGACCGTCGCCCTGATCGCGCATCGCCTCATAACTGGCGCAGGCGCTCGTGGCATGGGCGCAACGATCGCGAAAAGCGCATCCGTGCATATCGCCGATCAGGGATGGCACTAAGCCGGGGATCGATCCGAGTCGACCGCCACGGACGGTCTTGCCTGGGATCGGGATGCAGGCCATGAGGCCGCGCGTATAGGGGTGCAACGGCCGTTCGAACACTTCGGCCGCCGTGCCTTGCTCGACTATCTGGCCGGCGTACATCACGGCCACCCTATCGGCCACGCGGGCGACGACGCCCAGATCATGGGTAATCAGCAGCATGCCCATATGGAACTCGCGCTGCAGGTCCGCCAGCAAGAGAAGAATCTGCGCCTGGATGGTGACGTCCAGCGCCGTCGTCGGCTCGTCGGCGATGATGAGTTCCGGCCCGCACATGAGCGCCATGGCGATCATCACCCGTTGCCGGAGACCGCCCGACAATTGATGCGGATATTGCCGAAGGCGGCCGGCAGCGCCCGTAATCCCAACTTTCTCCAGTAGGTAAACCGCCCGCTCCTGTGCTTTCGCGCGACTGACGCGACGGTGACGGATCAGCGCCTCCTCAAGCTGGTTGCCGATGGTGTAGGCAGGGTTGAGGCTCGTCATCGGCTCCTGAAAAATCATCGCCATGCTATTGCCGCGGATGTGCGCCATTTCCCTGGAGGACGCGCTGGATATATCCAGATCTCCGATCCGCAACACGCGCGCCGTCCGCTGCGCCCGCTTCGGCAGAAGGCCCATGATGGCGAGGGACGTCAGCGACTTGCCGCAGCCGCTTTCGCCGACGAGACAGAGCGTTTCGCCCCGCTCGATCGAAAATGAAATCCCGCGCACAGGGTGCAGTTCGCCATCGGAAACGGGGATGTCTACCGTCAGGTCTTGGACGTCCAGGAGCGCGCTCATGCCTCCGCCTTTCTTTCGAATTAGCTGCGGTTTTCCGGCGCGCTGATGTCGCGCACGCCGTCGCCCAGCATGTTGACCGCAAGCACAAGAATGGAGAGCGCAACGCCAGGAATGGCGATGACCCAGGGATCGAACAGAAGGAACTCCTTCCCCTCTGCGATCATCAGGCCCCAGGACGGCGCCGGCGGCTGCACCCCAAGACCGAGGAAGGATAACGACGCTTCCAGCAGGATCGCGTGGGCGACCTCGAATGTGGCGATGATGATCAGGTTGTTGATCACATTCGGCATGATCTCAGACAGGACGATACGCCAGGTCGGACAGCCGATCGCGCGGGCCGCGGACACGTAATCCATGCTGCGCGCTTGTTGGGTGGCGCTTCGCATGACGACCGCATAGCGATCCCAAAGCAGCAATCCCAAGACCAGGACCACCGCATGCAGGGAACCGCCGACAAGGGCGACGATCGCCAAAGCGACCAGCACGATCGGCATGGAAAGGCGGGTCGTAATGATGAAGGTGATGACGATGTCGACGCGGCCGCCGAAATATCCGGCCGTGACGCCAAGAGCCGTTCCGATAACGCCGGAGATCACCGCCGTGCAAACGCCGATCAGCAGCGAAACCCGCGCGCCGTAAATGATGCGGCTCAGGTAGTCGCGGCCAAGATTATCGGTGCCTAACACATGCTCCGGGACGCTGCCATCCATCCAGAATGGCGGCAGCAGCCGCTTGAACAGGTCCTGAGCATAGGGGTCGTGCGGCGCCAGAAGCGGCGCGAAGAGAGCGGTCAGCACGATAACAAGCAGGACCCCGCCGCCGAACATGATCGAGGTATGCCCCCGGGCACGGCGGAAGAATCTCGACGTCGGACTTGGGCCGAGAGCGCGGGCGGGGTCGAGCGCGGAGCCTGCGACGATGGCGTCTGCCATTTTTTGCGTTTCCCGTTAGCTGACGCGGATGCGGGGATCGAGCCACGCATTCACGAGATCGGAAAGGACGGTCAGGAATACGTAGAACATGCACACGATCAAAAGGATCGTCTGAATGACCGCAATGTCATTCCGAAGAATCGATTCCCAAGCCAGATAGCCAATCCCCTGCATGGCGAAGACCGATTCAATGACGATCGCGCCGGAAAGCATGTGGCCGAACTGCACGGACGCCAGCGCGACGACGGGAATCACGGCATTGCGGAGCGCGTGCTTGAATAAAACGGGCATCGGCCGAAGGCCCTTCGCATAGGCGGTGCGGATATAGTCCGCCGAGAGCACTTCAAGCATGCCGGACCGGGTCAGGCGCATGATCGGCGGCGTCGAATAATAACCGAGGGTGACCGCTGGCAGAATGAAATGCCGCCAGGACTCGTCCCCGCTGATGGGCGTCCACCCGAGCATCAGGCTGAACAGGACCATCAACATCAGCCCCATCCAGAACGTCGGGATCGCCTGCCCTGCGACGGCGATTGTCATGGCGAGACGGTCGATCCAGGAATTCGGACGGAGCGCCGCGATCACGCCGAATGGAATGCCGACCAACAAGGAAATGATCAGGCCCGACATCGCTAGCCGGAGCGTCGTCGGCAATCGGCTCGAGACCAATTCCCAAACGGTATCCGGAAAGAACAGGGATTCGCCGAAATCGCCCTGGACCGCGGCGCCCAGCCAGTCCGCATACTGGACGATGATCGGCCGGTCCAAACCATAGGCCTTGCGAATTTCTTCGATATCTTCCGCGCTCGCCTCCTGCCCGGCCAGTGACGTCGCCAAGTCGCCTGAAACGCGGACCAGAAAGAAAGCCACGATCGAGACAGTAAGCGCGACAAGCGCCGCCAACAAAAACCGACGCAACGCAAAATTCAGCACAGGCGTCTCCCTATCGAAGATATCGACGGCGGCCGGCGCCGGAGGCGGCGAGCGCCGCTCCCGGCTCGGCCATCGGCGACGCTACTTCCACTTCGCGCGGTAGAGGTGGACGATTTCGTCCGGCGTCGGCTCGAATTCGAGATCTTCGCTCATCGCATAGAAATAGGCGTAGCTGAACAGCGGCAGCCAGTGCGCCCGCTCGGCGATCAACTGAAGCGCCTTGCTATAATGCTGCAGCCGCACCGCAGGATCGATGGTCGCTCCGCCGGCGTCGAGTTCAGCCTTGACCTCCGGGTCCCGGGCTGTGTCGTCCGCGCGCCCGTCGAAGAAGTACGCCGTAATATTGGCGACGTCGCTCACGGAGCCCGACCCCCAGGTCATGAAGTTGAACGGCACTTCCTTGGACCGGACCTTGTCCCGCAGCGCGGAGTATTTCATCCACTGGAGATTGGCTTTGATGCCGACCTTGCTCATGAAGCCCATCATGGCTTCCGCGACGGGTCGGTCGCGGTAGGCATAGAAATCTACCTCGACGCCATTGGGATAGCCTGCCTCTGCCAGCAACGCTTTGGCCTTCTCCGGATTGAATTCGTATTGCGGCGCATCCGGCGATTGGCACCCGAACTGGGTCGGGTAACAGGCCAGATGCACGACTTGGCCGGCGCCCAACAGGTTCTTGAGGATCGAATCGCGATCGATGGCGTAGCTGATCGCCTGCCGCACCTTGACGTTCTTGAGCGCATGGTCCCCGGCGCCGCCTGAACTATCGAACTGGAGATAGCCGATGCGCATGGTTTCGCCGGCGACGACATTTACGCCAGGCCGGCGCCCGAGCTTTTCGCCCTGCTCCTTTGACAGCCGCCATACAAGATCGGCATTGCCGCCGAGCAGTTCGGCGATCTGGGTGTTCGCTTCCGGAATGTAGCGCATCTCGACCGTGCCGATATGCGCCTGCCCCTTGCCGCCTCCAAAATAGGCCTCATTCTTTTTCATCACGAGGCGTTTGCCGGGCACGACTTCCGCCGCCATGTAGGGGCCTGTGCCGACTGGCGCGCGGCCGTAGCCGTCTTTGCCGACTTTCTCGTAATACTCGTTCGGATACATCACGACCGACGTCGAGAGATACTCAAGCGCCGGCGCAAAAATCTCGTCCAGATGCAGGCGGACGGAATATTCTCCGGTCTTCTCGACCCTCGAAATCCAGCGTACCGGGTTCCGGTTCGCCATCTTGTTTTCCGGGTCGTTGACCATGGTCAGCGTATAGACGACATCATCTGCGTCGAACTTTTCGCCGTTGTGGAACGTCACGCCTTCCCGCAGCGTCACATCGATGGTCTTTGGGTCTGCATACTCGATTTTGGTCGCGAGATGCGGCACATATTCGCCAGTTTCGAGGTCGCGCCAGTACAGGCTATCCCAGATGTGACGTGACAGGATCGTGCCTTCCCGCAGCGTCTGGTCATAGTAATTATAGGTCGGCGGCTCGAAAGTCGTGATCCAGACCAACGTGTCGTCTTTTTTGCCGGCATTCGCCGGATTTGCGAGCAGCGCTACGCCCGCGGCCGCCAACAATGACGCTTTCAATTTTTTCAATTTCATCTGTCTTCGCCTTTCCGATTTCGTCGCTATGCGATTTTGCACAGCTCCAACTATCTCAGACCGGACATTTAAAAATGCGGGTCTAGCGGACATCGAAGCTGATCCACGCTTCGAATGTTCGACGCAAAATTCATGCCAAGCAAGGGCCGTTGGGAAATTAGTTTGGGCAAGACGCCAGCAAATTTCAGAATCGATTACAGACTAGGCTGCATTTAGACGGACTGCCCTTTTCTTGGGCGTCCGCCGAAATGCCGCCGCAAGCTTTCCGCCGCCGTCGGCTTGCGCCATCATTCGGTGCTGACGATTCAAGGAGAGCGGTCGGATGACAGAGAGCAGCTATGCGGTTGACGGCCCTTCGGGATCGATCTCGATCAAGATCGATCAATGGGGCATCCCGCATATCCGGGCGACGACCGCGACGGACGCCTTCTACGCCCAGGGCTGGAACGCCGCCCGAGACCGGCTTTGGCAGATCGACCTTTGGCGCAAGCGGGCGCTCGGCCTGCTGGCCCAGGATTTCGGCGCGGCCTATGCGGACAAGGATGCGGCCGCGCGGCTGTTTATTTATCGCGGCGACATGGATGCGGAATGGCGCTGTTATGGACCGAATGCTGAAGCATGGACGACGGCGTTCGTCGCGGGCGTCAACGCATATGTCGATAGCATCGCCTCCGGCGAGCGCTCCCTGCCTCCAGAATTTGCCTTTATGGGCACGAAGCCGGCGCGCTGGCAGGCGGACGATATCGTCCGCATTCGCTCCCATGCGCGCGTGCATAATCTGGACCACGAAATCCGCCGATCCGCCGTATTGGCGCGCTATTCCGCGGAAGCCGACAGCCTGCGCAAGGCCCGGCAGCCAGACCGGCCGCTCCGCCCGCCGGAAGGCCTCGAAATCGCGGAACTGCCGCCGGAAATCCTGCAGACATATCTCCTCGCGACCGAGCGGCCCGCTTTCGGCAGGGAAAGCGTTCAGGCCGCCGCGGCGGCCAGCGAATTGCTCGGATCGAATGCCTGGGCGCTTTCGCCCGACCGAACGGATACCGGCCGCGCCATGCTGGCGAGCGATCCCCATCGCGCGCATCAGATGCCGTCCCTTCGTTACATGGTTCATTTGCAGGCGCCGGGATTGAATGTCATCGGCGCGGGCGAGCCGGGCGTGCCCGGCGTCTCTTTCGGCCACAACGACGATATCGCCTTTGGCCTAACCATATGGGCGATCGATCAGGAAGACCTCTACGTCTACGACCTGAAGCCGGGGGCGCCGGAATTCTACCGCTATGGCGACGCCTGGGAGGCGATGTCGGTTCTGACCGAACGTGTCCCGGTCAAAGGGGAAGCCGACCGCGAGATCGCCCTCCGCTTCACCCGGCACGGCCCTGTGCTGCATGTGGACGCAGCGGCCGGCAAAGCCTACGGCCTGCGCACCGTCTGGACCGAACCGGGAACGGCCGCCTATATGGCTAGCCTGAATTTCCTGCAGGCGACGACCATCGAGGATTACGAGCAGGCGTTGACCGGGTGGGGCGCGCCCTCCTCGAACCACGTGGTGGCGGAGACGGGCGGCCGGATCGCCCATTTCACGGCAGGATTTGCGCCGATCCGGCCGAACTGGGATGGGACGATGCCGGTTCCGGGCGACGGTCGCTACGAATGGGCTGGCTTTTACGATCCGCTGACGACGCCGCGCGTGAAAGCGCCGGCGTCTGGATGGGTCGCGACGGCGAACCAGTTCCAACTGTCGGGCGACTGGCTGGATGAAGGCAAAACGCCCGGTTACGAATGGCCGGACCCGGCGCGCTACCAGACCATCGCCGCTGCGCTCGACGCCAAGCCACGGCACGGGCTGGCGGATTTGCGGCAGCTTCAAACCAGCGTCTTCAGCCAGCCGGCGGCGCGCTTGCAGCCGTTGCTGCGAGCCCTGCCGGCAAGCCTGGCCCGGTCGCTGCTGCTGGCCTGGGATTGTCGCCTCGCGCCCGATAGCGCCGCAGCGGCGCTTTTCGAGACCTGGTTTGCCCGCCACCTGACGCCCGCTGTCCTGACCGCGATTTCCCCGGAGGGCCTGCAAGCTTATGCGGCGCTGCCAGATGCGGCGCTGGCGCTGGAGTTGGCCGTTTCGGGCGATCCCCGGCTTGGCGCGCGATCGGAACTGCTGGCGAAGACCCTCGCCGCCGCATGGCAGGAGGCGGAATCCCGCTTCGGCCAAGATCCGGCCGCGTGGACCTGGGGCGCCTTCCACCACGCCTACTTCCCGCACGATCTTGAGGCCTTGCTCGACCGAGATGCAAAGGGCCGCTGGTCTGTCGGGCCGGCGCCCAAGGGCGGCAGCGGCCACACGGTCAACAACAACTACCGGCAAAGCGACGGCCGCGTAACCCTCGGCGTCACCTGGCGAATGATCTGCGACGTCGGCGCTTGGGACGCGTGCCAAACGATCAATAGCCCCGGCCAATCCGGCGACCCTGGCAGCCCCCACTACAACGACCTTTTCCCCCTGTGGGCCGCGGAAACCTATGTGCCGTTGCTCTACAGCGACGCAGCGGTCGATGCGGCGACGCACACGACCATCCGGCTAGCGCCCATCAAGCGCTCTTGATGGGCGGCGCTTTTTTGTCTGGCGGCAAAGCTGCCTTTCCGCTTGAATTATGGCGCCCTGGAATTTGGCCGACCGTGGCAGTTAACGCTTCAATGCCTGATCTGCTACGCCTTCTTCAAACAAGCATCGGAGATTTTGATGGCGGCTCTTCCTCAGTCGAACGCGCTTCGCATTCATTTTGCCCACGTCGCCTACCAGCTGAAAGCGCGCTTCGACGCGCGCGCGACCGGGATCGAGTGTTTTCAGACATGGACGCCGGAGGAGACGGCGGCCAGGATCGGCGAGGGCGATGTGTTCGTGGCGTCTGGGTTCTGGCGAAACCACCTCCTGCCAAAGGCTGACAATCTGAAATTCATCCAGGTCTGCGCCGCCGGATATGACAACTACGACCATGCCGCGATCGCCGAGCGCGGCGTCCGGCTCTGCAATGCGTCGGGCGTCAACGCCAACGCCGTCAGCGATCATGCGCTGGCTTTGATGCTGGGATTCACGCGGCAGACGCATCTGGCGCGGGACAATCAGAAGCGGAAGGTCTGGCGCGGCATGATCTCCGACATTCCCAAGCGCGAGGACGAACTGGCCGGCAAGACAGTCCTGATCTATGGCGCCGGCAAGATCGGCGGCCGGATCGCCCGCCTGTCGAAGGCCTTCGAGATGACCACGCTGGGCGTGCGTCGGGACGTGTCGAAGACAGTGCCCGCGATGGACAAACTCTACGCGCCCGGCGATTTCATGGGCGTACTGCCGCTGGCAGATTTCGTCATCCTGGCCTGCCCGCTGACGGACGCGACCCGCAATTTGATGGACGCCGCCGCCTTCAAGGCGATGAAGCCGTCCGCCCGCCTGATCAATGTCGCCCGCGGCGGCTGCGTCAACCAGGACGCGCTGATCGACGCGCTGAACGCAGGCGAGATCGCCGGCGCCGGCATTGACGTAACCGTGCCCGAGCCGCTGGACGCCGCCTCGCCGCTCTGGGGCTTCGAGAACGTCATCCTGACGCCCCATACCGGCGGCGAGACCCAGCGGTATGAGGACAACGTCGTCGATTTCCTGCTGGAGAACATCCAACGCCTGCAGGCGGGCCGAACCGACCTCTTGAACCAGATTGTCTGAGATGGCCGTCCGCCCTGCCCCGCTCGCCTCGGATATCAGCAGCGACAACGGCTGGCAGGCGCTGCTCGACGCGCCGCCGCCCGCTGTCCGCCTCGCCGGCGCAAGGCGCTGCCGGACGGCGATCATCGGCGCCGGCATCTGCGGCCTCTCGACGGCGCGCCGCCTGGGCGAGCTCTGCCCGGACGACGACATCGTCGTCGTCGACGCGGCGCGGGTCGGCGACGGCGCGTCCGGCCAGAACGCCGGCTTCCTCTTCAACATGCACACCCACGGCCTGGTGAAACGGCATGACGTGCTGGAACGGAACGCCAAGCTCTGGGCCGCCGGCCTGGCCGATCTTCGCCGGATCGTCAGCGAACACCAGATTCAATGCGACTGGAGCGACTGGGGCCGTCTCTATGGCTCGGCCGGGCCGGACGGCGAACGCCATATCGACTTCCTCGCCGAAACGCTGGACGCCCTGGGCCTGCCCTACGCCCGCCGCGACCACGCGCGGATGCGCGCCGATCTCGGCACGGACTTCTATCGGCGCGGCCTGCATGTGCCGGGCAACGCGATGGTCAATCCTGCGGCGATGGTCCGCGGCCTCGCCCGCGCCTTGCCGGCGAACGTCGCGCTCTTCGAAGAGACGCCCGTCGTCGAACTCGACCGGGAGGGCGCCGGGTTCCGACTGAGGACGCCGGCAGGCGAGATCGTCGCCGACCGCGTCGTCGTCACGGCCGGCGTGTTCATGCGCCGCTTCGGCGTCGCGCGCGGCCGCTATGTGGCGCTCGCGCTGTTCGCGATCCTGACGGAGCCATTGAGCGCAGAACAGCGCAGCCAGATGGCGGCCGGCGCCGAGTTCGGCCTGGTGCCGACCGCCGCCAACGGCGCCACCGTTCGCCTGACGCGGGATGGCCGGATTTTCATGCGCAACATTTCCCGCTTCGCGCCGGACGGCCCCCCGCGTGAGGCCCTGGCCCGAACCATGTCGCTCAAGCTGGAGCAAGCGCTCGCCAAGCGCTGGCCGGCGTTCGCTGGCCTGAAGATCGCCCACCGCTGGGGCGGCGCCATGGCGTTCACCGGCAATGACGGCGCCATCTTCGGCGAAACCGCGCCCGGCCTTTTCGCGCTGTTGAGCAACGACGTCTCGCCCATGACGCGCGGCGCGGCCGCGGGACGCCTGCTCGCCGAGTACATGGAAGGGATCGACAGCGATCTGCTCGCCGCCCAGATGAGCTACCCGGCAGCCAGCCGCCTGCCCCCACGCCCCGTCCTCGACCTCGGCGTCGCCTGGAAGCTCCGCAAGGTCCGTAAGGCCGGCGCGGGCGAGTTCTAGCGAGATGGAAAAACGTCTAGCGGCAGCCTATCCCAAGCCATAACCCCCATCGCCCGCCATGGCGCCATCCGGGAAGGATTATTGCGCCGGCGGGGCTGGACGGGCTTGCGGGGAGACTGCATGGTCGCGGAATGCGGGCTGCGTCTTGGCGGTCGCCGCCGTCGGGCCTGGCCCGCCCGCCCGCAACGCCAATGGAAGAGAGCGCTGACGATGAATGATCCGGCTGGTTATACGCCGCCCAAGGTTTGGAAATGGGTCGCCGCGAACGGCGGTCAGTTCGCCAATATCAACCGGCCGATCGCTGGGCCGACCCATGAGAAGACGCTGCCGGTCGGCAAGCATCCGCTGCAGCTCTACTCGCTCGCGACGCCCAATGGCGTCAAGGTGACCGTGCTGCTGGAGGAATTGCTGGCGCTTGGGATCGAGGGCGCGGAGTACGACGCCTATGTGATCAATATCCGGGACGGCGACCAGTTCTCCAGCGGGTTCGTCGAAATCAACCCGAATTCCAAGATCCCGGCGCTGCTGGACCGCAGCACGCCCACGCCGACGCGGGTATTCGAATCCGGCGCGATCCTGCTCTACCTCGCGGAGAAGTTCAGGGCCTTCATTCCGAAAGACCCCTCGGCCCGCGCCGAATGCCTATCCTGGCTGTTCTGGCAGATGGGCAGCGCGCCTTATCTCGGCGGCGGCTTCGGACACTTCTATGCCTATGCGCCGCACAAGATCGAGTATTGCATCGACCGTTTCACCATGGAGGTCAAACGCCAGCTCGACGTGCTCGACCGGCGCCTGGCAGACAACCGCTATCTCTGCGGCGACGACTACACCATCGCCGATATCGCGGTCTGGCCCTGGTACGGCGCCGCCGTCACCAATGGCGTCTATGACGCGGCCGAATTCTTGGATGCGGCGACCTATACCAACGTGCTGCGCTGGGCGAAGGAGATCGCCGGGCGCGAGGCGGCCCAACGCGGCCGCATGGTCAACCGCGTCAACGGTCCCCTGGAGAAGCAACTGCGCGAACGCCATGACGCCAGCGATTTTCAGACCCGGACGCAGGACAAGATCGAAGCGGCGAGCTAGCGCATGGCGCGCTCCGGCGCGCGCGCCACGTTCTGCCTTTATGCTTGCGATCAAATTATCCGGCCCCAGGCGATTCCGCCCGGGGCCGGTTTGATCTAGACTTGCCCTTCAGCCGCCGGGTCCTCCGGCGGCTGGAGAGTCCAGGCGCCCCGACCGAGGCGGCCATCAGGCTTCTTTTTCATAAGGCTGCGCTCTCGCCCGATTGCAGGGCGCGCCTGCCGTTTCGGTCGACCGGCCCCAAAGGCCAGTCAGGAGCGCCTGAATGTCGAAGCCGCTGGTCGGTGTTATCGGGTCAACCAATCTGCTGAACGACCGTCACCTCGTGCAGATGACCGGCGAGCGCAACATGCGCGCGATCAAGGATGTCGCCGGCGCCATTCCCATGATGTTCGCCGGCACGCCGGAGATCACCGACGTGGCGGACCTGATCGAGGCGGTCGATGGCGTGCTGCTGACCGGCGGGCGGGCCAATGTCCACCCGACCCGCTTCGGCGTCGAGCCGCACCCGGCGCATGAGCCTTATGACGAACTCCGCGATGCGGTGGCGCTTGCCGTGACGCGGGCCTGCGTCGAGCAGGGCGTGCCGATTTTCGGGGTCTGCCGGGGCTTGCAGGAAATGAACGTCGCGTTCGGCGGCACCCTGCATCCGGAGGTCCGGGACCTGCCGGGCCGGATGAATCACCGGGCGCCGCGCACCGAAACCGGCGAGTTCCATCCCGATCCCCTGGTCGTCTTCGCCGACCGGCACGATGTCGCCCTGACGCCGGGCGGCGCCTTCCGGGCGCTTTATGGCCGGGACGTCATCCGCGTGAATTCCCTGCATGGCCAGGCGGTGCTGACCCCCGGCGAGCGGGTCGTGATCGAAGGCCTCGCCGAGGACGGGACGGTCGAGGCGATCCGGATCGAAGGCGCGCGCGCCTTCGCCCTTGGCGTTCAGTGGCATGCGGAATACGAGGCGCACCTGAACCCGATCAACCGCGTGGTCTTCGAAGCGTTCGGCGAGGCGCTGCGGAAGCGCCAGTTGGAACGCTGCCCCGGCGCCTGATCGCGAACCCCCGGCCGCGCGCTGACGAATGGGCATTTCCCTTTCGGACCCAATCGCCCCTATGCTTTCCGTCAGCGATGGAAATAAAATGGGGAGGCCGGGTTATGAGCGGAAAGAAGAAAGTCGTCGGCACGGGCGGCGAACTGTTGATGCACCAACTGGTGGCCCAGGGCGTCGAGTACGCTTTCACCAACACGGGCAGCGCCGAGGCCGGCTTCTTCGACGCTTTCCTGACCGTGCCTGGCGTGCAGCCGATATTGCTGCTGTCGGAATCGCTGGTGCTGTCGGCGGCCGACGGCTATGCCAAGGCGGCGGGCAAGCCCGCCTTCGTCAACGTGCATCTGGCCGCGGGCACGCGCCAGGGCTCCGGCCAGTTGCAGAACGCCTTCTTCGACGGCACGCCGATGGTGGTGACGGCCGCGCTCCGGGACAACGGCTCCTTCGGCGACCACAACACGCTCGGCGCTTCCAGCGGCTTCTCCCAGATGGGCGCGGTCGAGGACATCACCAAGAAGCGCTGGGAGGTGACCGACGCCCGCGGCATTCCCATGGCGACGCGCCGCGCCTTCAAGGAAGCGATGACCATGCCGACGGGGCCGGTTTATCTGGCCTATTCCAGCCCGGCGCTCGATGCCAAGGGGGTCGAGGGCGTGATCCAGGCCGCCCATCCCCTGGAAATGCCGGAGACGCCCGGCGGCGCGACCGTCGCGAAGATGCAAGACGCGCTACTGAACGCCGAGAACCCGCTGCTGCTGGTCGGCCCCGACGTCAAGTCCGCCGGCGCCCAGCGCGAGGTGGTGGCGCTCTCGGAGAATTATTCGCTGCCGACGGCGGTCGGGTTCTACGACTACGGCGCCTTCCCGATGGCGCACCCGAACTACATCGGCATGATCGATAACATCCCCTCCGAGGGCTACGATGTCGTGATCTGCGTCGGCTACCGGCAGAACACCCGCGCCGAGGCCAAGGACGAGAAATTTACCGACGCCGAAACGATCATCGTCATCGGCCACGATTCCAGCATGATCGGCAACACTTTCGCGGTCGACCTCGACGTCTGGGGCAATGTCCGCCACACGCTGACGGCGCTGAACGGCCTCTGGAAGCCGGATCATGCGAACCTCCGGCAGATCCAGCAGCGCAAGCAGGCGCTGATCGCCCAAAGCCGCGAGCGGGCCGAAAAGCAGTCCGGCCAGGTCAAGGCCCATGCGGGCGACATGCCGATCCACCCACTCTATCTCGGCGACATGATGGGGCGGACGCTCGCGCGGAACACGCTCGTCGTCTCGGAGAATTTCCGCGCCGCCGACCACCTGATGCCCTTCGGCTATGGCGACGAGGACTGGCGTCTGGTCCGGACATATGGCGGCAGCCTGGGCTTCGGCCTTGGCGGCGCCATCGGCGCGCAGCTCGGCGATCCGTCGCGGCCCGTCGTCCTCAGCATCGGCGACGGCTCGGTGATGTACAGTTCGTCCGGCTTCTGGACGATGGCGCGCTACAGCTTGCCGATCCTGACCGTCATCTGGAACAACATGCAGTACCAGACCGTGCGCACGAATTTCGCATCCTGGGGCGGCAGCATGAAGGGCCAGAACCGCTATCCCGAAACCTTCCTCGGCGACCCGGAGATCGACTTCGTGATGCTGGCGAAAGCCCAGGGGATCGACGGCCTGCTGGTGCGCGAACCCGGCGAGCTTGAAGCTGCCCTGAAGCGCGGCCGGGCGGCGCAGGCGGCGGGCGAACCCTTCGTGCTCGACGTCAAGATCACCAATGTCGGCGCCGGGTCGGACCAGAGCTGGTACATGCCGCACAGCCTGAAGGCTTAGCGGGCGGGCGCGCCCGACCCGTACCGTCGATCCAAGCTTTCAGCGCACCACTCAGGAGCCAGCGCCGCCATGACCGAGCCAGCTTTTACCTTCGACCATGTGCATGTCGTCAGCCAGAGCCCGCGCGCCGCCGCCGACTGGTATGTGCGGCACTTCGGCGCCGTGATCGCAGCCGACACGATGGCGCGCGGGGCGCCGCAGATCTTCGTGACGCTCGGCGGCGTCACCATCGCGATCCGGGGCCAGCGGCCGGGGGAGACGCCGACCGCGCCGCCTGGCTTCGACGATCGCGGCGACTATTCGAGCCATGGCCTTTGGGGCGTCGATCACTTCGGCCTGCTCTATGACGGCGACCTCGCGGCTTTCTGTGGGCGGCTTGAAGCGGACGGCGTCAGACTCTCCGTGCCGCTGAAAAAGGGCGTCCACGGGCGGACGCTCTGCTTCGTCGAGGGGCCGGATAACGTGCAGATCGAACTCATGGAACGGTGAGCGCGAGCCCGCCTCGGACAGACTTTCAAACACTTGCGGATCAAGGGGATTATCGATGTTAGCGACCCGGCAACTCGGCCAGAGCGGCCTCAGCGTTTCCAGACTATGCCTCGGCACCATGAACTTCGGGGAGCCTGGACGGGGTCATCAGGGCGACTGGACGCTGCCGCTTGACGAGGCCCGGCCGATCTTCAAGGCGGCGCTCGACCACGGCCTGTTCTATTTCGATTGCGCCGATGTTTACGGCCTGGGGGCGTGCGAAACCGTCGTCGGCCAGTTGCTGCGGGAACTGGCGCCGCGCGAGACCTATGTCCTCACGACCAAGCTCTCGGCGCCGATGGGCAAGAACCCGAACCAGGGCGGCCTGTCGCGCAAGCACATCATGGAAGGCATCGACGCCAGCCTGAAGCGCCTGGGCGTCGATTATGTCGACCAGTTGATCATCCACCGCCATCCCCACGGCCGCCTGGGCACGAGCCATGCGCCGGTCGAGGAAGCGATGGAGGCCCTGCACGATGTGGTGAAGGCCGGCAAGGCGCTCTATCTCGGCGCCTCGTCGATGTTCGCCTGGCAGTTTGTCGAACTGCAGATGACGGCCGAACGCCATGGCTGGACCAAATTCATCTCCATGCAGAACCACTACAATCTGATCTACCGCGAGGAAGAGCGGGAAATGAACCCCTATTGCGCCGGAACCGGCATCGGGCTGACGCCCTGGTCGCCGCTGGCGCGCGGCATCCTGACCGGCGCCTACAAAGGCAGCCTGGACGCCGGCAGCACCGCCCGCTCCAAGGGCGCCGACCGCAAGCGGACCGAAGGCCTCTACCGGGGCGAGATGGACTTCAAGATCGGCGCCCGCGTCGTCGAGGTGGCGGAAAAGCTGGGCCATACCCCGGCCCAGGTCGCCGTCGCCTGGCTGTTGAGCAAGCCCGAGGTGACGGCGCCGGTCGTCGGCGTCTCGAAGATCAGTCAGCTCGACCAGCTTGTCGCCGCGACGGATATCGTGCTGGACGCCGAGGACATCGCCTATCTCGAGGAGCTGTATCGCCCGCTGGAGAACCTGTTGAGCTTCGGCAGTTCCTGAGGCTCAGCCAGCCGCAAGCCGCCGCCAGCTCCTTCAGCCGACAATGAGGCCTTCCCATGAAAATCCTTCGCGTCAATGACTACGACATGGCCTATCTGGATATCGGCCCGGGACATGTCGACCAGGGGCCGCCGCTGATCTGCGTGCATGGCTCGCTCAATGATTTCCGCGCCTGGGCGACGGTCCTGAAGCCGCTTTCGGCCGGCCGCCGCCTGATCGCGCCGAGCCTCCGCCACTATTTCCCGGAGCATTGGGACGGCAAGGGCGGCAAGTTCAGCATGGCCCAGCATGTCGACGACATGGTCGCCTTCATCGAAGCCCTGGACGTCGGCCCGGTCGATCTGATCGGCCATTCCCGCGGCGGCCATCTGGCGTTCCGCCTGGCGCTCCAGCGGCCCTATCTGGTGCGGAAACTGATCCTGGCGGAGCCCGGCGGCACGCTCGACGCTTCGCTCGACCCGGGCGACATTCCGGCGAACACGCCAGCCGCCGGGTCGCGCGCTCATGTCGCCGAGGCGTCCGCCAGGATCGCGGCGGGCGATATTGAAGGCGGCCTCAAGATTTTCGTCGATGGCGTCAACGGCGCCGGCGCCTGGGACAAGCTCGCGCCCGCCGACCGGCAGATGCGGGAGGATAACGTCTACACCCTGCTCGCCCAGGTGAACGAAGGCCGCCAACCCTATACGGAAACGGAGGCGGCCGCGCTCTCCCGGCCGACGCTCTTTATCGGCGGCGGCGACACGCCAGGCATGTTGCCGATCGTCCTGAAGGCGCTGGCCGCGACCGTGCCGGGCGCTGAAACCGTCATCATCCCGAACGCCGGGCACAGCATGTTCCGCCAGCAGCCGAAGGCGTTCTGCCAGGCCGTATTGGCCTTCCTGGCGTAGACGCCGCTTCGATGACCCGCCGGTCGCGCCCGCTTTTCGTTTATGGCACGCTGCTCGATCCAGCCATCCGCGCCGCCGTGATCGGCCGCCGGTTCACGGGGCCGCTTCGGCCCGCGCGGCTTACCGGATATCGGCGCTGGGGCATACAGGGCGCCGACTATCCGGCGATTGCGCCAGCGTTCGGCGGGTCGGTTCCGGGCGGCTTGCTGGCGCGGCCGGACGATCTGATGCTCCGCCGCCTCGACAGCCATGAGGGGCCGGAATATGTGCGCCGCGCCGTCTCTGTCCGCGCCGGCGGCCGGCTGATCGGGGCGGAAGCCTATGTCGCGGCGCCGGGCGCGCGGCTGGCGCGTCGGCCCTGGCGCCTCGACGCCCGCTGGCGCCGGCGCCGGGCCGCATATCTCCGCCGCATGGCGTTCGCGAAGGCCTGACCCGCCGGGGCTTCCCTCGGGCGCCGGATGCCCCCACACTTGGATCGATGAGGCAGCGCATGGACCGCGCGTCCGCCGGGACGCGCGGTCCATGCGCCAGGCCTCCAGACAATTCCAGCGTGACGCGGCCCAGGTCCGGCCGCCGGGAGCGACGGCAGATGAGCGACAGGCCCGACATGGTCATCCGCGGCGGCACGGTGGTCGATGGTTCGGGCGCCCCGGCGTTCGAGGCCGATATCGCGATCGCCGACGGCCGCATCACAGCCGTCGGCGCCGTCGCCGCTGTAGGCCTGGAGGAGATCGACGCCCGCGGCCGGCTGGTCACGCCGGGCTTCGTCGATGTCCACACCCACTATGACGCCCAGGCCACATGGGCGAGCGAGATGACGCCCTCCTCCTGCAATGGCGTCACGACCGTGCTGATGGGCAATTGCGGCGTCGGCTTCGCGCCCGTCCGGCCGGACCATCACGACATGCTGATCTCCCTGATGGAAGGCGTCGAGGACATCCCGGAAGTCGTGATGCGGGAGGGCCTGCCCTGGACCTGGGCCAGCTTCCCGGATTACCTGGATACTCTTAGCGCCCGTCAGTATGACGTGGATGTCGCGACCCAGGTGCCCCATGCCGCCCTTCGCGTCTTCGTCATGGGCGAGCGCGGCGCCGAGCGGGAAGAGGCGACGGCCGAGGACCGCGCGGCGATGGCGGCGCTCGCGGCCGAGGGCATCCACGCCGGGGCGTTCGGCTTCTCGACATCCCGCTTGCTGCAGCACCGGACGGCCGAGGGCGAGCCGATCCCCTCCTATGGCGCGGCCGAAGCGGAGCTTGGCGAAATCGCGGACGCCGTGGGCGCCGTCGGGCGCGGATGGCTGCAGGTCGTCGGCGATTACGGGGACGCCATCGACCAGGAATTCGGGCTCCTGAAGCGCCTCGCCAAGCGCTCCGGCCGGCCGATCACGCTGACCCTGCTGCAGAAGAACAGCTTCCCCGAGCAATGGCGCGACCTCCTCGCCCGGATCGCGGAAGCTAATGCCGAAGGCCTGAAGATCACCGGCCAGGTGCGCGGCCGCCCAACCAGCACCCTGCTCGGCTTCGAGCTATCGGAGAACCCATTCCTTGGCTGCCCAAGCTGGCAGGCGCTGGCGCCCTTGCCCATCGACGCCCGCGTCGAACGGCTACGGGACCCGGCCGTCCGCGCCCGCCTGCTGGCGGAGCCGGCGGGGACGTCGGCCCAGATCAAGCGCCTGCGCGATTGGGAGCGGATCTTCCCGTTCGGCGACCCGCCGCAATACGAGCCCGACCCAAGCGCCAGCATCGCCGCCGAGGCGCGCCGCCGGGGCGTCGATCCGGCGGAACTGGCCTATGACCTGATGCTGGCGAACGACGGCCGCACGATGCTCTACCATCCCATGACGAATTATGCCGGCGGCGACATGGCCCCGGTCTATGAGATGCTGGGCCACCCCAACACGCTGATCGGCCTGGGCGACGGCGGCGCCCATGTCGGCATCATGTGCGACGCGACGGACATGGCGCACGCCCTGACCCACTGGACCCGCGACCGCGCCCGCGGCCCGAAGCGCCCGCTCCCCGACATGGTCCGCCGCCTGACATCCGCCAACGCCGAGGCCATCGGCCTGACCGACCGCGGCCGCATCGCGCCGGGCTTGCGCGCCGATCTCAACGTCATCGACTACGAAGCCCTGGAACTCCGCCTGCCCGCGGTGCAATACGACCTGCCCGCCAACGGCAAGCGCATCGTCCAACGCTCCAAAGGCATCGACGCCACCCTCCTCGCCGGCGTCCCGGTCTGGCGGAATGGCGAAGCGACCGGGGCATTGCCGGGAAGGTTGATCAGGAGCGGGGGGTGAGGGGCGGGCGTAAAGCAGGGAATGTTATCAAGATCGCCACACAGTCTACGTAATCGTTGCGAAAGCCAATTTGCTGATTTCGACGGTGGCCACCGCGTCAAGAATTCATATTCTTTCGCAGTATTAGAAGCGCTTCCGCTTCTCGCAAATTCTCAACTGTTCCGGCCCAACCGAGTGGAACACGCTCCACCGTCTGCTCCTCGAGCGCCAGGCGATAAGCCGCAACGGCCTCCTCAAGCCGCGCCGTACCGCTCTTGCGCTCCCCTAGCGATGCAAGCGCATTGCCCAGGTTGTTTTGGGTCGCCGCCCAATCGAGCGGAACTCGCTCCCGCGTCCTTTCCTCAAGCGCCAGACGACAGGCCGCAACGGCCTCCTCAAGCCGCGCCGTATCGCTCTCGCGTTCCCCAAGCGATGCAAGCGCATTGCCTAGGTTGCTCTGGGTCGTCGCCCAATCGAGAGGAACCCGCTCCCGCGTCCGTTCCTCGAGCGCCAGGCGATAGGCCGCAACGGCCTCCTCTAGCCGCACCGTACCGCTCTCGCGTTCCCCAAGCGATGCAAGCGCATTGCCCAGGTTATTCTGGGCCGTCGCCCAACCGAGTGGAACCCGCTCCCGCGTCCGTTCCTCGAGCGCCAGGCGATAGGCCACAACAGCCTCCTCTAGCCGCCCCGTACCGCTCTCGCGCGCCCCTAGCCATACAAGCGCATTGCCCAGGTTGTTCTGGGTCGTCGCCCAACGGAGCGGAACCCGTTCCCGCGTGTATTCCCCGAGCGCCAGGCGATAGGCCGTAACGGCCTCCTCAAGCCGCGCCGTACCGCTCTCACGCTCCCCTAGCAATGAAAGCGCATTGCCTAGGTTGCTCTGGGTCGTCGCCCAATCGAGAGGAACCCGCTCCCGCGTCCGTACCTTGAGCGCCAGTCGATAGGCCGCAACAGCGTCCTCGAGCCGCCCCGCCCCGCTCTCTCGCGCACCAAGCGATACAAGCGCATTGCCCAGGTTGTTCTGGGTCGTCGCCCAAGGGTGCGGAACCCGCTCTCGCGTGTATTCCTTGAGCGTTAGGCGATAGGCCGCAACGGCCTCCTCAAGCCGCCCCGTACCGCTCTCAGGTAGCGTCCACGGACGTGGTGTAATTTCATCGCCGTCAACGGTGTAATCCCG
>ERZ888423.1444-NODE-1444-length-20410-cov-28.310784_pt1 | contig 20410 bp, 20 predicted proteins | sample MGYA00520523_ERZ888423 | MGnify/ENA primary metagenome ERZ888423 (study PRJEB32303, sample SAMEA104408611) | aquatic metagenome | biome: Brackish water; feature: Pelagic; material: water | place: Baltic Sea | collected 2014-06-08T10:24:00 | depth 30,27 m ...
CGGCCTGGGCCGGGCCTGCGACCGCAAAGAAGATCGCGCCCGCGCGCACCTCAGCAGTCTCGGCCGCCAGCAGTGCAGCAGGATCCTCGCCGGCATAAGGCCCCTGGCCGCCATAAGCCTCCGGCCCTGGCACGTCGCCGAACGCAAGCCGGCCTTCGCGCTGCGCCGCCAGGATCGGCGGGCCGAGATCACCGGGCAGCGGAGGGCCGAGCTCCGGAGGCGGAGGGCGCACCGCACTAGATGAAGGCTGTTGGCCCAGTTCGCGGCAATACCAGCCGAAGCTGATAAATACTGCACCGTTTGTTCGAAAGCTTTGCTCCAAACCAAAATGCAAAGCACGCTCAAACTGCGCCGCTGGAGACCCCGTCATAACGGCGGGGCGCTCGCACCGGTTAAGAGAAGACCCGCCCAGGTACCCACTATCGATAGAGGACACCATCGCCCATTATTGATCAGTGCGCCGCGCAAACCTCTTCCTCAAGGCTGCGCTGCCCGTCGGCTCCCTTCCCTGCCTGCCGCTCCAGCAGAGGGCGCGCCCAGCCTGAGGCAACAAGTGGGCGGGATCACTAATAGTAATTTGGTGACACATCTGATAGTAATCTGGTGAACCCTCTGACCGCATCCCGGTGAGCGGCAAAACGAGGAGCGCCCCCGCATGCCGGATACATACCTGCCCCGGCACCTCGTGCCCGAACTGGAAGCCGCCCTTAAACATACGAGGATTGTTAATCTGACCGGCCCCCGCCAGGCTGGCAAGACAACACTCGTACGCGACCTTTTCGCCAGGGGGCGTTTTGTCAGCCTCGATGATGCCGCAACACTCGCGGCCATCGAGACTGACCCCTATGGGCAGATCAGGTCCCTGCGTGACCAGCTTGGTGACCAGCCCCTGATCATCGACGAAGCCCAGCGCTCCGCCCGTCTCCCCCTCGCGATCAAGCAGATCGTCGACGCAGACAGGCGAAAGGGACAATTTGTCCTGACCGGCTCCTCGAATGTCTTTCGCACCGCGACGGTCGCCGATTCTCTTGCGGGACGGATGCGCAGCCTGACGCTATGGCCCCTCTCGGCTGCCGAGATCCATCGCGCACCTGTCTCCAGGCTGGTCAGCTGGGCGACGGGTAAAGACCCTCAACTCTCCGCCATCAGGGCAAAGGCTGTTTCCCGCCCGGCCATCATCGATCTCGTCCTGAGAGGCGGCTTTCCGGAAATCCGGCAGATGCCTCTCAGAGAGAGGCAGCGGCAATACAGGGACAATGTCGACGCGATGATCGACCGCGACGTTGCTGACATCATGAAGATCAGGAAACCAGATGCGCTCCGCCGGCTGACGGATCAGATGGCTGCACGCACCGCCAATGAGCTGAACATCGTTGAACTGTCCAACGCCGTGAAAGTCCGGCGTGAAACGACCCAGCAATATATCGACATCCTGCTCAGACTCTCCGTGATCGTACAACTTGGAGCATGGGCATCAGGGGAAGGACAGCGGGAGATCAGGAACCCGAAATACCATTTCGCTGACAGCGGCGTCCTGTGTGCGCTGCGCCGCTTTGGAGACCAGTCCTTCGATCTGGGGGCTGACCCGGTCGCCTTTGGCGCCGTGCTGGAAAGCTATGTCCTGAATGAACTCCTCCGGGCCGCCCCCCTCCAGGACGCTGATGCGCGCTTCTATCACTGGCGCAGTGCAGACCGCCGCGAGATCGATATTCTGATCGAGAGCGGACGCTCACTGGTCGGCATCGAGGTCAAGGCATCTGCAAGCGTCGATGCCGGCGACCTGCGCCACCTGCGCTGGTTCAGCCAGGACGGCCCCGGACAGACGCGGCAGTTCACAGGGATCGTCTTTTACCTGGGCTCGGAGAAACTGTCTTTCGGCAACAGGCTGTTTGCGCTCCCGGTCAGCAGCCTGTGGTCCGGGTCAGGATAAGCGAGCCTTCTGGACGCGGCGCGCGCCGGCTGAGGTGATGAGAGGCAGACCACACGGCCAAACGGGAAGGACGGGCTGGCGAACCCTCCCTGTATGATACTCCACAGCGCCGTCGGTCCGTCGTCAGCTATCCCCGCCAGAACGCTCGCGGGCCTGTATGCGGGAGCAGAACCTAAGGCGCTCGAGGGCAAGCAAAGTCCGGCCTGAGTGTCGAGAAAACAGGCGAGACTCAGGACTCGTTCGGAGGCGAGCTGGTCGAGCCGCGCCTTAAAGGCGACCGGCAAGCCGTTCGTCTGGCGCTCGGTCACGCGGAACCGGAATACGATTTCTGTCCCGTCGATCCGATGTGCCGCCCTGACCAAAGGGATCGGTGGCATCACCCCCGGCATGAAACTGAAACTTGCCGCGTGAAGATCGGAAATCCGGCCAATTAAAAATGGGATGGTTACCGCCCGCTCGAAAGCTGCTTCTGCAGCATCAGCGCAACGCGCCGCAACAACATCGATGGCCTCACCGCTCCGGATCACGGCGACCACCCCAACCCAGCCGGCCGTAATACGCAGGTTAGGTAATCGGATAGGCCCATCCATCCCTCCAGAAACCTAGGGACCACCCGAGCGAGACGATCGCAAGCGGAAACGCGAAATTCGCGCTTACCTTACGCTTACCCCTGTTCCGGGCTTTGACCGCAGAAGACCGCTACGTCTTTGAATGATTTGGTGTGCCCAACAGGGATCGAACCTGTGACCTACTGATTAAAAGTCAGTTGCTCTACCGGCTGAGCTATGGGCACGACCGAACGGTCGGAATCAACCGAAGCGGCCATTTAGGCTGCGCGAAGGGGGCGGTCAACCGCTACCTGCACGGCACACCTTGATGGCCCACGCTTTTTGTCGTTCCCTTTCGTCATGAAGGTTTTTTATACAGCCGTGATCCTGGCCGTTTGCCTTTCCGGGTGCGCCAGCCGCGACAAGCCTGCAGGGGACACGGACCTGGCGGCAAACATCGGCGAGGCGGCGGGCAGCACCGTTTCGCAGGCCCGGGAAGGATTTGCGGACGCGGCCCTTTCGCCGCTGGAGGACCTGAACCTGCGGCGTGACCAGATACCGCCCTTGCTGGCTGAGATGAAGAACCCCTATGAGCTGCCGGCCAACCTGAGCTGCGAGGAGATCGTCAGCATGCTTGTGCCCCTCAACAGCGTTCTCGGACCCGACTGGGATACGTCTGACCCCGACGAACGCCTGAATACCGAAAAGCTCGCCGACGAAGCCGCGGATGCAGCGCTTGGGGCGGTCGAGTCCGGGGTAACCGGCTGGATTCCCTACCGGGGCCTGCTGCGCGAGGCGACCGGCGCGGCGGCGCATCAGAGGAAATACAACCAGGCCTACAGGATCGGCGCGCAGAGGCGCACTTACCTCAAGGGCTATGGCCTGGCGATGAATTGCGACCTGCCAGCAAGGCCGGACTTCGAGGCGATGGCCAGCGACACGGACAGCAAGGTCATTTACAAGTAGACGCCTCGACCTAAGCTTCGCGCGCCTTCGACCGCGTGGAGGCCCAGGCGGCCGAAAGCTTGGCCCGCAAGGCTTCAAAACGCCCCGCGGCAATCGCCGCGCGCATCTCGGCCATCAGCGCCTGGAAGAAGGCCGTGTTGTGCCAGGAAAGCACCATCGGCCCCAGGTATTCACCGGCCTTGAAGAGGTGATGCAGGTAGGCGCGCGAGAAGTCCCGGCTGGCCGGGCAGTCAACCGCTTCATCCAGCGGCGAGAGGTCTTCGGCGAACCTGGCATTGGTGATGTTGACCGGTCCGTCCCAGGTCCAGGCCTGGCCATGGCGGCCGGAGCGCGTCGGCAGCACGCAGTCGAACATGTCGATGCCGCGCGCAACGCTCTCCACGAGATCGATCGGCTTGCCGACGCCCATGACGTAGCGGGGCAGATGGCCGGGAAGATGCGGCACGGTAAAATCGATCGTGTCGCACATCTGCTGGTGGCCCTCGCCGACCGCGAGGCCGCCGAGCGCGATGCCGCCAAAACCCTGCGCGACGACGCCCCTGGCGGAGCGCTCGCGCAGCGCCGGGAAGTTCGAGCCCTGCACGATGCCAAACAGGGTCTGGCCGCCGCGCTGGCCGAAGGCGTCAAGGCTGCGTTCACCCCAGCGCAGGGAAAGCTCGAGACTGCGTTCAGCCTCCTGCAGCGTGCAGGGAAAGTTTGTGCATTCGTCGAGCTGCATGGAAATGTCCGCGCCGAGAAGGTCAGCCTGGATTTCGATGGAGCGGGCGGGCGTAAGGCGATGCGCGGAGCCGTCAATATGGCTCTGGAAGGTCACGCCATCGGCGTCCATCCTGCGCAGCTGGGCGAGTGACCAGACCTGGAAGCCGCCGCTGTCGGTCAGCATCGGGCCGGACCATTTGGCGAAGGCGTGCAGGCCGCCGAGATTTTTCACGCGCTCGGCGCCAGGACGCAGCATCAGGTGGTAGGTATTGCCGAGGATGATGTCGGCGCCCGCAGACGCGACCTGGTCCATGTAGAGCGCCTTCACCGTGCCAGCGGTGCCGACCGGCATGAAGGCAGGCGTGCGGATATCGCCGCGCGGCGTGCGCAGGCGGCCGGTGCGGGCCGCGCCTTCGGTTGCGCTGATTTCAAACGGAAAGGTCGCCATACAGGCGGCCTATAGGCTGAGGGCCGGTGGAAGCCAAGCGCGCCGTTCAGGCCGCCATGGCGCCCCAGGCGGCCATCAGCATCGCGAAGGCGCGCATGTCCCCGGTGGTCGTGGGCGCCATCTTGTTCATGGCATAGGCATAGGTGGCGCGCGCATCCATGTCGCTGACGACAAGGGAGCCGCCATACCCGCCCCAGTAGACGCTGTTCGGGTTCGGGAACGGGACCATGCCGCCGGCGAGACCGAAGCCCATGCCGTAGCGGACAGGAATGCCGAGGATCTTGTCCGTCCCTTCGATCTGAAGTTCGAGCGCCCTGCGGACGCCGGCTTCCGACAGGATCTGCTTGCCATTGCCCCAACCGCCATTCGCCATCAAAGACTGAACCATCGCAACCGAGCGCGCGTTGCCCGTGCCGCCCGCTGCGGGAATCTCGGCGCCGCGCCAGGCGCGGGTGCGCGTGTCAAGCGGGTTGATCGGCGGGTTGTTCGACATATTGGCGACGAGTTCGTCCGGCGTGCCCTGCCCGATCCCGCCACCCGGCGGCGGCGGCGTAAGGTCGGCCACGCGGTGATCCTCCGCGGCCGCAAGGCCGATATGGAAGTCCGCGCCCAGCGGCCCGGCAATCTCTTTGCGAAAGACAGTCCCCACGGTCTCGCCGGCCACGCGGCGGATGACCTCGCCGACGAGGTAGCCCTGCGTCAGGGCATGGTAGCCGGGCGCCGAGCCGGGCTTCCAGTAGGGCGCCTGCGCGGCAAGCAGGCTTGTGGCCTTGTCCCAGTCGTAAAGGTCTTCGCGCACAAGCGGCTCTTTCCAGCCGGAGAGGCCGGCTGAGTGGCTCATCAGGTGGGCGACGGTGACGTCGGCTTTGCCGTTGGCGGCAAACCCGGGCCAGTATTTTGCAACCGGCGCGGCAAAGTCGAGCGCGCCCTTGTCGGCAAGGTAGAGCGCGGTCAGCGCTGTCATCGTCTTGGTCGTCGAATAGACGTTGACGATCGTGTCTTTTTCCCACGGCTTTGTCTGCGCTTCGTCGGCGAAACCCGCCCAGATATCAACGACGGGCTTGCCCTCAAGCGTCATGCAGAAACTGGCGCCGTTTTCCTGCACGCCGTCGAAGTTCGCCTCAAACGCAGCCTTCACCGGCGCGAAACGATCCTCTGCGAATCCATGGGCTTTGACGTGGCTCATTATAGTCCTCCCGCCCCGCCAGCGTCCGGGTCTCCGGTCTCGTTCCGGCGGGATAGGCACGCGCTTACGCAGGGACGGCCCGTGTGACAAGACCTTCCGCAGGGGCGCAGGGCGGCCGCGCCTCACCATTCGGAGGGGATCAGAACGTGATTTCGACGCCGGCCAGTTCCGGCAGCTGCAGCACGATCAAGAGATCGCGCAATTCCTGCCGGGCCGCCTTGTGGCTCATCGTGAAGGCGACGTTCGAGGCGCTCTCGGTCAGGTCCAGCAGGGTGAGGCCCGCCGGGAAGAGTTCGCGGTAAATCACCCGCTCCGAGAGACCGGGCGCGAGGCGGAACCCGATGCGCCTGGAGAGGTTTTCCAGCGCGCCGCCAACGCGTTCCTTGTTGCGGGCCGCCAGCGGCGACATGCGGTTGCGCATCACCACCCAGTCGATCGGGCGCCGGGACGTCTGGGCTTTCTTCTTGCGGCAGGTCCAAACCATTTCGGAGTAGAAGCTGGGTCGGAGCACGTCCAGCGTCTGCGGGTTCACGTCGCCGAGGAGGTCAAAGTCAACAAAGCTGTCATTCAGCGGCGTGATCAGCGTGTCTGCCTGCATGTGCGCGAGCCGCGACAGGAAGGTGTCGCCGCCGGGTGCATCGATGATGATGAAGTCGCATTCGCGCTTCAGGCGCGCGAGCGAGGTGAGGAAGCGCTGGCTTTCCTCGGCCTCTGCCTTGTCGAGATCGCGATCCTGGCTGGCTTCAACGCGGACGATCTCCGGCATCGGGAGCTTCGCGCCGGTATTCTGCATCCAGCGCGTCCGGTTCTCGAGATAGCGCGTCAGCGAGCGCTGGCGAACGTCGAGATCGATGACGCCGACTTTCCTGCCGATGCAGAGAAGCGCCACGCTGAGGTGGATCGAGACAGTGGACTTGCCTGCGCCCCCTTTCTCATTTCCGATAACGATCACACGGGCGTCACGGGCCTGCTGCTGGATGTCGGTCAAGCCACCGCGGCTCAGAGAAGACATCCCATCGGCGGGCATAACACCTACTCCAAAACCAGCATGGCCTGCGACCAGCTAAACCAACATATCACGCGACGCGTGAGAGTGATTCAATAAACATGGAGGGTTTCTGAAGTGTTGGGGAGCTTTCGATGAACAGGTCATCTTCATCGAATGCAACAACATTCGTGAGCAGCGCAGCCGCCGGGGCAATGTCGTCGAACAGCGCAGGATCAAAGGCAGCCGGGGAGGCCGCGACAGGCGTACAGGCCTCCTCGGCGTACAGCGGCATCTTCGCAAGGTTCGACAGGACCGCCCGCAGGCTCGCCAGCGCGCCCGACACCCTGGCGTATTCCTGATCCAGCATGCAGGCTTCGGCAGAAATCGCCGCCGGCCGACGATCGAACATCCAGTCGTCGCCGGGATCTTCCGGTTCAGCGCCGCTTCGCAAGGCATCCGGCTCGCGGATATCGATGCGGGCCCTGCGCAGGCCCAGCGAAACGGCCCCGTACATGGCGAGCGAACGGACGATGTTAACGATGCGGTGTGTCATGACTTGGAAATTCCGGCCTATGAGTTAACAACCCGTTTACAACAGCCTGATGCGGGACAGGATAAAAGTGAATTCCAGGACAGAAAAGCCCCTGGCCGTCGTGCGCACGCGTGCGGCCCTGCAGCAGCACGTGCGTACCTGGAAAGCCGAAGGCGAAACGGTCGGCTTTGTGCCCACCATGGGGGCCCTGCATGCAGGCCATCTCTCGCTCGTTGAAAAAGCTAAGGAAAACGCGGACCGCACCCTAACCAGCATATTCGTCAACCCGGCGCAGTTTGCGCCCGGTGAGGATTTTGAGACCTACCCAAGGCGAGAGGACGACGACCTTGCATTGCTGAAGGCGGCCGGATGCGACCTGGTTTACCTGCCGGCTGTTGCAGAAATGTATCCCGATGGCTCGGTTACGGACGTTCGGGTGAACGGGATGTCGGACCTTCTGGACGGAATCTACCGGCCGCACTTTTTCTATGGTGTCGCCACCGTGGTCGCGCGCCTGTTCCTGCACGCCCAGCCGGACGTCGCGGTCTTCGGCGAAAAGGATTACCAGCAGCTGCAGGTGATCCGCTGGATGGTCCGCGATCTCGGGTTTCCGGTTCGCATCATCGGCGGCGAGACCAGGCGCGACGCCGACGGGCTCGCGCAGTCATCGCGCAACCTTTATCTCTCGGCAGATGAGCGGCGCGCGGCCGGCGCGATGTTTGCCGCATTGCACCGTGCCTCGGTGCGCCTGTCGCAAGGCGCCCTGCCCTCGGACGTGCGCTCAGAGGCGCAGGCACATCTTCTGCGGTCGGGTTTCGCCAGCGTGGATTATGTCGCGCTGGTCGACCAGGACACGCTCGCGGCCCTTCCGGATGATGCGCCGGTCCCGCCGGGCACGGCGCGCCTGCTCGGCGCTGCCTGGCTTGGGCGCACGCGGCTTATCGATAATCTCAGCGTGACGCGGTGAAGGCTTTAAGAGCCTCGAGGCAACGCGTGTTGTCCCCGGCGCTGCCGACCGTGATGCGCAGCTTCGTGGGCAGGCCGTAACCGGCGACGGCGCGCACGAGGATCGACTGATCCTTCAGGTATTTTTGCGCGGCGGCGGCTCGCTCAGGAGCGCCGAAATCGCACACGACGAAATTCGCATGCGAGGGCGGTGCCGGCAGACCCATCGCATTCAGGGCGTCCGTCATCGTGCCGCGCCAGGCGGTATTGTGATCGCGTGAAAGTTTCAGGAAAGCGTCATCACCGACGCTGGCGATGCCTGCCTCTGCGGCAAGTGTATTGACGTTAAACGGACCGCGGATGCGCTGGAAGGTGTCCGCAACCGGTTTCGGCATGTAGGCCCAGCCGAGACGGAGTGCGGCGAGGCCGTAGATCTTCGAGAAGGTCCGCATCATCACGGTGGTATCGCGGCGATCGACCAGGTCTCGCAAGGCCGCTTCATAGTCCGGGCCGAGATACTCCGAATACGCACCGTCCACCACGAACAGGACGTGCGGCGGCAAGGCGTCCTGCAGGGTTTTCAACGCGTCGAGGGAAAGCATCGTGCCGGTGGGATTGTTCGGGTTGGCGAGAAACAGGATTTTCGTTCCCGGCGACACGGCGCCGAGGATCGAATTGACGCCCGCGGTCATGTCCGTCTCTGGCGCCCTGATCGCGGCGGCGCCGTGGGCGCGGGCGGAGACCTCGTACATCGAGAAAGCATGCTCGGTGAACAGCACTTCGTCGCCGGGGCCCGCATAGCACTGGGTCAGCAGGTGGATGATTTCGTCAGAGCCTGCAGAGGTGACGACGCGGGAAGCATCCGCAATGCCCTTGGCCCCGGCGATCGCTTCGCGCAGCGCGGTGTAGTCGGGGTCGGGATAGACTTGCAGCCCCTCACCTGCCGCCTTTCGGATCGCTTCGACGGCCAGCGGGCTCGGCCCGAACGGGTTCTCATTCGAGGCGAGCATGGCGACAGGCCCTGTCGCCCCATGCAGCTTGCCGCCGGGGATATAAGACCCGGCGCTGGCGATATGGTCGAGGGGCTTGATCGTGTTCATCGAAGGGGCGCTTACACCAAAGGCACGGCGGCGGGAATGGCGCGGCTTGCCGCGATCAGCGTTTCGGCGCGGCCGTGGATTCGCGCACGACAAGGCGATGCGGCAGCACGCTGGAAGCCGGCGCGTCCGGGTCAGCCTTGCCAAACAGCATGCCGGCCGCCTGCGCCGCCATTTCGCGGATGGGCTGATAGATCGTGGTCAACGACGGCACCACGACCGACGCCAGCGGCGTGTCGTCGAAACCGGCCACAGAGAGATCCTGGGGGATGCGCAGGCCCTTGCGGTAAGCCACCGCCAGCACAGCGGCGGCCATGTCGTCATTGCTGGCGAAGATGGCAGTGGGGGGGCTGTCCTGCGCAAGCAGGGTTTCCGCCGCCCGCAGGCCGGAATCGAAGTGGAAACTGCCCTGGGCCCTCAGGGCTGCTTTCGGCCCGAGTCCGGTGCGCGCGAGGGCCGCCCGGTAGCCTGCCTCGCGCAGACGCGCCTGCGGATGATCATCCGGCCCTGCAATGAAGCCGATGCGGCTGTGGCCGAGCGAGATCAGATAGTCCGTCATTTCGGCGGCAGCAGCTTCATCATCCATGCTGACGTGGCCTGTCTCCCCGGCCGCATCGACCGGCGCGAGGCGCACAAACGGAATGCCCGCATCGGAAAGGCGCCGGAGAAAGGCAGGATCCTCGGTCAGCGGCGCCACAAGAATAACGCCGGCGAGGTCAGGCTCGCCGCGCAGCGAGACCAGCCCCTCCGGTCCGGCGCCCGCCTGCTCGAAAATGGCATTGAACCCTTCAGCATTGCAGCGCTGCAGCACGCCAATCTGGATTTCGCTCGTATAGTTTCGCGAGGGATTGGAGAAATAGACAGCGATGATGCGGCTCTGGGCCGCCCTCAGGTTGCGGGCATAGGGATTCGCCCTGTAGCCGAGCGTCCTGACCGCCTGCAGCACGAGCTGACGCGTCGGCTCACGTACGTTCGGCTCGCCGTTCAGGACGCGGCTGACGGTCTTGAACGAGACGCCCGCCGCACGCGCTACATCGACGATCGTTGCGGGACGGCGGGCATGCGTGTCGATGGTCGTTCCCCGGGATAAGCGTTTGCCAAGGCCTGAGCGATGACACTTGTGTGACTTACCTTATGGTGCCGCCTGCCCGGGGCAAGCCTCCGGCGCGCGGCAGGATCAGATATCGCGGCGTTTGCCGGGGTGCAGCTCCTGTACTTTTTGCTCATAGCCGCGGGGATGGATGAAATCATCCGCGAACCAGGTGGCCTCCGGCAATTCGAACAGCAGCCGGATCCAGTCGATCAGCGCTGCGCCCTGCGGCAGGCGGCGGACGCGTTCCGTGTAGTTGATCCAGAAGCGGACCGGCGCAAGTTCGGGCAGCTCAAGCGTTACAAGGCGCGGGTCCAGCACCGACATGAACGAGGGCAGGATGGCGATGCCGCCGCCCTGGGCACAGGTTTCGGCAATCGCCGTGGCGGAGTTCGTGATGAAGGCGAAATCCGCCATCCTGCGCAGTTCCGACATGCGCGGCGCCAAGCGCTCGACCTGGTGAACGTAGGACGTGTGCAGGATGCAGCGGTGTTTATGGTAGTCGTGGATATTCTCGGGCTTGCCGAATTCGGCCAGATAGCTGGCGGAGGCGAAGCCGACATAGTGCTGAACACCCAGCTTGTGCGCGATGACACCCTGCGGGCGCGTTTCTGAACAACTGATGGCGATCTCGGCGCCTTCATCCTGCAGATCGGGCTCCGTGTCACCAACGATCATCCGGACCTGTACCTTGGGATTGGCCTTGTGGAACTGCGACAGGCGCGCGGCGATCCAATAGGGTCCGAGGCCATCTGCCGTCCTCAGGGTTATCGAACCGGTGACGACTGCGCCTGCCTGGGCCGTTTCGCGGCGCAATGTTTCTGCAGCGTCGGCCATGCTGTGCACATGCCGGAGAACCTGCTTGCCCAGGTGCGTGAGTTCAACACCTCGTGTGGAACGCAGGAACACATGCGTGCCGAGGCTTTTCTCCAGATCGTCGATTTTCCGGCTGATTGTCGGTGGCGACTCGCCGAGGCGTGCGGCTGCCGCGCTCATGCTCGACAACTCGGCAACCACGCGAAAGACGCGCAGGGTATCCCAATCCAGCCGATCAATTGACATGCGGATTCACTCGGTTGCAGGCCCGCTCGCCGCGTTCTCGAATTACGTCCGGTGTGATCCCGAGCGCGGTTGCCGTCAAACCAAAAAACGCAGGTTACGCGGTGTCAACCACAGATGACGTCGCGCCACCCAGACACGGTTAATGCTTTTAGACCTTCCTGCCTTACCTTTCGGCAGGCTTGTGAGACAGCATGCCGTCAAAGTACGCGATCGTCCTGGTCAGGCCGTCCCGCAACCGGACTTCCGGCTCCCAGCCGAGGATCTCCCGCGCCTTCCCGATGTTGGGCTGGCGCTGCTTCGGGTCATCCTGCGGCAACGGCATGAACACGAGCTTTGACTTCGAACCCGTCAGATCAATGACCTGCTCGGCCAGCTGGCGGATCGTGAACTCCCCGGGATTGCCGATATTGACCGGGCCGGTGATATCGTCCCCGGTATCCATGAGGCTGATGAGGCCGCGCACAAGATCGTCGACATAGCAGAAGCTGCGGGTCTGCTGGCCGTCGCCGTAAAGGGTGATGTCTTCGCCCTTGAGCGCCTGGACGATGAAGTTGGACACCACACGGCCGTCATTCGGGTGCATGCGCGGCCCGTAGGTATTGAAGATCCGGGCGACCTTGATGCGCAGCTGGTGCTGGCGGTGATAGTCGAAGAACAGCGTCTCGGCGCAGCGTTTGCCCTCATCATAGCAGGAGCGCGGGCCGATCGGGTTGACGTTGCCCCAGTATTCTTCCGGCTGCGGGTGGACGGCCGGGTCGCCGTAGACTTCCGAGGTCGAGGCCTGGAGGATTTTCGCCTTCACGCGCTTGGCGAGGCCGAGCATGTTGATGGCGCCGTGGACGCTGGTCTTGGTCGTCTGGACGGGGTCGAACTGGTAGTGGATGGGACTGGCCGGGCAGGCCATGTTGTAGATCTCGTCGACCTCGACATAGAGCGGAAAGCAGACATCATGGCGCATCAGCTCGAAGCGCGGGTGGCTCAGCAGGTGCGCGACATTGGCGCGGGTTCCGGTGAAGAAGTTGTCCGCGCAGAGCACATTGGCGCCTGCGTCCAGCAGGCGCTCGCAGAGGAATGAACCGATGAAGCCGGCCCCGCCGGTGATCAGGATACGGCGCTCGAGATGCATGGGTAATGTCCTTTAACTGTAAGGGCGGCCATAGGCAGACCTGCCGCGCGGATTTCTGCAAGGTCCGCGCAAGTGTGCGCCGGTCTTCGCCTGAAAGCGTGTGAACCACAACTTCACAGGGAGTTAAACAGGCGCTGCTGCAGGCAACGCACCCTACAAAGCCTCAAGCTGGCCGGGAAGTTCCATCCGCAATAGCTTTGACTGAGCTGATCCGGCACGGCTCGTCACCTTTAATCTGGCTACGGGCTAACCCGTGCGCCCCGGCACGAAGTCGCGCTCCAGCCCCCTTTGCTCTGCCCCAGGCTGACACGAGGCCCGGCCAGGCTTCGAGCGGCGTGCACACGATGCCCCGGAGCCCGCGCCTGCCCAGCGGGGGAAGTCGGGGTCCAGGACCTGGCCTCGCACCGGCCTTGATCAGGTTTGAATCGCCTGATCCGAAGGAGAGATATCAAGCCGCATTGATTGAGAAAAAGGTGATGCCGGAACATCAGCGACTCCGGAATATCCGCAACCTGCTCTGCAGCTATGTGAAGAGCCCGTCTTTGCGCCGTGTCAGAGATCCATAGTCAATCGCAAAGCTCGCGCAGGACACTGGTTGCCTTTCCGCACCGCGAGAGCGTCGAGATACTGGTTAGCTTCCGGACTCTTCGCTTAGGCGAGAACGAAGCCGTCAGCGAGGTCGTTGAGGAAGCGCTCGATTTGGACCGGGTGTCGCTCGCCGCCGCCCAACGGGTATTGATGAAGCATGAGCAGTCTGGCCGTCGATAGCAACCACCGATCACCAAACCACCGTTTTGCTAATCACTCCAGGCCCACAAAGAGGTCAACTGGAGGTACGTTTCGATCATGAGCGAGCTGGGAAACGGATGTCAGAGCCGCGATCCGTTCAGTCCAAGGATCGCCTGACGCGACCTGACACTATTTGTCAGGCTTTCAACGAGAGCGGCAGGAATGATGTTTCCTGCATTGGAAGCAATCTGATCGAGAGCTGACGGAAGCGTCTTCTCAAGCTCTTCGCAAATCTCTTCAACCGTTCCAACCGGCATGCCTGCGGCGTCTGCAGTCTCCCTGAAATGCCGGGTCTGGATCTCGTCCAGGCGGCAGTGGTTGTTTGCGCCGAGTGACATGGCCATCTTGAACCGGTTGCGCCGCAGCGTGCCTGCATCGGCGAGGGGCTGGGCCGACAATACGTCATAGAGCGGCGCCAGCCTGAACCCGCCGCCCGGGCGATGCGCGATCGAAAAGTTCTTCGCGTGCCCATCGGTTGCTCCGAGCAGCCAGAAAACCATCTGTGCCTTCAGAAAGCTCTTCCTGTCTTCTATTGGCGAGTCGCTTTCTTTCAGCCTTTCGAGAATCGCCAGCACTCCGGGGCCACCACCCCTCTGGTACTTGAGTGTCGAAGGTACCGAAAGTGCCTGGCAGAAGTCCTCCTGAGGCAATCTGAGAAGGCGGCCATCATCCGTCCAAAGACGATCGAATCGCGTAACGCTCAGAACGATCTGGTCATCAAACCGTTCAATAGACGCTTCAGCAACTTCAAGCCCGAATGCAGCGCAGAGTTTCAGGCACAGGAACTCGTTCTGTACGCTGTCGGCGAGGTCAAACCCATTGTGCAGGACCCCAATGGCGGGCTTGAGGATGTGCGTGGTTGCGGTTGTCCCTGTCGGGCGCTGCCACCTTCCCCCGGCCCTGAGCAAGGCAGTCTTGTCCTGCGCACCCGCAATCGATATCCGGAATTCCTGATCTTCGCGTTCCATCCCGAGCGGAGAGACACGCAGCTTTCGGACAATCGCGGCGATTTCGGTTTCGGTCAGATCATCTCCCGTAACCTCCCCTGCCAGCCCGGGCGTCTCGCCTTCTGGCAGGAAATGAAGCGCCCCGACACAATCGCGGCCTGCAACGGAAAGCAGTGAGAACGCGTCAGTGCCAGCTGCCCCCAGGCGTTCGGCGACATTGCGGCGGACCTGCTCGGCATCTGGCAGGAGGTTGTCAAAAACATTGATGACGGACGCTCCGCGAAAGTCCTCACCCGTCAGCGGCAGAGATATCGACACAGGCATCGAACCGGGCAAGGCGAGCCAGGCTTCGTCATAGCTGAATGTTATGGCACCCGAAGCGGCACGCTTGAGATTTCCGACGAGCCTCGAGTTCAGGAAAACACTTAAGGTTTGGGCATTGGACCGGCGCGCCATCAGAACATGTCCTGGAAGCCTGATTTTCCGTCTCGGGCTGTTACGGCGAGTTCCAAACCGAGGGCCGCCAACGCATCGAAAAACACCGCCATACGCGTCGCAGGCTCGCCGCTTTCCAGCTTTGAGATGGTTGCCTGACGCACATTCATCCGGGCCGCCAGTTCCTTCTGGGTCAAGTCCTGCGCAAGCCGGGCCTTGCGCACCAGGGCGCCCGCCATTCTTGGGCTCCGGACGAGATCTACCATAACGCGCACTCCTCAATACGCATTTGCGTATAAAGCGACCATATACGCGTTCTCGTATAAATCAAGTTCATACGCAATCGCGTATCAAAGCAGAAGACCGAAGAAAGTGAAGCCGGCAGAAAGTTGAGTTCTGGCCAGCCCGAAGGCGCGCCTTTTGAGGCGCGATCGATAATTTCTATGAAGGACGGCGTGCAAATCCGCTCGGTCTGGATCTGAAAAAATATGCCCCGCCGGGATGCACTCTAGACCTTCCGGACCGATCCGGGATAGGCGGCGACGAAATCGTCCGATGTCAGGAGCAATAGCCCTTCTTTGTTCGCCTGCGCCACAAGAAGGCGGTCGAAGGGGTCCTTGTGGATCGCCGGCAAGGCCGCGACAGCAATCGCATGGTCGCTGGTGATAACGAGTTCGTGCCAATCATTGTCGAGGAGCCCGCGGCGCAGCAAGCGCGGGTCAACGATGAAGTCGTCGCGCCCCAGAGAGCCCTTGATCGTAATCTCCCACAGGCTCGCAGCGCTGAAATAAACGGTGTTTTTCTCGTCTTCCAGATAGCGCCGCGCATCCGGAGAGAGCCGGTCTGGCTCCCCCGCAGCCCACAGAAGCAGATGGGTGTCGACAAGCAGGTTCATTGCGCGCCGCCGAAGAGGGTTTCAATCTCTTCCCGACCCATGCGGTCGAAATCGTCAGGAACCTTGATGGCGCCCGACAGGAATCCAAGCCGCTTGCGGTCTGCGCCAAGCGGTGCATCGAGCGCAACCACCTTGACCAGGGCCTTGCCTGCTTTGGCGATGATGAAAGTTTCGCCTTTAGCGGCGGCGTCGACAAGCCGCGACAGATGCGTCTTGGCTTCGTGAATATTCACAATTACGGTCATTCTTCACAAATCCTGTAGACTTAGTTTATAGAACTTAGTCTATCGTTCGCCGATACTCAAGCAGAACCCTTCCACGCATCAGCCTTTTACGTCTGCGCCCGCCAAAGTTCGGCGATCCAGCTCCGATCGAGACCGCGCTCGCTAAAGAGGGCGTCGCACAGCCTTCGCCATCTTGCCCGTGAGGGGGCTCTCTTTGAATTCGCCGGCCATCGATGCATTCTGGGATTGGCGCGTCACTCAATCTCTTGCGCCCCGGGCTGACGCTGGAGGTTGTGTATACGGCCTCCGGAAGTCGTCTAATACTTCATCCTACCCAGTGTAATCGACCTGTTCGCAGTCTTGCGGTTGCCATTCAAACCGGGCGTCCTTTAGTAAGGTGCCTGATCGCGAAATCTTCTCAACGTCAAAGTTTCTATCGTAGACGCTTTCTGGCGATAACCGAATTTCGAGAGCTTCCAGCGCAGATGTGTCGACAATCAGCTTCGTTCAGCACTCCAACGAAGTGAACGTTCTTGGTGGGGGAGGCTTCAACTTGATTAGTCAAACAGGCTGCCAGAAGCGAACACGCGCTCAGAAGCACCACGCCGGTCCATGTCTTGAACAATCGATGTTAGCCTTAATCAGCCTAATGGGATGCAATCGAACCAAATATTGAGGCCTGCAGTTACGGAACCTGAAGGTCTGGTCGAGGTCACTTCTACCGAAGTCGTCACGCCCGTAACCGTGAATCTTTCTGTGGCCAGCGCCTTACCCAAAACATTATAAAGCGCGTCGGTGCCGAGTTTGCAACGCCAGCGTCAGTATACGGCGATCTCCTGCCGAATGAACCGGGCGTGGCAGGAGCGGCAGATAAGCATTGCAGTCGCGGCCGCCACTTTGAAACGCAAGCGCCCGGACACTTCAAAGAAATGGATTTGCGATACGCAAGCCCGTGAACATCTGTCCGTGCTGCATGTCCTCGCTTGCAACTATATCGCACCCGTTCTCCAGTGCGGCGGCCAGGATCGATGCGTCATAGATGTTGAGGTCGTGGGCGCAGGCTAGGGCGACGGCGCGTTCGTGGATGCTGAGCGTCAGCGGGACGACCTCAAGATTGGCCTTCAGCGCTTGTAAAACTTCTTCAGTCTCGGGCCAGCTCAATGCCAGCTTACGACGAGCGACGGAAGTGAACTCATTCAGCACCTGAGTGCTGATAACGCCCCCGCCGGCGATGAGGCTCTCGGCCCTGCTCGCTTTGGCGACGTCGCCAGACATCAGGTACACGATGATGTTGGTGTCGAGGAACGGGCGTTTAGCGCCGCTCATTGGCTTCCAACCGGTCAAACTTGAAGTCAGCCGGCAGACGTCCGCGAAACTTGCGCAGCCGTGTCAGCAACTCGGTGGGTGCCGGCTTCTTTTCAACTTCAAGCGTGCGCGCGCCCATGACCTGGATTTCGATGCGATCGCCGTCTTTCAAATTCAACGCGTCAACGACGCTTTGTGGGAGGCGAACGGCGAGCGAATTGCCCCATTTCGCGACTTGCATAGTCAAGACCCTGTAAAGATATACACAGGCATAATGTATATCATGCAACTAAAGTCCGCAAGAGGCCGGCTTGCAGGCGAAGAGCGCTTCCCGCAAGATGCCGCAGGTCACGCCGCGCGCCGCTTCGACGTGCAGCAGGTGGAGGTAAAGGCTCCAGTTTTCGAGCGGCGGTTCAGGCAGTCGCGACGACGCGGCGTGATCGACCTGGAAAAGGTAGAAGGGCGCGATGCTGTTAAAGAGATCGCCGGGCGTCCCCACCATCGCCCTGCCCGCTTTTGTCAGCCTACAGATCAGCTTTTCGTGCCGGATAAGTTTCAGCTTCAGAAGCACGAAGTGCAGCGCCTCGAGCGGCGGAAAATCGTATTCGTTCAGCACCTTGTTGACGAGAAAGAGCTTGTCTTCTTCCAAGCCCGGCCAGGCGAACTCTGCCGCTGCCCAGTGGACGAAACTGCGCTGGAACGCCTTGCCCTTGGTGAGCCCGATGGTTTTGTGCTGGGCCAGAAACGCCAGCACCTTTTGTGCGGCGCAGATCATGGGGGCGCCTGTTAGCGCCGGCTCATCATTGGCAAGGGGGATGGTCTGGAGCATGATAAGAGGTCGCAATGAGGCGTGCAATCTCGAGTGACCTCGATGCCGGCGCAAGCAGAAACTGCCCTACAAAACGTGATAAAGTTCGAGCCGGTGTACTTCGCATCGAACGAGCAGAAGCTGCGACAGCGCAGCAATGCTGGCATAATGTTCGAAAAGTTTAACGGTTGAGTTTGGGCATGCGGCACGGGGGATCTGCCAATGGCGCTGCGTTGAACTCAGCCCCCAAACTGGCAACGCTGTCTCTTCGCCTGGCTCACGTCCCCCGAAAGACGCGCGCGGATATCTAGGTGAGATCCAGTCTAACCGCTTATAAAGGCACGCTTTTCCGAGTGAACCTGGCTGGGAGTAACGATTTATTCGCACAATAAGCTAAATAGTGATCAACACAATAAGCTAAATGTTGCACAGCAGAAAAAGCTAAGTTCTGCGCAACACAACAAGCTGGGAATGGAACACAAATGGCGATTGCTCCGGAAAAACTTGCCGCTTCGCTTGAAGCGCTCGAGGCGCTGCAGTTAGGCGGCACCGTTGCAATCCGCTCTACCGACCTCTCCCGAACGCACCGCGAGCGTTTGCTGAACGCGGGGTTCCTCAAGGAGGTCATGAAAGGCTGGTACATTTCATCACGGCCGGACGAAGCGGCTGGCGAGAGTACGGCTTGGTACACCTCATTTTGGGACTTTATTGCGCAGTATTTTGGCGTCCGCTTCGGCAAAGCCTGGAGCCTGTCACCTGAACAATCGCTTGTCCTGCTTTCTGGGAACCTGACCGTCCCAGCGCAACTCCTGGTCCGGGCGCCGAACGCGCGCAATGGTGCGACCGACTTTCCGCATGGAACATCAGTCTTCGAGGCGCGCGCGCGCATTGCCGAAGGCGGCGACCTGACGACCGTCGATAACATGCATGTGTTCACACTCGAAGCCGCGCTGATCCTTGTCAGCGACAGCTTCTTCGCCAATCATCCGACCGACGCGCGCGCCCTGCTCGCAACTATCCCGGATGCTTCGGGACTTCTCGCCCGTCTGCTTGCCGGCGGGCACACCCGCGCTGCCGGGCGTCTCGCAGGCGCTTTCCGCAACATCGGCAATTCCCGCATCGCGGATGATATCCTTGCTGCCATGAAGGCCGCCCTTCACGAAGTGCGAGAGTCGGATCCGTTCGATCGTATCATTCCTGTCCTGGGAGTGGGCCGCCCGGTGTCTGCGCATGTGAACCGGATACGCCTTCTCTGGTCGGGCATGCGGGAAGACGTCATCGCGCGCCTGCCGCCAGCCGAACCAGCCCCAAATGATATCGACGCCTATATTGAAGCGGTTGAAGCCGTCTACGTCACCGACGCCTATCACTCGCTATCCATCGAAGGCTACAGGGTGTCGCGTGAGCTGATTGAGTGGGTCAGGACGGGCGCCTGGAACCCGGAGGCCAATGCCCAGGACCTCGAACACAAGAACGCGCTCGCGGCGCGCGGGTACTGGCTGGCTTTCCAGGCCGTAAAGCAAACCATCCGCGCCGTCCTTGAGGGCAAAAATCCAGGCCAGGCCGTGAATGATGACCTTGGCAGCTGGTACCGTGAACTGTTCACGCCATCCATCACCGCGGGTCTCGTTCCTGCGGCCCAACTCGCTGGATACAGAAACGGCCCCGTCTATATCCGCCGTTCAATGCACGTGCCCCTTCGAGTCGAGGCAGTCCGCGACTGTATGCCGGTCTTTTTCGAGTTGCTCAGCGAAGAAGAAAACCCTGCCGCTCGCATCGTGCTCGGTCACTTCATCTTCGTCTACATCCATCCCTATTTCGACGGCAACGGCCGCACCGCGCGGTTCCTGATGAACGTGATGATGGCCGCCGCCGGATTACCCTGGACCATCATCCGCGTAGAACAGCGCGACGCATACATGTCCACCCTCGAACAAGCGAGCGTCGCCGGGAATATTGTTCCGTTTGCCGATTTCATCGCAAATACGCTGCGAGAGGCGATTTCTCAAACCTGATGCGAGTGAGGAATGACCCGAGCCCCTAGCGTCCCTCATTCGTATCGAGAGTCTAGCCTCCTATGGACCTCATGTAGAACTTCGGCGACAAATTGACGATAAAGTTTGTTGCGATTTAGAACGACGTTTGTCGTGCTACGTATTGGGACCTGGAACGTCGAATACGCATCGACCCAGCGACAGATCGCTAGTGCGTCCTCCGACAGGCTGCTCACGCCACCTGCACCGGTCATTCAACCAAACTTGCTTGCAACATATTTTGCCAAAAAACGGCACTACAAGGCATTGCGATCTGCGCTATTAGTGCCTTGTTTTTATTGCATTTTCTTCTGGAGCGGGCGAAGAGATTCGAACTCTCGACCCCAACCTTGGCAA
>ERZ888423.1445-NODE-1445-length-20406-cov-72.148936_pt1 | contig 20406 bp, 19 predicted proteins | sample MGYA00520523_ERZ888423 | MGnify/ENA primary metagenome ERZ888423 (study PRJEB32303, sample SAMEA104408611) | aquatic metagenome | biome: Brackish water; feature: Pelagic; material: water | place: Baltic Sea | collected 2014-06-08T10:24:00 | depth 30,27 m ...
CGTACTCAGAGGTGAATAGCTTTTTTACCTCCACTAAATCTTCCACGGCAACAAAGCCCTCGTTGATTGCCATGATGACATCGCCTGCCTCTCTCAGCGCAGCCGATTGATCTTCGATGAACACCGTTCCAATACCCATGAGATTTCCGGGTAGTTCTCTAGCGTTTGGTTCGTGCGAACCAACTGCCGCAACAATTACTGTCTTCTGAACTTGCTCTAGAGCAAACAGGGGCTCTCTGGCAGTGGTTGCAGTAATGACCAAGTCAGCCTCGGCAAGGTCCTTGGTTGAACCTGAAGCTGCCTCAATGCCATGAGACCTGAGGTCAACAATCAACTTCTCAACACCTGCGGTGTTTCTGGCCAAGATACGAATTGAGTCTGGCGTCGACACGGCTGAAATTGCGAGAATGTGGGCAAAAGCCTGCGGCCCAGAACCAAAAACAACCAGCTTTGGGCTTTCTGGCAAAGCCAACTTTTGCACCATGGCTGCCGTTACGCAGGAAGTCCTAAGCAGCGTCAAAGCAGCGCCATCGCACTGAGCCAAAGGGGTAAGAGTTTTGGCATCAAACAACGTATAGATGCCTTGGATTCTTGGAATGTTTTTAGCCGGGTTCTTGGGTGCGAGGGTGACGAACTTCAGCCCTACAAACTCAGCATTCTCGCTGGGCATCACTAAACCCTGGCCAGAGGCAAACTCGACAAATGAGCGTGATTTGTCAGTTGCAGGGTCAAACCCACCGGTCAGGGCTTGGCTTATTGCTTCGATTGCCTTGCGATAACCAAACTTTATAAATAACTCTTGGTCACTTATCCACTTTGCCGGGCTTAGAGCGCTCATCGAAGTGAGAACCCCGCATCCAATTCATCGTTTTCGAACAACAAAAACTCTGAGTTTGCAACTTGGAAGGCGTTTCCGGTAATAACCGGGATAACACCAGAACTTTGTCCGTGGGTTTGGGTTTCTTCAATGCGGCCTAAGAACCTAGTTCCGATAATTGAGTCGTGAACAAGAGTCATTGACTTAGTTAGCTTGCCGGAATGGGCCAGCTGAGCAATTCTTGCTGCGGTTCCAGAACCACAAGGTGACCTGTCGACCCGGCCGTCGGCATAGATAGTTACATTTCGTTGATGAAGTTCGGTCTCAGTTGAATTAATCTCATCAAAAATAATGGTTCCGTAGATACCGTTTAGACGTTCATCGGCCTGCGAATTAGATTCCGGAGTCTCGTTCAACTTCCATTTGATCTGCCTACCGATGCGAATTAGCTCATCTAAATGCTTGGGTTCGACCGATAAGCCGAGCTTGCTGGCCTCGATGCTTGCGTAGTTTGCACCACCGTAGCCAATGTCGACCAAGACAGTCCTGCCATCATCCAGATCCACTGGCACCGCCTCGGCGATTGCGTGGGAAAACACATTCCTGAAGGAAATCTTCGTTGTGATTCCGTTTACTTGAGTCACTAGAGCCTGCACTCTGCCGGATGGAACATCGATTGTGACTGCAGTTTCATCATTGGGTGCTACAGCAACCAACCCGGTGTCAACGGCCCAAGCGCCAAGCGCAATAGTGCCGTGCCCACAAGCAGTTGAATAACCATCACCGTGCCAAAACAGCACACCGAAATCAGCACCATCATCGTTTGGCTCCACGATAAACCCGCCATACATATCCGCATGACCCCGGGGTTCATTGACAAGTAGTTTTCTAATTTGTTCGAGTTTCTGATTTGAGGAAGCCCCTGCTCGCTTGTCTAGGACCGTTGCTCCCGCAATGTCAGGAAGCCCGACACTCACGATTCGAAATGGCTCTCCGGCAGTGTGGTAATCCGCAGCAGTGATTTTGACTAATGGCCTGTTCATGACTCGAGTCTATTGGGGCAAGTACTTGAGTAAGTTTTGCCTAGGGTTTGGGCCCCTGCCGAGTCACCCAAGAGAATCGAACTCCTGACCTGCTCGTTACAAGAGAAATTCAGTTCCTTGAAAACACCGTGTTTTCCCGAACATTGCAGATAGATACCGTGTCCTGATGTGTCCCAGTTTGTAAGGTTGTGTCAGCCAAATTGCTTGAGTTTTTGCCTGAGTTGGTAAGGTCTAAAACAAGGAGAATGCCTATGTTATTGGAAACGCTTTTAGTGCTACTGGTATTGGGCGCGGTGGTCGCAACTGTGCTCAGTCTTTTTGTTGTGAGATCCAAAAAACATCAACCAGAAAAGAACATCAAGCCCGACGCCGACAATCCACAGTGGGACGACGAGTAGTTTTTGTGTTGTTGGCGGCACCTTGAGTCAACTTGGTGCTAGAGGAGCCTCTGAGTATCTGGCCTCGTTATTGATCAGCGTCTAGAACCCGAAAACCATCCCACACGCCCCATTTGAGATTGCGGGCGTTCTTGACTTGAGATAATGTAGCTTAACATTAGGTTCGAATAACTAAGATGCCAGAATCGAGTCGATCATGCTTCTTGGGGGCGCGGGGAACGAGTCAGGAGTTCCACCTGAAACGCCGTCGGCGTCTGAAGGCGGCGATAATAGCCGGTCGCGCAGCAACCACCCGGTCGAAGCAATAATTGCGAGCGCAACCGCCGTCCTGGCTATTCTGGGGCTTTTATTTACCACTTCGATCTCACTCAGTTCTGACTACCGGAGCTCGATTCAACAATTTTTCAATTCGGACACTGTTGGTTCAGTCCAAGCCACCTCGGCTGTTGATGCTCCATCGGTACAAGAGAATCTTGAAACAACTGAAGATGCTCCTGTGCTGCAAGATTTCACCGGTGAAATGTCAGGCGGTGAGAATTTGGCAGAGGGTATCGAGCTAGAGCGATCAAGGATGCTCGCTGCAGTGGAAGAAATCTTTGTTATCAAACAGGCTCTATTTGAAGGAGCTGCCGGTGAATTCTCTGAAGACTTGCAAGCTGAGCTCGATGAGATGACCATTGAGCTCTTGGTCCGGAATGGGTTTTCTCGAGGCTGTGCCTCCGACGTGGCAACCCCTATAGATTATCCTGCGGCACAGCCTGGAGAAGTCAACTTTTTTCTCAGAGCCGATTCACAGGGTAGTCCTCAGTCTCTCGCTTCACTCTCTTTACTTAAGCCAACCTACGATGCTGCAGAAGTGAAGCTGGACGCCAGAGGAATCGCGCGGGTGAAATTACCCGCGGGACTTTACGCATTCGACATTCAAGGAAAATTTATAAGCCTTCTGGTCCGCACCGATGGCTCGTCTTGGATGCCTGGGAAAAATACTGATCCTCGCGGCTACTTAGTCCTCGGGATTGACGAGGCCGAAACCCGATGTGAACAGGAATGACGACATGAAGTCGCTATGGAAAAAATTCAGCCGAGGCAATAACCCTAGGAAAGTTTTAGCTGGCTCCCTGGTGCTGCTCCTTCTCGAGGGATTGGCGGTGGCCTCGCTCATCTATGATTCGGAGCAACCTGGACTGCTGTTTGCCGTTGAAACTGAGGTGGCCGAAGTCCCAACCCTCGGTGCAGAATCTGAACAGCTACCAGAGTATCCGGGTGAAGTTTTTGGTCGGCACCAGCCGTTGCCTGAACCCTGCGAAGGCAACACCCTGGCCAACCACAACTTTGATTTCAACGCCGCTTCGCTTCCGGTTGACAACACAGATGGCCCGGCAAGGCTGGTCATGCAGCCAATCAGCAACGAAGACATGTCGCGCCCTAAGAACTTCTCCGTTGGAGAGTACGAGGTGGCAGTAGCAAGCGGGAAGGCTCTAATTTCGCTTCAGAAGCCCTACGACATCCTGGCAGTGCAGTCGACCGGCAAAAAAGGGCTCGAGTGCTCCAACCAATATCGATTTGACCTTGAGTTTAGGTTTGATAGAGCGGATGGGGCAGAAGAGAACCGCTTCGAAGATTATTGCCGAATTCTGGCGACCACCAATGGGGGGTGGCGTGACTCAATAGGTTTTTCTCTAATCATTTGCGAAAGTCAAGGTCTAACCCTGTGGACCTCAGACGGTACCTACCTGATCGAGGGTTACCAAAGAAATCTCACCAGTCTGTCATCGGGCTGGAACGCGCTTTCGGTTGACTTCCGTTTCGCCCTTGATAGCCCCACCGTTATGTTTTCCCTAAACGGGAAGAAGACATCGATCAGGTTGGTCGAATGGGACCGAGCAAATCCAGACATCATTCGACACAACTTTGCCGACCCAGACTTCACGCTATACCTGGGGGGCCACCCAGAGGATTTATACCAAAACGTGGGAGGGGACGATGATTCCCAGCTGAGCATAGACATAGCGCGTCTTGACATTCGCACCGGTAGCGTGGTTCAAGATTCCACCCGGTTATCGATGATTCTGAAGCAATTTATTGAAGGCTCTGCCAGTGCTACCAATCAAGAGGCTCTAGTTCGCGAGTTCGAAGCAAAATTTGAATACCAATGGGAAGGTATCGGTCCAGCGGTCCTTCGGTTCTTGGACTTCACCTCCACGCGGTCCGCGATCTATCAAATTATGGGAGAAAATCCAGCAATTGAAGCCCTACCTGCGATTGACAGGCTGCAGTTTTTACTCAAGCAATGGATTGTCGACGATCTTTCCGCTGCAACCACCGGGCCGATACGTTTTGCCGAGGCCGAGCTCTTTCCCGGGTTTGTAAGCGATTCTGTTCCGCGCCAAGCAGCAGAAATCGAAATTGACGGGACATACGCTACCGATACGCAATACCGCCTAGCCGGACAACACCAAGTGCTTAGGCCAACCGGTAGGTACTTGGCGCCTGGTGAAATTGCGACCGTAACCGTTCCAGAGAGTGCTTTAGATAAAGAGTGGTATGTCCAGGTTGGGATCCAAGACGCGGACCTAGAGATAATTCGAGAGAGCCAGGACTGGAATCGTTTTCCTCGAATAACCAGAAAATTCGCTGTTGACCGCCCTCAGTTCGAGATTGATAACCCATTCGGTGGACCAATCTATTTGCGCATCCCCGATGGATCGGCGGTCGGGGAAACTACGATCATAATTGACGGTGCTGTTGAAATGCCCACCTACTCGACAGCCACAACTGAAAATAAAGACAACCACCTTGCGAAATTCAATACTGCCCTTGAGACCAAGGCTGTCCCTTGGTTTGAAATTCTGGGGGAGAAATTTAACTTGACCTACCCGGTGGGAATGGCTCATCTCTTCACTGATCCCGAGCCGATTATGGGCGCGATGGATTCATCAATTGAAGTCATTAATGTTATGGCGGGCAGGCCCGCTGAGAGGTTCCGAAAGGAGTGGCTCACCTTGGACTCCACCATCGCGTCTGTGAACCCATTCCCGGTGAGCTACCCCTGGTTCGGAGCTCTAAATGAGGTCGTCGGTGACGTGCGAACAGTAAAGGACTTCATAGAGGACGACGGAGCCTGGTCGCCCATTGATCTGGCGAGCAAGAGTGTCTCGAACCTCAAGGATGGGGCGCACGTGGTCTGGCACGAAATTGGTCACGCTCATAATTTACCTACCGCTGGTTTTGAAGCGGGAGTTTGTAACGAAGGTGAGTCCAACGTCCACCTTTTGGCAACTGTGATCTATAACCAAATCCTTAACGCTGATATGGACACAGCTCTGCGCCTGTCGGGCTTTCAAGATTACGGATTTAAAGAATCAGCTCTAGACACCATGTTCTCCCCCAGCTGGCAATCGAACCAGCGAATGTGCCTCGATGCCTGGGATAACGAAATGCAGTATCAGACTAGAAGTTGGGCTCGAATTGCGGAAATAGCTGATCTATATGGCTGGGAAGTCGTGGGAGAAATCCATCGGGTCTTCTACCAAATTGGAACCGCAAGCATGAAAGACCAAGACACGATTCTGTGGGGTTCGCGTAGGGCCAATGTGAACCTCGCTCCAATATTTGATTTTTGGGGAGTTCCCCCAACTACTGCAACCCGAGTTCGTCTTGCAGGCCTTCCTCCGGCCACCGAATTCATTGAGCGCCTTGAATTTTATCGGGAGGCTATCCCTGAAACCAGGGCCGAGTATGAATCTGTGATCAGGAAGTTGAGAGCCACCACAGGAAAAGTAGATCGCTGGGATCACTATCTAGAAAATTACGATCCTGAGTTGTCCGAGACGATGAAAGAAAGAATCGATGTAATCATTGCTTCGATAAAATAGTGGCTGCCAGAGACTTCAAATTCGCTAAACGAGGCTGCCGTTACTACTGACCTCATAAGTGCCTTTCAATCTTGTTATCCCCAACAAGAAAAGGTCTACTTAATCTTCCCAACGAGCCACCCAGGAGAATCGAACTCCTGACCTGCTCGTTACGAGGGAGGCTATTGCCCATTTCTGGGCTGAAGCTCTCGACCTCTTGGTTGATTCCCTGGAAGAAGTCTCCTAAGGTGAAAATGTTGAATGGGGGATTTCATCAAGAGATTTGCAGCCGTCGCAGCTTCAATGATGCTAATCATTTCCTTTGCCACGCCAGCCCAATCCGCCGTTGTGAAGTATTCGGTCTATCAGAAGACCCTGTCTGCTTTTAGTTCGAGCGCCACCACGCTTACTTCTCAGCAAAAGGCTCAGGTGAAGGCAGCAGTTGATGCCAATCCGACAGCAGAGAAGTTCATCTGCACCGGCATTAGGTATTTCTCCCAGCCTATGAGCGTGAACATCATGGTTAGAAAACGTGCCAAGGCTGCATGTGAATATGCCAAAGAGCTGAACCCAGCTCTCTCAACATGGTTCCAAACCAAACCTACGTTAGCCAACAGCTATGCAGGCAAGGTTTTGCTGACAGTAAAAAGCCCTACCTCATCGAATGTCGATGAGGACAGCCAAGCCCACCCTGCTGTTGAACTGAGCGACCCTGTTGAGCGTTGCATGATCAAAGAAGTCAGCAACATGCGTGGCATGACAGGAGCTGGATTCCCCGAATGGAACTCACTCACCCCCAAGACTGGAACCGTGAAGTGGGCTTTGATTCCAATAGATTTCCCAGACCTTCAAGGGGAGGAAAATTTTAAAGTCCGAGTCGACGACCAAATGAGGCTTTTGTCCGAGTGGTTCGCGGTCGTCAGTGGCGGCAGATTTAAAGTCGAATGGGTGGTTGCGGATACGTGGGTTACGCTGCCTGAAAAAACAAGCGAGTATGTGATTCCGCTATCAGTAAATGTGAACGATGCAGCAAACGGTCCCAAACTTTTCGTTGATGCCATGGACTCTGCTGACCCGAACTTTGATTTCACCGGGATACAAACGGTGAATTTTATTTTGCCGAAAGGTCAGACCTTCATCGGTGAGGGCAGTCAGGGATTCCCCTGGGACGACGTTGTTAGAAACTACTCATCGGACGAGGGAAAAATCTCCTCCTACTCGATCCCTGGAGCATTCTTCGACCTTCCCGGAAAGACCTACTGGTCTTACTGGGCACACGAGTTTGGTCACGCTATCGGGCTGCCTCACGTAGGTGCTTCAAGGGGGAATCTGCCGCCCTTCAACCCTTGGGATTTGATGGGCGGCCAGGACGGGCCTTCGAAAGAACTGAGTGGTTGGCTGCGATTCATCGCGGGCTGGCTGGATAGCGATCAGGTCTATTGCAAAGATGCAAGCAAAATTCGTGATCTAGAAATCAGGTTGACGCCGCTAAGTGAAGACAGTTCGGGGACCAAATTTATTGTTGTTCCCCTAACGGCAACCAAGGCGCTGTTAGTTGAATCTCGGCGTGAGACGAAGTTCTCTTGCAAAACCTCGCCTTCAAGAGATGGGGTTTTGGTTTATGTGTATGACGCCACCCTTGGCCACAACGAAGATTTTCTAATCCCGATTTCGCCTGGAAACAGAGCTAACCAATCTGACGACTGCAATTCACTCAGCGGAAGGGGAACCCCGTCGAATCCTGATTACCTTCTTAGAACAGGTGACTTGGTGATTGTGGATGGAATACAGGTCAAAGTCCTTGCACACGGGGCTCTGGACAGGATAAAAATCTCAGAAACGACAAGCCCAAGCACTGCAACTAGTCGAAATAGTTTTGCGGAGGACTCTCGTCAGCAGATCGGTGCCTTTTTCGCCAGTAGCAGACGCGGATCCGAGAATCAGCACTGCAGTTGTTGTGGGTGCAGCCCAGTGGATTGAGCAGCTGAAGACTTTGGAAAGTTGTGGCTGGAGCCACCCAGGAGAATCGAACTCCTGACCTGCTCTTTACGAGATACCGATTTACCCCTGAAAACGCCTTGTTTTCGCTGAAATCTTATTGCTTATTGTGATGTGTTGTTGCGAGTGATATCGAATGGTCATTCTGTGAAAGTGCTTAAGAAATGGCTTAACGTTAGGCTGAAATTCAAACGTACATAACATTCGTAACTGAAAAGGAAATAGGCAAATGAAAAATGTTGAAATCAAGAGCTTTGAGGAATCTGAGATCAAAAGCTCCATGCCCGATGGACTTGGCGAGGCATCTGTTGTCGAATTTGGAGAGAGCAAAGTGACGTCGATGCATGTGAAGCCTGGCTGGAGGTGGTCTGAGCACATCAAACCACTTATGGGAACCGATTCCTGTCAGGTTAGACACCTCGGAGTGATCACTCACGGAAAAGTCACTGTTCTTCACGATGATGGCACGCAAGCCACCTACGAAGCTGGAGATGCGTACTCGATAATGCCAGGGCACGATGCTTGGGTTGAAGGAAATGAAGATGTCCGAGGTTTCGAATTCGGCGGAACCTGGGCAGATCAAATCTAGTTGGGCCTATCCCAACGGATTAAGTGAAATAAGAGAAGGTTAATTAGGTAGCCATAGTGACTAGTGGCTACACAAGAACAAAGGAGAAAAACATGATCACTCTCATCGCAAGACACCAAGTTGAGGTTGTGAGATTCGGGCGAACTTGATCACACTCGCTCAACTTGATTGAGCATAAGAGTTTTATTTTTAAGTGTTTCACTAAGAGTTTCTGTGCTTCTTGTTCCCCACCCCTCACGGCCGTAATTCATAAGGTTCAGTCCCAATAGTCATCGTCAAGATCTGAGTCCCACTCTCCTTGATTGTCGAAATCGCCCTTGATGGGAAACTTAGCCCCTTCAGGCGGCACTGGTCCGATGTCAGGGAGATAGTAGCGATTTGGACCCAAGGAATGGTCCCTCAGGTAGTACTGCCTCCGAGTTTCGACAAGCCCCGTCTCTTTTAGGTATCTAATTGCCTTGGCGACCGTCCGTTGGTGCCATCCTGTATCTCTGGCAATTCGGGCCATAGACGGCCACGCATACCCATAGACATCATTGAATCTGTCGCCGAGATAAATCAACACTGCCTTTGGTACCCCAGGCAGCTCCTGCTCTTTAGCCCACTTATACGCTCTAATCGACATCATCGATCCCGTCATCGTGTTCGGCGCTCGATGCCAAATAAAGCCCCCAGTCCCACGACAAAACCTCTGAAGTGCGGTCTTGTACCCAACATATGGTTGAGGGGTGATGGTCGCAATTAGTTCTCAACATCTACCCCACCCCCAACAAATACCCCCTGGCTAGCCGTCTCATCCTCCATCAGCCTCTCTGCCAGTGCCGATGCAAACCCATGAGCTAGAGCTGGGACATACCTTGCATAGATTCGCTTCGTTATCTCGGTCGAGGAGTGCCCAGCACCTTGTGATGCTTCTTCCAGCCTTGCCCCTGCCTCTAAGGCTTGAACGATGGCAGTGTGTCTAATGTCGTGTATTCGGATGCGACGAAGTGAGTTGTCGTCACAGAATTTGTTCCAATGCCGATCCAAAGTTGTGTTGGATAGCTTTCCGCCCTGTACCCCACGAAGAAGATGATCTGAGTCAGATACAGACTGTTCTAATTTCTCTCGTGAGGAGCGCTCGTTCATGAGGGCCACCAAGATAGGCGGTGCGAGCGGAAGCCTTCTAAACCCAGAAAAAGTCTTTGGATCGCTTTCTATGTGGCCGTTATACAAGTTGCCTTGGTCGTCAATGAGTCTTCTATACGACCTTGTTTTATTTATCTGTAGCTCGGCTCTCTCGAAGTCCACATCTCCCCAACGCAAAGCTAATAGTTCGCCTCGGCGACTACCCAATAGGGTCGCAAGCATCATGAAAAGTTCCATCTGAGTGCCACGGGCCGCCCTCAATGCTCTAGTCACCTCGAGCAAGCTCCAAGGCTCCCTGACCAACTTCCCGCCATCAGATCGAAAACCTCTGACATGGGCACAGGGATTGCTTTGCGCTTTACCGACCATCACCGCATAGGACATGAGGGCGGATAGCCGCATTCGAACCGTGTTGACAGTTGCTATCGCCTTGCCTTCGTTCTTTAGTTCAGTCATCAGACCGAGGACATCCTTTGGCTCTACTTCATCAGGCGTCATGTGGCCAATCTTTGGAATAACCCAAAGCTCCAGCTGATGCTTGTAATCGGCTGCAGTGTTTGGCCGAACAGTTGCCTGTTTGTAGGCAACGAAGTCGGGTAGAAGTTCTTCAAGAGACGGCCTCAGGATGTTTTTCTCTTTTTCTTTCAGAGTTCCAAAGAGGTCGTCGATCGCAGAAATCGCCTCTTGGCGGGTAGCCCTGCGCCTCTGGTGTTTACTTACACGACCGTCGCTATGAACGAAACGAAGCTGACAAGCCCAGTTTGACTTGTCTCTCCAAACGGTTACTCCATCGCCATACATAGGTTGGCCTTTCTGCATGAATTAAGCTGCTCTTTTCTCATTTCGGGCCTCCTTTCGTATGGTCAGTTCTTCCCTTGTTGTGCTGCAATTCAAAATCCAAAAAAGCAAAAATGAATCCGACACACCGACTGTTTTTTATATCCGCTTGAGGCAAAGTGCTTAAAAGATTGCTTAACGTCACAACTCGCTCCATTTCGTAACAAAGGGGCGAATCGGTTTTCTGCGCCTGTTGACGCTGAATCTGTAGAGAGCCACCCAGGAGAATCGAACTCCTGACCTGCTCGTTACGAGTGAGCTGCTCTACCAACTGAGCTAGGGTGGCGTATCGTTTCAAAAGTTTAGTCGGTAATTGCGCCTGCTCGCCTGAGCCTGTCAAGGGCTGCGTCTTCTATTGGAGACTCTGGCCCGATAGCGAACCGCATAAAACTCAATAACGATGTAGTGACGGGTCTCAAGAACCAAAGTGGCCAAGGCTTAATACCAATCATCAACTGGTACTCCTTCGGCATTGAGGCGAGCGCCGACTGAAACAGCAGCGCGTATACCGGCTTTGCAACAAGCGGTAGCGGTGCCTTTCTTATCCAGCTGATAACTGCCTTGGTGTCATCGGTGACGGTGAGCTTCGACTTGAAGCCTTCGAGGGTTTCTAAAAGCTCAGCTTCACTCATCGGAGCTGTTTTTAGCCCAAGAGGCTGCACCGATTTTGACCACAGTGCAACGTAGGAATCTGCTCCACCAGGAATTGGGGTCTTTGAGTAGTTCTGGTGGGCTCTTAGGAATGAGTCCATGAAAGCCACGTGAACCCAAAGCAACAGATCCTTGTCTCCTGCCCTGTAACCCTTAGTTTCGCCAGTGGAAGTCTGATACTCGCCGCTCACGGTCTTGTGCATGCGGTTTACCCTGCCGGCCTCACCATTTATTGCTTCGATCGAACCAAAGGTTGTAACCGTTAGCCACCTAATTGTTCCAGAAAGTCTGCCTAGTGGGTCTTGCTCATAGCGAGAGTGCTCTGACACCCCGGTAAGGGAACCCGGGTGAAGAGCCTGCATAAGTAGCGCCCTGACGCCCCCAACCAGTGTTGAAAAATTTCCGTGTACTACCCAAGGTGCATCGGTAGGCAAATAAAAACCTGGCTCATCGCCCTTTGCGACAACTTCTAGCCACGGAGGAATGCCGTCGGCTGCACCAGACAGGAGTTTCCGGAATCTGCGCGACAGGCTCTCCTGCAGGGCATTATTTTTCAATGTGTTGCCTAACCTTATAGATACGATCAAAGGAACTAACCATGACAGAAGCCGAACTAATCCGCGAGTTCCAAAAAAACCGACTCCACATTATTTTGGCTCAGCTCGCGCCAACCGCCCTGCTGGCCTTTGCCGCCTTTGCGACGCCGACCATTTCCGGATACGAAATGTTTGTGGTTCATGGATTTGCCCTAATTTTACTAGCCTCAGGGATTCTCGGTGCTTTAGCCGAATACTCGGCTGCGTCCCAGGCCCAGGCCGTCATTGATGACCTAGCTGCGCTACCAGGTCAGTCGGCTCTGCGGTCACGGATAATCAGCTTTCGCCCGTGGCTAGAGGTTGTGAAGTTTGTGACCCCTGCAATCTTTGTCGTGATATTTGCCGCGTTGATGGCCGCTCTTTACCTATAAAAACCAGATAGAAGGCTTTAGTCGCTCTACCTACAGTAAAGAGAGTCCTCTGAAATCGCTTTACCGGCAAGGTAGTCATCTACGACACTGCCGACGCAATCGCTGGAGCCATAAGCGGTGTGGCCCTCACCTTCGAATGTAAGCAAGTAAGAACCCTGCATGAGCGAACTCAAGGTAACGGCCTGCTCGTAGGGAGTAGCCGGGTCACCGGTAGTGCCTACGATCATTACTGGATTTGGTAAATCAACCCTGTAATCGAGCTTCTGGTTTCCAATACCGGCTGCCCAACCGTCGCAAGAACTCTCGCCATAGGCAAAGTACTTGCCGAATACCTTGCTTGCAGCCGTTATTTCTTTTGTCAGATCAGAGGTTGGCAATGGGTAAGTAATTTCATCAGCACAGGCAATGGCATAGTTTGCCTCAACCAAGTTGGTTAGATATCCGCCTTCGGCGTCCCGGTCGTTATAAAAATCTGCCAGTAGCAACAGGGTTGTGCCATCTCCTGCAAGACCCTCTTCAAGCCCAATCGACAGATACTCCCAGCTGTCTTGCGAATAAAGAGTCACAATCATTCCTGCAATAGCTGCCGATAGTGACAGGTCCCTATCAAAATCAGTTGGCATCGAACTATTTTCTAGTGAGCTCAAGAGCCCTGCAATAGTGTCCTTGGCTTCAGCCATGTCGTTTGGGAGTGGGCAGCTGACTCTGGTGAAGCAGTCGACTAGATAGGCGCTGAGCGCCTTATCAAAGCCTTTTATTTGCCCCAGAAGAGACAAGTCAGGATCAATGGTTGGGTCAACTGCGCCATCCAACACAAACAGACCAACTTGATCCGGGAACAACACAGCGAAGGTGGCTCCTAGCTCGGTGCCGTAGCTGTAGCCAAGATAATTTAGCTTCTCACTGCCAAGAAGAATTCGCAGAAGCTCCATGTCATTGGCGGTCTGCTGAGTGTTGTAATAACCGGTGCTCAATTCCCCTTGGCAACTCTGTGCGAAGCGATACGACAAGTCGGCCGAATACTGAATGTCCTCTTCGGTTCCGAATCGGTAGGGAGAGCTTCCATAGAGAAGCTGATCTTTGAGACCCAGGTTGCTGCACTCAACCGGCGAGGTCTTCCCAACCCCTCTTGGGTCAAAGGCTATGACTTGAAAATTTGATCGCAGGTAATCGCTCCCGAGGCCCTCGTAAGAAGCCAGTAACCATTCAATAGAACTCGACCCTGGTCCACCCGGGTTCACAAGTAAGGGTTCTAACGAAGCGGTTCCGGCCTTGCGCATCAGAGCCACTGTGATCAACGATCCAGTGGGCACTTGCCAGTCAAGCGGTGCCGCAACAATCGCACACTCAAAACTGTCTTCGCAGTCTTCCCAAATGATCACCTGCTCATACAGGGATACGGCTCCGCTAGAAATTTCAGCAACCGGGTCCGGAGCTGGAGTGGGAGTGCAGCCGGCAAGCAATAAAACGCCGGCGATAAGAGCTGCCCTAAGCCGCAAGGTCACGTCTCAGGATCATCAGCGTGCAAAGCGATTCGAGGACCAGCAAGTCCCTCACGTTTGAAGCCAACCGCTTTCTAGATTCGGTGATTGCGTCTAAAACAGCGATGCTTGCAGCCGCGTTCGTGCCAAGCTGCCTCAGCTGAAGGTCTTCGGCGAGCTCAGGATTAGTCATTTCGACATTCGCACCAAGTTGAAGGGCAAGCACGTCTCTAAAAAAGGACTCGGCGTCGGTGAAAATTCGATCGATGCCGTCTCTAAGAGCTCTGGTATTTCTTCGCTTCTGGTTTTCCTCTAGGCCCTTGAACTGCGGCCTCAAGTTCGGAGGAATCTTCTCGTCAACCCCAAGCCCGTAGGCGAGCATCAAGTGTTCCTTTTCCGACTTATCGCGCTCTTGGGCTAGCGCCTCAGCATCTCGCTTGGCAACGCCCAGTAGTTTTTCTGCCGCAAGCATGGCCCGGCTAAGGTTTGTGATTCCCGCGATTTCCCTCAGGGTTTCAGCTCTTCTGGATCTTGCGTCCTGGGATACCGCCAGCCTTCTTGCCATGCCGACGTGGTTCTGGGCTTGGCGTGCGGATCTAATTGCAAGATCTCTATCAACCTTGTCCCGCTGAACAAGTAGCTCAGCAACCTCCTCGATACTTGGGAGTCGAAGCAGCACATTCATAGTTCTGGAACGGATTGTTGGCAAAAGGTCGGCCACACTTGGCGCGCAGAGAATCCAAATTGTTTTGTCTTGGGGTTCTTCAAGTGCTTTTAGTAAAACGTTTGAGGTGCGCTCGGTCATTCGATCGCTGTCTTCGATTATTACGATTCGATAATCACCAATGGTGCTATTCATCCCGGATTTTTGCACCAGCTCACGAACCTCATCGATGCTGATCAATACCCGCTCGGTGGCAAGGGTCAATACATCTGGGTGAGCTCCGGCAATTGTTAGAGAACATTGCTGGCAGCGCCCGCAGCCATCATTTTCACACTGAAGCGCAGCAGCGAAAGCCTTGGCTAACAAAGAACGGCCAGAGCCTGCTGGGCCCGTAAATAGCCACGCGTGGTGAACGCCCTCTAGCTTGCCGGCAACAGTACGCTGAAGTTGTTCGATTGCTTCCGGTTGACCTAGAAGCTGATCAAAGACCCCGGTTGTCATTTGCTGAGCCCCGCCTTTTCAATACGGGCAATCACCGCAGAATGTATTTCGGGAATGGCCATGGTCGCGTCAATAATTTCGAAACGAGGTTGGGTCGCAAGCTTTAGATATTGATCCCTCGCCCTTGCAAAAAACTCAACCTGTTCACTTTCCAAGCGATCTGGAGCAGTTCCAGTGTCATCACGTCTTGAAAGCGCCTGCTCGGCTGGCATATCCAATAAAAAAGTAAGGTCTGGCTCTAGGCCGGCAACTGCCCAGAGCGAGATGTCCTGGACTTCTTTTACGGAGAGCTCTCGTGCAGCACCCTGGTAGGCAATCGAAGAATCGTAATAGCGGTCCCCAAGCACTATCGTGCCAAGTTCTAGGGCTGGCCTAATCTTCGTGGCAACGTGATGCGCTCGGTCCGCCGCATATAAAAGTGCCTCTGCCCTTGGAGCGACATCGCCCTTGCGGTGGAGAAGTAAGTGCCTTATTTCTTGACCTAGTTCGGTGCCACCGGGCTCCATTGTTCGCAGCACTTCATGTCCCCTGGCTTTTAGCCAGGTCTCGAGTAGGTCTAACTGAGTGGACTTGCCCACTCCGTCGATTCCTTCAAAAGTTATAAACACGGCTACCGCTTTTTTCTGGTCGTCTTTTTCTGGGTCTTTGGTGTTTCGCCTGGCTCTACCCCTAGCTTTTCACGCCTAATGGCCAAAAGCTCGAAGGCGCGGTCGTTGGCTAGCTCGTCTAGGGGCTCATCAGCTGGCACGGTTGCGTTCACGATTCCATCGGATACGTATGTTCCAAACTGTCCGGTCTTGGCCACAACGTTCAACTTGGAGGCTGGGTCTTCGCCGAACTCCCTTAGCGGAGTAGCTGCTGTGCGGCGCCCGCCATACTTTGGCTGCTTGTAGATCTCCAGCGCTGAGGCTAAATCGAGTGAGAAAATCTGCTCCTCGGTATCAAGGGAGCGAGAGTCTGTTCCACGCTTTAGATACGGACCGAACTTTCCATTTTGAGCAGTTATTTCGGTTTCAGTTTCTGGATCGACACCGATAACTCTCGGCAACGACATAAGCTTCAGGGCGTCTTCGTAAGTGACAGTGTCGACAGCCATGGTCTTGAACAAAGAAGCTGTCCTTGGCTTTGGATTACCCTCGTCAACTAACGTTAAGTAGGGACCGTATCGGCCATCTTTCACGATGATGTCCAAACCTGATTCCGGCTCTTGACCTAGGACTCGGTCACTTGCCGGCGGAGCATTTACAAGTTCAATGGCTTTGGTTTCAGTCAGTTCGTCGGGGCTCAGATCCGCAGGGATGTTTACAATTCTGCGCTCTTCGTTCTCCATTACTTCAAGGTATGGGCCGAATTTTCCGGTTCGAAGATTGATGTCTTCGGAAATCTCGAATGTGTTTATCGATCTCGGGTCGCTTTCGCCAAGACCTTCAACGGTTGACTGCAGTCCGGTTTCCCCGAAGTAGAAATTCTTTAGCCAACCAGAGCGATCAAGTTCGCCAAGCGCTATTCGGTCCAGATCCGATTCCATCTTCGCCGTGAAGGCGTAGTCAACTAAGTCGCCAAAGTTATCTTCCAAGAACCTAGTGACGGTAAACGCGATCCACTCAGGAACCAGTGCGCTGCCGCGCTTTACTACATAACCCTTGGTAATAATGGTGGAAATAATTGCGGCGTAAGTTGAAGGCCGTCCAATACCCTGCTCTTCCAAAGCCTTGACCAATGAAGCTTCGGTGTACCTGGCTGGTGGTGACGTCGAATGGTCCTTAGATGCGATTTCATCAATTTTGATCGTAGCGCCCACCTCAAGAGCTGGAAGCTTGGCACTCTCTGGTTCTTTGCCTTCTTCCTGAGCTTCTTGGTAAACAGCCATGAAGCCCTTGAACAGCACCACGGTTCCCGATGCTGAGAATTCAGCGACCTTGGAGTCAACCTCGGTCTGCAGCTTGGCTGTCGTGGTTGAAAGCTTGGCGTCCGCCATTTGAGAAGCAACTGTCCTTCTCCAAATTAGCTCGTACAAAAGTTGTGATTTTCCCTGCAAGACTTTTTTAAGGTCATCCGGGTGAACGAATTTCTCTCCCGAAGGACGAATGGCCTCGTGGGCCTCCTGAGCATTTTTCGACTTAGCCCCATACATGCGTGGCGCCGAAGCAACCGACTCTGCGCCGAAGAGCTCTTTTGCGGCAGCAATGGCTGCCGAGCTTGCCTGAACAGACAGCGAAGGTGAATCCGTTCGCATATAGGTAATGTGACCATCTTGATAAAGCATCTGGGCTGTATCCATCGCCTGCTTGGCACTCATGCCTAGTTTTTTAGAGGCTTCCTGTTGCAGCGTGGAAGTGGTGAAAGGCGCGTATGGCTTTCTGGTCGAAGGTTTTGCTTCAACGGCTGAAACCTTAAGAGTTTGACCTTTTAGTTTGGCCGCGTAGCCGGCAGCTTCCTGGGGCGTGAGCACCAAAGCCTCTTGAACTAAAACGCCCTTGGAGTCAAAGCTCTTAGTTCCGGCAAGCTTTTGTCCATCCAAGATTGTGAGTTTCGCCTCAAAGCCAATTGAGTCGGACTCAAGATTTGCCGTGATGGAGGAGTAGCTGGCAGAAACAAAGGCCATTCGCTCGCGCTCACGCTGAACAATCATCCGCATTGCAGGCGACTGGACTCTTCCGGCGGACAGTCCACGATTTATCTTGCGCCAAAGAACCGGAGAAATTTCATAGCCAACCAAGCGATCAACTACCCGCCTGGTTTCCTGAGCCTGAACAAGGTTGGTGTTTAGCTCCCTGGTGTTGTTTGCGGCAGCAGTGATGGCATCTTTTGTGATTTCGTTGAAGACCATTCGGTGAACCGGGACCTTGGGTTTCAGCACTTCCAAAAGGTGCCATGCAATTGCTTCGCCCTCGCGGTCCTCATCAGTCGCAAGGTAGAGCTCATCGGCGTCTTTTAGTGCCTTTTTTAGATCACTAACGGTCTTGGCTTTGCCGGGGGAAACAACATAGAAGGGTTCGAAGTCGTTCTCTACGTCAATTGAGAACTTACCGAGCGAGCCCTTTTTCTTTTCCGCTGGAATTTCTTTGGCCTGGGCCAAATCTCGGATGTGACCAACAGATGCCAATACCTCGTAATCGTTTCCGAGGTATTTGGAAATCGTCTTCGCCTTTGCAGGCGACTCAACAATTACCAGTTTCTTCTTCAAGAAAGTACTCCTATTTAGTCAGTTGGCGAACCCGCTTCCGAAAATGCAAAAAGTTCTACAAATCCGGACTGCTGAGTTAGCTCGACGCTCGCGTCGCTTCCGACAATACGACATGAATCTAGGAAACTACCATTCGAAACCGCAATCAGTTCCGCATTTTCGCAAGGAATTCCAGAAATCAGACCCCGAAGCGTGTCGGCAGCGGTTAGTGAACCAAGATCCGCGACCACCTGCAACCTCGTGCTCTCAAGTGCCAATGATGTCGCTATTGAGACCGCTGACAACAACAACATGAGCGTCCCCATGAACGCCAAAGAGACCATTGCCGTGGATCCTGCATCTACTGACCAACCTGCATTACGCAGAGCTTGGTGCTCATTGGGATGAGTGACTGTTTGGAGATTTTTGCGCAAGTTAGAGCTCCTTCTACAGATTTCTCAATTTCGATTCCTTGTTCGGCCACAAGATCAAGCCCAATGGCGAGCGACCTGGCTGCCTCAAAGCCCTTTGCCTCAAGAGCTATGCGGTCCGTTGCAAAAGCCACTGAGCCGAGCACCGTGGCAAATAGCATTATTAGGGCCGGTAACAGCAGCATGAACTCTGCTGTTACCGCCCCTTGATCACTAGCCAGACTGTCTATGACCGGGCTTTTGCTAGCCAAGGCCAATTGCTCCCGCAATTAACTTGAATAACAGCGACCTGACCTCCTCAGATTTCAGCACCAGCAGCATGAGGCCCGCGAAGGCGACCCCGGCAAGTGTCGCAATTGCATATTCGGCGGTGATGGCACCGTCTTCGGATTTTAGTATTTGCATCTTTTTATCCTTTCTTATTGGGTGAAGCCGATGATTATCGGCGGCAGGGTGAGAAGCAAAAATGCCGGAAGGGTTGTCAGGGACAACGGGATGAGCAAACGAACCGAAAGCTTTCTCGCTTCTTCAATCCGGGTGGACAAGAGCTTTTGATTCAGTTGCTCGAGTTCGGAGTCAATAAGGAAGGAGAGCCTGGCTCCAGTGCGCTTTGAAATCTCAACCAGCTGGCTTGCTCCGCCGTCTGGGTAACCTTCAAGTCTTCTACGAATATTCTCCAACGGTTCCCCGGCGGACAGGCAAATACGTAAAACCATCAACGACAAAGTTGGGTCTGGTTTTGGGGCCAGAAAACTATTGAGCATTCGGCCGGAAATTTTATAGCCCGCGAAAAGCAGTGCCCCTGCGAGCAATGCCGCCAGAGCTCCCACCGGATGCAGAATCCCAGTGAAGGTTCCTAGGCCCATTATTTGCGCCAGAACAAAACTCACAACGGGCAGCCAAATCAACAGTGTTCTAGTTGCCTGAGGCACCGCCTGTGCTTGGTCGATTTCTTGACTGGTTCGCTCCTCGTGGCGCAGCTGAACTTCAAGTTGGCTCAAGGTGGGAACCAATGGGGCACCCAGTTCGAAAGCGAGAACAATAAAATCTCGAAACTTATCCGGCAAATCTTTGAGGTCCGCCAGCTCAATGGCCTTTGGGAACGGAACCCCGGCTGACAACAGCCCAGCCAGCATTGCCGGCCGCATTAGATTTCCACTCTTTGAACTCTTAGCCCAGAAGGGGTCATGATCGGTTGACCGATCCCCGTAATCACCCTTTGGTTGCCTGCTTTTCCAAGCTGAACCACATAATCGATTGACTGGGCAACGAGCCTCGAGGTCAGATCAGCAGTCAGGTTCCCGAGTAACCCAAGTACCAATAGGCGCTCTGCGACACTTTCCAAATTATTCGCATGCAGAGTGGTCAAGGTCCCTTCGTGACCATTGTTGATGGCTTGCAACAAAACCCTGAACTCTTTTGATCGCACTTCCCCGACCACGATTCGATCCGGTCGCATGCGAAGGGCATGAATTATTAGTTCATCCAGTTCGATTTGACCGACACCTTCTTGGTTTGCCTCCCGCTCGGTAAGAGCGATCGCAGGGGGTGCAAGAAACAGTTCCGGTGTTTGCTCGATACAGATCGCTCGCTCACTTACTTCAGTCAAGAGCGCGCGCAACAAGGTTGTCTTGCCGACACCGGTTGGGCCGCTAAAAACTATGTTCTTTTTATGAGTAATTTGCCGCCTCAGCCAATCAAGCTGTTGATTGGAAAACATTCCGGCTGCCTGGAGCGACTCAAGGGTTTGGGGCTCAACGGGGTGAACCCGAATGCTCAGAAGTGGCTTATCGGATAACCCAAATGGCAAGACAGCATGAAACCGGGCTCCGCGATAAACAAAATCGGCAACCGGCTTTGCGATGTCGATTCTTGATCCGG
>ERZ888423.1446-NODE-1446-length-20384-cov-8.792808_pt1 | contig 20384 bp, 14 predicted proteins | sample MGYA00520523_ERZ888423 | MGnify/ENA primary metagenome ERZ888423 (study PRJEB32303, sample SAMEA104408611) | aquatic metagenome | biome: Brackish water; feature: Pelagic; material: water | place: Baltic Sea | collected 2014-06-08T10:24:00 | depth 30,27 m ...
ACCTAGACTCTTCTGAACCAAAATCAGACGTGTTGCCAGTTACACCATAGGCCAATGGGGTAATGTGGCGGCAAATTTATAACAAACTTTGGGTTGCACAAATAAATTTTTTTAAATTTTTAACGGCCAAACAAAGGCGCATCGACCCACCCCTTCACTAATTATTGCTAAATTCGCAACATCACTAAATCGCCTAGATTATGCGCGCCTTTAACTTTCAAAAATGGAATCAAATAATCGGCTGGAGCGTCTTTGTTGTGGCACTCACCACCTATTGGCTTACGGTCGAACCCACAGTTAGTTTTTGGGACGCTGGTGAATACATCACCACAGCCAGTAACCTAGAAGTCGGGCACCCCCCTGGGGCTCCTCTGTATCAAATTATTGGCGCCTTCTTCTCGATTTTCGCATTTGACGCAGAAAATGTCGCCTTGACCATCAACTTGATGTCCGTTTTTGCCAGTGCATTTACCATACTCTTTTTGTTTTGGTCGCTCAGTCTTTTACTGCGTCAATTTCACAACGACCAACAGGACCTAGAGGCCTCCATTGGCTGGAAAATTCTTGGAAGCTCGGCAGTGGGCGCCTTGGCTTTTACTTTTACCGATAGCTTTTGGTTCTCGGCAGTAGAAGCCGAAGTTTACGCGGCCGCAGCCTGCATTATGTCGATTTTGTTTTACTGTGGTTTGCGCTGGCAGGCCGACATGTACACCCCTAGAGGGAACCGCTGGCTCATCTTGATCGCATTTGTCGTCGGGCTCTCTTTTGGGATCCATTTTATGGGACTCTTGACCATTCCGGCCATAGGATTCTTGTATTTTTTCAGAACAACCCCAAAAGTCACTCCGAAAAACTTTATCACCGCCAATATCGTGGTTGTTGCCGTACTGCTGTTTATCTTTAAACTGCTCCTGCCGTGGACCTTGAAGTTTTTCAGTGCCATGGAACTGTTTTTTGTCAATAATTTACGGCTTCCGTTTAATTCGGGAACCGCCTTTGCCGCCCTTTTGTTTATCGGTTTGTTTTACTGGGGGCTCAAAACCACTCGGGCCAAAGGTCAAGTATGGGGAAATACTTTGATTTTGTGTGTTTTATTTATTTTCATTGGTTTTTCGAGTTGGCTCATGCTTCCCATTCGGGCCAATGCGGGAACGGTGATTAATGAAAACAATCCGAACAATGCGCGTGAGCTTTTGGCCTATTACAATCGTGAGCAATATCCAGAAACCCATTTGTTTTACGGTCCACAGTTTACAGAAATATATGCCGGACTTGACCCCGACAAGCCTTATAAGGACGATAAACCTAAATACGAAAAAGACGCCGCAAGTGGAAAATATATCGTGGTCAACGAGTGGGAAAATGCCGCTCAAAACACCGACGATGCCCACAAGGCTCTTCTCCCAAGAATGTGGAGTTCTGAGCACGCCGCAAACTACATGCAATATACAGGGGGTCTTGAGTTTGGCATAAAAAGAGCCTACCGCTCTGAACAGCGTCTGGTTCAAGAGGTCGACAAATTTAAAGAGGCGCACCAACAAGGTCTGGTAACGACTCAAGAATACCATGAGTTTCTCAATCGATTTAGCCCCTTTTTGGATATAGAAAAACCGAGCTTCTTTGACAACATAAAATTTATGTTTGTCCATCAGTTTGGTTATATGTACTGGCGCTATTTTATGTGGAATTTTGTCGGGCGTCAAAACGATATTCAAGGTCAGGGCGATAGCCTTCACGGAAATTGGCTTAGCGGCATTAACCCGATAGACGAAATGCGCTTGGGCAATCAAGACGCACTGCCCTCAGATTTAAAGAACAATAAAGCGCGGAATACCTATTATTTTCTCCCCTTGCTCTTAGGCGCGTTAGGATTAGCTTTTCACTACCGCAAAGACAAAAAAAGCTTTTGGGTGCTCATGGTGTTCTTTTTGTTTACGGGACTCGCACTGAAAGTTTATTTGAACGAACGACCCTACGAACCCCGTGAACGCGATTATGCGATCGTGGGTTCCTTCTACGTTTTTGCCCTATGGATTGGTTATGGCGCTTATGCCTTAATTGATTGGCTGCAACAAAGTTCTTTGAAAAAGTTGAGCCTCCCCGTTGGGCTAGGCCTTGCGATGCTTGCGGGACCCGTTCTTTTAGCGACGCAAAACTGGGACGATCACGATCGCTCAGGACGTTACACGGCAAACGCTATGGGGAAAATGTATTTGGACTCCTGTGATCCCAATGCACTGCTGTTTACCATTGGGGACAATGATACTTTTGCCCTATGGTATCAGCAAAATATCGAACATTACCGCCAAGACGTGCGTATTATCAATACCAGTTTATTCCAAACGGATTGGTATATCGATGATATGAAAAAACAAGCCTTTACCAGTGCGCCAATACCCTCACAACTCAAGCACGAGCAATATCGCTATGGCGTGCGGGACGTAATCGCCTATCAAGAAACGGTTCGTGATACCGTCGATATAAAAACCTGGATGAACTTCGTTGCAAGCGAGGATCAGCGCTTTAAAGTAGAACTCAATAGCGGACAATTCATCAATGCCTTCCCGGCCAAAGTCGTTCGAATTCCTGTGGACAAGGAAGCCGTGCTGCGCAATGGTATTGTTGCTGCCAAAGACGCCGATTTGATCGTCCCTTATATCGACATTGAACTCAAGGGAGATTTCATTTATAAAAACCGCTTGTTGATGCTCGATATTATCGCTAATAACAATTGGGAACGGCCCGTTTACTTTAGCGGTGGGGCTTTTGGCGACGATGATTATCTCTGGATGAAGGACTATCTTCAACTCGATGGAATGGTCTACAAACTCGTTCCAATTAAGACACCTATCGACCCTAGAAACCCTTATGAAATGGGCCGCGTAGACGCAGAGAAAATGTATGATATCGTCATGTCTTGGGACTGGGGCAACAGCGGAGATCCTGAAATTTATCACGACACCGAAACCCGAAGAAATGGGATCACCTATCGCAGTAATTTGGCCCGACTGGCTGATGAACTCGTGCGACAAAAGGATTACAAAAAGGCGGAAGAAGTCTTGGACTTGGCCATGGAAAAAATGCCGGTTAATCTATTTGAATATTATTCTTTGTTGGATCCTTTTGTTTGGAATTATTACGTGATTGACAAAGCAGAGAAAGCGCGTCAAGTCTTTGAACAAACGGCTCAAATTCATCGAGAATATCTGGATTATTACGCTTCGTTGGACCTCACAAATCAATTAGAGAATCTCGAGGAGATTTACAGTAAGATGAATCAATACGAAGGTTTGGTGCTCTTTGTCTATGCCTATGATGAGCCCGCGTATTATATGGAAACACGCCAAAGATTCGTGGATGATGTGGCCCAATTTAAAGCCCTGTTTGAGCGCGTAGGTGTTGATATCGAAAAGGAATTTTTACGCACAAAACCTCGAGAATCCGCTCAGGATTTAGATTCAGAAGAAAATTCCATGTTAGATCCTGAAATGAGCCCAGATGCTGGATCAGAGATGAGTACTGAAAACTCCATGCCATAAAGGGCCCAATGCAATGGTTTAAGATTCCTTTTTGGCTTCCATGGTTAATGCCGTCACGTCTTTGGCGCGGCCCGAAGTATGACCCTCAAGGCCAAGCGTGCATTTACCTCACTTTTGATGACGGCCCCATCCCCGAAGTGACCCCGTGGGTCCTAGATCAACTTGACGCTTATGGCGCTAAAGCGACGTTTTTTTGTATCGGAGAAAACACCCAGCGTCATTCAGAGATTCTGCAGGACATCGTTAGAAGGGGACATCAAGTGGGGAACCACACCCAATCACATTGTAAGGGAACGAGGACCTCAACCCAAAATTACTTGAGCCAGGTGCGCCAATTTGAACAAGCAACAGGACTCAAAAGCAAACTATTTCGCCCCCCATATGGACGGCTAACCGCAGATCAAGCCTCTGGTTTAACAAAACTTGGGTACCGCATTGTCATGTGGGATGTGCTGAGCTATGACTGGCAAAAAGAACGTTCAGCTGAACTCATTTTGAGTAAACTCAAAAGGTATATAAGCCCGGGAAGTATCGTCGTTTTTCATGATAGCCTCAAAGCAGAAAAAAATCTACGCGCAGTATTGCCCAAAATACTCGAGCACATCAATAATAAAGGAATAACAATGGCCTTGTTAAGTCAAGACTAAAGATACTCTTTAACCAAACCGATCAAAGTATTGGCGTCTTGTTCTCCACTTTTACGCCATTTCATTTCCCCATTCTTGTAGATCATAAGGGTAGGCAGGCCTTTTACACGAAGGGCTTCAGAGAGCTCTTCGTTTTTTTCAACATCAATTTTGATGACTTTGGCCTTATCTCCAAGTGCCGCAGCAACATCTCTTAAGACCGCGTGCATTTCTTGACAGGCTTGGTCCCAATCTGCATAGAAGTCAAGCAGTACAGGAACCGGAGTCTCAATAATTTCACCAAATTTTGACATAATCGTTAGTGATAAATTTGTTACAAAGATAGCATTTCCAGCGAATTAGGCTGATTTTACGGCTTTTTTCAATTGAATCACACTCACCTCTGGTTTGATTCCAACGCGACCCGGATATCCGATGAACCCAAAACCTCTATTGACATTGAGGAATTTATTGTTGCGCTTGTAAATCCCCGCCCAAAATGGGTAACGATACTGAACAGGGCTCCATTTAATAAGGCCAGGAATATCAACGCCAAACTGCATTCCATGGGTGTGTCCCGAGAGCGTAAGATGAACCTTCATTGGGTGATCTTTGATTTGATGCTCCCAGTGCGATGGATCATGCGACATGAGAATTTTAAATGATTCCGGATCGATCCCCTGGGTCGCTGCTTGAACATCTCCCGACTTTTTAAATCCGCCAACCCCCCAATTCTCAACACCGATAAGTGAGAATTCTTGACCGTCGCGTTTGATTGAGATGTGCTCATTGAGTAATAATTGCCAGCCCATTTTGGCTTGACGCTCTTTAAGGTCATTTAAATTAGCCTGTTTTTCCTCTGCACTCGCCCAAGACACGTAATCGCCATAATCATGGTTTCCAAGGACCGAATAGATGCCATCAGGCGCTGAAAGACTTCCTAGAACCTCTTGCCAACGATCTAACTCGTTCGCCCGGTTGTTCACCAAATCACCTGTGAATAAAATGAGATCCGCATTTTGCTCATTGACCAGCGAAACCCCATAGGCTACCTTTTCATCATCATCAAAACTGCCGCAGTGAATATCACTGATATGGGCGATGGTGTAGCCATCAAAAGCCTCCGGAAGATCGTCAAAAGTCAAGGTATACGTCAAAACTTGAAACTGATATTTGCCACGGAACATTCCATAAAGCAGTGCGCCAAAGGGCAAGGCCGCGGTAATGATGGCTACATTGCTGACAAACCTCCTTCTACCGGGCAGAAAAGTCTCCGGCTGCGCCGTAAATTGTCGGGCAATACCCCAAATAATCCGCACCATATCTTCGGCCAAGAGCAACGTCCCAGTCAAAAGTTTTGGAACAAAGAAGGCCAAAAATAAACCGAAAAAATAGAGCCCGCCCGGCGAAGTATTACGCGAATCACCTATGGTTAACAATTGACCGAGAAACAATCCCAGAACAATCAGTGAAGTCCCGAAATAAATCCACGGGGCCCAAGGATGCTTGGTAATGGTCTTTAGCGCTTGATAGGCATAGAAGTCTATCAGCGCATAAAACATTAAAAATATCAGCCAGCGCATTTTTTTTTAACAAATATAATCGTGCTTGGATAAGTGTGCCAATCCTTTACTTTTTTTTAACGTCTTTTTGTAACTTGAACCAATTCAACTGAGTCCATGAAAAAATATATTTGGCTACTGCCCCTGTTAATTCTGTCTGGCTGTAATTTAGGAGATCCAGGCGCTATAAAATCAGATTTAGACCCCCTTAAATACGTCGACCCTTTTGTTGGTACTGGCGGACACGGGCATACTTTTCCCGGAGCAACCACGCCTTTTGGTATGGTCCAACTAAGCCCAGATACCCGTCTGGAAGGCTGGGACGGCTGCAGCGGCTATCACTTTAGCGACAATTATATCTATGGATTTTCACACACCCACCTCAGCGGCACAGGGGTGAGTGATTATGGAGACCTACTCCTTATGCCCTCCGGGGCAAAAAATTGGCATAATGGCTCAAAATCTAGCGGGGGATATCGCCAATATTTCAGTCATAAAAATGAAATGGCATCGCCGGGATTTTACCAAGTCTATTTGGATAGCCTGGATTTGGTCGCGTCCATGACGGCAAGTCCCAGAACAGGAATACACCAATACCAATATTCGCTACAACACCCACAATATTTAGCGATTGATCTAGCGCACAGAGATGAAGTCCTTTCCGCAGATTTAGAACTCCTCGACGCCTATACCTTGAGAGGGCATCGCCATTCGAAGGAATGGGCCCAGGACCAGCGCTTATATTTTTACATTAAACTATCGCATCCCATAAAATCGGTATTGCATAAAGAAAGTGACCCCATAGAAAATGCTTTTGACTTTGAGTACCGCAAAGACCTGCAGATGGCCTATCTCAAATTTGACAATCCTGAAAATAGTCCCGTAGAAATAAAGGTGGGTATTTCAGCAGTGGACCAAGACGGTGCCTTTCAAAACTACATGGCCGAAGCGGCGGGCAAAAGCTTCAATCAAATGCGTTTTGAAACAGAAAAATTATGGAGAGATCAATTGCTTAAAATAAAGGTCGCGGCAAAAGAACAAGGCGATTTAATTAATTTTTACAGCAGTTTATACCACAGCATGATCGCGCCAAATCTTTATCAAGATGTGGATGGGCGCTATCGCGGTATGGATCTCGAAATTCACCAAGACACGACCTTTAATTACTACACAGTGTTTTCCCTTTGGGACACCTTTCGCGCAGCACACCCACTCTACACGATTATTGAGCCCGAACGCAGTGTCGATTTTGTAAAAACCCTGTTGGCCAAATATGACGAAGGCGGGATCATGCCCATTTGGGATCTAGCCTCGAATTATACCGGCTGTATGATCGGCTATCACGGGGTCTCGGTAATTGCAGATGCTTACCTGAAAGGTCTTGACGGATTCGACGCACAAAAAGCGCTCCAAGCCATGAAGCACAGTGCCCTTCAAGATCATTTAGGTCTAAAGTCCTACAAGGAGCTATCCTTTATTCCTCTAGAAATCGAAAGTGAAAGTGTCTCCAAAACCCTCGAGTACGCCTATGACGATTGGACCATTGCCCAAATGGCGAAAGCACTCGGTCAAACCGAGGATTACCATGAGTTTATTAAAAGAGCTCAGAATTACAAAAGTGTTTTTGACCCCAAAACCGGATTTATGAGGGCAAGACATTACAACGGATGGTTCTCTCCTTTTGACCCCTATGAGGTAAATTTTAACTACACTGAGGCCAATGCATGGCAATATCGTTTTTTTGTCCCGCACGATGTCGAAGGCCTTATTGAGCTCATGGGTGGCCCCAATAATTTTGAACGTGAATTAGACAAACTCTTCTCAACGGGTTCCGTAACGACGGGTCGCGATCAGGTAGATATCACAGGATTGATCGGTCAATACGCCCATGGCAATGAGCCGAGTCATCATATGGCTTATTTATATCACTACGTGCAAAAACCATATAAAAGTCAAGAGCGCATACGTCAAATCCTTACACAGCTTTACAGCCCTACTCCAGATGGGATTTCTGGAAATGAAGATTGTGGACAAATGAGTGCTTGGTATATTCTCAGTAGCCTAGGTCTCTACCCAATGGCCCCGGGTAATCCTGAATATTTATTAGGGAGCCCGCTCGTGGATCGGGCCGAAATCCAGGTCGGCGATCAAACGTTTAAGATCATCGCTTACAACAACGAGCGTGATCATCCGTATGTACAGTCCGTAAAACTCAATGGGGCGTCATGGGACAAATCCTATATCCCGCATAGCGCTCTAACCCAGGGCGGGGTCTTAGAGTTTTTTATGAGTGACGAACCCAGTGATTGGGCGACCGCTTTAGAACAAAGTCCCCGCTCCAGAATAGAAGCCTCTCAAGGTGAGGTTTTAATTGTACCTCCGTTTATAAAATCAGGCACTACAGCCATAAAAGGAAGCACGACGGTCGTTTTAGATCAAGTGAATGATTCGGCGCAAATCTTTTATCGTCTTAACGACGCGCCAAGTAAAAAATATGACACTCCTATTGTCCTTCAAGACGATGCAGTACTCCGTATTTATGCCCAGGACAGTCAAGGCAACAGAAGTTCCGAAGTCAGCACGAAATTTATAAAGATTGACCCATTGCGCACCATAACGCCTAAAACGCCCTTTGCTAACCAATATAGTGCAGGAGGCCCCTATGCCTTAATCGATGGGTATTTTGGGTCCAGTGATTTTCGCACGGGAACCTGGCAAGGCTATCAGGGCGTAGATATCGATATCACCGTGGATCTCGGTCGTGTGCAAACGGTAAGTGAGGTATCGATTAACTTTTTGGAAGATCAACGGAGTTGGATTTTCCTGCCTACAGCCGTGGAGCTTGCTGTAGGACTTGATGAACAAACCAAAACAATAGACAAAATTGAGCTCCCTGAGATTACTCCAAGAAAGGAATCGATGCAAAAAACCATAAGGTTTTCACTTGATGGCAGCCTTCAGCGGTATATTCACTTGAAAGCAAAAAATTTCGGAACATTACCGCCCTGGCATTTGGGTTATGGCGGGGAGGCTTGGTTATTTGCTGATGAAATAACAATCAAATAAATTATGAAACGCAGAAATTTTATTCAAAATACAGCCTTGGGTGGTCTTGGCGTCGTCGCAGGATCCACGGCCGTAGCTGGGAATCTTGAAAATACTCAAAATAAAACGCCTGAGCGCGCATCGACGGCACCCTATCAACTTCCCTTAGTGATCGCGACATGGAATGTGCCTAACGCGACAGAGGCCGCATATAATGTCTTGAATAATGGCGGATCAGTCCTTGATGCCGTAGAGCAAGGCTGTCGCGTTGAGGAGGCTAATGAGCAGGGCCAAAGTGTGGGGATCGGCGGTTTGCCTGATCGTGATGGCAATGTGACTTTAGATGCTTGTATTATGAATTCTGAAGGAGATTATGGCGCTGTGGTCTACCTTCAAAATATCAAACATCCCATCTCTGTGGCGCGCAAGGTTATGGAAGAAACCCCGCATGTAATCATGGCGGGCAGTGGTGCAGAGAAATTTGCCCTCAGTCAGGGGTTTGAGCGGGAAAATTTACTCACTGAAGCTTCAGAAAAAGCGTGGAAAGCGTGGTTGATCGAAGCACAATACAAGCCCATAATCAACATAGAAAATCACGATACCATAGGCATGCTCGCCTTAGACTCAGCCGGGAATATCGCAGGGGGGTGCACCACCAGCGGGCTGGCCTATAAAATGGCTGGTCGTGTCGGAGATTCACCCATTATCGGTTCAGGCTTATTTATCGATAATGAAGTAGGTGGGGCAACCGCTACGGGGCTTGGAGAAGAAGTCCTAAAAACGGTAGGGAGTTTTTTGATCGTAGAACTTATGCGTCAAGGGCGCAGTCCACAAGAAGCCTGTGAAGAAGCGATCGGTAGAATTGTTTCTAAAAATAAAAATTACAAGGATTTTCAGGTCGGTTATATCGCCGTAAATAAAAAGGGTGAAATAGGCTATTACAGCATACATGAAGGATTTTCGGCCACCTGCTACTGTGCGGATCAAAATCGAAATTATCCGAGTCCTTATTTTAACAAATCTTAAAAATTTGCCCGCAAAAACAATTGAGGGCTTTTGATTGCGTTTTGTTCAATAACGCATTCAAGGATTGAATTAAATTAATTGTGTGGCGATTAATTATTGAAAAAATGATATTTATCAATAGTAAGTGGTTTTTTTTCGCTAATTTTGTCGCTTATAAGTAGGTTGATCCCTCTCGGGGTTAATCAAATTTGGGGCGAAAAGTCATCACATATGTGGTGACTTTTCATTTTATACCCCCTCAAGTTTCTCTCAGATTTAGTGGAAATAAAGTTTGACCAAGAGGGCATAAGTTTTGTAGCTTTAAGCCTTAGTACTGCACCCTATGGATTCTAAAAAACGACTTTTTTTGATCGATGCTTATGCCTTGATTTTTCGCGGATATTATGCTTTTATTAAAAATCCGCGTATCAACAGTCAAGGTCTTGATACCTCTGCTATTTTGGGGTTTACCAATTCACTTTTGGATGTGATCAAACGAGAGCGCCCTGAATATCTTGCCGTGTGTTTTGATAAAGGAGGAAGTGAGTTACGGCAGGAACTTTACACGGATTACAAGGCGAATCGAGATGAAACCCCGGAGGCGATTAAAATAGCGGTCCCGTATATCCAAGAGCTTCTCGAAGCCATGCATATTCCAGTTATTGTAAAATCTGGATTCGAAGCCGATGACATCATAGGAACCCTAGCTAAGAAAGCGGAAAAAGAAGGGTTCGACACCTACATGGTCACCCCCGACAAAGATTTTGCCCAATTGGTTTCGGAACATATTTTTATGTATCGTCCTGTTTTTGGTGGTGGTTATGAAACGTGGGGCATACAGGAAGTTCAAGCAAAATTTGAAGTCGAGCGCCCAGAACAAGTGATCGATTTACTGGGGATGATGGGTGATTCTGCAGACAACATCCCTGGCTTCCCTGGTGTTGGCGAAAAAACAGCCAAAAAATTTATACAAACCTATGGCTCGCTGGAAGGGCTACTGGCCAATACTCATGAGCTCAAAGGCAAAATGAAGGAGCGGGTTGAAGAAAACGCAGAACTCGGCCGATTGTCCAAGGAACTCGCCACAATACTCCTTGATGTGCCGGTCGATTTTGAGCCAGAAAAACTCATTATGGAGGCCCCAGATGTACCAGCAGTGACCGCGTTATTTGAAACTCTAGAATTTCGTCGACTCACTCAAAATTTTATCAATACATTTTCGCAGTCAGACCCTTCTACAGAACATCCGCAAGGAACCGCTCGATCAAATTCTAACACGGACACTAAAATTAATGCTGCCGCTTCGGAAAACAGCGATAATGTGCAAACTGCTGGCTCAGGACAATTTTCGCTTTTTGATCAAGTTCAAGATCAGGTGAATTCAGCCTCTAGCAGACAAAGTTTAGACAATACCAGCCACCACTATCAAACCGTTACTCCGGGAATAGCGCTTGATTTATTGATCAATGCATTATCAAAACAAGAAAAAGTCGCCGTACATCTTTTGACCGATATCGATGACGCCATGAACGCATCCCTGATCGCTATTGGACTCAGTTACCAAGCGCACAGCGGATATGTATTGACGCTTCCCCAGGACAAAAATGCCGCGACGACACTCCTTCGGCAACTCAATGCATTTTTTGAGGATGCGAACATTGAAAAAATTGGTCAGCACTTAAAGTCGAGCATCAAGATTTTATCTCGGTATGGGGTTCAAATAAAAGGGCCTTTATTTGACACCATGTTGGCTCATTATCTGATCAATCCCGACATGCGCCACGATCCGTTAGTTTTGGCCGAAAACTATCTAAATTACAGGCCTATAAATCCAATAGACTTGATCGGAAGAGCTGGAAAAAATCAAAAGTCCTTTTGGGACTTGAGCACCGAAGAAGTCACGAATATCACTGCCGAAATGGCCGATATCACCCTTCAATTAAGCGATTATTTTTCGGACGAATTAAGTCAGGCAGCCACCATAAAGCTCTATCAAGACGTAGAAATTCCATTATTGCGTGTTTTGGCCGATATGGAACTCGAGGGCATCAATTTGGACACGGCATATCTCTCCGGTCTCTCGCAAACTTTGGAGACGGATATTGCCCGATTGCAAGACGCTATTTTCAACCAAGCAGGGACCGAGTTCAATATTGCCTCTCCCAAACAACTGGGCGAAGTTTTGTTTGAACAAATGAAATTGGTGGATAAGCCAAAGAAAACCAAAACAGGTCAGTATTCGACCGCTGAAGATGTATTGTCCTACCTAGCTAAGGACCATCAAATTATTCGTGACATTCTTGAATTTAGAGGTCTGTCAAAGCTCAAAAGCACCTATGTCGATGCCCTGCCTAATGTGGTCAACAAAGAAACTGGGCGAGTCCATACGGACTATATGCAAACCGTCGCCGCTACGGGACGCCTTTCAAGCAACAATCCGAATCTTCAGAACATTCCAATTCGGACCGAGCGAGGACGCGCCGTGCGCAAAGCATTTATCCCGAGAAATGAAGACTATCTCCTGATGGCCGCAGATTACTCCCAAATTGAACTGCGCATTATTGCCGCACTCTCTGAAGAAAGCACCATGATTGAGGCATTTCAACGCGGTGAAGATATCCACGCCTCCACAGCAGCGCGCGTCTTTGGAATTCCGATTGAGGAAGTGACTCGAGAGCAAAGAAGTCATGCCAAAACAGTGAACTTTGGAATTATTTATGGCGTTTCGGCTTTTGGTTTGAGCAATCAAACCGATTTAAGCCGATCAGAATCTAAAGAGCTCATAGAAACTTACTATGCCACTTATCCCAAGCTCAAAGCCTTTATTGGGACACAAATTAATTTTGCCCGGAACCACGGTTATGTCCAAACTATTTCTGGCCGACGCCGTTATCTTAATGACATCAACAGCCGAAACGCGGTGGTTCGCAGTGCTGCAGAACGAAATGCAGTCAACGCGCCGATTCAAGGGAGCGCTGCAGACATCATAAAAATTGCCATGATTGACATTCATAAAGCGCTCGAGCAAGGCAATTTCAAAAGCAAAATGCTGCTTCAGGTACACGATGAACTTGTCTTCGATGTTTATCGACCTGAAATGCAGGAGTTAACGCAATTGGTGTGCCAACACATGCAACAAGCCTACCCCTTAGCGGTTCCACTTGTAGTCGATGTTGGCCAAGGGAGTAACTGGCTTGAGGCCCACTGATTTAGCCCTATTATTCGTGGCGTTTAACTTTTGGCCTGTGTTGGTTTGTATTTACAATTTTTAGACTTACATTTGCGGCCCTCAAAAGAGGGAAATTCAATGATTATTAACTATTTGACAAAAAACTGAATGGACACATTAAGTTACAAAACAGTATCTGCCAACAAAAACACTGTAAATAAAGAGTGGGTTTTGGTCGATGCGGACGGCCAGGCATTGGGTCGTCTTGCCAGTGAAGTTGCTAAGCTACTTCGTGGAAAACACAAACCAAACTACACCCCTCACGTTGATTGCGGGGACAATGTAGTGGTTACTAATGCAGCCAAGGTAAGTCTATCTGGCAAGAAATGGGAATCTAAAACTTACATTCGCCACACAGGTTATCCTGGAGGTCAGCGATCGTTGTCGGCAAAAGAATTGCTCGCTAAAGATCCTGCTCGTGTTGTTGAGAAAGCCGTTAAAGGTATGTTGCCAAAAAACAAATTAGGTGCTGAGTTATTCCGCAACCTAAAAGTTTATTCTGGTGAAGAACACGGACAAGAAGCGCAAAAACCGAGAGTAATTAACCTTAACGACAACAAGTAATGGAGACGATTCACAAAATTGGACGAAGAAAAACCGCGGTTGCACGTGTGTATATTTCTAAAGGAAAAGGAAACATCACGGTCAACAATCGCGCATTTGATAACTATTTCACAACACCTACCTTGCGCTATAAAGTAGAGCAACCGCTTGCCTTAACCGATAATGAGAAATCATTCGACATCAAGGTAAACGTAAAAGGTGGCGGAATTACAGGACAAGCAGAAGCAGTTCGCTTAGCGATTGCCCGTGCTATGTGTGAATTAAATGAAGAAAACAGAACGGTTCTTAAGCCAGAAGGTTTATTGACCCGTGACCCGAGAATGGTGGAACGCAAGAAATTCGGACAGAAGAAAGCCCGTAAGAAATTCCAGTTCTCTAAACGTTAATATAATTCATTTCCAGTTCTGGGCTCCGGCCCGGAACTGCGAAATGACTATGTTCCTATATTTATTAATCAAGCTGTTAACGCCTTTGGACGCCAAAAACAATCCAAAGTGTGTGTTAGTTTAGCATCTAAACCACAAGTCCTCTTGGGTTGCTATCTAAACAGAACGTAAACTAAAACAAAATGGCAAACAACGAACAAGTCAAGTCGTTACTTGACGCAGGTGTACACTTTGGACACCTTACCCGCAAATGGAATCCGAACATGGCGCCTTACATTTATATGGAGCGCAACGGGATCCACATCATCAATCTTTACAAAACTGCTGCTAAAATCGAAGAAGCGAACGAAGCTTTGAAGAAAATCGCAGCAAGTGGACGCAAAATTCTTTTTGTCGCCACAAAAAAACAGGCTAAAGACATCGTTGCTGAAAAAGCAAAGAATGCCAATATGCCTTACATCACTGAGCGCTGGCCCGGTGGTATGCTGACCAATTTCGTAACGATTCGTAAGGCCGTTAAGAAAATGGCCTCTATCGATCGCATGAAACAAGACGGAACCTTCAACACGCTTTCTAAGAAAGAGCGCTTGGCCGTAGATCGTCTTCGTGCGAAACTCGAGAAAAACCTTGGTTCTATCACTGACATGAGTCGTCTTCCAGGGGCCTTATTTATTGTGGACACAACGCGTGAACACATCGCCGTTAAAGAAGCTCAGAAATTGAACATTCCTATTTTTGCTATGGTCGATACCAATAGTGACCCACGTCCTATTGATTATGTAATTCCATCGAACGATGATGCCTCCAAGTCCATTGACAACATCATGACCAGCGTAACCAATGCCATCATTGAAGGATTGGCAGAGCGCAAAGCCGGTGGAGCTCAAGATGAAAGCGAGGATACAGAAGTCGTAAAAGCAGAAACTAAGGCGCCCCGCAAACGTGCTGCCGTAGTTGCTGCTCCAGCAAGCACTGAAGAAGAATAATTATCAATCATTATAGTTTTTAACCAAAAACGCCTCTGGGTCTAAAAACCTTGAGGCGACTATAAAAATTAAAAAAATGGCACAAATTACAGCCGCTCAGGTAAACGAATTAAGACAAAAAACTGGTGCAGGAATGATGGATTGCAAAAAAGCTTTGGTTGAGGCCGAAGGTGATTTTGACAAAGCTATCGAAGTGCTGCGCAAAAAAGGTCAAAAAATTGCCGAAAAACGTGCAGACCGCGATTCCAGTGAAGGCGCAGTTATTGCTAAGGTAAACGACCAAGGCAATAAAGGAGTGATTATTTCTTTGAACTGTGAAACTGATTTCGTTGCTAAAAACGATACTTACATCGCGCTTGCTCAAGCTTTAGCTGAAGTTGCTTTAGGTACGAGCAGCCTGGAAGAATTTTTGGCTTCGGATTTTGAAGGAATGACTGTTCAAGAAAAATTGACTGAACAAACCGGGGTTATCGGCGAAAAAATCGAAATCGGTGGATTCAAAACCCTTGAGGCACCTTTCGTTGGATCTTACATCCACGGAAATAAAATCGGTGCCCTAGTAGGGCTTTCCAGCGCCATTGACGGTGCTGCTGAGCTCGGTAAAAGTGTTTCAATGCAGGTAGCTTCTATGGGCGCAACAACACTTTCTTACAAAGATTTCGATCCAGAATTTGTCGCTTCAGAAACTGAGGCTCGAATTGCTGTTATTGAAAAAGACAATATCGAACTCGGACGCTTAGGAAAAACCTTGAAAAACGTTCCAAAGTATATCTCTCGTGCGCAACTTACAGACGCTGTATTGGCTGAGGCAGAGGAAGCAATTAAAGCAGAATTAAAAGCAGAAGGCAAGCCTGAGCAAATCTGGGATAAAATTCTTCCAGGGAAACTTGAGCGCTTCATCGCAGACAATACTACTTTAGATCAAGAGAAATGTCTTTTGGATCAAAACTTCATCATGGATGACAAAATGAATGTCGCCCAATACGTCGCCAGCAAAGGGGATGTATCTGTGGTTTCATTCGAGCGCGTGTCTTTGGTGTAATTCAAAACAGAACACAATTTTCAAACCGCCAAAAGGCTCCTTTTGGCGGTTTTTTTACACCCTATGGATCCACAATTTTTAATTACTTTTGTCAGTGAAAATTACCACTATGACCTATAAACGCATCTTACTTAAACTCTCCGGAGAAGCTCTAATGGGAAGTCAACAATATGGAATTGATCCAAGTCGACTAAAAATTTATGCTCAAGACATAAAAGCGGCGGTTGATTCTGGCGTACAAGTCGCACTGGTGATCGGTGGTGGTAATATTTTTCGCGGGGTTTCAGGAGTGAGTGGTGGCATGGACCGCGTACAAGGAGATTATATGGGGATGCTGGCAACGGTGATTAATGGTCTGGCCTTGCAAAGTGCTTTAGAAAACGAAGGAGTTCAAACACGACTTCAAAGTGCGATCAAAATGAATGAAATCGCAGAGCCATTTATTAGACGTCGCGCTGTACGCCATCTTGAAAAAGGACGCGTGGTAATTTTTGGCGGGGGAACCGGAAATCCTTATTTTACAACAGATTCCGCTGCCGTATTACGGGCCATTGAAATTGAGGCAGATGTGATTCTCAAAGGAACTCGTGTCGATGGTATTTACACAAGTGATCCAGAAAAGGACGCTACGGCCACAAAATTTGATCACATATCCTTTGCCGATGTGCTCAAGCGCGGGTTGAATGTTATGGACACAACAGCCTTTACCTTAAGCCAAGAAAACGAATTACCCATTGTGGTTTTCGATATGAATACACCAGGAAATTTGCAGCGTTTACTCTCAGGAGAACAAATAGGAACTACGGTTCGTTAAGCGTTTTAAAAAGTCATTTATCATGGAAGAAGAGATAGAATTTATCGTTGACTCAGCCCACGAGGCTATGGGTAAAGTATTGGTTCATTTGGAGAAAAAATACACGACTATACGTGCAGGCAAAGCCTCACCAGCGATGCTTAATGGCGTTATGGTTGAATATTACGGCAACCCTACACCACTCAATCAAGTATCGAATATCAATACCCCGGATGGGATGACCATAACTGTACAGCCCTTTGAAAAGTCCTTGATTACAGAAATCGAAAAAGGAATCATGATAGCCAATCTCGGGTTCAACCCGATGAACAATGGCGAGAGTGTAATTATCAGTGTTCCGCCCCTTACCGAAGAGCGCAGACGAGATTTAGCCAAGCAAGCCAAAGGCGAGGCTGAAGATGCCAAGGTCGGTATACGCAACGAACGCAAGCATGCCAATAATGAAATCAAAGCGCTTGATATCTCTGAGGACTTAAAAAAGAATCTCGAAGTCGATATTCAAGCACTTACCGACAAGCACATCCAAAAAATCGATCAGATTTTCAGCAATAAAGAAGCGGAAATCATGAAGGTTTAAGGCCACACCCGCCATTCAATATTGTCAAGGTGGTAACGCGTGCGATCATACTCTGATAACTGGCTATAATCAAGCCCTAATACAAGAGGTGAGGCGATACAGTTTATGCTGATCGGCCCTACTGTCTGGAAGCTTCCATAAGTATTCGCTGGCCCAATGGGCATAGTATAATCTAACAGAGTCCAATTTATCTGGTCCTGCTGAACTTGCCCAATATACAAAGACAACGGTATGCCTTGAGCGAAATTGACCTGGACGTCTAGCTCAAGAGTGAGCTCCTGCGTTTGAGCAGGTATCTCAATCACTGGGCTAATGAGTTTGGTCCTCAAGGTATCTGAGTCGCTTTCTCTCCCATCGATTAAAAGATAACGGTTCCCAGAGTAAGTTCCGAAATCCCACAATGGATTTGATGTATTGGAGACAAGGCGCCAACCAGCGGCTATAAGTCCTTCCAAATCCTCCACATTTTCAAAATCATATCGTTGAAAAAGTCGTGACGAACCCTCCGGATCTGTGCATTGAAGGACCTCTGGGTCGCATCGTTGCGGCGATTCCATCACCACATCCTCAGCACGATTGATCACCAAAACTGGATATTCTCCATAATAATCATACTGCAATATTCCTTGGAGAAATCCTCGTCCTTGCGGAAGTTTTTGTGTTTGAAAATTGGCAAAAACACTGGTTTGCAGTATCAACTGATCGGACCCTAGGCAAGACTCAATCAGCCGATTTCCATCATATCGGTCATTTTCCCCAGCGGCAAATGTCTCAATATTCTGACCGCTCACCAAGGCCCGATGAAACTGGACATCCTCAATCATGATCCATTGATTCATCACAGACCGATCAAGTGCCGCCAGCGGCAAAATTTTCGGGACAATCGGTTGGATTAGCGTGTCACGTATCACCCTGGAGCCGTAGTCTTGATCAAGATCAAAGGCCTTTATTCTTCCACCATCTTCTATCCCTAGGGTCAACATTTCCTGATCGGGCCCGAGGTCAAGGCCCTGCAAGGCAATATAAATCTGATGACCGGGCGCAAAACGATCACTTAAAGATGGGTGATCGACCAAAACTCTCAAACCAGCACTTGAATTCTCTGCCCGATCTTGGATAACGAGTTCCTTGTAGTAATTTCCCGATGCATCACTCGATATCACAACCCCCGTTAGAAACTTAGATGAGTGTGCGTTTAAATCTAATATAGGATTGTCCTCTAAAGCTATTTGTTGCTGATATAAACCCAATAAATCATTAATCGTCAAGATCAGCTCTTCCGCAGGCCGAACAAATGGCTCGTGTAATTTTTCTGGCGGAACCCACTGGTTTTCGACACAAGAACTAAATAAAATTGGGCTAAGAATAAGCCATTGTTTAATTGAATTAAATAACATATTTAAAAGTTTAATGAACAGGTGAGGTAATAACTGCGGCCAAGGCCGGGAAAATATTTATTTCCAAAGAGTGGGCCGTAGGGCCGCTGTTGGTCTTGGGACAAATCAGGGAGATAGACCTTTCTCGAACTCTCAAAGCCACCAGAGACAAACGGTCGATCAAAAAGATTTTGTACCGAGGCAAAAATGCTCATGAAGGACTCTTTTAAGCGCCACGACACCCCCATTTTTATTGAAGTGAGGGTCACCGCAGGAAGTTTCTCTTGTCTCCATAACGATCTGAGGTCCTCCAAGGCCATTGGGCCTAATTCATTTGAATTCTGAAAAAAAGCATCCTCACTTCGTCTTAGTGCGCTCAACCCAACGTATCGATCTGAGAAATGTGACCAAACAATTCCGGCCCACCAAAAGGAAGGATCCCGATAGGTTAAGCTTGTGTGCAGAATCTGCTGAGGCCCCGTTGATGGGCGATATGAATTGATAAAAACATCACGAGCACCCAAACGATCAAGGTCCGAGATTACAGGGGCATAAGTGATATTTAAAGGATTATTTCCTTTTTCTACGAAAAAGTCATCGCTAAGAACACGGTTCGCAGCGGCCGCTAAATTTGGAGACTGCTCCTGAACAAGATTAGTCCCTGAGAGAAATAGTTTCCCCCTTCCTGTATAGCGATGGCTACTCATGATATGCGCCACAGTCCAGGTCAAACGTTCGCCCATCACGACCTTTATTCCCGAGCGGATTCCCACACCCAATTGACTGAGGTTCGATAAATGTTGCTGAACCAAACCGCTTTTTTCTGGTGAGCTAAGGACCTGGTCAGAATAAAAAAATCCGTTTTGCCGGCCGTATCTCTGATAGTGCCCATAGGGCCTGATCACCAAATCAAATCCCAGAGACTGATACCTCAACTGCCCGAAAAGTCCCATGAGCTCAGGGGGGCGATTAATGTCGTTTCGGGCATTATGGTAGCGCGAATAAACAAAGGTCTGCTCCAATAATGGCAATTCTTGATCATAGACTATAGCAACCTGACTGCTGAGTTTAGGGCGCCAATAATGGGCCCAATAAAGCTTAGTTCTAAACGCATGATGAAATTCAACGTCACTCGGGCCTAAGGAAGCCCCCGCCTGATGAAAAATACCATGCCGCATATGTCCCACCCGCTTCGAGCTACTGCGGTCGATCGACAGACTCATGGCAATTTGACCTTGCTTCAATGCGTGGTTATATTGTGCAAAACCGCTGTAGAACTGCCCAAACAAACTGTAATCATACTCTATTTTATCGCCCTTTACCAAAGCTTGCTCTGCTGAATCGAGGTTGTTCCACTGCCCAGATGGATCAGTGCCTTGATAGAAATTATTGCGATCCAGGTAAAACCCACCCCCTAACAAGTCGGAAATCTCAGCATAGCGCCGCTGCTCAATCCAACGACCTGATAGGTTAACGCTGAGATTTTGGCTTTGATTAATGCGCCAATTAAAATTCCATTGCACCTGATACTCTTTGAGCCTACTCGTCTCATTTTGAATTAAATATTGACTGTCCCCTAAAGGCCGCAAACGATTTGCCGCATAGAGTTCCGGCCAAGCGATTTGTCCATCAG
>ERZ888423.1448-NODE-1448-length-20380-cov-5.898696_pt1 | contig 20380 bp, 15 predicted proteins | sample MGYA00520523_ERZ888423 | MGnify/ENA primary metagenome ERZ888423 (study PRJEB32303, sample SAMEA104408611) | aquatic metagenome | biome: Brackish water; feature: Pelagic; material: water | place: Baltic Sea | collected 2014-06-08T10:24:00 | depth 30,27 m ...
TGAAGAGTAGAAGAGTGGATTTAACCGAATTAAGAATATAAAAAGAAGATACTATCATGCCCATCTATAATTTTTTCGTTCCAAAGGAATTTAGTCAGTTGGCAGATAAAAAAGAACTGGCATCGGTTTTAGCAGCCAAGACCTTGGTCATTATTTTAGAGAGAAAAGCGCAATCTATCTTGCGGAGATTTCCGGATGCCATTATTCAAATAGAAGGTAGCTGTATAGAAGATTTATCTCTTTTCACAGAGGGCCTTGACAAAGAAGAATTGGATATTTTGTGTGCCTACAGTGGATTAAGTCCGAAGTCATTTCAATCGGCTAGTGAACGCACAGCATAGAAGATCTGGCTGTGGGTATAATTACCTCGCTTATTCTACAACAGCAAAATTTTTCAGAGAAAGTAAATCAATGAATCGGCGGTTTCAAGTTTTATAGTACACTTGCACATAGAGTGGGATAGTGGTTCTGAACTACTTTACTTCCAACTATGTTATTAGCCCATGCTGCATTATACTGCGTTCAAAAAAGAAGAGTCTTCTCAATGGATAACATTTATTCATGGGGCTGGAGGTAGCAGTAGCATTTGGTACAAGCAGATACGAGACTTTAAAAAGCATTTCAACGTGCTGCTGATCGATTTGAGAGGGCATGGAAAGTCGAAAGAACCCATTTTTGAAAAGATGAAGCAATATTCCTTTGATATCATAGGGAATGATATTTTGGAAGTATTGGATCATCTGAGAATAGAAAGAACGCATTTCGTGGGCATCTCACTTGGAACCATCATTATCCGAGATATTTTGGAGAGACATCCCGAAAGAGCCCATTCCATGATTTTAGGTGGAGCAGTTATGAAGATCAATCTAAAAGGTCAATTTCTAATGAGATTGGGATTTATTCTAAAATCGACATTGCCCTATCTAGTTTTATACAAGCTCTTTGCGTTCGTAATTATGCCAAAGAAGAACCATAGAGAATCTAGAAACTTATTCGTGAATGAAGCGCGAAAGCTCTATCAGAAAGAATTTAAAAGATGGTTTGCGCTCACGGCAGACGTAAATCCGCTCCTGCGATTTCTGAGAGCCAAAGATCCGGGTATACCAACCCTGTATGTCATGGGTAGGGAAGATCATATGTTCCTGCCATCCATCCGACTAATTGCATCCCAACATGCTTCTGCCCAACTCATAGTGGTAGAAAGTTGTGGACATGTAGTGAATATAGAGCAACCGAGTATTTTTAACACCAAAGTGATAGAATATATTTTGGGTTTAGATCAAATAGACAGGCCGGTATTAAATCTTTGAAAATGTCTTTAGTATTAGACATTTTAGTCCATTAAGAATTGGGTTGGCTGTAACTTAGCGTCCAGAATTAGATAGTAAATGAAAGCGCGTACTCCTTCCGAATCTTTAACCATAATGACCGAAATTGTTCTTCCGAACGATACGAATAATTTAAAAAATTTATTTGGAGGTCAGCTGCTTTCTTGGATGGATCGCTGTGCTGCTATATCGGCACACAGGCATTGTAGAAGAATTGTTGTAACAGCCACGGTTAACCATGTTTCCTTTAAACATCCTGTGCCACAGGGAAGCATAGTAACGCTAGAAGCAAAGGTGAGCAGAGCCTTTAGCAGTTCAATGGAAGTATGTGTAGATGTATTTATAGAAGACAATACAGGTCAGGGACATAGGATCCAAGCCAATGAGGCCATTTATACCTTTGTAGCAGTTGACCAATTGGGTGGGCCCATTCAAGTTCCGCCTATTCGCCCTGAAACAGAATTAGAGCAGAAAAGGTACGATGGAGCTTTAAGACGAAAGCAATTGGCTTTAATACTATCTGGTAAAATGAAGCCAGAAGAGGCGTCAGAACTGAAAGCCTTATTCTTCCCTGAAAATGCAGATAAGACGAGTTAGCCACCAATACTCAATCCGAAGCTAATCACATTTTGATTGGCCCAGTCTGACTGAACTTCGCTGAGGTTTGTGAATAAAGGACTTAAGCTATACGATGCATATAAACTTATCAGACCATATCCCATGCGGGTATATAGGCCATAATTCCATTGGTTTAATTCGTCAATATTGTAATACGCCACATTTAGCTTTTCATCGCGGTAGCGCGCATACGAATTAATTCGATACCCCACTTTTGCACCAATATAGCATCGAATAGTCTTGCCACTATGGGTTTGGGTTCGAAAACGCAGTTCAATTGGAATCTCTAAATATTTAACATTTAGCTTATTACTGTTATAGCTGACGCTGTCAGGAATAATATGGAAAGTGTTTCCACCTGTTGTAGGTTGAGTACTAATTCTAAGATTGTGGTGATAATTCGTTGAATTATATCCAAATCCATATCCAACAAAAAACTTTCGGGCAATCTTAGTTTCGAGATAGAGTTGAATCAAGTTTTCGTTCGAACGCCATGTCGACTCATAGGATTCGATACCGGGCTGAATAAAAGCATACGAATAGGTATAAAAAACTCTATCCTTACCCTTCATATAGGGCTCTACAGTTTGGGCATTACTTTGAGACAAAGAACTCATAAAAATGAGGCAAAGAATGCAAAAACGAAGAGTTTGGCCTGACATTATATTGATATTTATAGATTTAGTTGGATGTGTGTAAATCTAGTCGTTCAATTTTAACACAGCGAGAAATGCTTGTTGAGGAATTTCTACGTTTCCTACTTGTCTCATTCTTTTCTTTCCCTCCTTTTGCTTTTCTAATAGCTTTCTCTTTCTCGAAATATCACCTCCATAACATTTGGCTGTCACATCTTTTCTAAGTGCAGATAAGGTTTCGCGTGCAACAATTTTAGCGCCTATAGCTGCCTGTATGGCCACAACATACTGCTGCCTTGGGATGAGTTCCTTCAGCTTTTCGCACATTTTCTTGCCAATCTCATGTGCACGAGTTTTGTGTACTAAGAAAGAAAGCGCATCTACGGGCTCTGCATTCAGGAGTATGTCTACTTTTACTAAGTCGCTGTTTCTATAGTCTATCGGATGATAATCAAAAGATGCATAGCCTCTCGAGATTGTTTTGAGTCTATCGTAAAAATCAAAAACAATTTCGGCCAAGGGCAGGTCGAAAGTCAACTCAACCCTGTCTGAGGTAAGGTAGATTTGATTGGTAATAAGACCACGTTTATCTATGCAAAGGGTCATAATTGCCCCAACATATTCAGATTTTGTAATGATTTGTGCCTTGATAAAAGGCTCCATAAAATGATCGAGGCTAGAAGGATCAGGATAGTCTGATGGATTGTGAACCATCATTACCTCTTCAGGATTTGACTTCAAGAAAGCGTGGTAAGAAACGTTCGGAACGGTAGTAATCACAGTCATATTGAACTCTCGCTCCAATCTTTCCTGAATGATTTCCATGTGTAGCATTCCCAAGAAGCCACATCGGAAGCCGAAACCCAAAGCAGCGGAAGATTCGGCTTCAAAAGTGAGTGAAGCATCGTTTAATTGAAGTTTGTCAAGGGAAGCTCGAAGGTCTTCAAATTCTTCCGTATCTACAGGATAAATACCTGCATAAACCATGGGTTTAACTTCCTCAAATCCGTCTATGGCATTGGCTGCCGGTCTGTTGGAATCAGTGATAGTATCTCCAACTTTCACCTCTTGCGCCTCTTTAATACCAGAAATGAGGTATCCTACATCTCCTGCTTTTACAACCTGTCTGGGTGATTTTTCTAATTTTAAAACACCAATTTCATCTGCATTATAACTATTGCCTGTAGCCATGAAACGAACCTTCATTCCCTTGGTTATTTGGCCATTTAAGATGCGGAAATACGCCTCTATTCCTCTAAACGGATTGTAAACTGAATCAAATATTAAGGCTTGAAGAGGAGCGTCGGGATCGCCTTTTGGAGCTGGAACTCTTTTGACAATTGCCTCCAGAATCTCTTTAATTCCGAGTCCTATTTTGGCACTGGCAGGAATTATATCTTCGTCATCACATCCAATCAAGTCTATGATTTGGTCTTTCACTTCCTCAGGATTGGCACTGGGAAGATCGATTTTATTCAGCACTGGAATAATTTCTAAATCGTGTTCCAGAGCCAGATACAAATTAGAAATGGTTTGGGCTTGTATTCCTTGAGCGGCATCGACTATTAACAAAGCCCCCTCACACGCTGCGATACTCCTAGAAACCTCATAACTAAAATCTACATGGCCTGGAGTGTCTATTAAATTAAGAACATACACTTGTCCATCATCAGCCAAATAATTCATCTGAATTGCATGGCTTTTTATGGTGATACCTCTCTCTCTTTCAAGGTCCATATTATCCAGAAGCTGATTCTTCTTTTCTCTGTCAGTAATGGTTTGAGTGGTCTCAAGCAAGCGATCGGCTAGGGTGCTTTTTCCATGATCAATGTGTGCGATTATGCAAAAATTCCGGATGTGCTGCATGTTGATTATTTGAAGTGGGCAAAAATAGAGCAGAGGATGGGAGCAATGACTTAATTTATTTGAACTTGTAAAGATAGGATGCTTACTAGAGTTGGTTCACGAAGTTCTGGATGTAAGTCGTACAAATTCAGTTAGTTTGAAATTTTGATCGAAGGAATGAAGATTCAAAATTCAAGTTAAATCGCTTTCATTTACAAGTATTTGACCAATCAAACACCGTTCAATCGGTAAAATCAGATCGAATACTCATTAATCTAACAAGGTTTACTCATTTATGTGCTTAATTTGTACATTAGTAAGTTAAGAGAAAGCCCTTAATTGAGCAAAACTATGAAGAGCATAAAGCGAATAATGGCCGTATTGGTCTTGGTTTTAGGTAGCCAATTTTCCATGGAAGCCTCTCACGTGGCAGGAGCGGAGATACAGTACAAATACATAGGCGATTCTACTGGGATTCCAAGGCAATACAGGGTAATCTTAAAGGTTTACCGAGATATAACTGGAATTGGATTGGGTCCAACAGCTACAGTAAATATTACCTCTTCATGTTTTGGCAATTTAACCCTTGCCATGACGCGAATTAATCCTGCTGGTTCAACGCCTCATTCAGATGGTGGTATTCTCACTCCAGATTTGGACGAATGCGTGTCTTCGAGTACGCCCGGTTTTGTGACAATTACTCAGCACAATTATTTCGGAAATGTCACACTCCCTTCTAACTGCTCGGATATTCGCTTTTATTGGCAAACGTGCTGTCGAAATCCAGCGATTACTAATTTAACAGCTCCTGCTGGAGATGGAACATATGTAGAAGCATTTTTAAACAATACCAATGGACAAAATACTTCGCCTCAGTTTATCACACCAGCGGCCAAAGCCTTTTGCACAAATAAATATTTCGTTTGGTCTCAAGCTTCTATAGAGCCGAATGGAGATTCTGTATTTTATGAATTGGCAAATGCTCAAGAATTTTTAGGAGGAACAGGTGTGAATTTGGTTTATTCGGCGGGTTACTCAGCTGCAACTCCCGTAACCACCGCGCCTGGTACAGGTGGTATTCAGGTAGATACTAAGACAGGTACGTATGCCTTTACAACAGGACCAAACCAAGAAGTTTGCGCCATTGTTGTTCGGGCAAGAGAGTATCGATTTAACAACGTAATTGGAGCATGGGAATTTGTTGGTTCTTCCGTACGCGACATGCAAGTGGTTATTGCTGGTCAATGTAAAACTTCGGTTCAGGATGGTCCAAAGATCGATGTATCGGCACCCGGGTTTGGATCGGATACGATCAGTGGATCATGGTTAGGTAATTTAGCCGGTGTTAAGATTTCAAATGACTCAATAGTAGATCCTTCCAGCCCAACAGGCTATAGCTACATCGTTCCAACCATTGCATATAACTGCGGTGACTCTTCCATTACAATGAATTTTGATGTGGAAATCCAGTGTACTAGTATCGCTATCGATGGTTCTGATTTCAGGGTAATTGGTCCTGATTCCATCGCTCGTCCAGTGATAGGATTTGATGCAAATTGTGGAAATTCTTTCCAAACGGATCAAGTACGACTAAAACTATATAAGCCTCTTACCGTGAATGGTGTTTATACTGTTTATGTGAAATTGGGTAATGATGGCAATACCTTATTGAATAAATGTGGTTTCCCACTCCAAGAGTTCTATACGATGTTGGTAATTGTAGACAACTGCTGGCTGCCGAATTACGCTGTGCGAAACGTAACGGTAGACACAAACTGGACTACCAGAGTTCAGTATGAAGTTGATACTTTGAGCTATCCGAAACAGCTAACTACTGGGGTGAATTTCTTCCGCTCTGACGACAACGGTTCTACTTGGAATAGGGTTGGAACAAAATTGGGGATGAATTCAGTTCGCGATCCACAATGGACTGACTTTAGTGTTGGCCCAGGTGATGTTGAGGCTAGAAATTATCGTTATGCTATACAGCCTATCGTAAATCAAGAGGTGTACAATCCAAGCGCAAACATTACTTCTATTCGCATAGACACTGTATTCAATGGCAATGCGGCGGTTAAGCAACTAGCGTGGAATAGATACAACGGTTGGCTGAATGTGAATTATGAGGTCATGGTGAGTGCTACACCAGAAGATGTCAATTCATGGGTAGCAGTAAGCGGACAAGGGATTAATCCAACAATAGACACAAGTTTTAGTTTTACTCTTCCAACCGATTCAGGTTGTTATGCACTGAGAGTGAGTGGAATTCGCTTGGGGAATCCCACCTACGTGTCTCATTCCAATTGGGAGCAATTCTGTGTGTTTGAAGAAGATAGCGTAATTATCCCACCTGTAATAGATGAGCCAGATTCAATTATTGTAGCCAATGTGTTTACACCCAATGGCGATTTAATCAATGATCTATTTTCTGTTCAGAATATTGAAGATTACGATGAGGCCAGTTTATCTGTTTTTAACCGTTGGGGCAACCAAGTCTATACAAGTACCAATTATATCAACGACGTATGGGATGGAACCGATCAGAATTCAGGCGGCGTAGTTGCGGACGGAGTATACTTCTACGTACTTAGTATTAAATATTACGGTACGCAGTATTCAGAACAGTTCCAAGGATCTGTGACAGTATTCTCTGGTGGAGCAAAGTAAATAGAAACTATATTTTGAAAAGGGGGAGCATTGCAAAATGCTCCCCCTTTTTTATTGATGAATACTGGCTGAGTTATCGAAGAAGATTAATTATTTCTCATTTAGAGGTATTTTACTGTCAATGGATTGAGTCTTATTCTAATGAATTAGCTGCTTTTAATAGCCATGCTGACTGATTTACTCGATTTCATAAATTGCCACACTAAGTAGTCTTTTAGAAAACATCTACGATATTGTTCATTTATGTCCAATATTTGAATGTATTCGAAATGAAAAAGTATAGCCTGCTTCTAAGTTTAATTCTATTTCTACTTGGCGCCTCACTTGAGGTAAAGGCAACTCATGTTGCCGGTGCAGAAATATCCTATCGATACATTGGTGACTCTACTGGAATTCCTCGACAATATCAGGTAGTTCTTTTACTCTATAGAGATATGACGCCTGGAACAGCAGGTCTGGGGGCAACGGTAGCAATAGATATTCGCTCTAGTTGTTTTGCAAATTCTACTTTTACGGCAACTAGGGTGCCTGGGTCTTTGCCAGATGGTGGACAACCTACTCCTGGGTATGATGATTGCGTACTTCCAAGCGCACCAGGTTACGTGGCTGTGAGTATGCACAAGTATCGGGGAACAACCATTCTACCGCAGAATTGTGCAAGCATAATTTTCTCCTATGATATATGTTGCAGAAGTGGTTGTATCGATAATTTGGCGGCTTGTGCACCGCTTAATTGTGGTGGAAATTGTCCTGATGGGACGTATGTTGAGGCTTTTTTGAATAATATTAATGGACAGAATACCTCCCCCCAATTTTTAACTGCAGCGGCAAAGGCCTTTTGCACCAATAGTTATTTTGTATGGACTCACCCAACTTTTGAGCCGAATAATGATTCAGTTGTGTACTCTTTCACCACACCAATGGAAGGTCCGCCTCCTGGATTTAATTTGCCCTTCGCTGGAGGATATAGTGTAAATCAACCCATTACTACAGCGCCAGGTTCAGGTGGTATTCAAGTGAATTCTTTGTCAGGAACCTTTTCATTTACCACAAGTACAAATCAAGAAATTTGTGTTGCGGCCATTATTGTAAAGGAATATCGGTTTAATCAGGCACTTCAAACTTGGGAATACATTGGGTCTTCTATGAGAGATATGCAATTAACTATAGCAGGGAATTGCAATCCGGCGGTACAAAATGGACCAAGAATAGATATTTCATTACCGGGTTTTGGGATGGATACGATTCCAGGAGACTATAAAGGCGATTTGGCCGGAGTTAAGATTATCAATGACTCTATTGTAGATCCAAATTCGTCGAACGGCTTTTCATATATTGTACCAACTTTAGCATACAATTGTGGAGACAGTATTATTACCTTACGGTTTGATGTCGATATACAATGCACCAGTGTATCTCCAGACGGTACAGATTTTAGGGTAATTGGTCCTGATTCCATAGCCCGGCCTGTAGTTGGTGTAAAGGAGAATTGCGGCATTGATTTTACCACTGATTTTGTGGAATTAAAACTGTACAAACCATTGACTCTGAACGGAGAATACATTGTGTATATCAAGCAGGGCAATGATGGCAACACACTCACAAATGAGTGTGGTTTTCAACTTGAAGAATTCTATACCATGATGGTTAAGGTGGATAACTGTTTCGAACCTACTTATGCCGTTCGCAACGTAACGGTAGACACAAACTGGACTACCAGAGTTCAGTATGAAGTTGATACTTTGAGCTATCCGAAACAGCTAACTACTGGGGTGAATTTCTTCCGCTCTGACGACAACGGTTCTACTTGGAATAGGGTTGGAACAAAATTGGGGATGAATTCAGTTCGCGATCCACAATGGACTGACTTTAGTGTTGGCCCAGGTGATGTTGAGGCTAGAAATTATCGTTATGCTATACAGCCTATCGTAAATCAAGAGGTGTACAATCCAAGCGCAAACATTACTTCTATTCGCATAGACACTGTATTCAATGGCAATGCGGCGGTTAAGCAACTAGCGTGGAATAGATACAACGGTTGGCTGAATGTGAATTATGAGGTCATGGTGAGTGCTACACCAGAAGATGTCAATTCATGGGTAGCAGTAAGCGGACAAGGGATTAATCCAACAATAGACACAAGTTTTAGTTTTACTCTTCCAACCGATTCAGGTTGTTATGCACTGAGAGTGAGTGGAATTCGCTTGGGGAATCCAACCTATGTTTCTCATTCCAATTGGGAGCAATTCTGTGTGTTTGAAGAAGATAGTGTAATTATTCCGCCTATAATAGATGAACCAGATTCAATTATTGTAGCCAATGTGTTCACTCCCAATGGTGATTTAATCAATGATCAATTTTCTGTTCAGAACATTGAAGATTACGATGAGGCGAGCTTATCAATTTTCAACCGTTGGGGCAACCAAATTTATGCAAGTACCGACTACATTAATGAGGTATGGGATGGAACCGATCAGAATTCAGGCGGCTTAGTTGCGGATGGAGTATACTTCTACGTACTTAGTATTAAACATTATGGCACACAGTATTCAGAACAGTTCCAAGGATCTGTGACTGTATTTTCTGGCGGAGCCAAATAGGAATTACGAAGTCTTTAAAGCAAAAGCCATCTAAAGAATCAATTTTAGATGGCTTTTTTTATTGAGAGATTATGTACTTATCGATTCATAAGCTTAGCGACATACTTACCTAGAATATCGAATTCCAAATTCACCTTCATTCCTTCTTGAAGGTGTTTAAACTGGGTGTGTTCATAGGTATACGGTATAATAGAAACGGAGAAATCACCTTCACCCGAATTAACAACCGTAAGGCTTACTCCATTAATACAAATAGATCCTTTGGTTACGGTAACGTATTCACTCAATTCAGTGGAGTGCTGAAAGTGATAGTTCCAACTTCCATTTCTATTTTCAACTTTCGTACAAATACCAGTTGTATCCACATGCCCTTGCACAATATGCCCATCCAAACGTCCATTCATTTGCATACAGCGCTCAAGATTTACACTATCTCCCAGCTGTAAATCGCTCAAATTGGTTTTATTGAGGGTTTCTTCAATAGCCGTAACAATATGCACAGCTCCGTTAATCTGAACGACCGTTAAGCACACTCCATTATGCGCCAAGCTTTGGTCTATCTTAAGTTCAGGAGCCAATTTAGAGGAAATGGAAAAATGTGTATTTGTACCCTCATTTTCAATTTTCACTAACTCTCCAATGGTTTCAATAATGCCTGTAAACATGCTGTTTATTTATCTAAAAAGATGAACTGAACCATGTACTTCTTGTTCAGGCACAGTTCGAACACTCAATGCGGTATATCTACAAACATAGAAATACACACCTTCTGAGCAGGCTTGTCCAGAGTTCTCATCTAAGCCGTTCCAGCCAATCTGAATAAAGTCATCGAGTGATTGGGTTGAATATACTCTTTGGCCCCAGCGGTTAAAAACTTGCATATCAAAGCCATCGATACTGTTAACCAATGGTATACCATTCTCATCCCGCACTACAGTGAAAGATCTATTAAAGTCGTCTCCATTGGGTGTAAAGACATTGGGAAGCTCTAAGTTGGGACAGGCTTCCAAACAAATGACATTGCTCAATTCGCTTTCATTGGCAGAGCCGCCGGGGTCTCCGTCGGCATCATCAACGGCACTAACCGCATAACAACCAATAACATCACCATCAAAATTATCGAAAAAATCTGCTGTTATGTTGCTAACAAGCGGACTTGATGGAAAATCAGCATCCTCAGTAAGCTTAAAATAGAGGTTGTAGTAGGCAATGTCTTCAGGGCAGTTGTCGGACGGATTTTCCCAAGAAAGAACCAAATCATTTCGCTTGCAATCAAATTGTGGAGAAAGTAGAGGCGGACAAGGCCTAGTGGTGTCTATGGGAGTGCCGCATTGAATTTGAGATCGATTTAATAGGGGGGAATAGATCGTGCCGCTTGAATAGGCTCCCTTAGCAAGCACTCTGTAACAGTACGTATCCCCATTGTTTAATGCAGTGTCCACAAAGAACGAAGTTTCAACCTCCGTAATGCTATCGAATTGACCTGTAGTGTTTTGCTTAAAAATGACATAACGCTGATTGATCCACGGAACCTTGAATGAGAAAGAAAGCCTATTTGAGGCATCTTGTGGCGTAACATTTAAAAATACAGAACTAGCAGGATTTGAAGCCTTCCCAGCTATATAACTTCCACCTAGGCCACCAGAATGATAAAACTGAACCCTATAGGTATACATTTCTTGCTCGGTGTTCAGCCCTGTATCGGTAAAAAGGGTGTCGGTAAAACTTGGAAAAAAGGCAATGCTATCAAAGTCAGCGGGATTTGATCCGATACCTCTGAAAAGAGCATAGGCATAGGTGGGAGGGGTAATGGCGCTGTCTAGTTCGCGCACAGGCAACCACGCAATATCAATACTACCGTTAACTAAGTCAGAGCTTAAGACATCCACTTTTGTTATGATTGGAGCGTCTTGAGACAGCTGTGCACATACCTCCACAGAGGCTTGACTCTCACTGCCATCATCGAAGTAAGCGATTACCATATAACAATATTGATTGCCCAGTTTCAAGCTATCGCTATCTAGATAGGAGGTGATGAAAACATTGGGTATTTGAGCTATTTCTTTGTAACCAGTATAATCGGGAACCCCAGTTTCACAGCTGTCGGGGGTATATCCAAAAAACTGGTCTTTGCGGTAAATTCTGTAGCCTTGGGCTTGAGTACAAATAGAAGTATCCCATTGCAGAAAAAGCGAACTTCCCTGGGCAACTACGCTGGGGTTTTCAGGTGCAGGAGCTATGATCTGAATTTCAACAGATTGAAATCCAACCAAATCGGGATCAGCAGAATTAAAAGCATTGTCTTTTACTTTGAAGGTCATGGTGTAAGGCTGCTTGCGAACGTGAATACAATCCGTACTCCATGAGAAAAAACCCGTTACAGGTGCCAGACCGCTAATGGGCTGAATAAATGTGGCCGGTTGTGGCACCACCAAAGGCCCCCCCGTACCTGTTAAAACAATGGTGTTTCGATCCGGATCGTCTGCACGAACAGGAAAGCTTAGAGTTTGTCCAGCGATTACACAAAAAGGACCAGCAGGATCAATAAAGGGTGGATTGTTATTGCAGTTGGTAATATCCACCTGCATGTCACGTGTAACAGATCCAATGATTTCCCAAAAACCAGTAGGTCCTTTACGGTATTCTGTAATTAATATGGCAAAATTAAATTGCCCTTGATTTTGTGGGGTATCCCAAATAAACTCACCGTTTACTGAGTCTACACGCACGGCATTTTGAACAATAGAAGGATCATAAGTCTGAATAATCTCAACGCCTGAGGCGCCTCTACAATTTACCAATTGATATCCTAAACTATCTCCATCTGGATCAAAAGCTGAGGGATTATGTAGAAAAACTCGATTCACACATCCATCGTCAATAGGCGGATTTAACAGTTGAACAGAGTTGTTTGGGCCTAATTGTGGATTTATTCTGAGAACGGTCTGAATAAAGAAAGGCACGTTTACAGAGCTGGGAATATTATTAACTCCCGAATTTCTGTTTTGATCTTCTACTGTGACAATATAGATTCCCGGTGCGGCAAAAGTGTGCTGTCCCTCGTAGATGTTTCTCTTGTAGTCGCCTGGCAGAACCTCGCCCATTCTAGCCGGTGAGGGGCATGCACCGTTAGCCCCATTTGTTCTAAAGAGAGTAGAGCTGCTCAGATCTCCCCATTGAATGCTTAGATCGCAACGATCGGCTGGTGCTGATTCTTTTGTGTAGGTTGTAATTTTAAACTCGTATGTAAGCCCGCTAACCCATGTATAGGTTATCTCGCCCGCACGATTGTGCGTGGCCAAAGCAACCGTGTTCATGAGAACCAGAAAGAGTAGAAATATTCTTTTTAACACAAACAAATTCTATTCAATAATTAAACGGAATACAGCTTCTAAAGTTGCACCCTTTACCAAAAATAGAGAGTAAACCAATCTCGACCCTAAAGGTAGCATGATTCAGGCTCATTTAAATCGAAATTGTTCTTTCGCAAACTAATTCTACACATTGAATTTGACGTCCTACCTTTGGGTAAATTTTAAAATTCTATGGTTACAGTTTTTAATGAACCCAATGACGTTCAAGTTGAACTAGAGATATACCTTTTTAGCAGATTAAGAGATTTAGGCCGTTTATCTGTAGGTAGAAACGCAAGAAAGAGGGTAAAGGATTGGTTTGAAGACGATAAAAACAACAGTTTTGAATTTACGGAAGCCGATAGACGCATTTGTATTTTTAAGGCAGAATTAAGGGAGAAAGAGACCTCCAGCTTTGAAACCCTCAGGAACATAGGGGTCCAGATACTTGGAAAATGCAAATTGCACAAGGTTGAAACTGCACATATTGTTAGTTTGTCAAATGGAATGGAAGTCTTTTTTGTTCTGGAAGGCGCATTATTATCCTCTTACTCATTCGATAAATACAAAAAAGAGAAGGCAACTCTTCGCTTAAATAGTCTATTTGCCCCTGATCTTGACGATATAAAATTAAAAGAACTCAATAGCATTCAAGAGGCCGTTTTTTTTAGTCGCGATTTAGTCAATGAGCCAGTAAATTATCTCACAGCTGTTCGATTGGCAGAGGAAATAAAGGCGAAAGGAGCAGAATGCGGTTTTTCTGTTGAAGTTTTGAATAAGAAGAAGATCGAGTCTCTAAAAATGGGAGGACTCTTAGCCGTAAATTTTGGAAGTATAGATCCGCCGAGCTTTAGCATTCTCGAATGGAAACCAGAGAATGCAATAAATGAAAAGCCTATTGTCTTGGTGGGCAAGGGAGTAGTCTATGATACAGGTGGATTGAGTTTGAAACCCACTGCAGGATCTATGGATAGCATGAAAAGTGATATGGGTGGTGCAGCCGCCGTGGCAGGCGCTTTTATAGCTGCTTCTAGAAATGCACTTCCTCTTCATGTCATAGGTCTTATTCCGGCTACGGATAACAGACCAGGCGGCAATGCCTACGCCCCAGGTGATATAATTAAGATGTACGATGGTACCACTGTAGAAGTGTTAAATACAGATGCTGAGGGAAGAATGATCTTAGCAGATGCGCTAAGCTATGCCAAGAAATTCAGTCCAGAATTTGTTATCAATCTTGCTACTCTTACAGGTTCGGCAGCCGCAGCAATAGGAAGCAAGGGGGTTGTTGCAATGGGCAATGCAGATAAAAAAATCATGAGTAGCCTAGAGCTGAGTGGAGCAAGGGTGCATGAAAGACTTGCTGTTTTTCCTTTTTGGGATGATTATAAAGATCTACTAAAGAGTCCTATTGCGGATCTTAAAAATATTGGGGGAAAAGAGGCGGGAGCAATAACCGCTGGTAAATTTCTAGAGCATTTCACAGACTATCCTTTTATTCATTTAGATATTGCAGGCCCAGCATTTCTAGATTCTGCAGATAAATACAGAACCCGTGGCGGTACGGCTGTGGGTGTGCGCTTGCTTTTTGATTTTCTAAAGAATAGATCATGAACGATAAGATTAAAGTTGGAATCTCTCTTGGAGATGTGAATGGAATTGGACTGGAAGTTCTCTTAAAAGCACTTGCAGACGACAGGATATTTGAACATTTCACGCCCATTTTATTCGGTTCTTCTCGCATAGTCTCTTTTTACCGAAAGGTGTTAAATATGCAAGAGTTGACCCCTTTTTCTACACGAAATCTGGCTGAGCTAAGACAGAATGCACTCAATGTGTACCAAACTTGGCAAGATGATGTTCGCATTGAGCCTGGCAAACCAAATCCTGAAGTTGCTGAATATGCCATTAAATCTTTAGATGCAGCTTGCGAAGCCTTAGAAAACGGGCATATTGATGTGTTGGTTACGCTTCCACTTGATAAATCATTGGTTGCACAGAAATTACCAGATTTTACCGGTTACACTGGTTATTTATCTAGCCGTTTTAACTCAGCCGATTCATTGATGATTCTTTGTTCTGAAAGTCTAAAAGTAGCATTGGTAACAGGGCACATACCACTAAAAGACGTAGCTTCTAGTCTTTCGGTGGAAGTAATCATGAAAAGAATACAAGCACTGAACAACGCATTAAAACAAGATTTTGGATTTGAAAAACCACGAATTGCCGTGTTGGGATTGAATCCGCACAATGGAGACTCAGGTATTCTCGGAAGGGAGGAAATAGACATCATTCAACCTGCAACGGAAAGGGCTTTTGCACAAGGAATTTTGGCCTTTGGTCCGTATTCTCCTGATGGCTTTTTTGGTTCTTCGCTCCAAAATCAATTTGATGGCGTGGTAGCCATGTATCACGATCAAGGATTAATTCCGTTCAAAGCATTGGATTTTCATAGAGGGGTGAACTTCACTTCAGGAATGAAATACATCCGCACTTCTCCAGATCATGGAACTGCTTTTGACATTGCCGGCAAGAATATGGCCAATGAAAGTTCACTCATAGAAGCTCTATATTTAGCGTGCGATACGTTTAGAAATAGGAGGCAACATATGGAAGACACGGCTAATCCGCTAATACTTTCTAAAAGAGGTAGTAGAGATTATTGATCTCTTTCTTGGCACAATTCCAACAACACTCCCTTGGTGCTTTTTGGATGTAAAAAAGCAACCCATTTATTATCCGCACCTATTTTGGGATCCTCGCTTAACAGCTGAAATCCAGCATTTTTGAGTCGGTTCATCTCCGCCTTAATATCAGAAACGGCAAAAGCAATGTGGTGTATTCCTTCGCCTTTTTTGGCAATGAATTTGGCTATTGGAGAGTCTGAATGAGTGGCTTCTAATAGTTCAATCTTATTGGGTCCATTTTTGAAAAAGGCGGTTTTAACGCCTTCCCGTTCTACTTCTTCTGTTTTATAGCACTTGGTATTAAGTAATAACTCATATAAAGGAATGGCTTCTTCCAAGCTATTTACAGCAATGCCTAAATGTTCAATTTTTTCCATCAGCTAAAGCTTTGCATTTGACAAAGTTTGGCATAAAACCCATTGGATTCCAGCAGCGAATTATGAGACCCCCTCTCTACTATTTTTCCTTCCTCCATAACCAATATTTGATTGGCATGTTGAATGGTGGTTAGCCTATGTGCAATAACAAGTGAGGTTCTATTCTTCATCAAATTGGTTAGGGCTTGCTGAACAAGTTGTTCAGACTCTGTATCCAATGCAGAAGTGGCTTCGTCTAAAATTAAAATAGGCGGGTTGGCGAGTACGGCGCGTGCAATGGCCAATCGCTGTCTTTGACCGCCACTCAGCTTGCCACCGGCATCACCAATATTGGTTTCATAGCCCTTCTCTAGACCTTCAATAAAGTCGTGTGCATTGGCAACCTTTGCGGCTTCCACTATTTCGTCAAAACTTGCGCTTGGTTTTCCTAAAGAAATATTTTCACTTACTGTTCCGTGAAATAAAATAGATTCCTGGCTTACAATTCCCATTAAAGCACGCAAATCACGAATTTTAAGGTCTTTGATGTTTTTCCCATCTACTAAAATCCGACCTATGTCAAGATCGTAGAACCTAGGTAATAAGTTGGCTATGGTGGTTTTACCGCTTCCGCTTTGACCTACCAGAGCGACAGTTTCGCCTCTTTTCAATTCAAAATTGAGCCCTTTGAGAATTTCTTTCTCGGCATACGCAAAAGTGACTTCCTGGAATTGAACAGACTGTTTAAATTCTGTAATCGAAATAGAATTTGAATGATCTCTAATCGGATTGGGCTCATCTATAATTTCAAAGATGCGTTGGGCAGATGCTTTTCCCCTTTGCATATGATAACTCGCTTTGGAAAGTGCTTTCGCAGGGCCAATCATTTGATAGAAGAAAATAATGTAGCCTATGAATTGTTCCACTCCAAAGCTATCTGATTTTAAAACTTGGTTTCCACCAAACCAAATCACAAGTGCCATAACCCAAGTTCCTAATGTTTCAGAAACGGGTGAAGCCAAGTCGTTTCTCCTTAAAACACGATTCATTAGTTTGAAATGACCGTCGTTTTCTTCTTTGAATTTGCGTGATTTAATGATTTCCGCATTAAAGGCCTTTAATATTTTTAGTCCGCCTAAGGTCTCTTCTGCACTGGCCAATACTTGTCCCATTCGCTCTTGGGCTTGGCCAGAAGATTTCTTTAAACTCTTTCCAATGGAGGTTACAACAAAACTGACTATAGGCAGAAGAATAAGAACAAAAAGGGTGAGCGGCGTACTCATATAAAAAAGAATAGCCAAGGACCCAATAATCATAATAGGCTCTCGAAAAATAACCTCAATTACCATCGTCACAGACCATTCAATTTCTTTTAGGTCTCCGGTCATTCTTGAAACGATATCTCCTTTTCTTTTTTCTGAGAAATAAGCGATAGGTAGCGCCAATATTTTGTCATGCATCGCAACCCGAATATCTCGTACAACTCCATTTCGAAGCGGGGCGACAAAATAAAGAGCGAAATATTTAGAGAAGTTCTTGAGGAAGAAAGCAATGATTACCCATGCAGAAACAAAAATAAGGGCACCAGATTGACCGTATTCGGTGGTAAAGCTGCCCATGGTTTCATAGAAGGTGTTCTTTATGGAGTCGAATAATCCAGTTGAATTGGGTTCAATCATTTGGGAAGGATCTTTCCCAAGAATTATTTCCAAAGCCGGAACAATTAGTCCGATTGAGAACAATGAAAAAAGTACGCCAAAAAGGTTAAAGACAACGTTTAAGACGAGGTTACTGCGGTAGGGCTTGAGAAATTCTCTTATTCGCCAAAATGGATTCACTTTGCAAAGATACGAGGGTGGGGGATTGATTACCTTTGTCTTCTATGGAATCAGAACGCCTCAAAAGAGTGTCAAGTTTGCTAGAGCAAGATTTAGCACAAATTTTTATCGGTTTTGCAAAAAAATACTTTCGGGGTACTTTGCTATCTGTCACCAGAGTACGGGTTAGTCCGGATCTTTCTGTTGCAAGAGTCTATGTTAGTCTATTCCCTCTGAGAGAAAAAGAGGTGGCTATGGAAGTGTTGAATAAACATGCTTCAGAAATAAAGAATGAACTAGCCTCTAGAACAAGACATCAGTTAAGAAAGATGCCTGAATTGAGCTATTTCTTGGATGATTCTTTAGACTATGAAGAGAATATTGATCGCCTATTAAGAGGCGAAGGAGAAAATCCTATTCTGTGAACGCTGTTGCATTTATTGCAAAACGATATTTGAGTGCCAAACGATTAAGAGGCCAAGTTCACAATATTCAGCGCATTTCTATTGCTGGTGTTGCCGTTGGTTCAATGGCTTTACTAACGGTCTTATCCGCTTTTAACGGACTCGAGGATTTAATTAGATCCTTCTATACCCAATTTGACTCTGATTTGAAAATGCTACCTCTCGAGGGAAAGTTTTTTTCGGATAGTCTCGTCTCGAAGCCAGCTCTTCTGGATATAGATGGCATAGAAAGCGCTTCCTTTGTTTTAGAGGAAAAGGCTTTTTTTCGTTATGGTGAGAAGGAAGTAGTTGCACGCTTAAAAGGAGTTGACTCAGATTTTTTGAGTGTAAACAAAATTGAAGAAGGGATACGAATTGGCAATTTCGATCCCACCCGCGAACAAATGCTTTTAGGAATTGGACTTGCGTATAAACTAGAGGTCTATTTTTCAGAAGAGCCTCAAGCTATTCAGCTTTATGTTCCTTCCAAAGGAATTCCGAGTGCAAGCAATTGGACGAGCGCCTATAAAACAAGGCGTATTTTTCCAAAAGCCGTATTTTCTATCCAACCTGAGTTTGATAATGCATTTGCATTTGTTCCTTTAGAATTTGCACAAGATTTGAATGAACAACCCAATAGAATTACCGCTGTTGAGATTGCCTTGCATACAAATGCAAATAGCACTGCAGTGCAGAAAGAATTAACCTCTGTGTACGGAGGTTCATTTCAAATTTTGAATAGAGATCAGCAGCAAAGCACTGTTTTCAATGTCTTGAAGAGCGAAGGTCTTATGACTTACTTAATATTAGCCCTCACGCTTGGAATAGCTTGCTTTACCATTCTTGGTGCTCTGGCCATTAGTATGGTAGAAAAGAGACAGAATTTATTTACCCTATGGTCGATTGGAATGAATAGAAAAAGTTTACAGAGAATTTTCTTTATTCGAGGCTTACAGCTCACTGCCATAGGTGGAATAATTGGAATCTCTGGTGGTATTCTACTCGTCTATCTTCAATCTCAATACGGCTTTGTGCAATTAGGTCAGGGATATGCGGTTGATTCCTATCCTGTTCGATTGGCTGTAATGGATGTTTTCCTTGTATTATTTACTCTCTTAGCCTTGGGAGGAGCATCTTCTTGGTGGGGTAGTCGGAGCGTGCCCGATTTTGCTCAGACTGCAGTTAAAAATTGATGGCCGATAGCGTCTAAAATGGCAAAAACACCTTCTGAACTATCCGTTGTTACTAGTTGGGTTCGATACTCTTTGAAATCAGCTAGACCTTTGAAATAATTAGCATAATGGCGGCGTGTTTCAACCACTCCAGTTCTTTCACCTTTCCACTCTACAGACAGTTGTAAATGCCTTCTTGCAACTTCAATTCTTTCTTCTAGAGAAGGAGGAGCACAGTGTTCTCCTGTTTTGATATAGTGTTTTACTTCTCTAAAGAACCAAGGATAACCAATAGAAGCTCGGCCTATCATTACTCCGTCAACACCATAGCGATTCTTCATGGTCACTGCCTTTTCAGGACTGTCAATATCTCCATTTCCGAAAACGGGAATATTCATTCTTGGATTATTCTTAACATCTCCTATAAGCGTCCAATCTGCTTCGCCCTTATACATTTGTTGTCTAGTTCTACCGTGAATACTAATGGCTTTAATGCCAACATCTTGTAGTCTTTCGGCAACTTCTACTATGTATTTAGTATTCTCACTCCATCCCAATCTGGTTTTAACCGTTACGGGTAAATGAGTTGATTTTACAATGGCTTCAGTCAATCGAACCATTTTTGGAATATCCTGTAGAATACCTGCTCCAGCTCCCTTACAAGCCACTTTGTGAACTGGACAGCCATAATTTATATCCAATATATCAGGCTTAGAGGCTGTGACAATTTCGGTAGCCTTTTCCATGCTTTCTAATTCATTTCCGAATATTTGAATTCCAATCGGACGTTCGTACTCAAAAATGCCTAGTTTTTTAATGCTCTTGGCCGCATCGCGGATGAGTCCTTCAGACGAAATGA
>ERZ888423.1450-NODE-1450-length-20360-cov-8.823935_pt1 | contig 20360 bp, 14 predicted proteins | sample MGYA00520523_ERZ888423 | MGnify/ENA primary metagenome ERZ888423 (study PRJEB32303, sample SAMEA104408611) | aquatic metagenome | biome: Brackish water; feature: Pelagic; material: water | place: Baltic Sea | collected 2014-06-08T10:24:00 | depth 30,27 m ...
ACATGCTTTCCCGCCACCGGAACCTTGTACTCGCTGAGCATGAAGAGAATGCCCCGAGGAGTACATGCAAGTGGCGCCTTCTCCCCCATGACCAACAGCCCAAGGTTGACTGGATGCAGGCCATCAGCGTCTTTTGCGGGGTTAACTCGCAAGAGCGCAGCGCCGTAATCCAAGCCGTCTGGGAAGGGGTACTGAACAATGAATGCGTCCACTGCAGGGTTTTCGTTCATGGACTCGATTGCATCCTCGACCTGTGTTTGCGTTGAATCAGAAGGCAGGCGCAGGTCAAAAGACGCGAAACCAAGATCGGCGCAATCATGGTGCTTCATTCCGACGTACTTTGCGCTAGGCCCATCCTCGCCAACCAGAATCGTTCCAAGGCCAGGAGTGATTCCACGATCGGCTAGCAATTCGACACGATCACGCATGTCCTCTTTGATCACTGTGGCTAGGGCTTCACCGTCGAAAGAAATTGCAGTCATAGGTGAGGATGCTAGATCCAAGGCGAAGCCAAGACTGCGCTCAGCAGCAGACCGCTACTGCGATGTCCATGTGGGAGAACTCCCTGCGGGTCCATTACGGTGAGGGCATGAAGCCGTCTCACCCTGCTCAGCGACGAACCTCTTGGACCTTGGTTGTTGGGGTTGCCTTGATTGCGTTGACTCTTGGAACCTCCGGATGCGCAAGTTCCTCGAAGAACAAACTGCTCATCGCCGAGGCCACGGGAAGCAGCAGTTCTGGTGTTCAGGTGTGGGCCGCATCCCCTGGGGACACCCTTGACGACTCCAACTTGGTTATTGAGGGGGCTGCAAGTCCCGCCCAGATTGCAACTCGCCTTGAAGACGGCAGCACCTGGATAAACGGTCTCGGCAGGGATTGGAACAACACGGCGCTGCTGGCATTTGGCGGTGTCTCTGCACTCGACCCGAGCAGCCAGCAGCCCGGAAGTCAGATCACCAACCTGACAACAGCAAAGCCCGGCGAAAAGCCAAACTCACTAGTGGAATCAGCACAGCTGCAAGCCACCGTGATTCGCCGAGGCGTGTATGTCCGCACCGCTGATGGGTGCGTACTCGTCACCTCGCCGACCAAGGCCGAGGATCTTGGGTCCGGCTCCTGCGCAATCAGCACCGACGAACGTTGGGTGATCTCCTGGGGCGCAGACCCAGCCACCCCCGATGCAGCGAGTACGGGCGCTACGGCACCCACCGACACCTCGCTCACCATTCGCGATCTGCGTCATAAGAGCGACACTGCCGTCACCGGAATCGGAACAGTTCGTGATGCAGTTGCGCTCAGTAACGGTGCTCTGGTCATGGCATCGGTGCAGGTTGGCGAAGAGGTTCAGGGCGTGCTGCTTGACGCAACAAATGGCTCCGAGATTGGTCGGACAGAGAAGTTCGAAGCGCTAGAAATCAGTCCCGCTGCGAACAACGCAAAGGGCTTTGTGTTCATGACCAACAAGGGCGAGGGAAGCGCCCTGTGGTACATGGACGCAGACGCAGCCGTGCAACCGATTGACGAGGGGTTCTACCTAGCGCCGGTGAACAACGGCAGCGAAGTGACGTTCCTGAGCTTTCAAGAAGACCTTTCCAAGAGCACTGTTCGCTCCTGGTCACCAGGAGATTCCGAGCCCGAGACCTTGCTGACCGGCCAAGTCGGAGCAGGCATGGTGCACGAGAAATTGCTGGTCTTGCGAGAGGTGGATGCAACTGGCGGAACAGGCGCCCAGCTGGAATTTTGGCGCATGGCCAGTGGCGAGGAGTTCACCAAGGTCCTCAGCATTCCAGCACCGAGCGACGCACAACCGTTAGTCGAAGGTGGTGCTGCGGTGGTGGTTGATCGGGCGTGGGTTCGCAATAACCTTGCGTATCTGCAACTGAGCACGGGCACGTCATCCTCGTTTGTCAGAATCGATATGACCGGGGATCGAAGCGATGCCCCAATCCAGAACCTTGCTGGCTTGCGCCTTGACTCACTTGATGCCGATGGCACGGCGCTGCTGACGCTGAAAGAGGCAGACAGCCCGGACGACTCGATTGTTGTGATTGGCCTGCATGACGAGGAACCTGTCAAGCGAGCAAGCTTTAGCCAAACTGCTTCAAACCTGATCCACGAGGGCGTTATCTATGTGACCGAGGTGACCGGCGATACAACTGGTAACACTGACGAGACACCTGAGTTGTCGGTGGTCTCGTTCCGCTCTACCGGCAAACTCGACCAGAAGTTGTTGTGGAACGACCGCCAGATTGCGGGCGCAACTTGGCCCGAGCAAAACGGTGCGACTGCAGCGCAGTTCATTACCGTTGGGGCACTCATCAAGTCGCAACAAGATGCTCAACAGGCGCAGCAAAGCGGTCCTTCAGGCGAGCAGGCTGGGCAAGCAGCCGGCTAACGGCCGGCTAGTAGCAAGCGGCTAGTAGCGGATGATTCAGCCGACCGGCAGGCTGGGCAAGCTGTAGGCGTGCGACGGATGATTCAGCCGACCGGCAGTTAGAGCACCATCGAGGGCCAACGGCCGGACCAAGGCTGAGCGAGTTCGATCTGTGAAGCCAGTCGAATGAGCGTGGCCTCCTGCCAGGGCGAAGCAACGAACTGCACGCCTACGGGCAACCCAGAGTCTGAGGTGTGCAAGGGCAACGACAACGCCGGCTGACCGGTCACGTTGAAGATGGCGGTGTACGCAGCCATCGGCATTGCGTTGAATAGCGCCATGCTGGGATCGGCCTCGGTCCCCTCCCAGATCGACCCAACGAGCGGTGGTTCCACTGCCATGCTGGGTGTGACCAGCACGTCAAAATCGCGGCCGAACTGTGCAGTCATGACGCGAGATGCCTGCTGCAACATCAGGGTTGCCTCTGTAAAGGCAATCGATGAGGTGCTCAGTGCTTTGGTCAGATTGGCCAGGTTGTGCGGCTCAATCCGCTCTGGATCAAGTCCGGGGATTCCGGCCGTGATTGTCGCCCACACCGTCAGGAACCCCTCGGCAAACATCGAGGCCTCGGGCCACAGTGGGCTGGACTCCGTGACTTCGTGGCCAAGGTCAGCTAGCAAGTCAGCAGCGTGACTCACCGCCTCGGCACAGGCGGGGTCCACGGGAACCCCTAAGGGGTTGGATACCGCTACCCGGATGCGCAACTTGCCGGGATCTGCTCCCACCTCTTGGGCGAATGGACGCTCCGGTGCAGGTGCAAGGTTCCAAGCACCGGCATCACGTTCTGCAAGGACATCAAGTGCAGCAGCAGTATCGGCGACATTGCGGGTGACCACTCCAGAAGTTGAGGCAGCTGTCATCTTTTCGGCAGCTCCGGTGACGCGATTTCGGCTGGGCTTGAGCCCGACCAAGCCATTACACGAGGCCGGGATCCGTATTGACCCGCCCCCGTCGGATGCATGAGCAATTGGTGCCATGCCAGCCGCGACAGCCGCTCCTGCACCTCCCGAAGATCCACCGGGAGTATGGGTTGGATTCCACGGATTCCGAGTGGCGCCGAACCGCTGCGACTCGGTCATGGAGATGGTTCCAAACTCGGGAGTGGTGGTCTTGCCCATCAGGACAAATCCGGCATCCCGGAACCGCTGCACCTGCGGGCAATCAAACTCAGCCGGCGTGTTGGGAACACCGAGCGACCCGTGACTGGTCGGCCAGCCCTGAACGTCGTTGAGGTCCTTGATAGGAATCGGCACACCAACGAACGGGGGCAAATCCTGCGTCTCTACGCGGGCCACAAGATCTGTTGCTGCTTGAGCTTGCTCAAATGCACGTTCATCATCACGCAGAGCAAACGCGTTCAGGGTGGGATCAAAGGTGTCTGCTTGCGCTAGGTAATGCTCGAGCACTTCAACGGGACTGATCTTCTTGGAACGAATCGCAGCGGCAACATCTAGAGCGGAATCGAATCTTGTCATGGGGTTGGAATTTACTTCGGCACTGGCACGTCGTGTCGGGAGAATCCAAAATCTCTGCTGCACGCTCGCGTGCGGGGTCGGTGAATGAAAGAATGCATGCCCATGAGGCCACCGAATGATCCAGTGAATCTGCCCCGAGGCTTTCGAGCACATGTGGCCAACATTGGAATTAAGGATGCAACCCCAGATTTTGTGGTGATTGCATCTGAGGTGCCTTGCCGATCGGTTGCGATGTTCACTCGTTCGCTGTTTGCTGGACCAAGCGTGTTGGTCTCGCGGCGCAACGCAGCGGGGAACCACCTGCAGGCAGTCGTCGTCGTGTCAAAGAATGCAAACGTGGCCACGGGTGCCGAGGGGCTAGCAAACGCAGAGGAACTCGGCCGAGGAGTTGCAGTTGCTGCTGGCTGCGCCGAGTCAGAGGTGCTGGTCACCTCTACTGGGGTGATCGGCAGGCAGTACCCGATGGAAAGAATTTCTGCACACCTGAGCAAGCTTGCGACTGCAGCAGAACAGGTGCCGGCCGATACGGCTTCTGGGTCGGCTGCATCGAGCGCCTTTGACACAACAGATGCAGTAGTCATTGCGAGCGCCATGATGACCACCGATACTCATCCAAAAACGGCGTCTGCAACCTTGCCCACTGTTCGAGCGGACGGCACCGCTGGCACGGCAACCGTGGTTGGCATGGCCAAGGGAGTGGGCATGATCGAGCCAGACATGGCAACCATGTTGAGCTTTGTCCTAACCGATGCAGAGCTTCCTGTTGAATCCTTGGACCGAGTCTTTCGACAGGCTGTGGATCGCAGTTTGAATAGCCTGAGTGTTGATACTGATACGTCCACCTCGGATACTGCAGCACTGCTGGCGAACGGCCTTGCGGGAACGCCTGACGAGCACGAGTTCGCAGCAGCAATCAATCAGGTTTGCACCGACCTAACTCGACAGCTTGCTCGAGATGGAGAGGGTGCCACCACGTTGTTGGTGGTGCAGGTGCAACAGGCTCGAGACGCAGCCCAAGCCAAGCGAGTTGCAAAGTCGATTCTGAATTCACCACTGGTGAAGACTGCAGTTCATGGCGCTGACCCCAACTGGGGCCGCGTTGCCATGGCAATTGGGAAGTGCTCCGAGGATGTCGATATTGACCAAGAGCAGGTGGTGATTCGCTTTGGAGAATCCGAGGTGTACCCCCGACAGATCGGCCAGACGGAACTGACTGAACTTGAGCAGTATCTAGCCGGCAATGAGGTGCTGATCTCGGTCGACCTGGGCGTTGACCGCTCAGAGCAAGCTGCAGCGTGGACGGTCTACGGCTGCGATCTGTCAGATGGGTATGTACGAATCAACGCCGACTACACGACCTGATGACGCAACCTGAGTACACGGCCTGATAACGCGACCTGAGTACAGAACCTGACTAGATCAGGTGCTGACATCAGGTGAGCTGATCAGGTGATGGTGCCTTCAGCCTGCATGCGTTCAACCTGCTCTGCCGATACGCCCCAACCCTGCAGCAACAGTGCTGGGTCAACGCCCTCGAATGATGGCTGCGGAACACTCGCAGGAGTCCGGCCAAACCGCGGAGCGGGCCCAGGTTGTGCAACGCCGTCGACTACCGGGAACGCCGAACGTGCAATTGCATGCGGATGTAATGGTGCTTCACCCATGTTCAAGACCGGAGCGACACAGGCATCCTGATCACCAAAAACCTCTACCCATGCATCGCGAGTTTTTGTACCGATCACTCGTGTGAACTCGGCTCTCAATACCGGCCACCCATCCTGATCGTATTGATCAGGCAACTCGGAACGCTCGGCTAAGCCAAGGCCAAGCAGTAGCTCGGCATAGAACTGCGGTTCCAAGGCCGCTACGGCTAGCCATGAGCCATCGGCGCATTCATAAACATCGTAAAATGGCGCCCCAGAATCCAACAGGTTGGTTCCACGATCAGCCGACCAGAATCCCCAGTTCCAGGCACCAAAGAGCGGGGCCATGAGCAGCGCAGCACCGTCAACCATTGCGGCGTCCACCACCTGCCCGAGGCCCGAAGTGGCCCGTTCGACCAACGCCGCCATAATTCCAAACGCCAACAGCATTCCGCCGCCACCAAAATCTGCAACCAAGTTGAGCGGCGGAGTCGGTGGCTGATCTTTTCGACCAATGTGCGCAAGCGCACCCGAGAGAGCTAGGTAAGTCAGGTCATGCCCTGCCCGTGCAGACAGCGGCCCCTCTTGACCCCATCCAGTCATCCGGCCGTAGACCAGCTTGGGGTTCACCTCGCGGACATCATCCGGGCCGAGGCCAAGGCGTTCTGCCACACCCGGGCGGAACCCTTCGATCAGGATATCGGCTTGGCCAGCCAATCCCAGAACGAACTCGATGCCAAGTGGCGACCGCAGGTCAACAGCCACACCCGATCGGTTGCGGTTGAGAACATCCCAAGCGTTGGCGCTCCCCTTCGAGCCTGACTCAGGTGATGACGTACCAGGCTTGGGGCGATCAATGCGCAGAACGTCAGCCCCCAAATCGGCTAGCAACATTGCACAAAACGGACCGGGGCCGAGCCCTGCGAGTTCAATCACTCGTACACCGGCTAATGGTCCAGACATCTGCGATTCCTAGGGTTGCTGTAGCGGTTCTTGGATGAGCGAGTTCATGTCCCCGACCGGACATGGACCAACATGCACAGTACGCGACTCGGGGCCCGCACAAGTGCAGACCCCGAGTACTGAATTTAATTATTTGTGCCCGGTTCTCGACCGGGCCAGACGTGGTGCTGACTTAGATCAGCCTGCGTCCGTAACCGTCCAGTTGAGGGAGTACGGGCGAAGCAGATTCGGGAACGCCCCAAGCTTGAACCAGTTAGAGGTTGTGGTCGCCGAGGTGGCTGTGCTTCCACGACTGATCGTTCCAAACACTGGGGTACTGGTTGCAACTCCGGATCCAGCATCAGTCACCGAAATCTGACCAAACCAGAGCGGAAGAATCCATGCACGATTGATCGACACAGCTACTCGCGCCGTCCCACCAGAGTTGCCTGGAAGGTCCAGCAAGCCGGTAACCGACTTAATGCCAGAGGAGTCTCGCAGCACCTGAAGGTCGCCCGTTCCGTTGCCGGAATTGGTGTAGTTGATTGCTCCACTGAAGGCCACAGAAACCGAGTCCGCTGTAGCCGGAAGCGTGGTTGTGGTGGTCGTAGGAGCAACCGTGGTCGTTGTTGTAGGAGCGACCGTAGTCGTGGTTGTAGTCGGAGCAACCGTGGTTGTCGTCGTGGTCGGAGCAACCGTGGTCGTCGTTGTCGGCGCAACCGTGGTTGTCGTCGTGGTCGGCGCAACCGTCGTCGTGGTCGGCGCAATTGTGGTCGTCGTAGTCGGCGCAATTGTGGTTGTCGTCGTGGTCGGCGCAATTGTGGTTGTCGTCGTCGTAGTCGGAGCAACCGTTGTCGTAGTCGTTGTCGTCGTCGTAGTGGTTGGCGGCAACTCATAGGTGAACTCGTCATCCGCAGAGAGTGCCGAGATGCCACCTGCAGTAGTCACCGTTAGGTCGACCTTGCCAGCCGAAGCTGCCGGAGAGATTGCTGTCATCTCTGTGGAAGACACCACCTCGAACGAGGTTGCAGCAGCCGCACCAAACTTGACCGAGGTTGCATCCGTCAGGCTCGTGCCCGTGATCGTGACTTGAGTGCCACCAGAAATCAGACCCTTTGTCGGGGAGATCGAGGTGATGACTGGCAACGAGATGTAATCAAACTGATCGCCAGTGTTGGTGGCCGAAACCCCACCAGGGGTAGTGACTGTGATCTCGACACACATCGGTGCTCCCGCTGGGGAGACTGCCGAAATCTGTGTTGGAGACAACACCGTGAATGACGTTGCCGGAGCAGAACCGAAGTTCACCTCTGTAGCGCCATTCAGATTGGTTCCGTTAATGATCACGGTGGTTCCACCAGCCACTGGCCCAGAAGCCGGAGACACAGACGAAACAGTCGGAGCCGGGATTGGCGGCAGCGTGGTAGTTGTCGTGGTCGTCGTGGTAGTCGGCGGCACCGTGGTCGTCGTGGTAGTCGGCGCAACTGTCGTTGTCGTCGTAGTTGGAGCAATCGTGGTCGTCGTAGTCGGAGCAACCGTGGTTGTCGTCGTCGTCGGCGCAATCGTGGTTGTCGTAGTCGGAGCAACCGTGGTTGTCGTAGTTGGAGCAATCGTGGTCGTCGTAGTCGGAGCAACCGTGGTGGTCGTCGTAGTCGGAGCAACCGTGGTGGTCGTCGTAGTCGGAGCAACCGTCGTGGTCGTAGTCGATGTTGTCGTCGTCGTGGTAGTGGCAGCTGGTGACACGAACACAGTTGTGGTCGCGGTCGATACGTCACCATCACCGTCGGTTACGGTCAGCGAGACCGGGTATGAACCGACAGTCGTATACAGAGCACTCGCATCTGCCGTTGTTGCAGTCTGACCATTTCCAAAGTTCCAGGCATAAGTTGCTGGCCCCTTGGCAACAACCGAGGTGCCTGCAGAGAAGTCGACTGTAAATGGCAGACGTCCACCGGTACCGCTCGAGGTGATCTTCGCCTCAACACCCTTGGTCAATACAGGAGCTGTCTTGCCGGCTAGCACTGCAGCGTTCGAACCTGCAGGAGAAGGCAGCACCAACGTCTGATTGAGCAGCCCACTCACATCGGTAAACGGGAAGTTCGTCACCAAGCAGCCTGTCGCGCCGGGCACTGCAAAGTTGTTGTTAATGAGAATGGCGTTTCCGGTGAGAGCGTTGTACTTCGAGCCAGTCAAGGCAGCGTTGGTTCCAACGGCCTCCATGCGCTCCGAGGTGAACGAAACTGAAATTGGCGCAGCTACCGTTCCAACCGCACAGCTGGACTGCAAGACATTGCCCCACAAGTTTCCGCTGACCTTTGCGCGCAACTTGACGTTGAGAGTCATGACCCCAGTCAGAGGGTTGATGTTTCCAGTGGCGGCCGCAGTCGGAAGAATCTCGACCTTCACTAGTGCCCTGGTCTGGCTAGTTGGGTTTTCGGGGGTGATCCATGAGGGTGGAAAAATCACACCGCTGGTTGGCACGTTGACGGTTCCATCTGCAGCAATGGTTCCGGTAGTGGACACGTTGATCTTCGGCTGGAAGCCAGGGGCGGCTTCGTTGTCATCAAGGTCTTTTGTTTGTCCGGCACCAGTTCCAGCCACGCACTGCGGGTCAAGTGCATCAATTCCGTCCGACGGGAAGGCAACTCCGCTGAACGCAATTTGTGCGTCGTTGTCGATGCCATCTGAACACTGAGGCAAGGGCTGCGGGGTGAGGTCAAGGTTGAACCCGCCGATGAGAATGTTTCCGCCCGTGGAGGCCAAGCTAAAAGTACCGGGGTTAAAAACCTTTTGTGCGCCAACAGTCGAGGGGAGCAGCACGGCAGCTAAGCCAAGTGCTCCAACTACTGCTACCGCTACACGCCAATTTCGCCTCACCGGTGATACCCCCAGATACATCTGAACGCTGCAGCGAACAGATTGTGTGGAGACATCCTTTGTCATTCCTGAGGGATCGTCAAGTAGTGAATTTTACCTAGTGAGAAAAATTCGCCTTATCTCACTTTTAGTGAAGCCAAGGACACTTAGGGCGGTTCCCGTTCTGGGTGCTGCCCAAGTGGATCAGACCCGTGTTTGAGGTGTCATCTTCTCGGTCAACTCAGGATCGTCGATCATGACTGACTGCAGGGTGGCATCCACCTGCTCGACAAGTTCATCTTCGAGGGTAACTGCAAGGGCACCAACGCTGTCTTCAAGTTGCTCCGGGCGCGTTGCACCCACGATTGCAGATGCGACGTTCTGGTTTCGCAGAATCCAGGCCAACGCAAGTTGCGCCATAGAGATGCCGGCTTCGGCTGCGAGCGGTTTGAGTAGCTGCACCTGAGTCAGCACGTCATCCTCTAGGAATCGCGCTACGAAGTTGGCTCCGCCCTTCTCGTCTGTTGCGCGCGAGCCCTTTGGAACGGGAGCACCCGGCAAGTACTTCCCGGTCAGGACTCCCTGCGCTAACGGAGACCAAACGATCTGCGAGACGCCAAGCTGCTCGCAGGCCGGCACGACTTGGCCTTCGATGACCCGCCAGAGCATAGAGTACTGCGGTTGATTTGATACGAGTTGGATGCGCAGCTCACGCGCCAATTCCACGCCCATGCGGATCTGCTCGGCGCTCCACTCGGAGACTCCGATGTACAGCACCTTGCCGGCGTGAACAAGGTCGGCAAAAGTCTCCATGGTCTCTTCTATTGGAGTCTCGTGATCAAACCGGTGAGCTTGATACAGGTCCACATAGTCAGTTCCAAGGCGACGAAGAGAAGCATGGATCGACTCGGTGATGTGCTTGCGGGAGAGGCCCCGATCATTTGGACCAGCCCCCGTTGGGAAATACACCTTGGTAAAAATCTCGACCGATTCGCGAGGGGTGCCAGCTAAGGCCCGACCCAGAATCGCCTCAGCACGAGTCCCTGCGTAGACATCAGCAGTATCAAAGGTCGTGATCCCAAGATCGAGCGCAGCCTGCACGCAAGCAGCAGCCGCAGGATCCTCTACTTGAGAGCCGTGAGTGACCCAGTTGCCATAGGAGATTGCACTGACTTTGAGTCCTGAGTTGCCAAGAAATCTAAATTCCATGCCTTCAACGTAGTGGGCCAACCCACCAGCCCAGCGCGCTCGGCCGGCGCGCTCAGGCCTAGGAAGTCACCTCTGGGCAGTCAGGTCGGCGTAGTCAGACGCTGGCCACTGCGGCGAGCACCTCAACTCGCAACTCATTGAGCCCGGCGGTCACCTCGGCCTCATCGACTCGAGTCGCAACGCCATCGCGTAGGACTTCTTGGCCGGCAACCCAAACATGGCGCACATCATCTCTACCAGCCGCGTAAACGAGCGCCGAGTTTGGGTTATAGACAGGTTGAGTGTGCACCCGGCTGAGGTCAACGCAAATGAAGTCAGCCTGCTTGCCCACCTCGAGCGATCCGATTGACTCGCTCAGCCCCAGTGCTGTTGCGCCTCCAAGCGTGGCTGCACGAACTACCTGTGCGGCTGGAAGCACCGTGGCGTCGCCAGTTACTCCCTTGTGAATCAGCCCAGTCAGACGCATTACGGCAAACAAGTCCAGGTCGTTCGAGCTAGCGGGCCCGTCGGTTCCCAAACCAACAGTCACTCCAGCTGCAAGCATCTCTGGCACGCGTGCGAATCCAGATGCCAATTTTAGATTTGAGCCTGGGCAATGAGCGACTGATGTTTGCGTTGCAGCAACTCGGGCGAGTTCATCATCGCTGAGATGCACTGCATGAGCCAGGACCGTTCGAGGACCGAGCAGGCCGAGATGATCGAGCAGCTCGACTGGACGCCGGCCATGCTGGGCCAGAACCGAGTCCAGTTCACCTTGGCTCTCGGCTGCATGAATGTGAATGGTTGCGTCATGGCGCTGAGCAAGCTCTGCAATGAGTTGCAGGTCTTCGGGGCTGACCAGATAGGTGGAGTGAGGAGCCACCACCGGCCGCCATCCGGGTCGTGCAGGGTTGGAGGCCAACCATTGCTCGGTCCACTCGATCTGAGCTGACCCGCCCCTCCCCTCTGGTCCGACAGAACCCAAAAAGGTGGGTCCCGTCATGATTCGCATGCCGACACGGTCGCAAGCTGCAACAACAACATCAGGGAAGTAGTACATGTCTAAGGCCGTTGTGACCCCGGCGTGCACGCTCTCTAACGCCGCAGCCGAAGTTGCTACCGAAACGGATTGCTCACGCAGAACCGCCGCCTCTGCTGGCATGACTAGATCAAGGAACTGCTGCAAGTTGCGGTCATCCGCAAGTCCGCGAAACATCGTCATACCTAGATGCGTGTGAGCGTTCACCATCCCTGGCATGAGCAGGGACTGGGCAAAGTGTTGGTGGGCGGCACCCGGATGAGCACCTAACAAATCAACCAAGGGCCCAACAGCAATAATTACTCCCGCTTGCACTGCGATTGCCGACTCGGTGAGCACTGTGTCGTTTTGGTCCACAGTCAGAATCCACTCTGCGCTAAAAATCTCCACCGGTGAGTTCAGAGCTGATTCGCTACCACTTGTTTCAGGGTGAACGCGTGAAGTCATAACCCGAAGGTACCGCGGGAAGGCAGATTCCCGTTCCGGCCGGAGAATGGCCTGCCGAGAATACGTGCACGCGATCGAGTCACCTAGAGCGTCGGCGATACTCTTCGGGGCGCCGATTGATTCCGTCCACCACGCAGCACCTTGTCTGGAGAACCATGTCTACTGAGAACGCAGGAACACCCGCTCGACTTGAGGAGCTTGTGGAACTCACCGAAAAGTTTTGGTCCGATCTGTTCCGTCGAGACTTTGATGCAGTGGGAGCTTGGTTTAGCGCCGATGGCAATTACCGCGACATTCCAGCTCCCGAGGAAGGTGCCTTTGGCCCGGCCGAAGTTGCTGCCCGACTGCGTCTAGGAATTGAACCGTTGGCAAAGTACGAACACGTTCCAGGGTGGAACATCGTTGCTCAACGGGACACAACCATGACTGAGCACACCGAGCGCTGGACTTGGTCCACAGGCGAGACGGTGGAGTTACCTTTTGTCTCGGTGATTGTGTTCAACGAAGAAAACCTGATTACGCGCTGGTGGGATTACTGGGACTTGGGAACGCTGATGAATGCCGCGCCCTCTGCTTGGGTCGAGCACATCATGGTGGGCTACAAGTAGTCGAGCGTTCAGGTGCAATCACCTGACGCTTCGCAACTACCTGGCGTCTGCGCTGGCTTTTCTTAGTTCTTCAGTCAGTGCGCTTCCGGCTAGGTAGGGCTGACCTGCCACCAAGCTGGGCGTGTGGATAGCGCTCAGGGACTTATCGAACAGCGCCTGGTCAGGGCGAGGGGTTGAAGCCTGCGCAGGCACTGCTCGAGATTCTCTGGATGATTCCTCGGGACCAAAGCCCTGGGGAATCAACAGTTCACGCAACCGGCGTCGTGCCCGATGGAGTCGACTCATGACCGTTCCGAGCGGAACGTCAATGAGTTCGGCAGCCTCTTGATACGTCAGGCCATCGATGTCTACTAACTGGACAACTTGCCGAAAGTTGAAAGGCAGGGTGGCCACTGCCTGAGCAATAGCTCCTCCGATTTCGTGATACTCGGCGCGCAGCTCAACGGCGTCAGCGGAGGAAGCGGGAACCAGATCGTCCGGGATCTCTGGGTCGGCCAGCAGTTGAGGCCGACGGCGGCGGTGGCGGTTGCGCTCGGTGTTTCGAACAATGGTGAGCACCCATGCCCGCGGGTACCTCCCATCAAAGGTTCGAATTGCCTTGTAGGCGCGCAGCAGGCTCTCTTGCACCAAGTCCTCGGCATCGGCCCGGTTGTGTGTCAAGGACAGCGCAACTCGGTACATGATGTCGGATTCGGGAAGGATCAACTGCTCAAATATCTCATCAGCTGTCTCGGCGGGAATGCTCGTTGCAGTCAGGCCAGAGGCGACTCCGCTGACCATGAGCGCTGCCAAATCTGGATGAATGCTCCCGGTTCGCTCGTCGTGTGCAGTGCGCTCTTCGTGTGCTGTGCGCTCTTCGTTAGCAGTGCGCTCTTCGTTAGCAGTGGGCAGCGAGCCTGCGTTGTCGAGCACAGCACTACTCGAGGCTGAAGTGGAAGAAGGATCGGAATACATGCTCATGGAAATCCAATCTTGAGCCCATCGTGGAGCGGGGCGGAAGCTAAGGGGGGAGAGCTTGCTTTGCTAACCAGAGATGTTACCGGGGATCCTCAGTGACTTCAGTTTAGTTTAGTAATAATTATTTTCAACTGCCTTTTGAGGCTCAAACACAAGGGGGCTGAGGTGTTGCAATCCGTAGACTCACGCTCTCTAGTACGTTCAAGCCCTCTAGTTCGTTCAAGCCAGTTCAACCCCTCATAATCCCAGCAGAAGGAAATCCTTGTGAATCACTACGAACAGCTCTACATCGGCGGCGAATGGGTCAACCCAGCGGGGAGTGACCGTTTCCAAGTCATTAATCCGGCCACGGAAGAGCTGATTGGGTCAACTCCCGAAGGGTCTGTTGCCGACATCGATCGAGCGGTTGTTGCCGCAAGGGCTGCCCTGAACACAGGCGACTGGGCGGGAATGCCAGCGGCCGAGCGGGCCGACATCATGGGCCGCCTACTTGCCCTACTTGGCGAGAAGGCCGATGACCTAGCCAACTTGATTACTGCCGAGGTGGGTTGCCCACTTCTGTTTGCTCATTTCGGCCAAGTCGGTGCAGCAAACATGGTGCTCGACTACTTCACCAACCTGACCCGCGAGTACGAGTTCGAAGAGGTTCGCCAGGACATGCTCGGTCCTGCCCTTGTTCGCAAGGAACCAATCGGCGTGGTCGGCGGGATCATCCCGTGGAACGTTCCCCTCTTCATCACCATGTTAAAGCTCGGCCCAACCTTGGCCTCGGGCTCAACCATGGTGCTCAAGCCCGCACCCGAGACTCCGCTCTCCTCGTTCGTGCTTGCCGAGCTTGCACATGAGGCAGGCCTGCCCGCCGGAGTCCTAAACATCGTTCCCGCTGGGCGTGAGGTTGGAGAACACCTCGTCACGCATCCCGATGTTGACAAGATTTCCTTCACTGGATCCACCGTCGCTGGTCGCAAGATTGGCGCCCTCTGCGGTGAGCGACTGCGGCCCTGCACTCTGGAGTTGGGTGGCAAGTCGGCCGCAATTATTTTGGATGACGTTGACCTTGACTCAATCATTCCGGAACTGATCTCTTCGGCCACGATGAACAACGGGCAGGCCTGCGTAGGCCAGACCCGAATCCTTGCCTCGAAGAATCGCTATAGCGAAGTTGTTGAGGCAGTTACCGAAGCTATGGCTGCGCTCGTTCCAGGAGACCCGTCCGGCAACTTTGACGTCACGCTTGGACCACTCATTGCTGAGCGGCAGCGAGACCGAGTCGAGGGCTACATCGCAGCCGGCATTGCCGAAGGCGCGAGAGTCACTACAGGTGGCGGCCGACCAGCAGGCCTAGACAAGGGTTGGTTCGTCGAAGCCACGCTCTTTGCCGATGTTGACAACAGCATGAAGATCGCCCAGGAAGAAATCTTTGGGCCAGTCGTTGTCGCAATCCCCTATGAGGACCAAGCCGATGCCGTCCGAATTGCGAACGACAGCGCATACGGCCTATCCGGAACAGTGTGGACGAGCGATGTCGACAACGGGATTGACGTAGCGCGAGGCGTGCGTACTGGCAACTACACGGTGAACGGATTCGGCATGGCTTGGGGTGCCCCCTTTGGCGGATTCAAGCAGTCAGGTGTGGGACGCGAGCTTGGCCCAGAAGGCCTCGGTGAGTTCTTGGCCTCGAAGACCATCAACCTGCCAGCAGGTACGGAGCCAACGCTCAAGTACTGATCAATCTCAAAAAAAGGGCATTGGGTTGCAGAGTGAGCGCTATGTGCTCCCCCTGCAACCCAATAGCTTTTTTGGTCAGGTTGGCTGCGCTGCTTGAGAGCGCAACCGCCTAGGCGACTGTTGTGTTGGTAACCAGCCCGGTTGCACCGGGGTTACCACCAGATCCACCGGAGCCTCCATTGCCACCGACGCCGCCGCTATAGCTGGGCGAACCACTCGGGGTGCTTGAGCCATCACGTGACAAGCCAATCGCTGCGCCACCGCCACCGCCGCCGCCAGCACCCGAAGCGCCGCCTGTGCCACCCGTTCCGCCATTTCCACCGCCGCCTCCACGATCAAATGCCACACCGCCCGAGCCACCCGAACCGCCAGGCTGACCCGCAGCTCCGCTACCTCCGGTGCCGCCAGATCCACCAGTCCCGAGCTGAATCTGAATTGCGATCAGCGTCGGAGATGCGTTCTGCAAGCGCAGGCCGATTGACTGTGCTCCTGCACCGCCACCAGCACCGCCCACATTTGCTCGTGCGCCGCCACCACCTCCGCCACCACCGCCAGCACCGGCATCATCAACGTTGCAGTCATTTGCTCCGCCGCCACCGCCACCGCCGCCGCCAGCGCCGTTTACTCCAAGCAAGCCCGCTGCGCCGTTAGCGCCAGCCGCGGCGCCGGCCCCAGCGCCACCTGCTGCGCCGTTAGCGCCCGCAGATCCGTCCCCTCCGCGCAGTGATGGGCCAGTACCACCGAGCGTGCAGATTCCGGGAAGACCATCTGTTGCAGCTGAGGATCCGCCACCACCACTACCAGCTCCCGGTCCGCCACCGTTGGCCCCAGAGTTTCCAGCTTGTGCATTGCAGTTGCTGCACAGTCCGACAAAATTGCAAGACCCATCAACAACACCACCTTTGCCACCTGAACCGCCAGAATTGGCTCCCCCACCGCCGGCACCGCCGCCGCCAGCTGAGGACGTATTGCATGCTCCACCGGGCTCAAAGCCATCACCACCGTTACTGCCAGTGCCTGCTGTGCCGGACCAGCCCGAACTGCCAGCAGCACCAGCGCTACCCGCTCCCGCTACACCGCCGGCGATGTTGAGCGAGTCCAGAACAAGTGCATTGCTGGAGTTGCGCACAAACACGCCGTAGCTGCTGTTGCCTGCGTTTGCGGTGGCTCCCACAATGCTCAGGTCCGCCACTCGGGTTGCTATTGAAATTCCGTCTGCAATCACACCAACCGGGCCGTTGACCGTTGCATCGAACGCTGCCGTGACGGTGGCAATACTTGGCGAGGTTGCCAGCACTCCCCGCTGAAAGTTCTGGCCGTACCCACCGCGCACCTCTAAGCCTGCTTGCACGGTGAACTTGCTGTACGAACCACCGGCAACGAACACGCTGCTCTTTGACTCGGCCACTGCGCGGGACTGACCCTGCGCAATTGAAGCGCAGGGTTCAAGAATCGTTCCGCAAGTGGAGGTGTTTGCTCCGGTCGAGGAGTTCACGAACACTGCTGCGGACTCGACGCCGTCGATTCCATCGCAGTTGCTATCGATGTTGTCCCCTGCGGGGTCAGCGGCTCCAGGAAAGATTGTGCCGTCTGCGTCGTTGCAATCCGAGGGAACAAACACTCCATCGCCATCACCATCTCCGTTCACCGTGATGGTGAGAGAGTCAGTGTCAGTTGCTCCCTTGTTGTCTGTCACCGTCAGGACTGCCGTAAACGCGCCGGCTGCAGGGTAATTGCCGGTGGATGTCACACCACTGCCGTTGGTGCCATTTCCAAAGCTCCAGGAGTAGCTCACAATTGAGCCGTCGGAGTCGATTGAACCCGAGCCGTCGAACGCAGCACTCAAGGGCGCATTGCCAGAAAGTGGGGTCGCAGTTGCAACCGCAATGGGCGCCAAGTTGGCAGTTCCACCGCCGCCTGGAGCTGGTGCGCAGGAGACTGCCAAGAGCAGTACTGCTGCGGACACAACGGGCAGAACTCGGTAAGCGTTCTTCATGGCAGTCCCCTTGATTCGGTCCGCACAGCAAGCGGACATTTCCAGTCTTGGCCGAATTACCTCATTGGTGAACAAACTTTAGAAGAACAACTCGAATGGTTGAGCGATTGGTTGAGCGACCGGTTGAGCAAACGTCCTGCACTACAACGCCTAGGCCGGTGCTTGAACCGTCACCTCTGACAGCGTCACAAACCCATTGTTGAACGCAGTGATGTCGTCTGCAGGGTCTTGCAGGGTTGAGGTGCAGTCCTGATCGGCAATTGCCCCCTCGCCTGAGGCTGACATGGGAACCTCTACCTGAGCGCGAAGTGAACCCGCAGTGCAGACCGGCACGTTCAGATTTTGAAGGACCAGTTCCTTGCCCGTCAGTTTGCCCTCGAGCAAATCTTGGCGGTGTGCCTGAACCCACTTGACTACATAGCTTGCAGCAAGGTCGTAATCAACCGCATCGTTCAAGGCCGTACTCGAAGCCAGCGCCGGAATGTTCTTGGCTGCGGCCGCACGAGCAGCGCCGATCGTGCCAGAAAGCGTGTTGCCCAGCGAGCCCAGGTTCTGGCCGGCGTTGACTCCCGTGACTACCAAAGCGGGCAGTTCTCCCATACCGCCATCTAGCGCCCAGTTCACAGCGTCTGCTGGGTAGCCCTGCACCGAAGTTGCTGGATAACCGCTCGCTGTTGTGACCTCACTCACCTGCAACTCGCCCTCCGAGGTTTTGCTGCCCGATCCACTCTGGTTCTCGGCAGGGGCAGCAACAACCACCTCTGTATCTGGAAGCGCAGCTAATGCACGGACCACGGCATCGATTCCAGGTGCCGCATACCCATCATCGTTGGATACCAAAATGCGCAGAATCTGCGACAGGGTCTGCGTCTCGGCTCCATCTGCAGATGTGCTGGTCTGAGCAGATTTCTCGGTCGTGGAAGTCGAGGATTCTGAAGACTCGCCACTGCTACAAGAACTTAAGAGACCACCGGCTAGTGCAAGCGCCAGCAGCGCTGCAGAGGCTGAGTGAGCAGCACTGCGTCGGGGTCGGCCAGTTGGGGAAACTCGACTCTTCATTCCAGCAAACATGAACGCTTCTTTCCGTGTGGGTGTCAACGATTGTTTGGACAAGTACGGGCTGAACTCGACCTACTGCGGCTAGCTCTACTAGTGGATGGTATGAGATTCTGAGCGAGTGGCTTGGCATTATTCGACGGGAACTTATGAGCCTGGCGCAGTAGCTTGTCTAGGAATCGTCCACCCTTGAGTACCCGTAGGAGCATCCATGAGTTCAGTCAGAACACCCAGCTTGGCTTGGCGTTTGTTTGTCGTTGTAGGGGTGGGCACATCGGTTGCGATCACAGTGAGCGACCCAGCTTGGGAAAAGTGGAAATCAGTAGCAGGTGAGAAACTCCCCCGACAGGCCGTTCGATCGTTGCTCGTCGGAACCGCCGCAATCCACAGCGCCGAGGCAGCCTCTTCCTACGTATCCGCGCGGCGCAGCAATTTGGAACAACCTGGCCGGTGGGCACTAGCTACGTTCCTCTGGGGATTCCCAGTTATGCGAAAGCTACGCAAAGCGGCAGCCTGAGGCGCAGTGCTGTCCGGCTAGAAATGCCGCGCTACTAGAAGTGCCCGCTTTCTAGAAGTGCCAGGGGAAGGGCGACCAATCAGGCTCGCGCTTTTCCAAGAATGAGTCTCTGCCCTCTGCGGCTTCATCAGTCATGTAGGCCAGGCGCGTGGTCTCGCCTGCAAAGATCTGCTGCCCTACTAGGCCGTCATCAATCATGTTGAAGGAGTATTTCAACATGCGTTGCGCAGTCGGGCTTTTTGCGTTGACCTTCCTAGCCCAATCCAGCGCCACCCGTTCAAGATCAGCGTGGTCGACCACTGCGTTCACCATACCCATGCGATGAGCATCCTCGGCCGAGTACTCATCTCCTAGAAAGAAGATTTCGCGAGCGAACTTCTGCCCAACTTGTCGCGCCAAGTATGCAGATCCGAAGCCACCGTCAAAGCTGGCCACATCGGCATCGGTTTGTTTAAATCGAGCGTGCTCTCGGCTAGCAATCGTCAGGTCGCAGACCACATGCAAACTGTGGCCACCTCCAGCAGCCCAACCGGGAACCACGCAAATGACCACCTTGGGCATAAAGCGGATGAGCCGCTGAACCTCGAGGATATGCAGCCGACCGCTGCGGGCTGGGTCGATACTCGCTGCAGTCTCGCCTACCTGTCCGGCCTCGCCATCTGCCACGGTGTAGCGGTATCCATCTTTGCCACGGATTCGCTGGTCTCCACCGGAACAAAACGCCCAACCAGCGTCTTTGGGTGATGGACCATTGCCGGTCAACAACACACACCCGACATCAGATGACATGCGAGCGTGATCGAGCACTCGATACAACTCATCCACCGTCGCTGGGCGAAAGGCATTGCGGATCTCTGGACGGTTAAACGCAATACGCACCGTGCCCGATTCTTTGGCTCGGTGATACGTGATGTCCTGGAGTTCGAATCCGGGTACGGAGTCCCAGGCTTGCGGGTCAAAAATCTCGGAGACGAATTCAGCCATAGCTGAGAAGTGTACGACTGAGCACCACACGCTGAGCCACCACACGATCGGTAGCCCCTACTGAGCTAGCTCTGGGCTTGCCGCCTTCTGGTGAGCTGGTCAGATCGCGTGGATCTGATCAATGACCTCTTCGAGCAGTCCATCTGCCAATCCATAGGGGGTATAGATCGCAACTCTGCCAGTGTGCGCTGCATAGCGGCGCGCAATCTGAGCAGCGACCTCTTCTGGGGTGCCCCGCACGGCGATCGCGTGGAGCAACTCATCATCGATCAACTCGGCTAGGTCTTCCCATCGACCTTCACGAGTCAAGCTGCGCGCGAGTGGCTGAATATGACCCTTACCCTCAATCTCAAAAACCGGCTTATAAGCAGGTGTCGAGGCGTAAAAACCCAGCAAAGCGCGACATCCTGCATCTGCGGCATCCTGCTCCTCTGGGGTACGGCCAACGCACACAATGAGTTCGGGCAAAATTTCGAACTCTTCAGCACTC
>ERZ888423.1452-NODE-1452-length-20350-cov-18.536585_pt1 | contig 20350 bp, 15 predicted proteins | sample MGYA00520523_ERZ888423 | MGnify/ENA primary metagenome ERZ888423 (study PRJEB32303, sample SAMEA104408611) | aquatic metagenome | biome: Brackish water; feature: Pelagic; material: water | place: Baltic Sea | collected 2014-06-08T10:24:00 | depth 30,27 m ...
AAACATTGATCGCTGCGACCACGTCGGCGTTTTCGCCATAGCCACAATCGACGCACAAAAACTCAGCCTGCTTCACCCGGTTTTCTTGGGCGACATGGCCGCAACATGGGCAAGTCTGACTGGTGTGATGCGCAGGGACCGCCAACAAGATGGCGCCGTTCCAAGCCATTTTGTAGGCCAGTTGCCGCCTGAACTCACCCCACCCTTGATCGAGAATGGCGCGGTTCAGTCCAGCCTTTTGCCTGACCCGTTTGCCGTGCTGCTTGCTATTACCCTTGGAAGACCTTGACATATTCTTGATTTGCAAATCCTCAAGACAGACGAGCGCGTGGTTTTGGCTGATCGTTGTCGTGGTCTTGTGCAGAAAGTCTTTTCGGGCGTTGGCGATACAGGTGTGAGTCTTTTGAACCTTGGCTTTTTCCTTTGTCCAGTTGTTGCTGAATTTGACTTTGCGGCTCATGCGCCGCTGATAACGGGCCAGCCGTTGCTGATGTTTCTTAAAGCTATTGAGCGGGGCGATGAAACGGCCGTCACTCATCGTAGCGAAGCGGGTAATGCCCACGTCAATACCAATGGCCGTCGTAGCCACAGGCACCGGCTGAGGGACTTCGCGCTCGGTCTGAATGCTGGCGTACCACTTGCCGCAAACACATGACACGGTGATATTTTTAATCACGCCCTCGATGGCACGGCTCTTTCTGTAACGAATCCAACCAAGCTTTGGAAGCTTGATGCGGCTATTGCCTTGATCAAGCTCGCAACCTTGTGGAAAGCAAAAGCGGCTACTGCCTGTTTTCTTTTTGAAGCTCGGGAAGTCAGCGCGCTTGTCAAAGAAGTTTTTGTATGCGCGCACCAAGTCTTTGAGCACCACCTGAAATAGCTGTGAAGGGGTGTCCTTGAGCCACAGAGTATCAGGCTCTTTTTTCCAGACAGGAAGCCACTTGCACATGGCAAAATGATGGATGAATTTTCCACCGTCTTTGTGGTTTTCAATCTGGCGGGCTAGTGCCTTATTCCAAACGTATCGGCACGAACCGGCAATAGAACGCATGGCACGCTGCTGTTGGCCGTTAGGCTCAATCAGAAATTTGTAGGCTTGCAAGCGTTTCATAGACTAAATAATACTTTATCTACGAATAAAAAACAACGACATTAGACACGGTAGACACGGTAGACACGGTTGCAACGGTAGACACTGTGTTTTTAAGAGATGCCTGTGCATGGGGTCTTCGTGGCTGCGTGACCAAACACCGCCGTGGCGTGTTCACCAAAGAGGTGATTGATGGCCTGCGAACGATCTTCACCGGGGTCTGTCTTGATTTTGGAGCCGAGTTGTCAGCATTCGATGGTGAGCACGACCACGTTCACCGCCTTGTCAACGACCCGCCCAAGGTTTCTGTATCGGTTTTGATTAATACCCTCAAGGGCGTATCGAGTCGCATGATTGGCCAGAAGCAATATCCCAGTGTTTCAAAGAAACGCTGGGACACTCAGTCTACTATCGCGCCATCGTGTGGCGGCTCCGATAGCGATCATCGGCCAATACATCGAGCAACAGCAAACACCAGAATAACCAACAAACAGGACACCTTTGGTGTCCGCGCTATTCATCCTCCCCCTTAACGGAGAGGATTTCCGCGCATCTTGTTAACCGACTACCTGTCTCACATTATTGAGGCCATCGAGCGCATAGAAGAATACGTTTTAGATATGGATGAAATATCATTCTTAAACAACAAGCTCGTGCAAGATGCAGTCATATGAAACTTTGAAGTAATAGGCGAGTCCAGCAACATTATCGAAAAACGCTTTCCTGAGTTTTCAGCTGCACACCCTGAGTTACCTTTGAGCTCTGCCTACCAACTGCGAAATGCAGTTGCACATGGTTACTTCAAGGTTGATTTTGAAATTCTATGGAAAACCATTGAACGCGAACTTCCCAAGCTTCATCAGAAGATTCAAAAAATACAGCAAAGTAGTGTCTGAGCAACTAAAAAAGTACACCACCCAATAAAAACACCACGCCTAAGCGTGGTGTTTTTATTGGTACGCTTCAATCTTAAAAAACGCACCACCTGAGCAAACTGATACCTACTTACTGCACAGGCTTGTCTTCGGCTGTTGGTTCAGCCCCCGCTGGTGCAGCCGTAGCCGCTGCCGCCTGTGCGGTAGCTTCAGCTAACGCCGCTGCACCGCCCGGTGTCTGTAGTTCAATACCACCGATGGCTTTAACCGACAAACGCAGACGACCCTTGTCATCAACTTCGAGCACTTTAACGCGCACAGCCTGACCCACTTTAAGAACGTCGTTGATGTTGGCAATCCGGTAGTTGGCGATTTCAGAAATGTGCAGCAGACCGTCACGCCCAGGCAGAACCTGAACAATGGCACCAAAGTCCAGCAAACGCAAGACGCTGCCATCGTATTCCTGTCCGACTTCAACGTCTGCCGTCAACTCGGTGATGCGACGCTGTGCTTCACGCGCTTTGTCGAGATCAGCGCTAGAAATCACAATGGTGCCATCGTCTGAAATATCGATCTGTGCTCCGGTCTCTTCCGTCAAACCACGAATGGTGGCGCCGCCCTTACCGATCACGTCACGAATTTTCTCGGGATTGATCTTCATTGACAACATGCGTGGCGCAAATGCTGACAACTCTTGACGCGAACCGTCCATGACTTCACGCATCTTGCCCAGAATATGCATACGGCCGTCACGGGCTTGCGCCAACGCAACTTGCATGATTTCTTTGGTGATGCCTTGGATTTTGATGTCCATTTGCAGGGCAGTCACACCAGTCTTTGTACCCGCGACTTTGAAGTCCATATCGCCAAGGTGATCTTCATCACCCAAGATGTCAGTCAACACCGCAAACTTGCCATCATCCAAAATCAAACCCATGGCCACACCAGCCACGTGATCCTTCAACGGCACACCAGCATCCATCATGGCCAATGCGCCACCACAGACCGATGCCATTGAAGAAGAGCCGTTGGACTCAGTGATTTCTGACACCACACGGATCGTGTACTGGAAATCAGCGTGATCAGGCATCATCGCAACCAACGCACGCTTGGCCAAGCGACCGTGGCCGATTTCGCGGCGCTTTGGCGCCCCAAAACGCCCGGCTTCGCCTGTCGCGAAGGGAGGGAAGTTGTAATGCAATAAGAACCGGTCCCGATAGTCGCCCGTGATCGAATCAATAATCTGTTCGTCTTGCTTGGTACCCAAGGTGGCCACAACCAAGGCCTGCGTCTCGCCTCGCGTGAACAACGCACTGCCATGGGCACGAGGTAATACACCTGTGCGGATTTCGATGGGACGAACTGTACGGGTGTCACGACCGTCAATACGTGGCTCACCGGACAAGATTTGCTGGCGAACAATGCGTGACTCTAAATCGAACAAGACGTTTTCAATGGCGACGTTATCAGGTTTATCCTGACCGCTTGCTGCCGCTTGCTCGGCCAAGGTGTCTTTAACCTTGGCATAAACGTCACGCAAACACGTTGTGCGCTCTTGCTTTTGACGAATTTGATAGGCGGCAACCAATCCTTCTTGGGCCGCCGCTGTCACCGCAGCGATCAATGCCTCATTTTTGGGCTCTGGCTGCCAATCCCACTCAGGCTTGCCAGCTTGGCGAACCAATTCATTGATCGCGTTAATGGCGACCTGCATATTCTCATGACCAAACACCACGCCACCGAGCATGATTTCTTCGGATAATTCTTTGGCTTCAGACTCAACCATCAGAACAGCCGATTGGGTTCCAGCCACAACCAGATCCATTTTTGACTGGCTCATCTGTGTACCCGTTGGGTTCAAGATGTATTGACCATCAACATAACCCACGCGCGCAGCACCAATCGGGCCATTGAATGGGATACCTGAAATGGCCAAAGCCGCAGAAGCACCAATCATGGCGGCAATGTCAGGATCGATTTCAGGATTGACTGACAGCACTTGAACGATGATCTGAACTTCGTTGTAGAAGCCCTCAGGAAACAAAGGACGCAACGGACGGTCGATCAAGCGACATGTCAGCGTTTCTTTTTCTGACAAACGACCTTCACGCTTGAAAAATCCACCTGGAATACGACCAGCGGCATAGGTCTTTTCGACGTAGTCGACCGTCAAGGGAAAGAAGTCTTGCCCAGCACGGGCGTTTTTAGCACCAACAACTGTTGCCAGCACCACAGTGTCTTCAATTGACACAACAACGGCACCTGAAGCTTGGCGAGCAATTTCACCCGTTTCCAGCGTGACGGTGTGTTGGCCATATTGAAAGGATTGGGTCACTTTGTTGAACATTGCAATAGATTCCTTACAAAACAAAAAGACCGCAAGGCAGGCAACTCGATGTTGCCCCCTTTGCGGTCAGATCATGGGTGATCGTCCTGCGTAAAAATCACTTACGCAGACCAAGTTTTTCGATAAGCGCACGGTATGAATCAGGGCTGCGTCCCTTTAGGTAATCGAGTAACTTCCGGCGACGGCTAACCATCCGCAGTAATCCACGACGCGAGTGATGGTCCTTCTTGTGCTCTTTGAAGTGGTCTGTCAACTCGTTAATGCGAGCTGTCAGCAAAGCCACTTGGACTTCGGGCGAGCCCGTGTCACCTTGGGCGCGTTGGAAATTGGAAACAATTTCGGACTTCTTAATATCAGCAACAGACATGGTAATCCTCTAATGACAAGCGCATAAACCGAGGTGTTCATGCGTGACGGTTATAAAAGTGGGGAACAAAATCCAAAAAGGCAGTTTCAAAACTAACATTCTTAAACACAAAACACTGAGCGGGTAGTCATGAACACATCATGTCACTTCATAACAGATGACCCACTTGTTCAATACACTTAAAATACTATTTGCAAAACAATTGCTTAGTTTAAAAGTATACCGTACTTTGATGCGATAATTGGGTCGACACGTTACCTTAGACACCCGTTCAAAAAAGGATTTTTCTTGGAATACCCATTTAAATCATCCATTAGAATCCTTAGTCTGACCAGCCTGGTCACGCTCATGGGCTGTGGCTCAATGAGCCAAATCACCCCAGGCACTCCCCTACAAACGGTCATTAGTCAGTATGGGCAGCCGTCGATCAGCTGCCCCAATCCCGATGGTGGCCAGCGTGTTGTTTGGTCGACTGAGCCTTCCGGCCAATACGCCTGGCGCGCCGATGTCAGTGCCAGTGGCGCTGTCTCAGCATTTACCCAAGTACTCACGAATAACGAATTCCAAGTCCTTAACCAAGGCACATGGAGTGCTGAGCGCCTTCGCTGCCACTTTGGCGCGCCCAACCGGATTGAAACCTACCCAGACAAGCCCGACCAGGCTGTCTGGCAGTACCCTTACATAGGGGATGCCAACGCCGGCTACATGCTGCTTTACGTCAGCGTCGACAAAGCCACCAACAACGTGGTTGGCTATTCAACAGCGCCAAACCCTGAACTCAACACCATGTTTTTCGGTCGATAGCCATGAAAACCTACCGCTGGATTGCCCTGTCTGTAATCATGGCCACAACTGTTGGGTGCGCTCAAATAACATCGGTTAAACCCGGTACTGCACTGACAACGGTCGAAAAGCAGTTTGGTGCGCCAACGACGTTATGTGCTGGCCCTGACGGAACCAAACGGGCCATTTGGTCTCAACAACCTATGGGGCAGTACGCCTTTGCGACCAATGTTGATGCCCAATCGCGCGTGAGCGAATTCGAACAGATCTTGACTGACCGCGCGTTTAATCAATTAGGGCAAGGCGTCTGGACGCCCGAGCAAGTGCGCTGCGCGTTCGGTCCACCAGAGAGCATTAATAAGGTCGGGCTACCAAGCAATCTAAAAATTGTGTGGTCGTACCGCTACCGCCAATCAGATGTTTGGAATTCGTTGATGTACGTTTTCTTTGGCACGGATGGAAAAGTCGTCACGGAACACTATCCCGGGCCTGACCCGATGTACATGTATGACAGGATCCGATTTTTTTGAATATTGGATGTCAGTCTTGCGGTGACTTGAAAGTTAACTGCTTGGCGCGCCTTAAGCGCCAAGCCCAAACAAACCAACCCGACAGACCGTAAATCACAAAAAGTGAAAAAAGCACCAAGGGTGGGTTACTTGAAACAAATACGAAGGTCGCTACCAACGCCAAGATCGCCCAAAACGGGACGCTACGACCCAGTGTGAAGTTTTTACCGCTGTAAAAGGGTGCGTTGGTCACCATCGCCATACCAGCGTACAACGTCAGGCCAAACATCAGCCACGCCAAAAGCTCGGGATCAACAACTAACCGAGCATCTTGCACCAACCAAACAAACCCGGCCACTAACGCCGCTGCCGCAGGGCTAGGGAGCCCCTGAAAAAATCGTTTGTCGGTCGTCCCGATATTGGTGTTGAAACGTGCCAAACGCAACGCCGCACCCGCCACGTAAACGAAGGCTGCTAACCATCCCCATCGGCCCAAGTCATACATGGCGAACTCGTAGGCCACAAGCGCTGGTGCCACGCCAAATGAGGTCATGTCTGAAAGCGAGTCGTATTGCTCGCCGAATGCTGACTGTGTATTGGTAAGTCGGGCAACACGACCATCCATGCCATCGAGGACAAGAGCCGCAAAAATAGCAATGGCGGCCAACTCGAACTTGGCATTCATGGCCTGAACAACCGCAAAAAAACCGGCGAACAATGCTGCCGTGGTGAACGCATTGGGCAATAAATAGATGGCGCGGCGACGCCCTTCCCGATCTTGCTGCTCAACGGTGGGCTCTGACTGCTTTTCTGGTTGTTCAGGCATGTTCATCAGGTAACTCAGCCAACACCGTCGTTGTTGCACTCACCCGATCGCCAATCGACACCCGTGGACGGGCGCTCAGTGGCAAGTAAACGTCCACCCGCGAACCAAAACGGATAAAGCCGTAACGTTCACCGCGCCCAAGCGTTTGGCCAACTTTGGCGTAACAAAGAATTCGTTTGGCTACCAGGCCCGCTACCTGCACAGCTGTCACGATATGACCCTGCGTGGTCTCAATAATCATCGCATTGCGTTCGTTTTCAAGAGAGGCTTTATCCAACGCAGCATTGAAAAACTGACCTGGAAAGTAGGTCACTGTCTTAACCGAGCCATCAACAGGTGAACGATTACTGTGCACGTTAAAGACGTTCATAAACACGCTGATTTTAAGGGCGCGACGTTCAGCGTAAGGATCATCGACTTCAGCAATCACAACAATTCGTCCGTCAGCTGGGCTCAATACCGCGTTATCTGCGGTCGAACCTTGCCTAGGGGGGTCTCTAAAAAACTGCAATACAAAGACAGCCAAGACCCACAACGGAATAGACCAGCCAATAGACCAAAAACTAACCAACAGTGCAAGCAGCACTGAACCGGCGATAAATGGCCAACCCTCTCGGGCAATGATGGGGTGGGGGTAAGAAGGAGTGTTCATATCAACCGAAGGTTAACCCAAAAAAAGCGCCCTGACTGTGATCGGTTTCAGATCTGATCAGGGCGCAGCACTTGGTCAATCGGTGTCCCTTTAATGACTGTGGGACACAAAACGCTCAAGCTTAATTCTTACTTTTGTCGACCAACTTATTCGCGGCAATCCAAGGCATCATGGCACGCAACTGCCCGCCTACTTTCTCGATTTGCGAGTCAGCATCAATGCGCCGGCGTGAAATGAGTGACGGACCGCCCGCCTTGCTTTCAAGAATGAAGTTCTTGGCATACTCGCCGGTTTGAATATCTTTCAACGCTTGGCGCATGGCTTTGCGCGTCTCTTCAGTCACAATCCGAGGGCCGGTGACATATTCACCGTACTCAGCATTATTCGAGATCGAGTAGTTCATGTTGGCAATACCGCCTTCATAGATCAGGTCGACGATGAGTTTTAGCTCGTGCAAGCACTCAAAGTAGGCCATTTCTGGGGCATATCCGGCTTCGACCAACGTTTCAAATCCCGCTTTGATCAGTTCAACGGTACCACCGCACAAAACAGCCTGCTCACCAAACAGGTCTGTTTCTGTCTCCTCGCGGAAATTCGTCTCAATGATGCCAGCACGGCCGCTACCAATTGCGCATGCGTATGACAACGCGACATCGCGTGCCGCACCCGAAGTGTCTTGATGAACGGCAACCAGTGAGGGAACACCGCCGCCTTGCGAGTAAGTACTGCGTACTGTGTGACCGGGTGCCTTGGGAGCAATCATCATGACATCAATATCCGCGCGAGGAATAACTTGCCCGTAGTGCACGTTAAAACCGTGCGCAAATGCCAGCGCAGCGCCCGGCTTGATGTTAGCGTGTACTTCATCGCTGTAGACCTGGCCGATATTCTCGTCGGGCAACAACATCATGACCAAATCGGCTTGCTTGACCGCGTCAGCGACCTCAGCAACTTTCAAACCAGCATTGGCTGCTTTTGACCACGAACCACCATTCTTGCGTAATCCGACCACAACGTTAACACCCGACTCATGTAGGTTCAGGGCGTGTGCATGACCTTGTGAACCGTAACCGATGATGGTTACGGTTTTGCCTTTGATAAGGGACAGGTCACAATCTTTGTCGTAAAAAACCTTCATGAAAAAACTCCAGATAATTGTTTTGTATTGTTAGTCGTGTTGTGTCAATTTGTACTTAAAGGCGTAAAACACGCTCACCGCGCCCGATACCACAAGCACCCGTGCGAACGGTTTCTAGAATCGCCGTTGGATCAAGTGCCTCAATAAAAGCTTGGATTTTCACATGATCACCAGTCAACTCCACCGTGTAGGTTTTGTCAGTGACATCCACAATGTGCCCACGAAAAATATCGGCCATACGCTTGATTTCTTCGCGCTCTTTGCCAACAGCCCTGACTTTGATCAGCATCAGCTCACGCTCTATGTGCGGACCGTCGGTCAAATCTACCATCTTTACCACGTCAATGAGCCGGTTTAAGTGCTTTGTTACCTGCTCAATCACAGCATCTGAACCAGCCGTTGTGACTGTTAAGCGCGATAACGTGGCATCTTCAGTGGGTGCCACTGTCAATGTTTCAATGTTGTAGCCGCGCGCCGAGAACAGACCAACCACCCGCGAAAGCGCGCCAGGTTCGTTTTCCATCAGAACTGAAATAATGTGTTTCATGTCAGCCCCTTATAGATCTTCAGAACCGAGCAACATTTCGGTCAGCCCTTTGCCAGCTTTCACCATTGGCCAGACATTTTCTGATTGGTCAGTGATGAAGTCCATGAAGACCAGTCGGTCTTTCATCGCAAAAGCTTCCCTCAAAGCGCCATCAACATCACCTGGCTTGTCGATACGCATGCCAACGTGACCATAGGCTTGTACCAAAGACACAAAGTCCGGCAGGGCGTCCATGTAGGACTCCGAGTAACGCGAGCCATAATCAATCTGTTGCCATTGCCGTACCATCCCCAAGTAACGGTTATTCAAGCAAATCACTTTGGGGGTCAAGTGGTACTGCTTGCAGGTCGATAATTCCTGGATATTCATCTGGATCGAACCTTCACCCGTGATGCAAGCAACGGTGGCATCAGGATTGGCCATCTGAACACCCATGGCATAGGGCAAACCAACACCCATGGTGCCCAATCCGCCCGAATTGATCCAGCGCCTTGGTTTGTCAAAACCATAGTATTGAGCAGCCCACATTTGGTGCTGCCCCACATCCGAGGTGATGAAAGCGTCACCTTGGGTAACTTCCCAAACCTTTTGCACCACCGACTGTGGCTTGATGAATTCTTCCGATGTGGCGAACTTCAAGCAATCGATGCCGCGCCACTGTTTGACTTGCTCCCACCATTTGCCCAGTGCAACTTTGTTTGGTGGGGTTTCGACGGCAGCCGCCTCGTATTGGGCAATCAGCTCATTGAGAACGTCTTTGACATTACCCACAATTGGCACGTCCACTTTCACACGCTTCGAAATCGAAGAGGGATCGATATCCAAATGAATGATCTTGCGTGGCGCTTGCGCGAAGTGCTTGGGGTTTCCAATCACGCGATCATCAAAACGCGCACCAACAGCCACCAACACGTCGCAATGCTGCATTGACATGTTGGCCTCGTAGGTGCCGTGCATACCGGGCATGCCAACGAACTGCGGATCTGTCGATGGAAACGCGCCAAGACCCATGAGGGTGTTAGTACATGGCGCACCTATCATTTTGACTAGGGTGCGCAGCTGCTCCGAGGCATTCGCCAAGATCACGCCACCACCGCTGTAAATCATGGGGCGCTCGGCTTGTAGCAACATTTGCACGGCTTTCTTGATTTGACCTTGATGGCCTTTGACCACCGGCGAATATGACCGCATGATGACCTCGCCCTTAGGCGGACCAAACTTGGTTTTGGCGATCGTGATGTCCTTGGGAATATCCACCAATACGGGGCCAGGACGACCGGTGCGGGCAATGTAAAACGCACGACGGATCGTGTCAGCGAGTTCACGGACATCGCGAACCAAGAAGTTATGCTTTACGCACGGACGGGTGATGCCGACTGTGTCGCATTCTTGGAAGGCATCCTCACCAATCGCGTGCGTGGGCACTTGACCGCTGATGATAACCATTGGGATTGAGTCCATGTACGCTGTGGCAATACCTGTCACCGCGTTAGTCACACCCGGGCCGCTTGTCACAAGTGCCACACCGACCTTTTCAGAGGAACGAGCGTATGCGTCAGCCGCGTGGACCGCCGCTTGTTCGTGACGAACCAAAATATGCTTAAATTTGTTTTGGGTAAAAATTGCGTCGTAAATATAAAGAACTGCGCCGCCCGGATAACCGAAGACGTGTTCCACGCCTTCTTCAGCCAGACAGTTCACGACGATGTCGGCGCCTGTCATTTCCATGATGATATTTCCTTTCGTTACCGGCTTCGCCAAACCAATTGCAAGCCCTTTATTGGGTTTGCCAATTCCGCATAGAGATCCACCACATGATCAGCGCTTTCAGACTCACGGAGCCTGGCCACCTGATCACATCGCAACCCCTGCACAGCCTTATTGATTCGCTAGGCACGCACCCATTGGTGCACTGGATTGAAACGGATGAGTCTACGATCCGCTTGTGGCGGCGTTGACAACATTTAAGATTAGCCGAAACTGGCATTGGCGTGTCGCCTGGCCAGACACAACTTCTTGTTTGTACTGTGTTATTTGATAACAAACAAGACCATTACTTTAGCTTTTTCTGCACTGCAGCGCAAATGGTATAGAGTAGCAATCATGCTTGGAGCCCGCTTAAACCGCCTACAGCGCTTTGTTTACAGCCACCACTTTGTGGGCGGCTTACGCCGCGGCTCAGGTGTTGTGGTGGCATTTGCGCTGGTCACGCTTGTGCTGGAGAACCCCACCGCCGGGCTAATCGCTGTCCTCGGCGCGCTTTGTGTGGCATTAATCGACCAACCCGGCCCCGTTTCGGTGCGTATTCGAGAGATGCTCGGTGGTTTGATACTTGGCGCCGGCGCTGTCGGCATCACGGGCTTGGCCTCTCAGAACCCGATCCTTTTGTTGATTGTGGTCGTGGCACAGAGTTTTTTCTTTTCGTTGTTTTCTGTTTACGGCAAAAGAGGCGGTGTCATCGGTTTGGCCTGCCTGGTGCTAACCGTTGTCACCATGCATACTTCCCTGACACCGGTTCAGGCCGGTTTGCACACGCTCACCTCTGTCAGTGGGGCGGTGATCTACATTTTGGTTAGCCTACTGAGCAGCCGCCCTTTGCAAGTACGAGAAGAGGAGCAATCCCTCTCAGTGGCACTATTTGCCACGGCCGATTATGTCGCCGCCCGTGCTGACATGTACGAGCCTCGAGCTGACATTGACGAAGGCTACCGGCGCCTGATTGACCGCCAATCAAAAATGACGGAACAACACCAAGCCGCCCGCGACATGATCTTGCGTAGCATCAATCCGGCCGCACTCGAAAGATCACCTCGGCGAACAGTCGTTTGGAACGTCTTTATTGATATGGTTAACATGCTCGACATGTTGGTGAGCACCCACACCGACTACACCTTGCTGCATCGCACCTTGGACGATGCCGACATCATGATTTTCAGTCGTGATGCGTTGGACAAAATGGCGCTCGAGTTAGAGCGCATCGCATTGGCTGTGACTCGCGAGAGGGGACTATCTCGGCGCAATAGCGTCAAAGCAGAACTGCGGGCTATTGAATTTGAGCTAGAGCAAATGAAGCGCGACGGTTTTGCTGACAGGGAGCTTGAAACCTACACCATCTGCGTTCAAATTTTCAGACGCCTGAGAAATGTCAATCGACTGATTGAGCGAATGTTGAGTCAAACACGCTTTCCGGCGCACAACGAGCCACTAAATCCAGCTCAAATCGACGCCTCTTTGATCGATTTTCTATCTCGCCAATCGTTTCACCCGCGCTTGCTGTCGAGCAACTTGCGGCTTGACTCGCCACCGTGCCGCTTCGCTTTACGCGTGGCATTGGCCACTGCCATCGGGCTGGGCTTGGGCTTGCTATTGCCCGATGTGGCTGAGCATGGTTATTGGATTGTGCTGACAATCATCATGATCATGAAGCCCGCCTTTTCTTTAACCAAACAGCGTAACAATGCGCGGTTGACGGGTACTTTAATTGGTTGCGGATTCGCTTATGGGCTGTTTTCACTGACACCTGAGACCCACTGGCTTTTGGCTGCCCTATTTCTCAGTCTTGTGGCTGGCTTTTCGTTCTTACTGGTCAACTACCTTGTTGCCTCTGTTTTCAACACATTGGCTATCCTGCTGACGCTACACTTTGTATTTCCGAGCTCATTTGCCCTCATTAATGAACGGGCCATTGATACCGTGATTGGCTCATTGGTTGCCTTTGCATGCAGTTATTTTCTGCCATGGTGGGAGTCGCGATCGCTGCCAAGCTTGGCGCAAGCCGCGGTGCGTGCCAACCAGGCTTTTTTACAGACCGCGGTGCAATTGCTTAAAATCGAAGATCAAGATCATGTCGCCGCCATTCGCCCAAACGCTTGGCCATTGGCCAGGCGTAACACACTGGTTGCCTTTAGTAATTTCGCCGAGGCGTTTTACCGGATGATGGGTGAACCGCATTCACGACAGCGCCATGTGGCTGAATACAACCATTTGTTGATACAGAATCACGTCTTGGCCGCTGAAATCCTCACCATCGCGTCACTGCTGCGCGCCCAGCCCGAACAAGCCTCACAAGCCATTGCATTTATGCAAGTCCTTGAGCAAGCCCTTGCCACTCGGGACTTAAAAGCGGCTGGTTTGCCTGCACCTACCTTTGACAGAAAAAGCACCCCTGCTGATTGGCTTTACCCCTTGAAACAAATGCAGCGCGCCGTGCAAGGCATCATTCGAGAATCCACAGCGATTCAAACCGCGACCCAGACCGCGCAGGCTGCAATGACCCAAAACAGTTCTTAACGGCAACAGCCCAATCACTAACCTGGTGTCGTTGCTGTCACAAAACCAAGCTTGTTGACATGAAACAATACGCTTATGCTTGAATTCGCGTGCCTCCTTACCGACTGGAGAGTGATTTGAAAATTGCAGATATAAAAGCCAACGCTTATTCAATGCCATTTGTTAACCCTTCATACCCAAGAGGGCCGTACCATTTTGTCGATCGCGAATTTTTCATTATTTCCTATCGCACCGACGAAAAGTTATTACGACAAATGGTGCCTGAACCGTTGACCATTGATGATCCCATCGTCAGCTTCGAGTTCATTCGGATGCCTGACTCGTCAGGATTCGGTAAATACACCGAATCAGGCCAAGTCATTTCGATCATTGACGAACAAGGCCGCAAAGGCAGCTACAGTCACATGATGTACCTCGATGATGAATCACCGATTGCTGGGGGACGTGAACTGTGGGGATTCCCTAAAAAATACGCCTCTCCCAAGCTCGAAGTCGTCACAGACACGTTGATTGGCACACTTGATTACGGTCCAGTGAGAATCGCAACAGGCACCATGGGCTACAAATACGAGACTTTGGATATGGCCCTAGAGCAGAAAAAAATGGCGGAATCACCAAATTATCTGCTTAAGATCATCCCTCACGTCGATGGCACCGCCCGCATTTGTGAACTAAACCGCTATTACTCACAAAACGTGACCGTCAAAGGCGCTTGGACTGGACCGGCGAAACTAGAATTGTTCCAACACGCGCTGGCACCAATCGCCGACTTACCCGTGCTTGAGATCGTTGGCGCCAAACATCTTTTGTGCGACCTTACTTTGGGGCTCGGCGAGGTGGCGTTCGACTACTTGAAGGCGTAACTGCTTTTTTAACAACCTGTTTGCGAGCAGTCGTTTGACGCGCGGGAGCCTTACGGGCTCCTGTTGCTTTTTTAGCCACTGTTTTAGTGTCACTAACTGGTGCATCACGAAACTGCGTCGACGACGTACGCTTGTGCGTGTGGATATCGAAGGTCACGAAGTTTTCACCCTCAGCCGGCAACTCTAAACACGGGGCATACCCAATGGTTTCGTCCATGTCATCGAGACCCGTTTGCCAATGCTGTCGCATCGACTCCGCACTGAATTGAAAGTCTTTGTAATGGCCTTCAGCTCGCTTGTTTTGATAGATCAAGTGAATCACGTTGTAACGGGCACCGAGCATGTGGCGGGCCATTTGATCAAACCACGGGTCCTTTGCTTTGACTGCAGCTGGAATTCGCTCAAGCGTCTCATAAAACACTTTGCGCATGCGTTGCATCATGTGAACGGCATTAGTTACCGTGCGGGTACGACTGGAATATTGGATATCCTTCTGGCGTTCGGTCACTGTCAAGATGTCTATGGGCAACGCGCCCTGCGAGCTCCAGACATCCACTTGGAACACCAATGTGTCGCGCCGCTGAGGATCTCCGAGCACATACTCTAAGGGGGTGTTTGATACGCAACCACCATCCCAGTAATACTCGCCATCAATCTCCGTGGCAGCAAAGCCTGGTGGCAATGATCCCGAAGCCACGAAGTGTTTGGGCGTGAGTGTTTGTGTTTTTGAGTCAAAATAAACAAAGTTACCAGTCGCGACATTGGTCACACCCAAAGACACACGGGTTTCACCGCTGTTGATTCGATCGAAGTCGGCAAACTTCTCTAGCGTTGCGATCAATGGTGTGGTGTCGTAGAAGCTGATTTGGTCAGGGGTGCCACTGCCCGGGGCCATGAATCTTGGTTTAAAAAACCCTTCTTGCCCGTTCATGAGCGCTGACATGGCCGCCATTGAACGAAACATACTTTGACCCGTGTCGCCCAACATACTGGCCATGGGCACGCCTGGCGATCCGAGCAAGTCGTGTTGCACGTGCGTTTGCGCTGGCATCCAAGGCTGGGCAAACACCGCAGGACTACAAATGGTGTCCCAGAAGTCGTGCAGGCGTTGAACCCGATCTTTGGGCGCATTACCCGCAATGATTGCACTATTTAGCGCACCAATCGAAATGCCAGCCACCCAGTTGGGATGAATGCCGGCGTTGGCCAAACCCTCGTAAACCCCCGCTTGATAAGAACCCAGTGCCCCGCCGCCTTGAAGCACCAAAGCGATTCGATGGTAATCGGGCAATTCAAGTTTGGTTTTATTCATGCGGGGTACTCCTATGATTCCGGACGGCGAAACACCAACTTATCGGGGGTCGACACTTCTGGTGCAAAACAATAACCTTCGCTGTCAAACATGGATAATTTTTCAGGACTATCGATGCGATTTTCAACAACATAGCGCGCCATCAGACCTCGAGCTCGTTTGGCGAAGAAACTGATGATCTTCCAGGCGTCACTTTTTTGATCTTGAAACACGCAGTCGATCACCCTCGCTTCTAACACCTTTCGGTTAACGGACTTGAAGTACTCTTCGGACGCTAAGTTAACAATCACAGGATTTTTATCTTTTGCCAAACGCTCATTCAGGTACGGCGTGATCTTGTCCTTCCAAAAATCGTAAAGGTTTTTACCGGCTGGGTTAGGTAGTTTTGTTCCCATTTCAAGCCGATAGGGTTGCATCAGATCAAGTGGACGCAAAACCCCATACAAGCCGCTTAAGATCGCCAAGTGCTCCTGCGCCCACTGCAACTCAGACGCCGACAGCGTACAAGCCTGCAAACCCTCATAAACATCACCATTAAACGCAAGCGCCGCGGGCCGAGCGTTCATTTGAGTGAACGTTTCGGACCAGCCCGCATATCGTTCCACGTTGAGTTGCGCCAAAGCCGAGCTCAACGACATCAAGCCCGCCACTTCCGACGCACTCTTCTTTTTCAGCACATCAATCAACACGCGCGCCTCGGGCACAAACAGTGGATCTGTGTGTAGCCGGGTTGGCAGCGGTGAGTCGTAATCCAATTTTTTGGCTGGAGAAAGTAGAAACAGCATAAAAGCACCCCAAAAATCACGTCAACGAGTAAAGATAACAAACCTTTCAATCCGGGTCAGCCCAGACCCACCAAAAGACGCAACCCCAAGCCCAGAAGACGGTATGGTTAGTGCTAAGATAGCGACCTCGAGCGGAGAGGTGGCAGAGTGGTCGAATGTACCTGACTCGAAATCAGGCGTACGGTTTTCCCGTACCGTGGGTTCGAATCCCACCCTCTCCGCCAGCAAATGACGTAACTTGTTGATTTAAAATAATAAAAGAAAATGATATTGACGGTACCCACCAGCACACCCACCACTGGCATATTTAACTACATCGTCTGTTATTAGCTTAACGCAATTCCTTTTTTCTATGAAACCGCCACGCCGAAAGCATTCGGGTACAGGATGACTCCACCGTACCCCCATACCCCATGATTTTGATTGGGACTCCTAGCACACCTATGCACTGTATTTCGCTCAAACGATGCTGCTCGGGCGTTAAAAAGCCACCCGAAGGTGGCTGTCTTGCTTAGTACCCCGAACCCAAATGGGTTACAAATTAACATTAGTAACCTCTTATTCCCATATAAGAATATTTGGGAGTTTAGGTTGTAGTTGTCTTAAAGCTGAATATCCAACTCCAGCTAGCCCAGTGAATAGCCCCAGCGGCATTTCACCCTGAATCCCCACGAGTAGATATTTTCCTGAACGATGAGCATTAGCAATCACTTTTTTAAATTCAACTTGTGCTTGAGTAGCAGATTTTGGGTTACTAAAAAATAAACTAGCAGATTTTAAAAGCTCGATATAACCTAGTGATCCGCAACACAGTGAGTCATTCGAATGATTTGCTCGTAACGATGCTCCTCGCAAAGCTCGCTTAATGTCCATTTCAAAGCGAGCAAAACCAGAATCTACCTTACTTGCAATAGCCATTCTAGCGATACCAATACCCACGGCTCCGTGACACCACTGACAAGGAGCTTTTCGTAAAGGCGTATCCGTCTCTAATAAAAACCAATTACTCACCTCGGGATTAAAATTTTGATCTTCATTTTTTAAAGAGTCCTCGAGTGCCAAGAGAAACTTATTTTGCCCACTGACCTCAGCTAACAAAGCGAATGCATAACCAAATCCCGAAGCACCATGTGACATCCCATTTAAGTGCCTTTGACGGGATCCTTCACCAGCCCAGTAACGCTGACCTAATTCGTTATAACGAGCCAGCGCAAGCAAATGGTTGCCACACAATAACGCTCGCTCAAGGATGTCAGGGTCTCCCGTTTCACGATATAACTTTAAGAGTCCTAATACCGCTCCAGCACTGCCTGCAATGATGTCTAGTCCACGATCTTTAGCAATGAGTTCTACAGAAACAAGCTTTGCAGCTTTCGTTGCATCAGCCAACATGTCGGAGTTATCAAACAATTTAGATATCACCGTCAAACCGTAAACAATCGAACCTAAGCCTGTTCCACCACCTATGCCAATGGAGCTAGCGAATGCGGCAGCGTCTGAAGAGTTTATGATTGAACGTACGTCAGCAACAGCCGCAAGACTGAGTTTAAATGATTCAGCATGATTATTTACTTCAGCATAAGCCGCTAAAAAAATGCCGATACCTACGCTACCAGCATAGAGCGAGTATTTACTGATTAATGAATTTTCTTCAACACCGTGAGTTTCAGATCGATGCCAAGTAACGCCAGCCGAGCTTTTTAAAGCCAGTTCAGTAAATATCTGAACGATGGAATGTGCTTCATTTAAAAAAACCTGATTTTCATCTTGCGATGAAACTCCGTGCGGGATAAGTTTTCCGCTTTTAAGGCTCTTGTTGTAGATCACTGAGGGCCATAAAACTGACCTTAACAACAAAACATCTTCATCAATTGAACTTTTAGCTAAACGCTTAAGTCTTTGCTGCGCGTTCGACAAATTAGCCCTTGATGCATCTAACATTGTTACCAGAGGCTCAATATTTCGCTTTTCAGTATGCTCTAACGCCGCAATTTCCTCTACCCTTTCGGTAAGAAATGGGATTTGTAAGTTGAGGAGCGCCTGTCGTTCGAATCGTAAGTCTGTCCACTTGCTCTTTAAAGCTGACGGCACGTCATAAAATCTTGCAAGAAAATCAGACTGAACGCTCCATAAAACGCCATCACTGAATGCGCTAGTTTTTTTCATGCGTGCCAATAAAAGCCGATAGAATTTATTCGGTCTATATTGCACACGTACTGACTGATTTTCAAATCTCTCTAGCAAACCATTTAAGCCAACTTTATCTCTACATACCATAACAAAAATGAGGTATTTTTTAAATCCGTCTAATAAATAATCAAAATGTTGATCTAATTTCGAAAAGGTTTCATCCGTCCGAAATAAAGTAAGAGGCAACGAACTGATCTGCCCGATAGCGTTATTTACCCCTTCAGGTGCTTGAGATGGTTCATCATGGGGACTCGACGCCGAACCTTGGTCAATAGTGTCCGATTGAAATAAGCACTGAATTTCAAGCGGCAAGGGGTATTCGCCTACAGAAAGAAACTCTGCATCATCAAAGTGAGAACCGGCAAGAACATAAAAAAGTGCCATCCAAGCACCTAGCCTTTCATAAAGCTGGGCGTTTTCTGAGTCGTCCAAAGACACTGTCCCTTCGGTGACTTCAAGCCAGTAATAGTCAGTACAAAAAATGATGTTTGAATACTTTAGATCAATGGGCGGTGCGTAATGATTAAGCTGCTCGAGCAAATCAAATATTCGTTGCGTTAAGTTACAGTTTTGTAGTGCATAAATTATTTTTTTATTATTAGAATATTCTAAAATTTTTATGGTTTGACTAATACTGAATACCCGTAACACCTGAGCGGTATCGAAAGTGACCGAAAAGCGATTCTGAAGTAATAGTTTATCTTCGTGTATTCGTTTCATGAGCGTTGCAGTAACACTCATCCACTCTCGCACAATCACAGCGATTAAACGTAATAATACCGGTTGAAGTTGAAACAACTTCATTAAGTGCGTTTGCGGCCATATGTGAGCGTCCTGTTCGTAATTATCTATTGCTAGACAACTCTTCACGTTACCAATCTGGCTAGGCACTTTTACGAGTCCAGCGAAATAATCGACAAATGGTTTGTAACAAATTATCCGTAGCTCGTTAACCAATGTTTCTTGTAAATCGCTAAAGGCCTCATCTCTTAAGCATGGCAAAGAGCCGTTACTTTGAGCAGGAAAACATTTTTCCAGACACAATTGTGCAAGCTCTTTTAAAATGAGTTCAACTTCATCGCCTCCTGAACTTGACGAAAGAGAGTCTGTATTTAAGGGTGACATGATGGATTGCAGGTTATTGAATACCCACTGAGCATCGCGCACCCATAATGGATAAATACGCGAGCGTTTGGGGCGAGCACCTGCGAAGCGAGCAGAAACAAATTCCAATGACCACCCATCTTTAGCCAATCGCTGAACAAACGCCTCACTGTTTCCCGCTCCGCTAGCATCGCACCACGAACTCAACATCGCCCTGACTCGCTGGGGATCTATGGTAAGCGCAGGATCAGTAAAAAAGTCGTCAGACAGCAACTCATCAAAGCTCGCAGCATTTCGATAAAAATCGTCAAGATTCAACATTCGTGATATTGGTTTTTATTAGACTTTTTATGCAAAGAGAATTATTAAAGTATGTTGGCAATTAAAGTAATCGTGGGGGTTACTTGCCTTGCTAAATTGGAGGGTAGGCTATGACACTCCACGCTTAATGTACTTAAACGAAGCTATTTGGGTTTGATTTATTGACTAATCAATGCGTTAAAAAAAGCCACCCTAAGGTGGCAGTCTTGCTTAGTACCCAGGACAAAGGTTGTAGGTTACCGGTCAGCAATAGCTAACACACCGTACTAACAACGTTGTCGCATGTTCCCCCCCCCTGCGCACCAACGGCAGCCTGCTCCAATGCATCATCAGAGACATCCTGTACAACAA